>OFLP01000021.1_pt1 | contig 43866 bp, 38 predicted proteins | sample 1540911 | NCBI WGS metagenome assembly OFLP01 (sample SAMEA4413048, study PRJEB24355) | metagenome | biome: human; feature: gut; material: faeces | place: United Kingdom | collected 2010 | reverse complement strand
GGTTTGTCCTGGCCCGGGTAGAAGACGCGGATGGCGTCGTGCAGGGATGCGGAGACGAAGAAGTACTGCTGCTCGAGACGCAACGCCTTGCCGGACTACACGTCCTACGAGTCGTACGCACAAATTTGGTAGTTCGGCTTAATCGCCATCAGGCCGCGTTACGCGCCGCATCGACACTAGTGTTGCGCCGTGTCCGGCCGAACAGGTAAACGCCGACGGGCAGGGTCAGCACGCCGCCGATGATGAACACCAACGAGATTGGAATCACATCGGCCTCGGTCTGGATGATGGTGCGCATCGGGCCCATGCAGATGGCCGAAGACAAACCGTTCACCATATCAATCAGCAAATACGCCAGCAGATTGTGAACCACGCCAAGACAAACGACGGAGACGCCCACCAGAGTGATGCCGAAGGCGACCACGCGCATGTTTGTTGCGGATGAGCTTGGCACCGATGGTAGACACCAACGCGCCGCTGAGCAGCATACCGACACTCCACCCCAGCTCGTTGGCGGCGAGCTTATCGGAGACGGTGGTCAGGTTGATGAATCCGAGTGTAGCTGAAGCCATCTTTCAAGTCAGCAAACACACGACGGACGCTGGCAATCAGCTGTTTTACTACTAGAAGACATACGAGTGTTCTCAATTCTTCAATTCCACTACAAAGGTCACATCACGGCATACGCACGCCGACGCGCGTATGCGTGCACGACTCCAGCAACGAGCCGTACCCGCCGTTAGATGGCAGGCTTCAGTATCGTGACGCCATGCGTTAGCGTCACCATGCAACGATAGGAACACACTATTCAATAGTGCATCATGAAGGCGTGACGTTGCCCTTGCGCAGGTGCCGTAAGACTCCGCGGACAGAGCAATGAGGCTTCCCCCGCGAGAGGGGAAGCCTCATGTTCCATTCATTCTATTCAGCGATGATGGCGCCTAATCACCGATCATCCTTTGGGAACAGCGCGTCGAAGGCATGTTCCATCACGGACTTACGGCGGATCACACCGACGAGTCTGCCATCACCATCCACCACCGGCAGTTTCTTGAACTGCTTCTTGGCGAGGATTCGGGCCACCTCTCCAACATGCTGGTCGGGCGTGGCGGCAACGACCTTACGCGTGGCGATGTCCATCACCTTCTTGCCGGAGAGCGCCTGCACCTTGGAGGCCACGGTTTCGTCGTCGAACACCACCATCGTTGAACCGGTGCCGGTGGAAACCGTACGGGATTCATAGGTGGCAATCGATTTCATGACATCGCCGTCGCTGACGAAGCCGACGAGCCTGCCATCGCCGTTCACCACGGGAAGGCTGGAGACGTTGAGGCGGATGAACTCGCGCACCACATGCGTGATGTCATCGCTGTCCAGGCAGCTGTAGGGCTGATCGTCCATGATCCCGCCGATGGACTGTTCCTGGGCCTGCTTGAACAGGGAGGCGGCGGGGGCCACATATGCGCCGGCGTAGTGATGCTCGGCGGGCTGGCCTTCAGTGGTTTCGGCCGCGACTTCGGCGGAGGCTTGCGCCTCGTAGGCCTTGGCGTTGCGTACGGCCTTCTCCTTGGCACGGCTGGTGACGGTGAAGATGCAGATGATCAGGGCGATCAGCGAGATGGCGGCGCACAGCAGGTAGGAGAACGCGATGCCGCTGGCCGTGGCGGACTTCACACCCTGGGACATGTGCGAGGCGGTCACGGATGTTTCTGCGGTGACCAGAAGCGAGGTCGCAATGGCTGCCGCGATCTGGCGGCCGGTGTTGGCGATGGCGTTGCCATGGGCGATCATGTCGTTCGGCAAAGCGTTGACGCCCCAAGTGTTGATCGGCATGTTGGCGATAGCCTGACCGGATGCCTGCAATGCGCAGAACACGGCGACAAACAGCACTGATGTCCTGGTGTTGATAGTGCCGAGAAGACCAAGAGAGATGGTCATGAGCGCAAGGCCGCCGATGCCCACGCCGCGCGGGCCGAATTTGTCGAATGCGGCACCGGCGACCGGACTCATGATGATGCCGACCGCCGCGGCGGGCAGCATGACCATGCCGGTGACGGTGGCGGATTGGCCGAGCACATTCTGGATGAAGATAGGCAACGTCACGTTGGTTGCAGCGACTGCGGCGTTAATCAGAGTGACCAGAATCGCGGAGTTGCGGAAGTTGCGGGTGGCAAGGGTGTCAACGCGCAACAATGGCTCATCGAGCTTGACTTGCTTGTATACGAATGCGACGAAGGCCACAAGACCAACGACGATTGAGGTAATGACGACCGGACTGGCCCATCCCATCGTGGAAGCGGACGAGAAGCCATAGAGCAGGCCACCGAACGCGATGGTCGAAAGGATCACGGACAGGATGTTGAGCTTTGGGTTCTTCAACTCGCTGACGTTCTTGAGCATCATCGTGCCGCAGACAAGGATGACCAGTGCCACGACTGCGATGCCAATGAACATCGGGCGCCATCCGAAACTGTCAATCACCAGACCACCGACAACCGGGCCGATAGCCGGGCCGGCGGCCATGACGATACCGGCCATGCCCATGGCGGTGCCACGCTTATCCGGCGGATAGACGAGCATCGGCACTACGGCGACCAATGGCAACAGCACGCCGGAGCCGGCGGATTGCAGTATGCGTCCGACGAGCAACAGCATGAAATTCGGCGCGACGGCACACAGCAGTGTGCCGACCATGAAAGTGGCAAGAGCTCCGGCGAAGAGTTTTCGGGTGGAGAATTTATCAATCAGATAGCCTGAAATCGGCACCATGATGCCCGAGACCAGCATGTAGACGCTGGTCACCCACTGCACGGTGCCGGTGGTGATATTGAAATCACGCATCAGTGCCGGCAAGGCCGGTGACATGACGGTCTGGTTGAGCAGCGCGATGAACGAGCCGACGACGATCACGCCCACGACGATGAATCGGGTGTGCGGATCAATAGGCTTTACGGAACTGGCGGCGGACCTGAATTCCGCAGTTTTCTGTGAGGTCACAGCATTTCCTTCTGTTGGTAACGGCATGTGTGGGCAATCCGGCCCCATACATGTGTCAAGACGCGGGGACACCGATGAGTCCGGGGTAAAGGAAAAGCCGCCATCCGTTCCGCATTCATATACGGCAAACGATTCGCGGCTTTGCGTAAGTTGATGGCTATGGTGAGCGATTCATGCGACGTCGACTGCGGATGGGCCATCGGCACATCCCGGCATAAGGCGTGTCCCCGCTACACCAGCATCGAGAATAGGGCCATTTGTGGATTGGCAAACAGAACATTGCCGACGAACGACCCACGGCAGGCGCGTGCGATGAACATCGCGTAGCGATACAGGTTCATGGCATCTCCTTGATGAGTCTTCGTACGGCAGGCATCGAGAAGCCTATCATCATTCAAATCGACGGTGAAATCCACGTATGCTCGACAATACACAAAATCTTCACAAGAGGATTGGGCTTACGCATACGCTCCGCCTGAATAACGGTCCGGGGATGAATCAGGGGCGAGCTAAGGGTTGCGTCTCGTGTTTCCGTCATGATGTCTGGCAAAATAGTGAAGCTGAACATGCGCGGAATCGACCGGAATCGGAAAGGGACTAATCATGCGAGTTCTTGGCAATATCCTGTGGATCATTCTTGGTGGATTGGCCATCGCAATCGGATGGGCATTGGTGGGACTGATTCTGTGCATCTCCATCATCGGCATCCCGCTCGGCATTCAAGCGTTCAAGATGGCGGGACTCACCCTGACGCCGTTTGGCAAAACCGTGCAATACGGCGGCGGAGTCAGCTCTGCCTTGGCCAACATCCTGTGGGTGGTGCTGGTCGGCTGCTGGATGGCGCTCGGCTATCTGGGAGCCGGCGTACTCAACTGCATCACCATTATCGGTATTCCGTTCGGACTGCAATCGTTCAAGATGGCCAAGCTCGCACTCTGGCCGTTCGGCGCGGAGATCGTCAACCTGTAGATTCCAAATACTACAAAGCCGCCAAAGCAACCCTTGACGAGGCGGTCACCGACGTCAACAATTGGATTGACCAGCAAGCCGCCAAGGCCGAATAATAAAACACACATTATGCTGCTGCAGCAGCCAGTCCTTGCAGAACAATGTCATGACAAAGGCCTGAGAAGACGACTTCTCAGGCCTTATCCGTGCCGCTCCTCAGTCGCTTGTAGCGACAGCTCCCCTCAAAGAGGGGAGCCAGAGAAACACTTACTTCGAGATGTTGAACTTGAACTCGGCGTCTTACCGGTCTTCTTCGTCCTGCCTTGCCGCGGATATTCAATCGCATCGCAGGGGTGACTTCCTCGATCATTTGACAGACCGACCGACGGTCTGTATGCTTGACGGGGACATGAACAAAAGGCAGGCCATCCGCATGGCGCACAATATGCATTCCGGAGACACCGAACGACGAATCCTCGATTCCGCCCGCAGGCTCTTCGCTGAAAAGGGCTACGAGAAGACGTCCATCCAGGACATCCTGAACGACCTGGGACTGTCCAAGGGCGGGCTCTACCACCACTTCAAATCGAAGGAGGCGATTCTCGACCGGCTGAACGCCGACGAGTGGGCCGTCACCGCGCGTCTTCTCGACAAACTCATCGAGCGCAAGGACATGAGTGCGCTTGAGAAGCTGCGCGTGCTCATCGTTTCCGCCGTGGACGCCCCCGATCATCTGGACCTAGTCCGTTCCCAGCTGGCGCTGCTCAAGGATCCTGCGTTCTTTACGGCGAACATGCGCTTCTGGTCGACGAGACTGCCGGAGTCCTTCCGCTCGCTCATCGATATGGGCGTGCAGGACGGCTCCATTCCCACGGCATACCCCGAGGAGGCGGCGCAACTGCTCTCGCTCCTCGGCAACTACTGGCTCATGCCCTGCTTCTACCCCGCCGATCATGCCGGCATGGGACACCGCATCCGCTGCCTCGCCACGATGCTCGACGCCATCGGCGTGCCAGTGTTCGACGAGACGCTCATCCTGCGGACGACCGAAGGGCTCACGGCCCTGACGCCGGAAGAGGATACAGCGTCCGCATAGGAGACGCGCCCGGGTGCGCCGCATCTTGCACATCCTGACGTCACAGATGTCGAAGCGCTTCCGCGCCTTTTTCCTTGGGCGTATTGTTATCACAATAACAGACCGACGGTCGGTTTGTATAAATGGCCGTGGCCAATCACAAGAAAGGAATCCACGATGACGAACGCATACAAATGCACGACCCAACCACAAAGAAGCCAAGCCGCTGATCCTCTTCGCACACGCGACTTCCGCCTGCTCGTCGCGGGTCTCGGCATATCGCTCTTCGCCAACCTTATGCTGCGGTTTGCCATGTCCATGTGGGTGCTTGACGAGACCGGCTCGGCGGCGGCGTTCGCCTCCATTCTTACTGCAAGCATCCTGCCCACGATTCTGCTCTCGCCCCTTGGCGGCGTGATGGCGGATCGTACGAACCGTCGGACCGTCATGGTGGCGCTTGACGCGCTTTCCGCCGTGACGGTGCTCGTCTGCGCGGCGATCTTTTCGGCCGCCGGTTTCAATCTGGCGGCGATAGCCGTGATGCAGGTGGTGCTCGCCGTGCTTGACGCGATGGAGACGCCTACGGTGCAGGCGGCGCTGCCGCAGATGTTCCGCTCCCATGGCGAGGATGTGATGCGTCGCGCGATGGCCGTGGTGAACGTAGTGAACCAGACGAGCACGCTCGTTCCCGCCGTGCTCGGCGGCGTGCTGTACGCGGCGGTTGGTGCGATGCCCATGATGGGAATCACGATCGTGGGGTTCGGTGCGGCCGCCGTCGTGGAGTGTTTCATCCGGCTCGGCGCTCCCGACCGCGGCGACGCCGGCCGCGTCACCGCGGTCGACGACCTGCGCGCGGCCGGACGTTTCCTCACCCGCGAACGTCCTCATGTGCTGCATCTGGTGTTGATCTGCGCCGCGCTCAACTTCCTGGTGACGGGGTATGCGGAGGTCGGCTTCCCTTACATGGCGCGGACCGTACTGGGGTTCGGCTCCACGGCGTACGGCCTTGCATATGGTCTCGTGGGAGCATCCGGACTGCTCGGCGCGCTCGTCGGTGGGCGGGTCGCGAGGTCGCTGTCCATGCGGCGATTCCCGATGGCGATCGCCGCCTTCTCGCTCACCATCCTGCCCCAAGCGCTCGCCATGACGATTCCCGCAGGTGGAGTGATGCGACTCGCGGTGCTCACGGCGAGCACCTGCGGAACCATGATCGCCATCACCCTCGCGAACCTCATCGCCGTGCCGGCGATCCAGATGGGCTGCCCCGAGAACATGACCGGCAAGGTGATGTCGCTCGCGCTCTCCGCGAGCATGTGCGCCCAGCCCCTCGGACAGATCGCATACGGCTGGGCGTACAGCGTCTACCCGGCGGGCGCGGTCCTGGCGGTGACGTTCGCCCTGGCCACCGCGATGCTGCCGCCAGTCGCGCACGTAACGAGGCGGTTCTAGGACGGGATTCCATCACCTTCGCTCTGGACAGCTGAGACATCAAAGCCATGTGTGGATATGCAAACGGCCGCCATCAATCATGGTGATGTTGGCCGTTCACGTCATCCCCGTACCGTAGATATGGAAATGACCACTGTAATCGCACATACGACGATGGTGGTCATTGGATCAAGCGCCCCGGCGTCAGGCCTCCACGAGCGGGCGGATGTCGTCCAAGGTGCTGAGGTCGAAGGTCTTCTCATCGCGTAGCGGAGCAAAAGCAGGGACGTCGTCGTACATTTCAGTGAAGTCGCATAAACGTGTCTCGCCGGTGGAGAACGTCACCAGCATGATGTGGTCGCCGGTGACGCGGGCCGACCGGACTTCCAACTCCCGAACGGGCTCATCCGCGTACAGGATGCCGTTCACCTCAAACATGACAGGCTCCTTTCCTCATGAAAGCGGCTTGATACGGTCGAACGGGCGACCGGATACGGCCTCGTTCCACGCCTCCTCACAGTGCGCAACCCGGAAGGTCCTTTTTATTGGCGAACTCGACCGGTTTGGTCTATCGCAACAGTCGTTCGTTGAGGATGACAGGAGCGTGTTCGATTGACGGCTGCAACGCATCGAGCTGGTCGGACAGCTTCGATTCGTCGACCACCGGCAGTTCGAGCAGGGATCGTGCGGCCGCGTGCAGGTAGTCGTTCAACGCCTCGATGCGGCCCGGCTCCAGCGGGTAAGCCGGGTCGTTCTCCAAGGTGACGTCCAACGTTTTGCGCAACATCTCATGCTGCGCGCTGCCCATGATGGCCGCGCACTGGTCGCGGAACGTCATACGAGAATTTGCCGGCTGACGTTCGGACAGTACCTGCGGAATCCACGCGCCGCCCTCCCAGTCGGCGCGCATATCGTTCTTGAACAGCGACATGTTATGGTCGAACAACGGCGCCGGACCCAGAATCCGGCCGGTACGGTTGTCGCGCAGGAACCCGTGGTTGTTGGCGTGACGGTCCTGATTGACGATGAGCGCGTCGAACACTAGCATCGTGCGCATCGCCTCGAACGATTCCTCGGACACGGCGCGTGCGGCGGCGAGGATCTCCGGGAACGACGCCAGCTGCGTCGCCACATAGAACGGCACGAACGACACGTCCTTCGAGTTCATCGAACCGCACACCGACGCGAGCTTGCCCTTCCAACGGGCGATGCGGTAGTCGACCGCGTTCACACCGAGCCTGCGCGCCAGCTGCGAGGCGAGATACTCGGAATACGGTTCCAGACCGGCGTTCGCATACCCTTCGGAACCCGCCTTCCACAGTTCCAGCCCACGTTCCGTATGCCGCCACGCCTTCGGGAACTGGCCGTCCGTCGTCCACTCGCTCGACAGGCCGATCGCATGCTTCTCGCTCGACGTATACCCCGTGTAGGCCACGATGGCGAGCGTCTCGTCCAACGGATTGTCATACAGGTTGATGTCCGCGAACTTGAGGTTCTCACCGTCGCGTTCCGCCCAGAATGAATCGTTGACCGACAGCCCCTTGCACAGGTCGATGATGCCCAGCGTATCCGCAATGTTCAACCCCGCCTGCGCGAGAACCTGCGTGGCGAACTCACGATTCTTCGGAATCGTGCGCCGCTCCAGCCACATCGTCAGCTTCGCATTATCCGGCTCCGGAGCCAACGGAAACGGCAGCAACGCACGCTTCGACTCATCGAACCAGCGGACATGCGCCTCGATCTTGCCCGCCAGCAGGCCCTCGCCATACGACGCATCGAACCGGAGCAGCGGATCATCATAGAGCCGCAGCACGTAACTCGTCATATCCGGCCCTCCAATCAAGCCCGCTCCAAAGTCATATCGGACGATTCACATATGAAGAACAACTGTCTACAGTATAGGCAAGGGCCTTGGAACGCAACGCTTCCAAGGCCCTCGGCACTAATCGGCAATCACTACTTGGACACGTTGAACTTGTATTCCATCATTCCAGTATTTCCAATGGTTTTCATGGTATGGCATGTTTGAAATGGTGGCTTTTCATGGTGGCTTACAGTATGCTCATAGCATGGCTTCAATATTTAAAACCACGCATAACGGGCATGAACAATACTGTATGAAATGGAAACAGGCCGGAACATGGCGTTATGTTTACGCATACACACGCGCGGATTTAAACAATAAACATTTAAAACGCGTCGCGGAAATCGGCGTGGATGGAATAATAAAACCGGCACGCCGCGTGAATAAACCACGCGTGAATAAGAATAACCCCTCATTGAAAATGGTATTTAATGAATACCTTGAACAAGCAAACTTAGGTGAAAAAACATACACACAACGAGTTCATGAATGGAACAACGGTTTTAAAACCATTGAAAAACTACCGGTTAAAACAGTTTCCCGTGAAACCATAGAACGGATAATACTGGATAAAACATTACCTCAGTCAACCGCATTTCACTATTCATCATTAATTAATGCGGTATTAAACTATGCGTTGAAACGCGATTATATTAAGGTTAAACCAGCATTATTAAAACCGCATTATGAGAATAAAACTGAAATAAAAAACAATATTAACATTGAACAGTATGTTAATGATTTTCGTGGAATACTGCGTTATGTTGAAAAGAATGAAAAGTATCAACATATGTATCCAATCATTAAACTCATGACACTCGGATTAAGAATAGGAGAAATATTAGCAATCACACGGGAACAAATTTCAAATGCGAACATGACACTGACTATTAATAAAACACTGGTTAATAACAATACATTAAAAGCGGGAACAAAAGGCCGGACAAACACATATAAAACACGAACAATACCATTACCAATGGATTATTACGCAATATTGATGAACCATATTCAAACACTGGATCATACTGTTTTAACACCAGTATGGCGCGATGGAACGATTATTAACAATGAACATGTCATATTCATAAAGAACAAACATGTTATGACATACTCATATTTCAACTGGATATGGCATAGAATACAACGCGATTATTTCAATGAAATATGGAATAACAAACTCACCGATGACAACTATTTGAAACCACATACCACACGACACATCACCGCGTCATTAATGGCATATGACGGCATTCCGCTTTCAATGGCGCAAACGATACTGGGACACATGAGCGCTCAAATGACGCAACATTACACGCATATAACAGCAACCATGAAACGCGAGACCATTGAACGATTCACGCGTGATACTGCTGTTCAAACAATGAACAACATAGTTGATGAAACCATGAAAATAAACAATGAAAACAAAAAGTAAAAAAGAAAAAAATAAAATAAGCACAAAAAAGCGCCGCCGCGAACTTTCAAACGCGCGCGAACAATTATAACCACATAACCTGATGAATACTATGAAATGTGTGTGGCGAGTGGTAGCGCGTTCTTGGAACACAACATATGAACACATGTGAACACATGAACTTGTTTCATGTGTGAAACGCGTGTGATTTGTTTAATGTAATGTATTTATTGTTGGTTTTTGTGTGCGCCGTTCACTGGGATTAAAATAATGGTTCCGCTTTAAATGTGGAACCATGGGATCTTTTAAACATCACCATGTGTTGACATCAATAGTGATGTTGAATATGACATTTGTTTGTTAATGTTTCGGCGGCGTAATATTCACTGGAATATTTGTAAGTCCCGGATTCGGGCACAGGATTTTGTTAATACAATCATCAATATTCCATGCGTCATACTGTTCAAATAATACATTGAAATCATCATAATCATAATCAGGATAATATTCAACCAGCGTGATAGCATTATCCATATTCTTAATATTAAACCATGCCATAACGCGCCGTGCTTTCCTCATTGTATTACTATCAACCATATTATTCCCTTCCATACCTATGAATGAATATTATTGTTATTCCTGCTATTAAAACCAGTGAAATAACTATAGGTAATGTGTATTTTCCAGTTATTGGAAATGATGATAATATTTGATGTTCCGGTTTAATCGGTTTCAAATATACTGTTGAAACTATACCAGTTGAATCCAATTCAACATTATCCTTTTTATCATCGTCGCCATGACATGAAACAAGATAACCATAGTATTCATTCATTTGGCACCAGATATCCGGCGCGTCTTCGCCGTATTTCGTTTTCAAATCACCTGTATCCAGCCTTGAACTATACAATGCGCCGTTGGAATCATAAATGTCATTCGTCCAATACTTCCATGATGAATCCGTGGTTTTACCATTGAATGAATAACAATATTTGCCTTTAACATTTGAATCCTCATTGAAATTCAAATTAATAGCATTCGGTTCACTGGCTTTCAAACTCATTGAACCAGCGCTATAATGAATAGCTGATACCGGTTCATGTGTTTCATAATCCTCAACCATGAAACAATATTTGAATTTGAAATCAGTATCATCATGAAACTTCCTTGTATCATGGACTTCCGCGCCGCCATCATGCGCTTTCATACGCGGTGATGCTTGAACACTATTGGAATCCGGTGATAGCTGAACATTAAATGTTATTGAACCTTGCGCGTCATCAGCGTGCGCCGCTGGAATACATACCATTGAAATGAATACACATGAAACCATTACACTTACAATCCGTTTCAACATAGTCATCATTTTGTCTCGCGTTCCTTTTTCGCGTCCGCCATCATGCGATAGACGCCCGCGTGTGAGGTTTTCAAACGCACTGCGATATCATCAATCGTCCATCCTTGTTCACGGTATTCCAATGCCTTACGCGCTTTACGCATGTTGTAAGTTTTCGGCCGATTACATACCTTGCCGGACTTCTGCGCCGCCTCTCTGCCTGCCGCCGTGCGTTCCAAAATTAAAGCGTGTTCCATTTCTGCCACGGCGCTGAAAATCTGCGCAACCATTCTTCCTGCTGCGGTTTCCGTGTTAACATTCTCACGAATAGTGCGTATGTTAACGCCGTTCTGTTCCAATACATTCATATTAAGAACAATTTCATTGAAATTGCGTCCCATTCTATCCATGGAATAACATACAATCGAGTCGCCCTCACGGACTGCTTTTGTGAGGTTAATCCATCCATCACGATTGAAATTGGTTCCGGTTTTGCCCGCGTCCATGAATATGCGTTTTTCTTCCACACCAGCATTAATTAATGCCTGTTTCTGCTCATCCAATGAATAGCCGCGCAATGCCTGCGTTCCAGTTGAAACCCTTATATAACCATATAACATACTTATTAATCCTTTCAATAGAATATGTGTGTTTTCACTATCTATCTATCAAACTGTGTTCAAAAGCCATATCATTTGAGAATCCGCATTTTCGCCATTGAAATGGAAAATGAAAATCCAGTATTTTTCAGGCTTTTTAAATATTGATAGATAGTATTCAAACCGTTCATCTGATTATAACTTTTGAACGGTGGATATTTCCATGATGAATGGAATGAATGATAACACTGAAATAGAACACAATAACGATAGGATTAATACAATGAGTGATGTTAATGAAATGCCACCAGAATATATTACAGAACAAATTAAAGCCAGTGAATTTGAGGATTGCCTTAAAATATTCGGTGAAACAACATTTGAACAAATTAAGACATTCAACCATTGCGATGAAATCGTGCGCCACGCAATGCTATTGAAAACCGTTCAAACATTAAATGACCGGGTTAGTTTTCAAACAGCATGGTTTGAATGGCGGCGCGATAACAATGATTTACTTGTTATTGCTCATACTGAATGTTGCGATGAAATAATATGCCATTGCGGTGAAATACTACATGCGTTTAACATGCCATTGAAAATACATGGTATTCAAATACCGCCTATGACATTAAAATATAAGGATTCATGGTTATACAACATTTTAACCGCATATGAAAACTATGGTTCAATCCCTGAATGCTGAAATCAAATCTGACAGCGATTTTCAACATTTCAAGTATCATTAGTCAGGAACGCGGTTTTTCATAGTTTCAATCAAATATGCCGTCCACAGGGCGCGTAATATTCAGCCCTGTGGACGGCATCGATTTTCACGGATTTTCAATATTATATATTTTCATTCAAATACAATGAAACCGGTGATTTGTATTCTCACCGGTTTCATTATTGGATATGGATTGGATTCATATTATATATATATCAAACAATCCAATCATATTCGTTTCAGTTAATCATTTTCGCCGTATCACTCACACTATTCATCAAATCACTATTTTGATTGAACATCTCGGGTGCGATATAGACAACAACAGCCACGCCGATTCCAATGGATAGGAAGTTAATGAACTGACTCCATTGCCTGTTCAACAGGAACTTTAATGATAGTGCACCCATTACCATGATAACAATAGGACTTATCCATTTCTGAACCATGCTGTTCCATACTGCGCTTAAATCAGCCAAATCCGCCGCATAGACAATACTATTTAAAATAATCATAATCCATAATCCTTTGTTGAATGTTTTCATGAATCATCTATCAAAAGGAAACGGCGTGCCGGTTTGTTCCTTATACCGGCACGCCGCAATATATTAATGACAATGTTTAAATATCATGGTTTCATTTTTTAAAACGCCGCCGTCAGGTGGACACTATTCTATCTATATTTAAATATAAGAATCCCTACCCTCGGGATCTTTTTTGAAAGAATCCGGTCTATAAGGGCATACGGTGATACACGGTGTAGGCTCCACCGGACGCTACTCCATCGTTTGCCAGGCTCTCGCCCTTTTGCTACCTACAAAGACCCCAACATTAGAACAAGATTTCACATACAACGCGTTGTATCACTGCCGCGTTAATGCTATCTGAAACCTCACCTGTATGTCTATTGCCTACCAATGTTTGAACCATTACATTGAAAACGATACCAATATTTTAAACAGGTTTTTAAGTTCTTAGTTCACTTATTTCATACACATGCTTTTTGACGGGCGCATGACTGCCTGATTCTCATGATTTCAATCTCATTGCGGTTCATGTTAACCTGATTTACATTTCATTGAAATGCTGTATGAAAGTGCTCATTCCAATGAATGCCATTCATCCAATCAATCCATGATTTCAATCTCATTGCGGTTCACGATTACCTGAAAACAATCGCCGGATTCATCTCATGATTGGATTAACAACTTATGCGTAATCCGACGCGGTTCATTATCTATGTTATCAATTTGAAACCATGAACCATACTCACTGTTATGGAATCCGATGATTCACGGTTTCAATGCTTATTATCTATCAAACATGAGTTTGAAACCATTGAATAACGAATAGAATCATTCTACGGCGGTTTTAACGGCGTTTCAGCATGAACATGAATACTTCATCGTATTTCATATGAAAAGCCGTTAGAATGCCGTTTAAACGCGTTTTTGAGGTCTGTATGACACAATCCGCTGAACCATTCCATTTGAACCATGGTTTCATACACTATGAAATGTGAAAATATTGTGAATATTCCATAACGCTGAAACCATGGTGGCTGTTAATGGTGGCTATTCCAGTAACATGGTTCAAACCATTGAAAACTAATGCTTGCTCACATTGAATTTGAACTCCACAATATCTCCGTCGGCCATGACGTAGTCGCGACCCTCCTGACGGAGCTTGCCTTCTTCCTTGATCTTAGCCATGGAACCATCGGCGGCCACGAAATCGTCATAGGAGACGATGTCAGCCTTGATGAAGCCCTTTTCGAAGTCGGTGTGAATCACACCGGCGGCCTGCGGGGCGGTCCATCCCTTGTGAATCTGCCAGGCGCGTACTTCCTTGACGCCTGCGGTCAGGAAGGTCTGCAGGCCGAGGATGTCGAAGCCCACACGGGCCAGCTGGTCAAGACCGGATTCGTTCAAGCCGGCGTCAGCGAGCATTTCACGGGCATCCGCCTCGTCAAGCTCGGTCAGGTCGGCCTCGAACTGGGCGTTGAGAAACACGGCCGGGGCCGGGGCCACGGAGGCGGCGAGTTTGGTCTGCAGCTCCTTGTTGGCCAGCTCGTTATCGTCCACATTGAACACGTAGATGAATGGCTTGGCGGTCATCAGGTGCAGGTCGTAGACGGAATCCTTGTCGAAACGACCTTCACGCGCGGCCTTGTCGAGCGTCTCGCCAGCCTCAAGAATGGTCTTGGCCTGCTTGACGGCGTCCATGTAAGCCGGCTCGATCTTCTTGCCGCGCAGATCTTTCTCCAGCTTGGGCAGCGCGTTTTCGATGGTCTGTAGATCGGCGAGAATGAGCTCGGTGTTGATGGTGTCGATGTCGTCGGCCGGATCCACCTTGCCGTTGACGTGGACGATGTCATCGTCTTCAAAAGCACGCACGACTTCGCAGATCGCGTCGGCCTCGCGGATGTTGGCCAGGAACTTGTTGCCCAAGCCTTCGCCCTCGGAGGCACCCTTGACGATGCCGGCGATGTCCACGAAGGTCACCGTGGCAGGCACGACCTTCTCGGTGTGAACCAGCTTGGCCAGCACCGGCAGACGATCGTCCGGCAGCGGCACGATACCGGTGTTCGGCTCGATGGTGGCGAACGGATAGTTTTCGGCCAGCACGTTGTTGCGGGTCAGGGCATTGAACATGGTGGACTTGCCGACATTGGGCAGTCCGACGATTCCGATAGTAAGAGACATGCCTTTAAGTCTAAAGAGCCAAGCGACAAGCGCACGGGAACCGCGAAATGCTCGACTCGCACAATATGAACATCCCATTTCGGAGTATCCGATAGCAGGGTATAAACGGCGTTCATAACGCAAAACCCGGCCGGCACATCATCAATGCATATTGCGAAGCTCATCAATCACATGCCATCGGTTGCGACTACTGGGTTTTGCGCATCAGCCGGCTGCGAGTTCGAGCAACGGCTCTTGCAATACACCACCCCGACCTCCAAGTCAATACCTTTATCCGCACTCGTCGAACGTTCTTTTCTTGGCGAAATACACCCCCGCCACCCGTTATCCTTATGGGGTAGCACACGGAGCCGCTACGTTTTACCCCATACATGCGGCCCGCAACCATTGAGAGAGACCATGCAACAGGCATTACTACGTATACGGAAGGAGGGCCGGCTATGAGCTGGGAAGTCATCCAAGCAAGTCTTCCACTGTTCGGGAAGGCGTTCGTCTTGACGTTACGTCTTTCCGCAATCAGCGTGGTGCTGGCTACCCTTCTGGGATTGGTGCTGGCATTGCTGCGCGAATACCGCGTGCCTGTGCTCGCCCAAATCAGTACCGTATTCGAGGAGCTGTTCCGCAACACCCCTTTGCTGATTCAATTGTTCTTCCTGTATTACGGATTCCCGTCCATCGGCATCAAATGGAGCGCCGAGATCTGCGCTGTCGTCGGTATGTCCATTCTGGGCTCCGCATACATGTCCGGCGCATTCCAAGGCGGCTTCAGCGGTATTCCGCAGGTGCAGAACGAGTCTGCACGCGCGCTGGGACTCTCGCCTTTGCAGATGATTCGTCACGTGACCTTGCCGCAGGGACTCACGCGCAGCGTGCCGGCCGTCGCCGCGAACGTGATTTTCATGGTCAAGGAGACCTCCGTGTTCACCGTTATCGCGGTACCGGAACTGACCAACACCGCACGCGACCTGATCGGCATGTACTACCGCAGCGACGAATACCTGCTGGAGCTGGTCATCGCCTACGCAATCATTCTTATCCCGTTGTCCGTCATCCTCACACTGCTGGAAAGGAGGGTCCGTCGTGGTACTTTCGGCGATAACTGAGGCCTCCGGCGCCAGCGTGCTGTTCACCGGCGACAACTTCACCCGTCTGCTGGGCGGACTCGGCACCTCCATCACGGTGGCCGGACTGGCCCTGCTGGTGGGCATTCCCCTGGGCATCATCCTCGGCGCACTGCGTATCCTGCGCAATCCGGTACTGCGCGCGGTGCTGAGGCTGTACCTCGAGTTCTTCCGCATCGTGCCCACGCTGGTACTGCTGTTCCTCACCTATTACATCCTGCCGCGCGAACTTGGCGTGCAGGTCGACGGCGTGACCGTGGCAGTCGTGACGTTCGGTCTATGGGTCGCGGCCGAAATCAGCGATATCGTACGAGGCTCGTTGATTTCCGTATCCGATCATCAGGTCGATGCCGGCAAGGCGCTGGGCATGAACGGACTGCAGGTGCTGTGGTACGTGCGTATCCCCCAGTCCATCAACCTGATGGTTCCGGCCACCATCAATCTGGCGGCGCGCGTCATCATGACCACGTCCCTGCTGCTGCTCATCAGCGTGATCGACGTGATCACGGTGGGCCAGCAGATCATGGAGGCCAACCGTATGACCCACCCGGACGCCGCATTCTGGGTGTACGGATTCATTTTCCTGCTGTATTTCATCATTTGCTGGCCGCTGGCGATGATCGCCAAGGCCCTGGAGAAGCGAGCCAAGGAGCGTAACAATGGCTGATTCAGAAGAAGTGTCCGTGTCCAACGACTCCGAACCGCTGCTGTCCGTCCGTCATCTGCGCAAATCCTATGGCGATCACGAAGTGCTCAAGGATGTCAGTTTCGACGTCAAGCGCGGCCAGGTGCTGGTGCTGCTCGGTCCCTCAGGTTCCGGCAAGTCCACACTGATTCGTTGCCTGAACGGTTTGGAGACCATTCAGGGCGGTGAAATCTGGTTCAAGGGCCAGAAGATCGCGAATAACAGAGAGAAGACCTGGCGCAAGCTGCGTGCCGAAATCGGCATGGTGTTCCAGAGCTACGACCTGTTTCCGAATCTGACCGTGGCCAAGAACATCGAACTGGGCCCCACCAAGGTGCAGAAGCGCCCGAAGGCCGAGGTCGCCAAACAGATGGATCAGCTGCTGGCCGACGTGCAGCTCACCGAATACAAGAACTCGTACCCGCGCGAACTGTCAGGAGGCCAGAAACAGCGCATCGCCGTTGTGCGTGCGCTTGCGATGAACCCCGAGCTCATGCTGTTCGACGAAGTCACCGCATCACTCGATCCGGAAATGGTGCGTGAGGTGCTGGAGCTTATGCTTCGTCTCGCCAAACGCCATATGACGATGATCGTGGTGACCCATGAGATGGAGTTCGCCCGGCGCGTGGCCGACACGGTGATGTTCCTGGAGAACGGCGTGATCCTGGAACGTCAGCCCGGCGACGAGTTCTTCACGAATCCCAAAACCGACCGTGCCAGGAACTTCCTAGAGAGCATGGCTCCGGTCGGCGATGAGGCATGAGTACTCCGTTCATGCCGAATCATCAAGATTTGCAATAACCAACAAGAAAAGGATAAAGGGGAAAGAATTATGTTCAATGTCAAGAAAGCTTTGGCCGGTGTGCTCGCCGGCGTCACGCTAATTTCCGTCGCGGCTTGCGGCAATGGCCCGGATCCGGCTGCCGGCGGCTCCTCCTCTCAGCAGGGCCAGACCGTCGAGCAGATCAAGAAGACCGGCAAGATTCGTATCGCCACCTTCGGCGACCTGCCGCCCTACGGCTATGTGAAGAACGACGGCACCCGCGCCGGCTATGACGTGGCGCTCGGCAACCAGATCGGTAAGGACCTTGGCGTCAAAGTCGACTGGGTGCAGGTGAACGCCGATGGCCGTGTGGACTCGCTGAAGTCCGACAAGGTCGACCTGGTGCTGGCCAACTTCACCGTGACCGACGAGCGCAAGCAGGTGGTCGACTTCGCCGATCCGTACATGAAGGTGTCCGTCGGCGTGGTCTCCCCCGACAGCGCCAAGATCACCAGCGCCGATCAGCTCAAGGGCAAGCAGCTGGCCGTGACCAAGGGCACGACCGCCGAGGCCTTCTTCACTGAGAAGTACCCGGATGTTCAGCTGCGGAAGTTCGATTCCAAGACCCAGCAGTTCCAGGCCTTCAAGGATGGCCGTGTGGCCGCCCTCGCCGACGACAACACCTACCTGTACGCGTGGGCCAAGGACAACCCGGGCTACACCGTGGGTATCAAGACCATCGGTGACGAGTCCACCATCGCCCCGGCCGTGAAGAAGGGCAACAAGAGCCTGCTCGAATGGACCAACAAGGAGATCAAGACCCTGACCTCCAACGGCTTCTTCAAGGACGCCTACCAGAGCGAGCTCGCCCCGAGCTTCACCTCCGACATCAAGCCGGAAGACGTGATCATCGAGTAGTTTCGTCTGCTTCATACTGCTCCCGCTGGCGGGGGCTGTCATGCGAAGCATGACTGGGGGTGGTCCTGTGATTCGGGAGACCCCCAGTCGGCTTCCGCCGACAGCCCCCGCCGGCGGGGGCAATTTTTTGCCGAGTGCAGTCAGCCGACGATGGCGTCGACGGCGTCAATGACCGCACCACGGAAGCCGTCTTTTTCGAGCTGGGCGACGCCCTTGATAGTGGTGCCGCCAGGCGAGCAGACAGCATCCTTCATGGCACCAGGGTGGGTTTCGGTGGCCATGTACAGCGCTCCGACACCCTCGACCATCTTGGCCGCCAAGCGGTAGGCGGTGGCGCGTTGCAGACCGTACTGCACACCGGCATCGCCCAGTGCCTCAATGTACATGTCGGTGAATGCGGGCGCGCAGCCGGCCACCACCATGGAGATGTTCATGTGTGCGGTATCCACGCGCTCAATGAGGCTGATGGGCGCGAACACCTGCTCGAAGGTCTCGGTCTCCTCATCGGTCAGAGTGTTGACGGATTCGGTGACGAGCACGCCCTCGCCCACAGCCATCGGCGTATTCGGAATCGTGCATTGAATGTGGATGTCCGGAGAGTCGACGGATTCGCCGTCTTCGGTGGTGAACAGATCCTGATATTTCTTGAGATTCCAGCCGGCCGCAATGGAGACGACGATTTTGCCAGGCTTGGCGAGTTCGCTGGCGAGCGGCTTAACGACGGCGTCAATCTGATAAGGCTTGATGGCGATGATGACCACGTCGGCGGCCACCACCACTTCCAGCGGATTGTGCAACGGGCGCACGCCGAGCTCGGCAGTGGTCTTCTCGAGTTTGTCATAGCGGGCGGCGCAAGCGACCATCTGGCCGCCGGTGACCACGCCCGCGTCGACAAGGCCTCGGGCGATGGCCTGAGCCATGTTGCCGTATCCGATGAATCCAATGGTGAGATTCCGGGTCATAAGATTTCCTTTCGTCCGTACTTGGGCTCCCCTCTCTCTAAGGGGGCTGTCAGCGGAGCTGACTGAGGGAAGTTTTCCGCACTTGACATACTCCCCTCAGTCTCGCTCCGCGAGCCAGCTCCCCTCCAAGAGGGGAGCCAAAGAGGTTAGAACAGTTCTTCGAGGTCGCCTCGGTTGAGGGCTTCGTCGTAGAGGTGCTTGAACACCACCGAACCGTGCAGTCCGTCGTGCTCGAACTCGTTGGTGGTCCAATAATGGCTGTTGCCCACGCGGCTCAATGTGTCGAGTTGCATGCCTGAGTCGACGTACATGTCGTCGAAGTAGACACCGGCCTGCAGCGGCACTTCGTTGCGTGCCAGCTGGTCCTCGTCATAGATCACGCCGAAGCTCGTGTCTTCCATCAGCAGGTCCATGGCGGGCTTGAACGGGCGCAGCGCGGCCTCCTGCTCGAACATCCACGGGAACATGGCCTCACCGGTGAAATTGAGCGGGCGCACATCGGCACCGAACTCGGACTTGCCGTCGCGCACACGCTGGGCGGCCCAGCGAATCGGCTGGTCCATCTCGCCGTTGGCGTAGATGAATTCCTGCAACGGCCAGTACAGCGGACGCGATGAGGTGGCGTTCATCACCTTGGTCAGGAATTCGTCGGACAACGGCGATGCGGCGGAAACGGAGCCGTCGCCATCGAGGAAGGCGCTGTCGAGGATCCAATGCACTCGCTCGAAACTCGGCTTCTTACCGAAGTCGGAGCCAAGGCACTGCAGACGTTCCACGGTGAGCGGGTCGCCGTTGGGCATGATCGGGAAACCGTGGGCCGCCATGCCGGCGATCACGCCGAGACGATGTTCGACTTCGGTTCCCGCCATCGGGTTCAGTACGGAATCGGTCAGCTTGCCCACGAACTCGGAGACTTCCGCGGCGGTCGGCAGCTTCTCCACAATGGCCGCCACACGCTCCTTGTCCTGCGGATAACGCTCGTAGAACTGGGCGGTCTTGCGAATCACACGCGGGAAGGTGTGCTCATAGACCTCGGTGGCGCAGGCGGGCACGTGCGGAATGCCGCCGGTGGTGAAGCTGGCGATCACACCGGCCGGGAACAGGGACAGCGTGGTCAGGGTCAGGAAGCCGCCATAGCTTTGGCCCATTGTCACCCACTTGCGCCCGCCGAACTCGGTCAAACGCAGATGCTCGAAGTCACGCACGATGGAATCGGCGAGGAACTTCTTCAGGTAATCGGCCTGGGCGCGAGCGCCGGCTGCGACATCACCTTCATGGGCGGCGGCAATACGGGCCATGGTGTGCGTGTCCACGCGCGAAGAACGACCAGCACCACGCTGGTCGGGCAGAATCACACGAAAATGCTTGGTGGCCTCTTCAATCCAGCCATCGGAGGTGGGACTGTTCAGACGCGGGCCCTCACCGCCGGGACCTCCCTGCAGGAAGATCAGCAGCGGCAGGTCATCGTGCACGTGTTCGGGCGTGGTGACCACACGGTAGAACAGTTTGATGGTTTCGCCGTCGAATGCTTGGCCTGGCTCATGGCCGGACCAAGCGAGAGGAACGTCAATGGAATGGTCCTCGATGGCGAGGCCCGGTACATAGTATTTGCTCAGCAATGTCATGGCTCAAACTCTAGCCCACAAATCCGTCTGAAGGGTGATGTCGGCTTGTTAACGGACACGCTAGCCTTGGGACGTATGGAAATGGTCGCGCACGTGAGGGCATGGTTCGCTCGGAAGCCGAGTCACACCCTGCTATGGGACACCCTGCTCGCCGCAGTACTGACATTCGGACTCATCCCGCTCATCAGTTCCACCAGTTCCTCTTCGACTCCTGGACTATTATTCGTATCGAACAATTATTCATTGTTGTTCTGGTCGCTACCGACGTTTGTTCCGCTGATGCTGCGACGATACCAGCCGGAGATCGCCGCTTGGTTGTTCGTGGCTCTGACCGCCGCCCATCTCGTCTTCGGCCCGTCGATGACCTACGGCGACTTCTACACGCTTATCATCCTGTATTCGGTGCTCGTGTACGGCAATCCCAAGCATTCCTTGCGATTCATTATCACCGCCTTTGCCATGGGATTGGCCGCGGCTGCGGTCTGGGCGGTGTCAATGAACGTCGGCCCGCTGTTCAAAAGCGGTTCCTCCAATGCTTGGACCGCCTGGATCAGCTGGCTGCCCACCGCTGCGACCATGCCCATATGCCCGGCCTCTCCCGGTCTCATCAGCGAGCCGAGCGTATCCAACTGCGGAATCAAAATGCTGCGGGATACGGGCGTGCTGGCGCTGTGCATGGAAATCAGCGTGCTGAGCATTATCATCATGGCGTTATGGCAGCGTGCGCGCAAGGCCACGCTCACGGCCATGCGCGAACGCAATGCTTCCATAGTGGCCCGCGAAGCGGAGGAGACACATATCGCGGCGCTGGCCGAACGCGCGCGCATTGCCCGTGATATGCATGATGTGGTGGCCCATACGCTGTCGACGATTATCGTGCAGTCGGATGGCGGCCGATATGCGGGCGCGCATGATCTGGCCGTCGCCAAGCATACGATGAGCACGATTCGCCATGAAGCGGAACGCGCGCAGCGTGATATGCAGCGACTGTTCGGCGTGTTCGGCACGGATGATGATGCCGGGTATGCGGACATCGATTCTCTGTTCGACGGTCATCTGGTCGTATCCCGGCGTGTGACCGGCAAGTCACGGCCGGATCGTTTGACCTCCGATGCGGATGCCGCCGTGTTCCGCTTGGTACAGGAGGCGCTGACCAATACGCGCAAGCATGCGGGCGAGGGCGCGAAGGCCTCCATCGATGAGGTGTGGTCGGATGACGGGCTTGCGATTACCGTGTCCGACAACGGCCAGGGAGCGGCATCCGCCGCCGACGGGCACGCACCCGGCTATGGGCTGATGGGCATGCACGAGCGCATCGAATCGTTGGGCGGCAGCGTCTATGCCGGCCCTGGCCCGAACGGCGGGTTCATCGTGGCGGCCACGATTCCCCTCTCCCCCGAAATCGCGCAAACCGACGCCGAACCGTCTGACGCTTTGTCCTCCACCATCACACGACTACGGAAACTCCTGGATTCGATACGCCCCAAGCCGCTCGATCAGGGAGATACCGGTGAGTCGAATTGGGTGGCCCGCTTCGCACAATGGACCGAACGGCATTATCTGCTGGTGGATATTCTCATCACCGTGGCGCTGATCGCGATGTTCAGTTCCGCGACGCGCAGCGAGCTGCAGATGATGACGGTCAGCAATGACCCAGTTCAGCCCAACACTGTGCTGAACATGACACTGACCATCATCATGCTTGCCCCTCTGGCTTTCCGACGTCGGTTCCCGGAGGGCAGCGCACTGGTCATGGCGATTCTGTCCACCGTGCAGCTGCTGTTTCTGCCATCCATCCTGACCGTCAACATGTTTGCATTGGTGTCCGTACACGCCGCCGCACTGTATGGACGGGAACAGGCATGGAAATGGGTCAGTGTGGCGCTGGTCGCGGATTCGTGGCTGGCCGGCATCAAGGTAATGTCCGGCTGGAACGGATATGACATGCTGATTCAGATGCTGCTGCCCCTCAACGGCGAATCGGCGATGTCCCGCTGGCTACTGGTGCTTTCCGGCCTGATACCGGGTGGCGTGGTGATGCTGTTTGGCTTTGCGTGCATTGCGATGGCCCGGTGGAGCCGTTCACGCGGCTCGAACGCGCTGGTGCTCATGCAACGCGAGGAGGCGCTCAAGGCCGAGCAGGAGCGGCAGAAGGTGCTGGCCGCCAATCTGGAGCGCAATCGCATCGGCACGGCCATGCAGGCCGAGGTATTGAATACGTTGGAATCGGTGATCACGCAAGCCGATGATGGGCTGGCCATGCTGAACTCCGAACCGGCTCCCGATAGCGAGCAGATCATCGCCGCGTTCACGGTCATCGGGGAACGCGGGCGTGCGGCTCTGGCGCACATGCGGCAATTGCTGACGGTGCTGCGCGAAACCGGATTCAGCGACGAGATGCATGAAGGCGCACAACCCGACATGCAACTGCGACCGGCTGCTCCTCTGTCCAGCCAGATGAGGCAGGTGGAATCCACATCTCAGACGGATTCGTCCACGAACATGAACTCAGGGAACAATCAGGGTGTCCATGGAGCGGCACTCGAATAGGAATCGGATACAGTGGAGAGCATGAACGAGAGCAGAAGCATTCGCGTGATCATTGCGGACGACCAGGAGCTGGTGAGGGCCGGCTTCGCCATGGTAATCGGCTCGCAGCAAGATATGGAAGTGGTCGCTCAGGCGTCCGATGGCGCCGAGGCCGTGACGATGGCGGAGACCCTGCACCCCGATGTGGTGTTGATGGACGTGCGCATGCCGGGCATGGATGGCATCGAAGCCACCCGCCGTATTACTTCGCTGACCGCCGGCACGGATGGCACGCAGCCGACCCGTGTGATCATCCTGACCACATTCGATTTGGATGAATATGTGATGGCCGCCATCAATGCCGGCGCTTCGGGTTTTCTGCTCAAAGACACCGAACCGGAGACGCTGCTCAATTCGATTCGCACCGTGTTCCAGGGCAATGCGATCATCGCGCCTTCGGCCACCAAGCGTCTCATCGAGAAAATGATGCAGGACGGCTATGCGCAGCATGGGTCGTTGAGTGGCGGCGTTTCGAACGCAAGTTTCAATGGCAATGCTGGCGGCGTCGCCGACACTACTGGAACGGTCGGAGCTACGGGTGCCGATTCGACGAACGGCATTGGCACCGCACGCCCCACATATACCGATCCCGAGCTGAAACTGCTCACAGATCGCGAACGTGAGGTGCTGGTGGAAATCGCCCATGGCCTGAGCAATCAGGAGATCGCGGACAAGCTCTTCATCTCCTTGCCCACGGTCAAAACCCATGTGGCGCATATTCTGGCCAAAATCAATGCCCGAGACCGCGTCCAGGCTGTGGTCTTTGCGTACGACAACGGGTTGGTGTGACCTCCCCAATACACACGATACGGCAGAACAAGTGGTATCCGCCTCGAAAGAGGTACATTCGCCTTTCTGCAGAAAGCTATCTGCTTTCAGAGAGATATCCGAGACCTGATAACACGAGTACGATCATTGCAATTCCAACGGTTGTACTCGCGTTTTCGTATATCCGGTACCCCTTTGAAAGCAGATAGCTTTCCGCAAAGGAACGAATGTACCTCTTTCAAGGCAGATAGGTCTATTCGCAGCACACGAATAGACCTATCTCTTCGCTCTTAGACTATGACCGGGCCACTAGGCCTCAGCCAAAGCCTCGACGGGCGGCGTCTTGACGGCTCTGCGGGCGGGGGCAACACTGGCGAGCAGCGCGGCAAGCGCCGCCACGCCAAGCACTGCACCATTGGTGGTCCACTCGAACGGGAACACAGTGTCACCATACAGGCTGAACACCATATAGGACCCAAGCCAGCCGAACAGGGTGCCCAGCGCCACACCCACCACGCCGGAGACGAGCGACAGCAGTAAAGCCTCCACTGCCAGCGAACGCCGCAGCTGGCCGCGCGTCATACCGATGGCACGCAGGGTGGCGGATTCGCGGGTGCGTTCGATCACCGATAGACTCAGCGTGTTCGCCACACCGACCAGTGCGATAAGCACAGCCACCGCAATCAAGCCGACAAGCAACGCCATCATGCCGTTGATCATGGTCTCCCACTGCGTGCGTGCGGCCACCGGACCAGACACGTCAATGTCTGCACTGGCGGAGAATGCATTCTGCACGTTGGTGAATACGTCGTTCAGCGTGGTGTCCGCGCTTTCGGCGTCGATACGCATAAGCATGATATGTCCGTTCGCTTTTACATCACCGTTGGTGAAGTGACCGGCATCCACGAAGGCGACTGCGGCATAGTTGGCTGAGATGCGACGATAATCCACCTTCTGCGGCGCGAGGGTCAGTGTCTGCACGCCATCGGATTGTCCGCCATCGTTCTCAGTATCACTCGCGGCAGCATCAGCTGTACCAGTCTGCGAGCCGGATACATCACTGGTGAAGGTGACGCTCTTACCTAGCGGAATGTCCTCGCCCGTGGCAGCGGAATACTTGGGCATAAGTACGGAGTCACCGCTGATGGTCACGCCGGACAGGTCGGCACGCACCACTTTGCGCAGCGCGTCAACACCATCCACGCCAACGATGAGTACGTTCAGATCCTTGCCATTGGCATCCTTCATGCTCATCATGCGAGTCGGCGCGTAGATACTATCCTTAATGCCCTTAATCTTGGCGACCTCATCGGCCTGTTTGCTGGTCATATCAGCACCGGCCGCGATCATGTCGACGCTGTAGCGCGTGGTCAGCGCCTCGTTCATGGTTTGCTTGGCGCTGGCGGCACCGGTGGCGATGGTGGAGACCAGCGTCACGCCGATAAGCAGTGCGGCACCGGTGGCGGCCACGCGGCGCGGATTCTTCTGGATGTTCGCATGCGCCACCTTGGCGGACGGCCCGGCAAACGCAACCAGCGCGCCCACACCGCGCATCAATACCGGCAGCCAGAATGTGGCGGAAAGCACCAGTCCGAGGAAGATCAGCGCGCAGCCGGCGATGGCGGCGAGCAGTACCATCGGATACTGCTTGTCGGCCAGCGAATCATGTCCGGCGATCTTTTCGTTCATCTGCCAGGCGGAGAATGCGGCCAGACCGATGCCGACGAGCACCAACAGACCCGCAAGTATGGCACGGATCTTACCGGCCCGACGGGTATCGTTCAGTTCGATGGGCCGCAGCGCTTCCAGTGGAGTCACGGCGGTGGCGGAACGTGCGGAGCCAAGCGAGGCGATCACGGTCATAGCGATGCCGAACGCAATCGGCACCACGAACACCGGCCAGGACAACACCAATCGCATGGTCATGCCGGTGGCTTTCATCAGGCCGGATTGGCACAGCGCCGCCATCAGTCCGATGCCGAGGCCCACGCCCAGCATGGAGGCGATGAGTCCCAGCAGACCAGCCTCGAACAGTACGGAGACATACAGCTGGCCTTTGTTCGCGCCGATGGTGCGCAGCAAGGCAAGCGTGCGACGGCGTTGGGCGACGAGCACTTGGAAAGTGTTGGCGATGACGAGCGCCGCGACCAGCATGGCGAGGATGCCGAAGCTCAGCAGGAAGATGGTGGTGATACTCGTATCGCCCTTGCTCACGGATTTGATGGATTCCTCTTCCATCGCTGCGCGGGATTGCACGGTGAAATGTTTTGGCAGCAGCTTGTCGATTTGTTTCACGGTGGCGTCGGCGGACGGCTGATCGGCATCGTCGATATCGAGGTAGACAAGATAGACATTGAGTTTGCCGAAATCGTCGATACCGTTCATCGCGGTGATCACGTTATCGGAAAGCACTGAGGCTCCGCCGTAGTACGCATAGGCGCCGTTCGGATCTTCAGTGATACCCACTACGCGAACGGTCATACCGGAATCAGCGGCAGTGTCGTTGCCGGCGGAACCGTAGCCCGTCGAAGCTACGGCCTGCGCGGTACGGGAGTTCACGGTCACGCTATCCCCCACCTTGACATCAAGCTGATCGGCCACGGACTTAGTCAATGCTATTTCGTTGCTATCGACCGGCTGGTCGCCTTGAATGATGCTGACCGGCAGCAGATCACGCTGTGCGGCGGTGGTGATGGCATAGCTGCTGGCGTGCTTATCGCCATTGGCCACGGTTACGGAACTCGAGGATTCGACGCGCACATCCTTGACACCTTCTGTGGCGCGGATACGGTCGAGTTGGAAGTCGTTCACCGTGCGAGTGTAGATGTCATTCCGCTCCTGCTCGTTCAGGCCCTCGCTGGAGTCCACGCTGATCACATAGTTCGCGCCGCCAAGCTGCGCGGTGGTCTGACGGGCCAGGGAATCGTTCATGGCGTTGCCGAACAGGAATGTGGCCGCAATGAACGCGGTGCCGATCAGGATGGCGATGCCGGCCGGAATCAGCATTCTGGCGCTTTTCTTCATGAGTTTCACTGTGATGGAAAACATGGGTTCGTCCTACTCTCTTGCTTTCCGTGGGTCAGCGGGCGTGGCGTGCGGCGGCACGGGCGTGGCGCAGCGTTCCATCACGCCCAGAGGTGGGAACGGCCGGCGGCAGCGGCGCATCGGTGATGGGCAGATCCGGCACGTTGCGCACGCCTGCCATCTGTGCCATCTGGTCAGCAGGAGTATCGGTAAGAGTGGTGCGGGTGGTGCGCTCTCGCTCGGCCATAAGCAGTTCGTTCATGACTTCGGCGTTGGGATGCTGTTCGTCGGCCACGATCCGTCCGTCGGAGAACACGATGGCACGGTCCGCGTAGGAGGCTGCCACCGCATCATGCGTGACCATGACGATGGTCTGTCCGAGTTCGTTGACCGAACGCTTCAGGAAACCGAGCACTTCGGCGCTGGAAACGGAGTCGAGGTTGCCGGTCGGTTCGTCGGCGAACACCAGCTTCGGCTTGGTAATCAGCGCGCGGGCGATGGCCACGCGCTGCTGCTGGCCACCGGACAGTTCATTCGGTCGGTGGTTCAGGCGCTGCTTCAGTCCCAGGGTTTCGACGAGCAGGTCGAACCAGGCGCGGTCGGGCTTGTCTCCGGCGAGAGTCAGTGGCATGAGGATGTTCTGTTCGGCGGTGAACATGGGCAACAGGTTGAAGCTTTGGAAGATGAAGCCGATCTTGTGGCGGCGTAGCAGGGTGAGCTGCTTGTCGTTCATACGGGTCAGGTCTGCCCCGCCGAACAGGATATGGCCGGAAGTGGCGGAGTCGAGGCCGGCGAGCGTGTGCATAAGCGTGGATTTGCCGGAACCGGACGGGCCCATGATGGCGGTGAATTTGCCGCGTTCGAAGCTGACGTTCACGTTGCGTAAAGCATGAACTGTGTTGTCTCCGGTGCCGTAGTCCTTGACGAGGTCAACGGCCTGAATGGCGATGCCGTGTGATGCGGCGGGGTTTTGTGCGTTCATGACGTCTCTCCATAATTTGACCGAGCCCATTGCCCGGATGATGATTCCAACTTATGAAGAAACGGCGGCGCTCCCCATCGTGCGCCAGGCTGAATTATCGGTTCATCCTCATCCTCAAGGATTACGGGATTATATGCGCAGCGAATGGTTTTCAATAAGAAAACTGTGAAGCCTATTAGCAAAGAAACGAACACGGGTTTTCCGGAATCGGCCTTATGTTGCGGTTCGACGATATGTGCGATTGATTGATAATGTGCGTTTGACTCACACTTTTCCTATTGAGGATCATTCGCTGTGCAGTCAAACACAAGAAAGCTCGCACTGCATGACGTCAGTGCGAGCTTTCCACTCCTTGGGTCAAGTTATTTGTCGGAAAGACCCCATGTGCTTCGGTATTGTGCGGCACACCCCATAAGTGTCGCTCCCCTTCCTACCTCAGCACATTTCCGTCATCTCACTTGGCCAAGCCGGAAGCGCGAAGGGCTTCGAAGCCGCCCTTCAGATCGTCGAGGATGTCCTCGATGTTCTCGGTGCCGATGGACAGGCGGATGGTGCCCTGGTGGATGCCCTGGTCCTCCAGCTCTTCCAGGGTCTCCTGGGAGTGGGTGGTGGAAGCCGGGTGGATGACCAGCGACTTGGCGTCGGCCACGTTGGCCAGCAGGGAGAACAGGTGCAGGTTGTCGATGAACACGCGAGCCGCGTCCTTGCCACCCTTGATGTCGAAGGTGAAGATGGAGCCGGCTCCGTTCGGGAAGTACTTCTCGTACAGGGCGTGGTCCGGACGGCCCTCGATGGACGGGTGGGAGACGGACTCGACTTCCGGCACGGTCTGCAGGTACTCGACGACCTTCAGCGCGTTCTGAACGTGGCGCTCGACGCGCAGGGACAGGGTTTCGGTGCCCTGCAGCAGCAGGAAGGCAGCGAACGGAGACAGGGTGGCGCCGGTGTCGCGCAGCAGAATGGCGCGGACGCGGGTCACAAAGGCGGCTCCGCCGAGGGCCTCGTAGAAGTTCAGGCCGTGGTAGGAGGGATCCGGCTCGGTCAGCGTCGGGAACTTGCCCGGAACGGCGTTCCAGTCGAACTTGCCGCCTTCGACGATCACACCGCCGAGGGTGGTGCCGTGGCCGCCGATGAACTTGGTGGCGGACTCGACCACGACGTCAGCGCCGTGCTCCAGCGGGCGGAACAGGTACGGGGTGGCGAAGGTGTTGTCCACAATCACCGGCAGGTTGTGCTTGTGGGCGATTTCGGAGATGGCTTCGAAGTCCGGCAGGTCGGCGTTCGGGTTGCCGAAGGTCTCGAAGTAGACGAGCTTGGTGTTCTCCTGGATGGCGTCCTCGAACTCCTGCGGGTTCTCGGCGGAGACGAAGGTGGTGGTGATGCCGTCGCGCGGCAGGGTGTGGCGCAGCAGGTTGAATGTACCGCCGTAGATGTTCTTGGCGGCGACGATGTGGTCACCGGACTGGGTGATGTTGCGCACGGCGTATTCGACGGCGGCGGCGCCGGAAGCGACGGCCAGACCGGCGGTGCCACCTTCAAGGGCGGCGATGCGATCCTCGAAGACGCCCTGGGTGGTGTTGGTCAGACGGCCGTAGATGTTGCCCGGGTCAGCGAGGCCGAAGCGGGCCTCGGCGTGGTCGAAGTTGTGGAAGACGTAGCTGGTGGTGGCGTAGATCGGGACCGCGCGGGAGTCGGTGGCCGGGTCGGCCTGCTCCTGACCCACATGCAGCTGCAGGGTCTCAAAACGGTACTTCTTGTTGGTCTCGGCCATGGTATTCTCCTTGGTTGTGCTAGGTCGCGAGGATATTTTCCTTGCCACCCGCCTGCCGTGTTCGGGCGGTTGGCGAGGTGTTGGTTATGAAGTTACGACGCTCAAGGTGCATGTCGCAAGCTGAGCGTTATCGGGGTTGCCTATAGACCCTTATAAACCCTTGGAATCATTGGGATATGAGGCGGTTACGTCGGGCAAAATAGTCATCAAAAATCTCACGACACGCCGAGACACTTCCACGTCTCTTCGCGACAGAAATCTAGGAAATCATCCTCAATTTCCTGGAATCCTGTCACTGAGGTGACGTCAGCGACAGAATTTCAGGACGAATGGGTTTATTTCCGAAATTTCTGCCACTGAGACGGATTCAACGACAGCAATTCAGGGAATCAGGGATGTTTTCCGGAATTTCTGTCGCTCAGATGGAACCAGCAACGGAATTTTGGGGTGGATGGTTTTATTTCCAAGATTTCTGTCGCTAGGAGTTTGAGCGATCTGTTGAATTCGGCGACGGAACCTCACCAGATGAATACCGGTTAGCGTGTCCGTATCCCTACAGACTAGTGTCAACTGTGATTATGTGACATCCGTCTGATTGATTGGAGTTTTCTAGTGTCCGACGTTACGTTGTACGACCGCGACCCGAAGTACATCCCGCGCGTGGCCGCCGTGCATGACATGTGTGGCTATGGCAAGTGCTCGCTGACCGCCGCGATTCCGATTCTTTCGGCAGCCGGCTGCGATGTCTGCCCGGTGCCGACCGCCCTGTTCTCCGCACACACGAAGTACGCGGTGTTCACCTTCCATGACACCACGGATATCCTCTCCGGCTATCTGGATGCCTGGCAGAAGGAAGACGTTGAGCTTGACGGCGTGTACTCGGGATTCCTGGGCTCCCCCGATCAGGTGGCGATTATTCAGCGTCTCTACCGCGAATATCCGAATGCGCTACGTTTGGTCGACCCGGTGATGGGAGACGCCGGTGAAATGTATCCCACGTATACGCCGGAACTGTGCGAGGCGATGGGCGCGCTGGCCGACGGCGCCGATGTGCTGATGCCGAACCTGACTGAAGCGAGCATTCTGACCAAGCGCGACTACCCCGGTCAGGATATCGATGAAGCCACGGTTGACGAGCTGTTGGGCGCGCTACTGGAGCTTGGCGCGAAGAACGTGGCGTTGAAGGGCATCGACCATGGCGACGGCAAGATCATCAACTATGTGGCCAGCGCCTCCACTGGTGTTACCGGCAAGATCGAACTGGCACATGACAAGCTGCCGTACATGATTCACGGCACGGGCGATGCATTCGCTTCCGCCCTGTGCGGTGCGGTGATGGCCGGTCACGGACTGGCCGAGTCTGCTGAGATTGCCGGCGAGTTCGTGCGTCATGCAATGGAAAGCACGCGCAACCAACCTCACTTCGAGGATCGCGGCGTCAGCTTCGAGCTCAATCTCGGAGAACTCACCAATTTGGTGAAGTGACCCACTTTGGCTCCCGCTGGCGGGAGCTGTCAACGAAGTTGACTGAGGGTGGTCTACTATCTGCACGCACCACCCTCAGTCTAGCGGGAGCATCCCAATCTACCGATTCTTGAAGTACTTGAGCAGGTGGCTTTCCCGCGTGCTGAGTACGGCAACTAACGCCCCAACCAGCACACCAACCACTACGCTTATCGGCACCCGAAGCAGCGTGTCGGTAAGCGCCATTGCCTCTGCATTCCCGTTCTCCAGCCGTACCCATGCCAGTAACAGGCTTGATATCAGTATGCCGGCAAGTGCCCACACCCTGAGTTCTAAATAGAAGCGCAACACCCGCTCTATGGTTGGAAGTGTTCAAGTTCATAACCAGAGAGAAAGTGTCGCGCTCGATATGAAAGCTTATTCTCACCTGTCGGCAGAGGAACGCATCCGGATCGACGAGTTGAGGAACCGCGAGGGGCTCGGGGTCCGCCAGATCGCCCTGAGGATCAGCCACGGCAAGCCCACCGTCAGCCGCGAACCGAGGCGCGGCCCGTGGCTCGCGTCCAACGAGAACGAGTCCTACCGCCGCTACCTGCCCAAGAGAACCAGTCTCGACGGCCTCACGGACGCGGACCGGCAGGCCATCGTCCAGGAGATCAACGACACCCCCATGAAGGTCCCGGACTGGGAAACACCCAACGAGGCTTGGTACCGCAAACTCGGCAAGCTAATGTCGAAGACAAGCCACCCACAGACAAACGTTGCACTTACAAATAGATAACGGGTCGCGAATGTCATCCGCTGGATGACATAGCGAAGCACATACTTTCTGAACTAATGGTGGATAACCGCACTTTCATCCACACGCTGTCCACAACACTCCAAGCCGCGTCATGGTATCCACATTTGCCGGTCGCCCTTGCGTCCCGATATCACCAACCCGCACAGTGGAATCATGAATGATGCAGCAACTTCCACGGAACACATCGCAGCCGCAATGGGCGACCGCAATTTGTCGCCCAAGCAGTTCGGCGCTCTTGGCGAACGATATGCGGCTGTTTGGTTGGAGAAGAAAGGATGGACCACACTGAGCCATAACTGGCGTACTCGATACGGCGAACTGGATCTTGTGATGCTCAACGACGAGCACACTGTGGTGTTCGTCGAGGTGAAATCGCGCCGCACCATCCAGTACGGCTGCCCGCAGGAGGCCGTGACGCCGTCCAAGCAACAGAATCTCAGGAAAGCTGCTTGCGATTGGCTGCTTGATTGCCGCAACCGTATCTCGCACAAAGCCGTCAGATTCGATGTCATCACCATCGTGTTGCGCGTGGGTAGACCGCTGGTGCATCACATTGAAAACGCGTTTTAGCGAAAGGATCAAGCATGGCCATTGGCAGCGCCCTTTCGGTCGGTCTGATCGGACTCAAGGCCTTCATTGTCCAGGTACAGGCTTTCATCAGTCCCGGCCTGCCATATTTCAGCATCATTGGACTGCCAGATACCTCACTGTCCGAAGCGCGCGAGCGAGTGAAATCGGCATGTCAAGCCAGTGGTTTCTCATGGCCACAAACCCGTGTGACCGTGAATATGAGCCCCGCTTCCCTACCCAAACGCGGCTCATCACATGATCTGGCCATTGCCGCCAGCGTTCTCTGCGCAGCTGGAGCCATTGGCCACGATTGTCTGGAAGACACTATTGTGCTTGGCGAAGTGAATCTTGACGGTTCGGTACTGCCTATCCATGGATTACTGCCAATCATGTTGCATGCGCAGGAACGCGGCATCCGAAAAGTAATCATTCCCTATCGCAATCTTGACGAGGCTTCGATGGTGGAAGACATGGATGCAATCGGCGTAAGACATGTGGGCGAGCTCATCGAGCTCATGGGAGGCAATGCCTCATATACAATCCCCGATCTGCAGCTCGCGGAGGATGCAAGCGCCTCCGAACAAGCCGAAGTCAGTGAAAACGGATACGCAGACATGAATGAGGTGTTGGGCCAGGAACATGCCAAATGGGCGCTGCAGGTGGCGGCCGCCGGAGGCCATAACCTCATCATGACCGGACCTCCCGGCACGGGAAAAACCATGTTGGCTTCACGATTACCCGGCATCATGTGCCCATTGGAAGATACCGAACAGCTGGAAGTCGCTTCGATTCGCTCGCTGTGCGGCACCTTATCGCAATATGGCATCACCGATGTGCCTCCGTTTGAAGCGCCGCATCATACCGCTTCCACAGCATCACTGGTCGGCGGCGGCAGTGGCATCGCAGCACCGGGCGCGATAACCCGCGCTCACCGTGGCATTCTGTTTTTGGACGAAGCACCGGAGTTCAGCGCCCGGGCCTTGCAAACGTTGCGCGAACCATTGGAATCCGGCTATGTGGCTCTCTCCCGCTCCAAAGGAAGCACGTATTACCCAGCTGCATTCCAGCTGGTCATGGCGGCAAATCCTTGCCCATGCGGATATTATTACGGCACTGGCGAGCGCTGCAGGTGTCGGGAAAAAGATCGCATGAGGTATTTCTCCCGTTTATCGGGCCCGGTACTTGACCGAGTAGATATTCAGATGACAGTGCCGCCCGTCCCCCGCATCACCGTACAGCATGAACCGCTCGGCGAATCCAGCGCCACAATTCGTACACGCGTGATTCGTGCAAGAAACGCCGCCAAAGATAGGTTCCAGCAATTCGGGTGGACATGTAATGCTCAGGCATCCGGCACGTGGCTGCATGCGAACACCTCGCTCAAGGCGATGGAACTGGTCAATCGTGCCTTGTCCTCGCAGCAGCTGACGTTGCGTGGAGCTGATCGCGCCATGCGATTGGCCTGGACCCTCGCCGATCTGGCCGGTCGGATTTCTCCTACCGAACAGGATGTCCATCAAGGTATCGAAATGAGAACGAGAGTGTCATGAGTACCACCAATATGATTGCCGAGCCCGCTTCAGTTCACGGCTCCCCTCACACAATCGGAAAAGCCGAAACGGCCGCACAGACCGTGCGCTCACGTATTATCGCCGCTCCTTCACTAGATGCCCTATACCGTGCCGCGCTCACGTTCTGCATCGATGGCGCGGATGCGATGATGTACGCCACACTCAAAGGAGCCGAACATGCTGAGGCATTATGGCAGGTCTTGTCACAATGTCACCCTGACCGGCCTTCCGATGTTCGCCAAAAAGCACTGACCTACATTGATCGCATGTTCATCAATGGTCTGACCCGCTGGGGTCGCAAACCCACACCCAGCGCGATGAACGCTTTTCGCAATGCCCTGTCCGGCTGGCATCAGCGGATGGACGCCCTGCCCTCGCAAGACATCGTTTCCTTGGCCGACTGGTTCACTATGGATGGCACACAATGGATTATCGGCCCGGGACACCCATGCTGGCCTGCGCAATTGACCGACCTATCCATCCGCTCCGACTGGGCACCTCCCTTATGCCTTTGGGTCAAAGGCGATCCGCGGGCCCTGACCAGCTGCGCAAAACCGGTGGGTATTGTCGGCTCCCGAGACGTCAACGAGTACGGACGGTATGTGGCCCATACGGTTGCCGAGCAAGCCGCGGTGGATGGTCATCTGGTAGTTTCAGGAGGCGCGATGGGCACGGACGCGGCCGCTCATTGGGGTGCTCTGAACGCTCTGCACGGCCGCAAACCAGGATGCGTGGGCAGAACCGTCGCCGTATTCGCCGGCGGACTGAACCATATGGGGCCAGCTCGCAATCGCACACTGTTTGAACGCATCGAATCGCAGGGAGGCGCACTCATCAGCGAACTCTGTCCCGGCACCATTCCCGAGGCGCGCAGATTCCTGCTGCGCAACCGTATTATCGCGGCATTGTCTTCCACACTGGTTGTGGCACAGGCGAGATTGCGCTCAGGCGCACTGAATACTGCGGGCTGGGCCTGCGAGCTGATGCGCGAGGTGTATGCAGTGCCAGGAGACATCAATCAGCCATGCAATGCCGGCTGCAACAAAATGATTGGCGACCATCAGGCCACGATTCTATGCGCCGCCACCTCCACGAAAGACATCTGTCACAAGCGCCATCAGCCGATTATGGAACGATGCCCAGGCATGGCGGACAACGCACAGCGCGATGCCAGTGATCCAGCGCCTTCGTGTACGACCAAGGCGGTCCACAAGAAATCCGAGCAGCCCACGCTATCCCAGGCTGTCATCACGACTCCCTTGCCGTCTCGCACAGACTCCAAGGATTTCTCCTCATCCCACCACATGCCAGATTTGCGCGCCCAGGCATCGTTGCAACCCGATGCGGAAGCGCAACAGACGATACAGGTCAGCACATTGCCGGAAGCGGAATGCTTGATGGTCGGCCTTATCCGCGAATGCCGTACGCATCGCCTCGCCATCACACCGGACACCCTGCTGCGCGCGGCCAGAAACAACGACCTCGAGGAAATACCGGATATCGCCACCGTACTGGAACTGCTCGGAGCGCTGGAACTGCGAGGAGCGATTCACCGGGAGACCGGAACAGTCACGCTCAGTTGTCGCCTCATCTGAATCATGGAGACGCCAGTCTTACACACCGCTAGAACAAGAATTGTCAGCACCCTCATGACACGATGACGGCGCTGTTCGGCGGGTGTGCAAGAATCGAATCCATGAGTCCGAAACGTTTGGAAGATATGTATGATGCAGTGATCGTCGGTGCCGGTGCGGCTGGTTTGTCGGCGGCATTGGGACTGCTGCGATCCCCCGAAATCGCCAAACTCAAGGAACAAGGCGTGGACCCGAAGATCCTTGTGGTCTCCAAACTACAGCCGCTGCGTTCGCACACCGGTTCGGCTGAAGGAGGCATTGCCGCAAGCCTGGGCAATGTGGAGTCCGATGACTGGCATTGGCATTACTACGACACCATCAAGGGCGGCGACTGGCTTGTTGATCAGGACGCGGCCAAGCTGCTCGCCGAGTATGCGCCGCAGACCGTAATCAATCTGGAGCGTCAGGGCGTGGCCTTCTCCCGTACCGAGGACGGGCATATCGCACAGCGCCGATTCGGCGGCCATACGCGCGAGTTCGGTGGAGCCCCGGTCAAGCGCGCCGCCTATGCGGCCGACCGTATCGGCCACCAGATTCTGCACGCCTTGTGGCAGCAGTGTGTGGCCGCCGGCGCTGAGTTTGCCGAAGAATGGTATGTGACCGATCTGGTGCTCGCCGATGATGGCAAGCAGGCGGCCGGTATTGTGGCTTTTGATACGCATACGGGCAAGATTCAGGCCATTCACGCGCGCAATGTGCTGCTGGCCACCGGAGGCGCGGGCCGACTGTTCCACACCACGTCGAACTCTTGGGACTTGACCGGCGACGGCATGGCGCTGACCCTAGCTGCCGGCCTGCAGCTTGAAGACATCGAATTCGTGCAGTTCCACCCCACCGGTCTCGCACACACCGGCATCCTGCTTTCCGAAGCGGCACGCGCCGAGGGCGGCATCCTGCGCAATGCCGACGGCGAGCCGTTCATGGAACGTTATGCTCCAGAGCATAAGGATCTGGCCGCGCGCGACGTGGTCTCCCGCTCCATCATGGCGGAGATCGACGCCGGCCGCGGCGTTGCCGACCCGAAGGATCCGGATGGTCCGAAGGACTGCGTCTGGCTGGACATGACCGACATCGACCCTGAACGTATGAAGGAAGTGCTGCCGCAGGTGGTCGAAACCATCGAACAGTACGCGAACCTCGATCCGGCCAAAGACCTGGTGCCCATCAAGCCCACCGCGCACTATACGATGGGCGGCATCCCCATCACCACCAATGGCGAGGTGTACCGTTGGCCGGACGATGCCGTGCAAATCGTCGATGGCTTGTTCGCCGCTGGCGAATGCTCCTGCGTTTCCGTACACGGCGCGAATCGCTTGGGCGGCAATTCGCTGCTTGACGCATGTCTGTTCGGCACGCGCGCCGGCCAAACCATGGCCACGCGTATCGCCGAGAATCCGGTCGACTCCCCCATGGCCGATGATTCGGCCGATGACATGTTGACGACGGCCGCCGATCATGCCGCCGAATCCCGTAAGTCCGAACTTGACGAGCTGCTCGCCGGCCAAGCCGATGATGTCGATGAGGGTTCCACGGCCAATCCTTATCAGCTCATGGCCCAACTTGGATCAGTGATGGAACAGGCTCTGGCTGTACGCTGCACCGCTCAGACCATCGATACGGCTCTGGCCCAGCTCAACAGCGACATCAAGCCGGTTTCCGATATCTTACGGGCACATGACAAAACCGCCGCCTTCAACCAAGAGGTCACCGCCATCTGGGAGGTCCGGCATTTGATTGAGCTAGCCGAGGCCATGTTGCACGCTTCCGAGTCTCGTCAGGAATCTCGTGGGTCCCTGCAGCGTCTTGATTTCCCCGAACGCGATGATGAGCATTTCCTCGCTCACTCGTTGGTCGCCGACGCCGGCCCGGTGAGCTTCAAGCCGGTGCATATCACCGACTACCCGCCCAAGAAGCGTGAATACTAAGCCGCCCAGGGCTTGTGACACAATAGATTGTCGAATAATCGGACTGATATCCACGGTTTCTGGAGGCAGAACATGGTTGAGGCGAACAACACGACGGTTACCCTGCAGGTGCATCGTTTCACGCCGCGCCCCGAGCGCGCCGAACGTGCACGCGGCGGCAGCCCGTTCGCCAAGAAAAGCTCCCCGTTCGGTGGCGGCTCGGATTCAGCGGCACGCCGCCGCCCGCGTGGCAAGCAGTGGGTGCAGGAATACACCATTCCCGCGCGTCCATCGGACACCGTGCTCGACTGTCTGCTGACCATTAAACGCACTATCGACCCGACGCTGGCCTTCCGCTATTCATGCGGTCACGGCATGTGCGGCTCTGATGCCGCAGCCATCAACGGCACACCCACTCTGCTGTGTACGGCCACCGTCCGCGACTGGGCCAAGCAGCCTAGTACAGCTCCGGAAGTCGATGATGAGGGATTCCGACGCACCGGCGACGAAACCGCTAACGAACCCGACGTTCCCGCCGAAAACGTCAAAAACAACATCCCTGAAGGTTCTCTGGGTGTTATCGAACTGGCTTCCTTGCCTGGATTCCCGCCGCAACGTGATCTCATCGCCGACATCGACCCGATGCTCAACCAGATTCGTAAACTCACCCCGTATCTTCAGGCTGATGGCGTGCTTGCCACCACCGCCGAAGGCAAAGTGGACGTTTTCGAATACCTGCAGAACCCCGAACAGCTCGCCAAGTATGAGACGCTGAGCAATTGCATCGCCTGCGGTGTGTGCGAGGGTGCCTGCCCGGTATACGCCGGCGGCGATGCATTCGTTGGCCCGGCCGCATTGATCTGGGCTTCCCGCTTCATCAACGATTCACGTGATACCAAGGCCATGGATCGCATGGATGCCATTGATACCGCTGACGGTGTGGCCGGATGCCAATCGGTGCGTGCCTGCTCCCGCCACTGCCCGCGCGGTATCGATGTGGGCGAGGAAATGTGGCAGATCGTGGCCAAAGTCCGCGAGCGCTGAATCATTGCCGGGTAGATACCGGAAAGTCATAGTCTGAGAGAACGAACATCGAAGGAACGGTTATGGACAGAACACAGTACACGAATCTCGCCAAGGCATGGGAATTCACCGAAGAACGTGCTCGCGAACTTGAACCGTCCACACTGGCTGATGCCCGTACCGCCGCCGACGAATCCGGACAACTGCAAGGTCCAGCCGCACAAGCCCGACTCCTGGGCCTGCTGGTCCGTTTGACCGGAGCCTCCTCGGTAATCGCCGTGGGCACCGGCTCCTTGGTGGAGACTCTGCAACTCGCCTATGCCTTGGACAACAAGGGACAGTTGACCGCCGTCGATTCCACCGCACAGGGCATCACACTGATTCGCAAGGCGTTTGCCGAACTGCAGGACGAGACCGCTACCACGCTTCGTGCGGTGAATGCTCCGGCCAGTGTGTTTCTGCCCAGGCTCAATGCCAATGATTACGATTTGATTGTAGTGGCCGGCGATGCGGAGAATTATGCCGCCACATTCGCCCAGGCGTCCCGCCTGCTACGTGATCATGGTGCCATCGTATTCACGGACGCATTGGCTTTGGATACGGAGCAGGGCGGTGTGATCAACCCGGCCGACCGCAGCGGCAAGGCCACGGCCATGCGCGAGCTCATCACTACCGTCGAGCAGGATGAGGAATTTGAATCCACACTTACTCCGGATGGTACCGGACTGCTCATCGCGTACAAGAAGTAATATTTCTTGGCTTCCCTCGACGGAGGGGAGCCAAATGCTCTCAGGCAACCATACTCGTGGCCACGTCCACGGCTTCGTCGGCATCGTCAGTCACGGTAACCAGCTTGGGATCTATCTTCGAAATCATGCCACGCTCGGCGACCGGCCCATCCAACCAGTCGAATAGCCCCTGCCAATAATCCTTGCCGTACAACACCACCGGAATGTTCGCCACCTTGTGGGTCTGAACCAGGGTCAACAGCTCGAACATCTCGTCCAACGTGCCGAAGCCGCCCGGGCAGACGATCACACCGGAGGAATACTTGACGAACATCGTCTTCCTGACAAAGAAGTACCGGAAGCTCATGCCAAGGTTCACCCACTGGTTCAGCCCCTGTTCAAACGGAAGTTCGATGCCAAGCCCCACCGACTTGCCGCCCGCCAATGCCGCTCCCCTGTTCGCGGCTTCCATAATGCCCGGCCCGCCACCAGTGATGACGGCGATATTGCGCTTGGCGATCTGGCTGCCCATGCGACGAGCCGCCTTGTAGTCCGATTCGGTGCGTTGTGTGCGCGCGGAGCCGAAAATCGATACCGCAGGCCCCAGCTCGGCAAGCGCACCGAAGCCATCCACGAATTCGGATTGGATGCGCAGCACACGCCACGGATCCATATGCAGCCAATCGGTATCCTGATCCGGCTTGAGCAGGTTCGCGGTGGTACTGTCCGAAGGAATCATCTGGCCGCGCAGAATCACCGGGCCTCGATGATAGGTGTCCCCCAGCGGCGCGGCGTCCTCCAAATCAACCGGATTCGCCGGAATCTGTGCGACTTGAATGTTGGCTTGTTCTTCGGCAATTGTTCCGACGTTCGGGTTCCCGTCAACACCGGTGTTTGTCGGCTGCTTTATACCGGATGCTTTTTTGCCATCGGCCTTTTGGGATTTTTTTCTGCTTCTTCGCCATTTGGTACCTCCATGGGCTCTAGCAGTATCCTAGGCAGATTAACGACGGAAGTCGATTTCAACGCTTTCCGTGCCGTCCGCAAGGGTGATGGGATGCTCCGCCAGCTCGTCGGAATGCGTATTGGCGTCGGACTCGGCGTCAGCCTCAGCAGCTGCAACGGCCGCAGCCTGTTCAAATCTCTTGGATTGGCGGCTCAACAATACGCCGGAAATCGCGGCGGCGATCAGCGAGGCCACCAGCACACCGAATCGGGCTTCGGCGGACAGCTCCTGGTTCGTATAGGCCAGAGAGGCGATGAGGAACGACACCGTAAAACCGATTCCACAGGCGACGGCAGCGGGAATCATATCGCGAACGCGTAGCCCCTTGGCCATCTTGAGCCCTCCGACATGTGTGGCCAGCCAAGCGGTGACGATGATACCCAACGGCTTGCCGACCACCAGCGCCACAATCAGGGCGATGACCAGTGGCGAGAGCAGCAACAGCGGACTCATGGATTCAAAATGTACGCCGGTGGCGAACAAGGCGAAAATCGGCAAAGCCAGCAGAGCGGAAAACGGCTTGAGCTTGTCCGCATATCGTTCGGCGCGCGGCGAGTATTCACCGTGCATCACACGTGCCGGGGTCAGCAAACCAACCAATACACCGGCCAACGTGGGATGGATGCCGGCTTCAAACATCATGATCCAGGCAAGGATGCCGACCACGCCCACCGCGATCCATGGCACTTTCTTAAGACGAACCAAATGTGCCCATACCACGGCACACACGGCGATGCCAATGAACCAGTACCAAGCATTGACCGAGGAGAAGAACACCGCTATCAAGATGATGGCCAGCAAATCGTCGACCGTGGCCAAAGTCATCAGGAATGCGCGGATCGAACCGGGCAGCGCCTTGGCAAACAGTGCGAGCACCGCCAACGAGAACGCGATATCCGTGGCTGTGGGCACCGCCCAGCCGTGGGACATCTCGGCGAACGGGATGCTGCTGCCAGTGGTGGCCAGGATCAATGAGCCAGGCTCCCCCGGGCCGAACTGCGAAAACAGTGCAGTGGTGGCCAGAAACAGGATGGGCGGGGTGATCATGCCCCCAACGGCACACAGCATCGGCACAGCGGCCGCCTTGGGATTAGCGAGCGAGCCGGTGGTGAGCTCCTGCTTCAGTTCGAGGCCAACAGTCAGGAAGAAGATAGTGAGCAAACCGTCCTGAGCCCAATGGCCGATCGGCAGATCAAGATTGGTATGCGGAATGAACACATGCGTTTCCGCTACGGCCTCAAATGCATGCGCGGTGAGGGGAAGATTCGCCAGAACCAGACCGGCAAGGGCAAAGCCGAGCATAATCAGTCCAGATATGCGATCAGAGGCGGCTATCCGCCTGATCATGGGCCAAATGCCTCGTTTTGCGCCGGTGGTTGTGGCCATCGCGTCTCCTCGCTCGATAATAAATGATCTGCTGCTATGGTACGGAATATCTCAGGACGTTCAGCCCGGGGCGTACCCCCCCCCTACTGACGGTCAGCCAGAGCGGTCTCGATGTTGGCAAGCACCTGTTCAAGCAGCCTGGTCGGACAGGCAAGGTTGACACGCTCGAAGAAGTTTCCAGATTCGCCGAACATCGAGCCTTCATCAAACCACACACGGGCCTCATTGCGCAGAAAATCGCAAAGTTCTTCAGGAGTATCGAAGCCCAGGCCTCGGCAATCGAGCCAAGCCAAGTAAGTGCCTTCCGGTTCAATCAGACGAATGCCGCTTACACGTGCAGTGAAGTCGCGGATGAGCCCGAGATTGCGTTCCAGCACTTCCATCAGTGCGTCCAGCCACGGTTCGGCATGGTTGTAGGCGGCTTGGCATGCGACCATACCGAAATGGTTGACGGTCAGGCCGCCGATATTATCCGCCGCCGCATCGTAACGACGCTTGAGATGCGGGTTCGGGATGATGGTGTTGGAGCACAACAGACCAGCCAGATTGAAGGTTTTGGTAGGCGCGGTGAATTCAAAGACGATATTCGCGTACTCAGCCCCCAATGTGGAGAACATGGTGACCTTATGTCCAGGATAGGAAAAGTCGGCGTGAATCTCGTCGCACAGCAGACGCACACGGCGTTTGATACAGATATCGCCAATGCGCCGCAGTTCTTCAGGCGTCCAGACACGGCCCACCGGGTTGTGCGGATTGCACAGAATCATGGCCGTGCAGCGAGGATCGGCGGCCTTGGATTCGAGATCATCAAAATCAATGCCATAGTGGCCGTTCTCGTCCAGTACCAGCTCGTTGTCGAGAATGGTCAAACCATTGTGCTCGGCGGCAAAGGTGAACGGGTAATAGACAGGCCGCTGGATAATGACCTTATCTCCCGGTCGGGTGACGGATCGCAGGGCCGTGTTGACGGCAGGCATCACGCCGTCGGACAGGCTCACCCATGAAGGGTCGATATGGAAATTATGACGATGCTCCATCCAATTGAGAAAAGCTGTGAAGTAGTCTTCAGTGGCGTAATCGTAACCGAATACGTCATGGGTGGCAGATTGGATGAGAGCCTCGACTACTTCAGGAGCCGGTTTGAATTCCATGTCTGCCACGGACAAGGGCACCACATCTTTGCCGTCCTCACCCATCTGTTCCACGACCTCATGCCATTTGGCGGACGAAGAGCCATGACGCTCAAGAATCGTATCGAAATCGTAAGGGGCATGCTGTGCCAGAATCACTGTTTCTCCTTCTTCACTACCGGCGAAAACAAACCTGACCCATCGTAAAGGAGGTATGTAACGAGAATTGGAAAAGCCTCGAAGGCATTTCGCTTCCGAGGCTTTATCGTGCGCCAGACAGGATTCGAACCTGCGACCTGCTGATCCGTAGTCAGCTGCTCTAATCCGCTGGGCTACTGGCGCAT
>OFLP01000003.1_pt1 | contig 293434 bp, 259 predicted proteins | sample 1540911 | NCBI WGS metagenome assembly OFLP01 (sample SAMEA4413048, study PRJEB24355) | metagenome | biome: human; feature: gut; material: faeces | place: United Kingdom | collected 2010 | reverse complement strand
GTGCGCCAGACAGGATTCGAACCTGCGACCTGCTGATCCGTAGTCAGCTGCTCTAATCCGCTGGGCTACTGGCGCATACCACCGTTGTCCCCGTGGTTCGGGAGTGCGCCAGACAGGATTCGAACCTGCGACCTGCTGATCCGTAGTCAGCTGCTCTAATCCGCTGGGCTACTGGCGCATATTGTCTTTCAGACAACTCGATACATATTACTCAAGGTTCGTGTTTGTGCAACCCATTGGTTACTCGGCGTGTCACAGGAACAGCGAGTCACAGTATCCGACAATCATGCTGTACGACGACGCTCCGCGGATTCCTGGATGACCGTTTCACGCAGCAGTTTCGGCGCACTGGTGCCTTCCACGGATGCCTTGTCGACAACCACCTGCTTGACATCCTCAAGACTGGGCAGCTGGAACATCGTGTCTTGCAGGGTGCGTTCGATAATCGAACGCAGACCTCGTGCACCAATCCCCTGCTTGATAGCCGTATCGGCAATCGCTTGGACGGCCTGGTCGGTGAACTCCAGATCAACGCCGTCGACGGCAAACAGTTTGCGGTACTGCTTAATCAGCGCATTGGCCGGCTGCGTAAGAATCTCCGTCAAATCATCCACCGTCAGCTCCTTGAGCACGCTGGTGACCGGCAGTCGACCGATGAATTCAGGCAGCAGACCGAATTCGGCTAAATCATCGGCATTGACTTGCTTAAGCAGCTCCTCGTCTTTCAGGTCGGCGTCATGCCAATTGGCTCCAAAACCGGTTTCCCGGCGGCCCAGACGCTTGCGCACGATGTCCGTCAATCCTACGAATGCGCCGCCACAGATGAACAGGATGCCACACGTATCCATCTGCACTGTGTCCTGCTCTTTGTGCTTGCGAGTGCCTTCCAGTGGCACGGAAGCAATAGTGCCTTCAAGGATTTTCAATAGTGCCTGCTGCACTCCCTCACCGGATACGTCACGGGTAATCGAGGTGTTCTCGCCGGATTTGCGGGCGATTTTATCGATTTCGTCAATATAGATAATGCCGTGCTGGGCTCGGCTGACATCGCCGTCCGCGGCCTGCAGCAGACGCTGGAGCACGGTCTCCACGTCATCGCCCACGTAGCCGGCTTCGGTGAGCGTGGTGGCATCGGTGATGACGAACGGCACGTTCATCACACGGGCCAGTGACTGGGCAAGATAGGTTTTGCCCACACCGGTGGGCCCCAGCAACAGAATGTTCGACTTGGCGACTTCCACATCCGATAGCGGATGATTAGCCCGCTGAGACTTGCGGTCTCGCCCGGCTGATTGGAGCGCGGCATTGCCGTTCGCGCCGTCAAGTTGTTCGGCGGATTCCTGCAACTCCATATTGACGCGCTTGTAATGGTTGTACACGGCCACGGAAAGCGCCCGTTTGGCTTCTTCCTGGCCGATGACATATCGATTGAGATAATCGAAAATCTGCGTTGGTTTGGGCAGGTTCAGCGAGTTGACTTCGGCGTCTTTGCCACGCTCCTCGGAGATGATATCCACGCATAGGGCAATGCATTCGTCGCAGATGGAGGCATTGGGACCGGCCACCAGTTTGCGAACCTGACGCTCGGTTTTGCCGCAGAACGTGCAGCGGGGAATGTCCTCGTTGTAGCTCACCACACGCCCCATGAGATCTCCTTTGCCGATGAATACCGCACTGCCTGCTGTGCTTGTCTGTATGTTTACACGACGCACACATCGCCGTCGCCTTTCAACACAATACCCCCGGTCAGACCGACCGAGGGTATTGCAATGCCTAGTGTCTGGACGAATATCACTATTCGTCCACATGTTTGAGACCGTTACTGGCGGTGAGCCAACACTTCGTCCACGATGCCGTAATCCTTGGCTTCGTCGGCGGTCAGGAAGGTGTCCACCTCGATGTCGCGGCGAATCTTCTCCACGTCCTGACCGGTGTGCTTGGCGAGGGTTTCCTCCAGCCATTCGCGCATGCGGAGCATTTCCTTGGCCTGGATTTCAATCTCCGTGGCCTTGCCGAAGCCCTGGTCGATGGCCGGCTGATGGATGAGCACACGGGCGTTCGGCAGCATCAGACGCTTGCCCTTGGTGCCGGAAGCCAGCAGAATCGCCGCTGCGGAGGCGGCCTGACCGAGGCATACGGTCTGCACATCGGGCTTGATGTACTGCATGGTGTCGTAGATGGCGGTCATGGCCGTCATCGAACCGCCGGGCGAGTTGATGTACATCATCACATCGCGGTTTGGATCCTGGGATTCCAAGACCAGCAGCTGGGCCATCACATCGTCGGCGGAGGCGTCATCCACCTGCACGCCGAGGAAGATGATGCGATCCTCGAACAGGCGGGAGTAGGCGTCCTGGGTCTTCATGCCGTACGGGGTCTTCTCCACAAACTGCGGCATGATGTAGCGGTTGGTTGGGGCCGCGGCCGGCATGAAGCCGGCTACACCCTGGCGGCCGGCCAGTCGGTCGGCGCGGGCGGCAAACTTTGCTTCTTCACTTGCCATAAGTCTCACTCCCCCTGCTGGTTGTTGCCGATGGTGTCCGGCGTGGTCACGAGCTTATCCACGAAGCCATAATCGAGGGCTTCCTGAGCGGTGAACCAGTGATCATATTCGTTGTCGCGGTAGATTTCCTCGACGGTATGGCCGGTCTGTTCGGCGGTCAGCTCACTCATGGTCTTCTTCATGTCCATGATGAGCTCGGCGTTGATGCGCACGTCGGTGGCGGTGCCGCCAATGCCGCCGGAGGGCTGGTGCATGAGCACACGGGCGTGCGAGGTCAGGTAACGCTTGCCCTTGGTGCCGGAACTCAGCAGGAACTGGCCCATGGAGGCGCACATGCCCAGACCCACGGTCGCCACGTCGGGCTCGATGAGCTGCATGGTGTCGTAGATGGCCATACCGGCGGTGATGGAGCCACCCGGCGAATTGATGTACAGCCAGATATCCTTCTTCGGGTCTTCGGCGGCCAGCATCAGCAGCTGGGCGCAGATGCGGTTGGCCATATCGTCCTTGACCTCTTCACCCATCCAGATGATGCGGTCTTTGAGCAGACGGTTGAAAATCGGGTCGACGGGGCCGGCCGGGACGTCATCGCCCGCCATGACCGGCAAGGTCGCAAAGGCATTGCTCACCTTGATTCTCCTTCTAAATTACTCGAACATTGTTCAGACTACCGCCTTGAAGCGACTGAAGACGGCTTTTCACGCGCTTTTTGGCGGCCAGCGTAGGATATCTCTGCCTCCGTCTCGACTTCGTCGAGCCACCTCCCTCGTCAGAGGGAGGTTATTCGAGAGTATCGAGGACGTCGTCGATGAGCAGGCGAGTCTGGGCCGAATCGTCTTTGAGGCGGGGGAACCGGCGCATTGCATTGGCTGGACTAGCACCGGCGGCACGGGCCACATTCGACTTGCTGGCACCGCGCGAGACGGCCTTTTCCGCGAGTCTGTCAACCAGTGAGTCCGCGACTTGTCTCATCTGTTCGGCCACCCACAACTGGGCCATGTCCGTAGGCAAATCATAGTCTTCGGCCACACCACTGGCGGCCTCCTGGATGGCGGCCCACAACACCATAAACGGCTTGCGGTAATAGTCGATCTGCTCAGACAATGGCTCGGCAGCAAGCGATTCCAGCGCCGCACGAATCTCAGTGTTTTCAGACATAGCTTATTCTTTCCGCTCCCGCTGGCGAGAGCTGTCAGCGAAGCTGACTGAGGGTGGTCGGCGGTGACGACAACCACCCCCAGACTCGCTTCGCGAGCCAGCTCCCGCCAGCGGGAGCCAAAACAACTTCCTACTTACGACGGCTCAACATCCACTTCGACACCAGTGACGATGCGGCCACGGCCAACCCGACCGGCACGAAGAACGCACTGGGCGCTTCGGTCAGTTCCATCACCAAACACATGGCCATCAACGGCGCTTGCTGCGATGCCGAAAGCAATGCGGCGGCACCAATCAGCGCACAAGCAGTCACCGAGTCAGCCGGGAACAACAGTATCCAAATGAGCCCCAGCATTGCACCCAGCGTGGATCCCAACGCGATGCCCGGCTGCAATACGCCGCCTGAGGCACCCGAACGAATGGTCATTAGCGTGACCAACGCCTTGGCAACAAACGTCAGCGCAAGCACACCCAGCAGCATGGCGATATTCGATTGAGACAACTGGAAACCGGCATTAACCGCCGTAGAAGCCGAACCGGAAACGTTGCCGCCGCCCGCCAACAGATTCCAAGGCGAGGCCGCCGCCGAAGAAGCCGATTGCGATGCGCCGGCAGCGGCAGAGCCCTCCGGCACGAATGTACTGAAACCAAGCTGCGCCGCAGCGCGCCCGTTGCCCATCACCTGCGGAACAACAATCGCCGCCAATCCAGTCACCAGACCAGCCAATGGCATCTGCCACAAAATATGCTTGTCATGCGATTGATGGGATTCCGCCCATTGCGAGCCTTTGCGAAACCATGCGCCAGCCACACCGCACGCTGCGCCGCACAGCACCGCGAACAGCATCAGGGTAGGCGTGGATTGCGGTTGCATGGCGGTGATGTCATAGAACGTGTGATGGCCCTTAATCGACGCCGCCACGAACGCGGCAATCGCGGACATGCCCAAACTGAAAGCGACCTTCTCAAGGGTCACGTCCACCAGCAGAATCTCCACGGCGAAGAACATGCCGGCAAGAGGGGCATTGTAGACGCCGCCCAAGCCGGCACCTGCCGCCACTGCTACCACCATACGGCGGTCAATGCCGTCGGCCCCTTCGATATGGAACAGGTCGCAGAAACGTTGCGCCAACATGGCGCCGAGTTCACGAGGAGCGACTTCTCGTCCAATGGACGCGCCCGAACCGACGATACCGATCTGCAGCACCACATGCACCAAGGTCTGCCATACAGGCATCCGCTCCCCCGCCACGGCTTTTTTGACCGATGGCACCTTGGTGGTCTTGTTACGCAGGAAATACCAGATAACGCCGGCTACGGCGAGACCGATGGTCACCGAAATCGCACGGCGTACAGCGGGCACACCGAATGGGCCGGGCAATTCCGAACCCTCGACATAGCCGAGCATCACGTGCTCGACGCCGTAGAGCAGCAGCGTCAGCAGACCTGCGCCCGCGCCGATGATCACGCCAAGGATGATGGTTGTCGCTGCAAGCCAGCCAAGACGTTTGGCGGTAACTACTGGTTGCATGTCGACCTCCGCACTTTATGCAACGAGTATGCCCTTGGGAACTCCCCTCAGTCTCGCTACGCTCGACAGCTCCCCTCAAGGAGGGGAGCCAACGGAACAATACTTCTTTAAGAATAGAAAGAGCCCGGAACCATGAAACACGGTTCCGGGCTTAACAGTTACGCTAACGCAAGCAAGCTAGGCTCACTCAGCGTCCTTGTCCTTGGAGGACAGCTCGTCAGCCACGGCAGCGGCGGCGGAAGCGGCCTCGACGGACTCGGACTCTTCGTCCTCAGCGGCTTCACCGAGGAAGTTGGAGAGGTCGACAACCTCGCCATCGGCGGTGAACTTGACGGCGCGCATGCCGGCGAGCAGGCCCTTGGAACGTCCGACTTCCTGCACGGCGGAGCCGAGCTGGCCGTTCTTGATGATGGCCTGAATGAAGTTGTTCGGATCCATGCCGTACTGCTGGGCGATGGAAGCGAGGAAGTTGAACACGTCGGACTGGGAGACCTGGACATCCAGCTTCTCAGCCAGAGCGTCGAGCACCATCTGGTCGCGCAGTTCCTTCTCGACGGTTTCCTCAGCCTGAGCCTTCTGCTCCTTGGTGGCCTTCTCCGGATCCGGGGTCATGCCCTTGAGCTGCTCGGCGACCATGTTGGCCTTGACGCCCTTCGGCACCGGAATCTCGAGGCCTTCCTGCAGCTTGGCGATGAAGGCATCGCGAGCCTCGGTGGCCTGACGGCCTTCGGCGTCCTGAGCGGCGGCCTTGCGGATGTCGGCCTTGAGCTCGTCCAGGGTGTCGAACTCGGAAGCTTCGGAAGCGAACTCGTCGTCCAGCTCCGGCAGCTCCTCAGCCTTAACGGAGTTGACCTTGACCTTCACAGTGGCCTTCTGACCTTCGTGGTCGCCAGCTTCCAACGTGCCTTCGAAGGTGGTCTCCTCGCCGGCGGACAGGCCATCAAGAGCCTCATCCAGACCGTCGAGCATGGTGTTGGAGCCGAGCTCGTAGCTCACGCCTTCCTGGGAGTCAACGGTCTCGCCGTCGATCTCGGCAGTCAGGTCGATGTTGGCAAAGTCACCCTTGGTGGCCGGGCGATCCACGCCGACCAGAGTGCCGAAGCGCTGGCGCAGCGCCTCAAGGCGCTTGTCGACGTCCTCATCCTTGACTTCCGGCTTGGCGATGGCGATCTCGAGGCCATCGATTTCCGGCAGCTCGATGTCGGGGCGACGCTCGACGGTCGCGGTGAACTTCAGCTTGGTGTCGTCGTTGGCGGCCTGCGGCACGTCCTGCACGTCGAACTCCGGCTGAGCCATCGGGCGAATCTTCTTCTCGTCCAGAGCCTTGGAGTACAGCTCCGGCACGGCGTCGTTCACGGCCTCGCCGGCGACGGCAGCGAAACCGATACGCTGATCGATGATCTTGCCGGGAACGTGGCCCTTACGGAAGCCGGGGACGTTCACCTGCTTGGCGATTTCCTTGCGGGCCGCATCCAGATACGGGTTGAGCTCTTCCGGTTCAACAGTGACGGTGAGCTTCACCTTGGTGGGCTCGAGGTTACGAACGCTGATCTTCACGCTAATGACTCCTCAAAAGTCGTATTTTCTTACAGTTCTGCCGTAAGGCAACCTCTACATAATAACGCCACTTACGGACGGTGCAATGAGTTTCACCTGCCAGTTTCTTGCGCCCTGCGCGATCAGGAACTCCTCGACGTCCACTTCGGCCGGATTCTCCACCCAGCATAGGTTGCGCAGAATCTGCGGCTTGATAATCATCTCGGCCGGCGTACGCGTATCTTCGGCTATCGAAGTGATCACGCGACGGACCCTTTGCAGTCGGTCATATCGGTCGGGGTGCCTTTGCTGCCAGAGTCGCATCGAACGCGGTGCATTCACTATGCCGTTCTCGTCCGGCGCGGGTGCCGGCATACTCGGCCATTGGGAGGGGCGCAGCGCCATGGCCCGATCAATAGCCTCTTTCCAAACCTTGGGTTTGACGGCACGCTGGATTGGGGCATAACGTTCAAACATCTTGTCTTGCTCGGTGCCGGTGCGAATGCGCACACGCTCATTGAGCGAGCGCAGAGCCCGAAACTGGGCGGCATTATGCGGCTTGCGCGTCGCAGCCTCGATAATCGAGGAATCAGACAACAGCAGGCTGGGGGCAATGTCATGCTGCCGGGCCAGTTTGTCCCGCTCCTGCCACAGAGACTTGGCGATGGCCAATCCCTGCGGATCACGGCTCAGCTGGGTGATGCGGGAAATGCGCAGCCACGGAACCGGATGGGGTTTGCGAGGGGCGAGTCCTTCGGACAGTGCATGGGTAAATTCCTCTTCAGCCCACTCGTCCTTGCCGGCGGCTCTCAGATCACGGCGCATCAGGTTTTCGAGCTCGATCAGCACTTCCACGTCAAGCGCCGCATAGTTGCGCCAGTCTCGTGGCAGCGGGCGGTAGGACCAGTCAGCCGCAGAATGTTCCTTGGCCAAAGTGATGCCAAGATAATGTTCGGTGACGGCGGCTAATCCGAATCGATGCAAACCGAGCAGACGCGCGGCGATCTCCGTGTCGAACAGCGCCTTCGGCTGAAGTCCCAGATCAGCGAATCCCGGCAAATCCATCAGGGAATCATGCAAAATCCAAGTGGCATCGCCCACGGCATCATTGAATTCGTTCCAGTCGGCACCAGATTGGGTCAAGGCGATGGGGTCGAGTAATGCGATGCCCGCACCTTCTCGTTTGCATTGAATCAGCCAATCCTCGTGGCCATAACGGAATCCAGATGCGCGTTCGGCATCGGCGGCCAAGGAGCCAGAAGCATCAGCCAACGCTTCGCAGACGTGATGATAGCCTTCAATCGTCGAGGTAACATCCGGCACTCCCCCGCGCGGCTCTTTCAGTAACCGTGGTTCGGTGTCATGGATGTCACTCAACTGGCATCATCCTCCTCACGACGGGTAGTTGATCTGATGAATGCGGCCCACGAGTTCACTTGTGCGCCGGCGTCCATAGTACCGTCTGGCCCAGTCCCGTCAAGTGGCGTCCATGAGACACGTATCTCGCAACCGGCGCTGGTGCTGCCGGCCATCAGGCCGAATGTGGTGTTCTGGGTGACGGTGACCGTTCCGGAAATCGAGTCCGGTTCGACTTCGCCAAGATAATCGCACATATCTTCCCAATACATGCCCGGGGCGAGGGAGTCGTTTTCGGAAGGTTCCAGCGGCAGGCGCGCGAACGCCACGCATCGCCAATTGGAATTCCAATCAGGGCGCAGCTCGTACGAATACAACGTCATTACCCATCCGGTGGCAACATGCGGCTCGGAAACACTGTCGACGGCAAAGGGATGGCTATCCATCCGCTTGCCTGCTTCAAGTTCCACGCCGATGCCATAGTCGGCAAGGGTGGAGGGAACGGGAATCTCCCGATAGCGCACGTCATACAGGCGCTTCATGGCGCTCACGGATTCAACGGCCGCCCATACATCATCCGGTACGCCCTGCGGGCGTTCGGGGTGCCCCTCATTGGGCGCACCCGTAGGGAATGCGTAAATATCGGCCATATCTCTAGGGTATGGGCGATTTGGCGCAATCGCGGTATAACGCGCGGCGTGGCGCGAGTTTTAGCCACTTTTAAGGGGAATTTTATGTCCCCTAAGTCGGCTCCGTTCGACAGCTCTCCTCAGAGAGGGGAGCCAGAGAGATATAACTTGGCTCCCCTCTCTGAGGAGAGCTTCATCGAGATTTAGTACACAGTGAAGCCATGATCTTTGAATTGCTTGGCCACACGTTCGCGAGTAGCGGCGTTGGGCCCCTTCTGGTTCTCCAACGGATATGGGATGCGCAGCTCATGCCACTTCGGGCGACCGAGCTGATGGAAGCCCAACACGTCGATATGTTCGACGGAATCACCGAAGGTCTCGCAGATCTTGGCTACGTTCTCCACGTTTTCCTCGGAGTCGGTCAGTCCCGGCACCAGCACGAATCGCACCCAAATCTTCTTGCCGGCCTTGGCGAGCCTCTGGCCGAAATCGATGGTGGGCTGCAACGTGCCGCCGGTCACCTTGTGATAAGTCTCCTCGTCGCCGGACTTGACATCGAGTAGACACAGGTCGATGTCCTCGAGCATCTCATCAGTGTAGTTGGTGTTGAGGAAGCCGGATGTATCGAGGCAGGTATGTACGCCCATCTCCTTGGCCGCGTGGAACACACGCGAGACGAAGGCGGGCTGCATCATGGATTCGCCGCCGGAGAATGTGATGCCGCCATGCGTGGCCTTGAACAGGTCCTTGTAGCGGTCGACCTTCTTGATCATGGCATCGAGATAGACGGGCTTGCCGTCACGCATCTTCCAGGTGTCAGGGTTCTGGCAGTACTGGCAGCGCAGCGGGCAGCCGGACATGAACACGGTCATGCGGGTGCCCGGACCGTCCACGGAAGTGTTGATATCCCAGGAGTGCACGAAGCCGATATCGCCGGATTTGAGGGCGGAGAGGCGGTCACGTCGGTCGAGTCCGATTGGGGATTCAAAGCCGGAAAGGCCGCCCATCAAAGTCTGTGAGGCATAGGTCTTCGATTCCTTGAGCATATGCCTGGTAGTGGTGCGGAACGTGGGTGTTGCGGGCATCGTCGTCCTCCTGTCCCAAATGATGCGAAAGTCTATGTGGGGAAATAACGAAGGGGTGGAGCTGAGCCCCACCCCTTCGATTAGTCATTGCCGCGTATCGCGGGGTTGGTCATCAGTCGACGACGGCGCCCTGGTGGAAGGTACGGGAGATGACGTCGAGCTGCTGCTCCTTGGTGAGCTTGACGAAGTTCACCGCGTAGCCGGAGACGCGCACGGTCAGGTGCGGGTACTTTTCGGGGTGCTCGACGGCGTCCTCCATGGTCTCCTTGCGCAGAACGTTGATGTTCGCGTGGTAGAGGCCGTGGCCGTTGCCGGCATCCAGGATGCCGACCAGGTTGCCGATACGCTCGTCCTCATCGCGGCCCAGGCCATCAGGGGTGATGGTGTTGGTCAGCGAGATGCCGTCAAGAGCGTCGTTGTAGTCGATCTTGCCGACGGAGAACATGGACGGCAGCATGCCGTGGGAGTCCATGCCGTTCTCCGGGTTGGCGCCCGGAGCGTACGGAGTGCCCTTCTTGTGGCGGGACGGGAAGGAACCGGTGTTCTTGCCGTACTCCACGTTGGAGGTGATGGTCAGGATGGACTGGGTCGGGACGGCGCCACGGTAGACGGGCAGGCGCTTGACCTGGCCCATCACAGTGGAGACAACCCACTTGGCGATGTCATCGGCGCGATCGTCATCGTTGCCGTAGACCGGGAAGTCGCCCTCAGTGCGGTAGCCGACGACCAAATCGTCGTCAGCGCCCTCGACGTACTCGTACTCGTGGCCTTCGAGGTTCTTGGCATCCTTGTTGTAGATCGGGTAGACCTTGGCATACTTGATGGCAGCCAGGGAGTCGGCGGCGATGGACAGACCGGACATACCGCAACCAAGGGTACGGTACACTTCCTTGTCGTGCAGAGCCATCTCGATGGACTCGTAGGCGTACTTATCGTGCATGTAATGGATGATGTTCAGAGCCTCGACGTAAGTCTCGGACAGCCACTCGAGAGCCTTCTCATAGTTGTCCTTGACCTTCGCGTAGTCCAGAGTGCCATCGGCTTCCGGGGTGATCGGGTCGATGATGCCCTTGTCGATGACCTGCATGCCGGTCATCTCATCGCGGCCGCCGTTGATGGCGTACAGCAGAGCCTTGGCGGAGTTCACACGAGCCGCGAAGAACTGCATCTGCTTGCCCACGCGCATCGGGGAGACGCAGCAAGCGATGGCGGCGTCGTCGCCCCAGTGGGAGCGGATTTCCTTGTCGGACTCGTACTGAATAGCCGAGGTGTCGATGGAGATCTTGGCGCAGAAGCGCTTGTAGCCTTCCGGCAGCTTCGGATCCCAGAAGATGGTGATGTTCGGCTCAGGGCCAGGTCCGAGGTGCTCAAGGGTCAGGGTGTTGAGCAGACGGAAAGAGGTCTTGGTGACCATCGGACGGCCGTCGTCGCCGAAGCCGGCATCAGACCAGGTCGCCCAGTACGGGTCACCAGAGAAGATGTTGTCGTAATCCTTGGTGCGCAGGAAGCGGACGATGCGCAGCTTCATGACGATGTTGTCGATGAGCTCCTGAGCATCGGTCTCGGTGATCTTGCCGGCCTTGAGGTCGCGCTCGATGAAGACATCGAGGAACGCAGAGTTACGGCCGAAGGACATTGCGGCGCCGTCCTGGGACTTGATGGAGGCCAGGTAGCCCATGTAGGTCCACTGCACGGCTTCCTGAGCGGTCTGAGCCGGGCGGGTCAGATCCAGGCCATACTCGTTGCCGAGGTTGATCAGCTGCTTGAGGGCCTTGATCTGCTCGTCGTGCTCTTCACGGAAGCGGATCCAGTGCTCGATCTCCGGCTCGGTGAAGTCGTTGCGGTACGGGATGGAGTCCTTGTCGCGCTTCTTGAAGGCAATCAGCTTGTTGACACCGTACAGAGCCACACGACGGTAGTCGCCGATGATGCGGCCACGGCCGTAAGCATCCGGCAGACCGGTCAGAATCTTGTTGTGGCGGGCGATCTTGATGTTCTTGGTGTACACACCGAACACGCCGTCATTGTGGGTCTTGCGGTACTTGGTGAAGATCTTCTTGATCTCCGGATCCGGCTCCTTGCCGGCTTCCTTGATGGCCTGCTCGACCATACGCCAGCCGCCGTTCGGCATCATAGCGCGCTTGCAGGGCACGTCGGTCTGCAGACCAACGATCACATTGTCGACTTCCGGGGAGTCGATGTAGCCAGCCGGGAAGGCGTCGATGCCAGCCGGGGTGTGGGTGTCCACGTCGTAGACGCGCTGCTTGCGCTCTACAGCCAGGTAGTTGTCGTCGAGGTACTTCCACAGGTGCTTCGTCTTCTCAGTGGCAGGAGCCAGGAAGCTCTCATCACCCTCGTACGGGGTGTAGTTCTTCTGGATGAAGTCGCGGACGTCGATATCCTTCTGCCAGTTGCCCTCGGTGAAGCCGGCCCACGCCTTGGCGTCGAGCTCCTCTTGGGAGACAGCTGCATTTTCTACTGCGGTCATGTCACTCCTTAATGGGGTTGTAGGTTTCGCATCTTCACGGAACCCTTGCTTCACTAGTGTAGTTTGCACAGTCTTGAGAAAAGCTGAAATTGGGAGTGAGCTATCTCACATTCTTCTGCGAGCGCTACCAATCCAGCGGTTTCCAGGCATCCGCCGTCCGATTGTCACGGCCGATATTAGACAAAACCGCTCAACTCTCGATGCGAAGTTGAGCGGTGTAGCTATCTGTCATCCGCCATCGGCATGTTCGCCGATCGCGGTGAAAACACATATGGTCAGTCGGTATCCGACGATTTGCCGGCGGACGGTTTGACGCCGTAGTTATCCCAGCGGCGGTTTTCCTCATCCCATTTGGCGTTACGGTCTACCACGATATCCCACGCATGTTCAGCGTCTTCTTTGCTCTTGTACGGACCCATACGCTGTTCTATCGGCGAGATCTTGCCATATTCAGCCCGCTGCTTGACGGTGTTGTAATACCACTGATTCTTTTCATCATCTGCCATTGGTACCTTCTTTTGCAACTATTCACGGAATGCGTTGGTGATGGGCAGGCGACGATCGCGCCCGAAGGCAAGAGCTGTGACCTTGGGACCCAGCGGGTATTGTCGGCGCTTCCACTCTGCGCGATCGACCAAACGCATCACGGTGTCCACCGTGGCCTCATCGAATCCGTCGGCCAACAGGTCTGCACGGCCGTGGGCATGTTCGATATAGGCGGCCAGCACCTTGTCAAGCAATGCATATTCAGGCAACGAATCGGAATCCTTCTGGCCTGGGCGCAATTCGGCCGAGGGCGCCTTTTCGATGGACGAGACCGGAATCATCACGCCATTCTTCAAAGGAATGCCCGCATTGCCTTCCTCATTGCCTACAATCTTGAGCCCGCCGATGCCAACGCCCGCAGCTGCGGCCTTGTTGCGCCAACGGCTGATCTCCCAGACACGGGTCTTCAGCAAATCCTTTATTGGCGCATAGCCACCGACCGCATCGCCATAGATGGTCGAATAGCCGCACGCCAGTTCGGATTTGTTGCCGGTGGCCACGGCAAGCAGACCACGTGAATTGGAGCTTGCCATCACGATGACGCCGCGAATGCGAGCCTGCAGGTTTTCTGCGGCCACGCCATCGAGATCAAGCTGCTGCTGGTATGCGACGAACAGCGGCTCAATGGGCTGAACCTCATAGTGCGCACCGATGTTGGCGGCCAGATCTGCAGCATCGTCTTTGGAGCCATCAGAGGAGTACATGGACGGCATGGAGATGCCCCAGACGTTCTCGCCGCCGCAGGCATCGGCGGCCATAGCGGCCACCAACGCGGAATCGATGCCGCCGGAAAGTCCCAGCGTCACACCGTTGAAATGGTTCTTGGCCATGTAATCCTTGAGGCCAAGCACGCAAGCGGTGTACACCTCTTCGTCCGGATCAAGTTCGGCCACGATGGTGGATTTGGTCTGATGGTCGGCAGCGGCGTCGAAATCCCAGAACGTGAGGTCTTCCATAAACATCGGGCTGCGCTCGAGCAACGTACCGTCCGCATCTACCACGAAGCTACCGCCGTCGAACACCAAATCATCCTGACCGCCCACCTGATTCAGATAAATAAGCGGAGCGTTGACCTCGGCAGCACGGCGTTGCGCCAGTTCAAAACGAGTGTTGGTCTTGCCTTCCTCATACGGAGAGCCATTAATGGTCAACAGCAAGTCGATGTTTTTGGTGGCGAGTTCAGCCACCGGGCCGCCGTCCTGCCAGATATCCTCGCAAATGGCCACGCCGATAGTGGTGCCATTCACCTCGAGGGTCACGGAACGGTTTCCTGCGGAGAAGATGCGGAACTCATCGAATACGCCATAGTTGGGCAGGAAGTGCTTGTCATAGCCGGTCCAGACCACGCCCTCATGCAGCACCACCAGACGGTTACGCGGCTTGCTGGTCTCCCGATCGGTACCCACAGTGCCGACCACCACGAACAAATGGCCAAGACCTTCGTCCTGAAGCTGACCGGCCAGTTCATTGGCCTTGTCCCACGCGGCCTGGCGGAAGGTGCGGCGCAAAGCCAAATCCTCAATGGGATATCCGGTGAGCGTCATTTCCGGGAATACCGCTACTTGAGCGTCCCCAGCAGCGGCCTTGCGGGAATAGTCGAGCACTTTGGCGGCGTTGGCGTCGAGTGCACCGACGCAAGTGTCAATCTGGGCGAGTGCGAAGCGAAGTTGTGTCATAGCTTCTTAGTGTACTCACCGTTGACCTCCACCTGGCTCCCCTCAATCGCCTGCGGCGACAGCTCCCCTCAGAGAGGGGAGCCAGAGAAGAATTTACCTCAATTCGTTGAGTACGCGCAGGGCGGCGTTGACATAGAAGTTGACGAACGTGGGGATGGATTCATCCAGACCCACGAAGTGCGGGCTGTGCCAGTCGGCGCAACCCTCTTGGCCGTTTGAGCCCACGAACGCAAACACCGGCAACGTGACTTTTGCAAACTCGCAGAAGTCCTCCCCCGCCATTGACGGACGAATCGGCTCGAGCTGCGCATAATCGTTGACGTCGGCGGCCACGGCCTTGGCGAGGGACGGATTGGAGACCAACGGATCCTGAAAATCGTTCCAGTCCACATCGGCCGTAATACCGTACGCCTCAGCCGTATGTTCAACGACCTCCTTGAATCGACGACCCACCAGATTGCCATCTTCCTTATGGAAGTAACGCACCGTGCCTTGGAAACCGGCTTCGGCGGGCACCACGTTCCACACGTCGCCGCCATGCACTTCCGTGACGGACAGCACCAGCGGATGGAAGGGCGTCACATTGCGGCTCACGATGGTCTGTAGGCTCAAAATCATGCTGGCAAGCGCCTCAAGCGGGCCGGTGCCTTTGTACGGGTAGGCGGCATGCGTCCCCTGAGCGTGGAGCGTCACATGGAATTTCACACAGCCAGCCATCATCGGTTCAGCACCGATGGCAAGCTGACCAGGGGCATAGTTCGGGTTGTTGTGGGTACCGATGATGGCATCGACGTCATCCACCAAGCCGGCGTCAATCATCGCACGGGCACCCTGCCCCGTCTCCTCACTGGGCTGGAACAGGATCTTGATGGAGCCGGCGAATTTGTCGCGGTGATTGGCAAGCCAGAAGGCGGCTCCGAGCAGACCGGTCATGTGCAGGTCATGGCCGCAGCCGTGCATCACGCCTTTGTTGACGGAGCTGAATTCCAACCCGGAATCCTCCACAATGGGCAAGCCGTCGATGTCCGCGCGCAATCCGATGCGTGGTCCGGGCCCGGCTTCCCCTTGGATAAGACCCACCACACCAGTTTCCATGGAGTTGGGCAGGATTTCGATGCCGTGCGCCTTGAGCTGGTCGGTTAGGTAGATACTGGTGTCGAATTCCTGAAAACTGCGCTCGGGGTGGGCGTGCAGATAGTGACGGATGGTAATGAGTTCGTGGTCGATATCGATATGTTCACTCATGGTTCTCGATTGTAGTAGGACGGGCAATATGACGAAGCCTCCGCTTCATATTGGCGAGGGCTCGGCAGACATCATTGATCATTGCTGCCGCTTGAGCAGACGCTTGGCAATGGCGTTGGCGATGCCCTGCACCACCTGCACCAGCACGATCATGATGATCACTGCCGTCCATGTGACGGTCTGGTCGAACTTCTGATAACCGTAAGCGATGGCGAAGTTACCAAGTCCGCCGCCACCGATGTATCCGGCCATGGCAGACATGTCGAGCACGCCGATAAACAGGAACGCATAGGCCAGAATCAACGGGGCCAAGGCCTCGGGAATCAGCACGGTACGGATGATGGTGAATTTGCTGGCGCCCATCGAACGCGCCGCCTCAATGACGCCGGAATCGACCGGAACAAGATTCTGCTCAACCAGACGAGATGTGGCAAAAGTGCACATCACCACCATCGGGAAGATGGCGGCCACGGTACCGATGGAGGTGCCGACCACCACAATGGTCAACGGCTGCATGGCGGCCAGGAAGATGATGAACGGGATCGGGCGGACGATATTGACGATCACGTCGAGAATCCGGTAGACGATGGCGTTCTCAAACAAATTGCCTGGACGCGTGCCATAGAGCACCACACCAAGAATCAATCCAAGAAGTCCTCCTACGACAAGAGTGATAAGCACCATCGTCAGCGTCTGACCGATAGATTCAAACAGGAGCGGGCGCAGCACAGTCCAATCGCTACGGGGGTTGGCAAGGGTAATCATGCGTTGGCTCCTTCATGGCTGGCGGAGATTTCCGCCGACTCATCCTGGCTCACGGATTGCTGGTTGGCTATGGCCGCTTCGGCACCGGCAATATGATTGGCGACCGCATCAGCGTATGCCGCTGGTTTCTCGGCGGTGCCGAAATCAATGACATCGCTGTGTTGCGCGAGTTCACACAAAAACTCGTCCACATGCCATCCAGGGCCGTTGAATTCATAGGTGATTGCGCCGATAGCCGATCCCTTGACCGTATCGATGCCGCCATACAGCAGGCTGGATTCCACACCATATTTGGCGATCAGCTCTGAAATGTTCTGCCCTGAGGCATGCAATGTGCGCCCATGGTCATCAGAGACATCCTTTTGCCGGATGAGTACGGTGACAATGCGTCCCGACCACTCGCCATGCAGACGTTCGACACGGCTTTCCTCAGGAAGCCCCGACAAAGCGGTGGCAATGAACCGTTTGGTGACTGGCTGGCGAGGCGCGGCGAATACGTCGTACACGTCACCGGATTCGACCACGCGTCCGGAACTCATAACCGCCACACGGTTGGCAATCTGCTGGACCACGTTCATCTGGTGAGTGATCAGCACGATGGTGATGCCGAATTCCTCATTCACTCGCTTGAGCAACGCCAGTACCTCGGTGGTGGTTTCAGGGTCGAGCGCGCTGGTAGCCTCATCCGCGAGCAGGATTTCTGGATTGGTGGCTAGCGCGCGAGCAATGCCGACACGTTGTTTCTGACCACCGGACAGCTGTGAGGGGTACTTATCCGCATGCTCGGCCAATCCCACGAATTCCAGGAGCTCTTTGACGCGCCGATCCTGATAGTCCTTGCGCCAATGATCAAGCTGAAGCGGATAAGCGATGTTTTGCGACACCGTTTTGGTGGAGAACAGGTTGAACTGCTGGAAAATCATGCCGATTTTCTGCCTGATAGGGCGCAACTTGCTCTCGTTCAGTGCCGTGATGTCGGTACCGAGCACGGTCACCGTGCCGGAAGTGGGCCGCTCCAGTGCGTTGATCAGCCTCACCAGAGTGGATTTGCCGGCACCGGAATAGCCGATGATGCCGAAAATGTCGCCACGGTCAATGCTCAGGCTGACATCATTCACGGCTCGCGCGGTCTCGGCCTTTCGTCCTCGTATCTTGAACTCTTTGACCACGTGATCAAAAGTGATGATGGGATCGCTCACTGTTGCTCCAATGTTGTATGGCTGGAATACCGGCGATTGCGTCCGGTCTAGTTATGCCGTAACGGAGCGGGCCCTATGCAGGCGGCTCGCTCCGTTACGGTTCAGCAGGCTACGCGCATCGAATACTCGCTACTACAGCTCGGTGCGGAAACCAGCCGATGGTTCTCTTACTTCTGGGCCTTGGCGTCCTTCTCGATGTCGGACAGGAAGCCCTGCAGCTGCTTGGCGCTGAACTTGTCGGCAAACACCGCGGTGCCGCCGGAGTTCTCCTGGAGGGCGTCGAGCACGTCCTTCTGCTGGAAGATGGAGACGAGCTTCTTGTAGGTCTCGTTGTTCACGTCAGTCTTGCGGGCCACCCACACGTTGATGTATGGGCGGGCTTCCTCGGATTCGGCGTCATCCTGATAGATGGCGTCTTTCGGGTTGAGGCCCGCGTCGGCCACGTAATCGTTGTTGATCACACCGGCGGCGATGGTCGGATCCTTGAGGGTGGTGGCCACCTGTTCGGCCTTCAGCGGGGTGACCTTGACCTTGCTCTTGGCTTCATCGATGTCGGCCGGGGTGGAGAAGGCGGTCCAGTCGCCCTTGAGCGTGACGAGACCTGCTGCCTTGAGCACGCCGATGGCGCGGGCCTGGTTGGTCTCATCGTTCGGAATGGTGACGGTGTCGCCCTGCTTGATGTCCTTGATGTCCTTGACCTTGGTGGAGTACACGCCGAGCGGGTAGATGGCGGTGCCGCCGATGGGCTGCAGATCCTTGTTGTTGCTCACGTTGTAGTTGGCGAGGTAGAGCAGGTGCTGGAACTCGTTGAGGTCCAGCTCGCCGGAATCAAGGGCGGGGTTTTCGGAAGTGTAGTCCTGGAAGTCCACGATATCGACATAGATGCCGGCCTTTTCGGCATTCTGCTTGAACTTGACCCATTCCGGGTTGGTGGCACCGACCACACCGATCTTGACCGGGTTGTCTTTGCTGCCCTTGGCGCTGGATTCGTTAGCGCCGGCCACCGCGCGGTAGCCGAAGAACGCGGCCACGGCGATGATCGCCACGACCACGATGGTAATGATGATGTTACGGGCGGTGTGGTTCACGCGCACCGGTTCGTTGCTGTTGGGAGCGGCCGGAGTTGCCGGCTGGGTTGCTGCTGTCATGATGAATGATCCCTCTCTCTCATGGAAATTGCTGTTGCATCTTCTTACGGTGATTCGCTTCCCCAAGCGAACCCATCACGTTGATGACAGGTTTCACCTGTAGCACCCAAAATCCCAGAAATGGTCAAAAATGACGGATTGCCGTATAGGTGTCTTTTATGGCGCGCATGCAACACATTGCGTTGCCTGATGTTGATAGCACGCTATAAGCATGTCTGGCGCGTCGAGAGGAGCCTCGAAAATAGAAGCATGACTACCACCGACATTAAAGCTGTGTTTTTCGACATCGACGGCACGCTCACGAGTTTCGTCACGCACAAGGTTCCCGATTCCACCGTTGAGGCTATTCAGCGGCTTCAATCAGCAGGCATCAAGGTGCTTATCTGCACCGGCCGCGCTCCTTCTCAGATGAAGGTGGTGCTGGACACCATGCCGATCTCATTCGACGGCATTGTGGCGTTCAATGGTCAATATTGTTTTGACGAACAGGGATATCTTGAATCACAGGCCTTGGATCAGTCTGATATCCGCGTGATTTTGGATTGGCTCGACCAGCATCCCGATGTGGTGTGTGATTTTGGTGAAAAGGATTACGTCTACTTCAACCATACCAACGAGGCATTGCAGCAGACCTGGAGCGGTCTTGGCAAAACCGCCCCCGTCCAATATTTCGAGAATCCTCGTTTGCGGGCGTTGACGCACGAGACCTTCCAGATCAGCCCGTTCATCGACCCCGAACTGGAAGACGAACTGATGGGATTGTGCAGCAACATACGCGGCGTGCGCTGGCACCCGGACTTCACCGATCTGATTCCCGCCGATGGTGGCAAACCACGGGGCATTCAGCGTTTTATGAAGCATTACGGCATCACCCGCGAACAGACCATGGCCTTTGGCGACGGCGGCAACGACACGGACATGCTGGCCTATGCCGGAATCGGGGTCGCCATGGGCAACGCCACGGACGAGCCCAAGGCCGCTGCCGACTATATCACGGATGATGTGGATCATGACGGCGTATTACACGCCTTGCTGCACTTCGGAGTGCTGCACGACTAAGGTGCACGCCAAATACAGAAGGCCGGTGCATATTGCACCGGCCTTGTTTGTGGAGCTAGGGGGATTCGAACCCCCGACCCTCTCCATGCCATGGAGATGCGCTACCAGCTGCGCTATAGCCCCGAATGAAGCTATCCGATTCATGGGAGTCGTTCGACCCGCCATGAACCAGCGGAGAAACCACCAGATGCATGCCGATGGCTTCGTCGTGGAGCTAGGGGGATTCGAACCCCCGACCCTCTCCATGCCATGGAGATGCGCTACCAGCTGCGCTATAGCCCCGTTTTCAATTGTCAGTCCGTTTTCGAACCTTGTCTACATTACGACGGGTTCCTGCATCCCGCAAATCGGCGTGTCGCCAAATGACATTGGCGTGATTTGGCGACACCACAATCACCGGCTGTTCAGATCAACGTTCCCGTTCCCACTCGTCGGTATCGGCGACGGCTGGACCGTGGTTATAGTCCATGAGCCGCCAACGAATCGTGTCATCAGGCTCATCCATGGGAACCAAACGCACCCAGTGTGCATTGCGCATGGATATCACCGTCGAAAAAGTGGGATCGACTGCGGTGATGCCCAGCAGCGTCTGAAGCGTCTGCGCAATCCACGCACCATGGGAGAACACAAAGAGATCGGTGTCCGTGCCGGCACGCGTGGACCAGTCACGCAGGGCTTCGACGCCACGCTCCCCCACATGTTCTTTGGCCTCGGCGCCATACTTCATCTCGCCGCCGCGATGCTCCATCCAGGAACGGAAGTCCTCAGGATATCGCTCAGCCAGTTCGGATACGGCGTGACCGTCCCAATCGCCAAAACTGCGTTCGCGTACGCGAGGATCATCGTGCACTTCAGCGCCATCCAGTACATCTGCAAAAGCCTGTGCGGTGGCATGCGCACGGCTCAGATCGGAACACACGATGATGCGTTCGTCGGTTTCCGGCCTGCGATCGACGTATAGGTCCTTCAGCGCTGCAGCAGTCTGACGCACCTGCCATTGGCCTACGGCATCCAGCGGAATGTCGACCTGCCCTTGCAACTTATGGGCCGCGTTATACGACGTACGTCCGTGCCGAACCAAGAATATGGAACGAACATGCTGAGCCGTCATGCCGCCACGCTTTCAGGATGCTCGAGCTGGAGATCGATGCTCTCGCAATCCTTCCACAAACGCTCAAGACCGTAGAATTCACGGGCTTCATCATGCATGACGTGAATCACGAAGTCGCCATAGTCCAGCAATACCCACTGCCCCTCGGTCAGACCTTCGCGCGAACGCGGTTGACGGCCATCGCACTTGAGGAAGAGATCCTTCTCGATTTCCTCGGCCACGGCCAGCACCTGACGCTCGTTCGAGGCACCGGCAATCATCATGATGTCGGTGATGCCAAGCAGGTCGGCAACGTCGAAAGCCACGATATCAGTGGCTTTGATACGGTCTGCCGCCTCGGCGGCCACGCGGATGGCGTTGATGGAATCCTGTACTGCGGGCATGATTCAGCGCTCCCAAGCGGGCTTCCAGCCCTCGACGTTATGCTGCGTGTTTTCGGAGTAGACCATCGTATCGTCGGGAACAGCGTGACGGATCACGGAACCGGCGCCGGAGGTCACATTATTGCCGACTTCGACCGGGGCCACCAGCAGGTTGCCTGCACCGATGTGGCAATCGGAGCCGATCTTGGTACGGTTCTTGTGCACGCCGTCATAGTTGGCGGTGATGGTGCCGCCGCCGACGTTCGTGTGGTCGCCAAGCTGGGCGTCTCCCACATAGCTCAGGTGCGGCACCTTGGTGCCGTTACCGATGTGAGCCTTCTTCATCTCGACGAATGCACCGGCCTTGGCGTCCTCGCCGAATTCGTTGCCCGGACGCAGGTAGGTCCACGGTCCGATGTTCGTGCGCGCGCCGATGTGGGATTCCTGCACGCGGGAACGCTCGACCACGGCACCGTCATCGACCGTCGCATCGATCAATGTGGTGTACGGGCCGACTGTAGCTTCCTGTCCGATGACCGTGTGGCCCTGCAGGAAGGAGCCGGGGAGGATGGTGGCGTCACGGCCGATTTCCACGTCGTCTTCAATCCACGTGGTCTCCGGGTCGAGAATGGTCACACCATCGCGCATCCAACGTTCGCAGATGCGGCGGTTATAGGCTTTGGACAGCGCGGCAAGCTGCACGCGGTCGTTCACACCTTCCACGGTGAGCGGATCTGGCGCGGCGAATGCGCCGACCTTGCCTGCGGACTTGGCGGTCTCCAACGCGTCGGTCAGATAGAACTCGCCTTGGGCGTTATTGGATTTGAGGCCGGCGATGGCCTCGACCAGCACGGAGGCCTCGAACACATAGACGGAGGTGTTCACTTCCTGCACGGCCAGTTCGCTGCGGTTGGCGTCTTTCTGCTCGACGATGCGCAGCACGTTGCCCTCACGGTCACGGATGATGCGGCCGTAGCCGGTCGGATCATCAAGCATGGTGGTGAGCACGGTGGCGCCGTTTCCGGATGCGGTGTGGAATTCGACCAGTTTGCGCAGCGTCTCACTATCCAGCAGCGGCATGTCCGAGGCGGCGATTAGCACCGGGCCGTCAAGTTCGGACTGGGCGGCGAGCTGGGCCATCGCGCACTGCACGGCACGGCCGGTTCCGGGGATATCGTCCTGGTTCACGATGGTGACGTGCTCGTCATAGGATCGGGCTGCTTCGCTGACACGCTCGGCTTGGAAGTGCACCACTACTGCAAGAGTGCCGGGGTTCAGCGCGGAGACCGAATTCATAACCCTGTTGAGGAAGGTCTTGCCCGCAAAGGTGTGCAGAACCTTGGGCTTGTTGGAACGCATACGGGTGCCTTCGCCGGCAGCGAGAACGATGGCTGCGGATAATGCCATAACTGACGTATTCCCTTCGCTTGGAATGTCTTGAAGTAATCTTCAGTGTTCAGAACACTTCAACACAATAGACGGTTGCCCGGATGTCGGGTGGGAAGCCCCGGTAATCGGGAAACGAAAAGGGCCCGGGACGAATCCCGGGCCCTTCGTGTTAGCGAACTAACAACACCGAAGTGGTGTCATCACTCGTTGTCGCCAGCGGTGGCGGCAGTGGCGGTGACGGCGCCCTTCTTGTCGGTGTTCACGCCGGAGTACACCCAGTCGGTGTAGTCCGGGTGGTCGTAGCCCTTGTCGACGGCGAACTGGAAGGCCTCGTCACGGAACTTCTCGAGCTCGTCGATCTTGTCGGCGTACTTGTCGGCGTCGATCATGCGCAGAGCCTCGGCGGTCAGCTCGTAGCGGTCGATGCGGTTGACGCGAACCATGTCGTACGGGGTGGTGGTGGAGCCCTCCTCCTCGTAGCCGTGGACGTTGAAGTTGTCGTGGTTCGGACGATCGTAGATCAGACCGCGCACGTCGTGAGCGTAGGAGTGGTATGCGAACAGCACCGGCTTGTCGGCGGTGAAGATGTCAGCGAACTCCTCGTCGCTCAGAGCCTCGTCGTTCTCCTTGGCAGACTGCAGGGAGAGCAGGTCGGCAACGTTCACAACCTTGAACTTGACGCCCAGTTCCTTCAGCTTGTCAGAAGCAGCCATGATCTCCTGGGTCGGGACGTCGCCAGCGGCGGCGAGCACGACCTCGGCCTCATCGTTGTTCTTGGCGGTGGAAGCCCAATCCCAAGCGGCGGCACCCTTGGCGAGCTCGGCACGAGCCTCATCCAGGGTCAGCCAGGTGGCAGCGGGCTGCTTGCCGGCGATGATGGCGTTGATCTTGTTGGTGGACTTGTAGCACTTCTCGGCGATGGCCAGCAGCATGTTCGCATCGGTGGCGAAGTAGATGCCGATGACGTGGTCGTTGTGGAAGCACTTGTTCAGCAGGACGGAGGTGACACCCGGGTCCTGGTGGGAGAAGCCGTTGTGGTCCTGACGCCAAACGTGAGAGGAGACCAGCAGGTTCATGGAGGCGATCGGCTTGCGCCACGGAATCTCGCGGACGGTAGCCTCAAGCCACTTGGCGTGCTGGTTGAGCATGGAGTCGATCACGTGGACGAAGGACTCGTAGGAGCTCCAGATACCGTGACGACCGGTCAGCAGGTAGGCCTCGAGGAAGCCTTCCATCTGGTGCTCGGACAGCTGCTCGACGACCTGGCCGGAGACGTGCATGTGCTCGTCGACCTCATCGGAGATGTAGCCGGCATCCCACTGCTTGTTGGTGACCTCGTAGGAAGCCTGCAGACGGTTGGAAGCGGTCTCATCCGGTCCGAAGATACGGAAGTCGCGCGGGTTGTTGCGGATGATGTCGCGAGTGTAGGCACCCAGGGTACGGGTGGCCTCGAGCTGGCCCCAGCCGTGGCCGTACTCAGCCACTTCCTTGACCTCGTAGTCCTCGAGGTTCGGCAGCTTCAGGTCGTCGCGAATCACACCACCGTTGGCGTTCGGGTTGGCACCGATACGCAGCTCACCCTTCGGCATGAAGGCAAGGACGTCGTCCTTGACAGCGCCGTTGGCGTCGAACAGCTCTTCCGGCTTGTAGGACTCGAGCCAGTTCTTGAGGACCTCGAAGTGGGCCTCGGTGTCGCGGGCGGAAGCCAGCGGCACCTGGTGAGCGCGCCAGGAGCCCTCGGTCTTCTTGCCGTCGATGTACTTCGGGCAGGTCCAACCCTTCGGGGTGCGGAAGATCAGCATCGGGTAGAACGGACGGTGCACGTTGTCGGTCTGAGCGGCGGCCTTGATGTCGCAGATCTCGTCCCAGATGGTCTCCCACAGCTCGGCGAAGCGGCGGTGGATGGACATGTGATCTTCATCGTCGAAGCCAGCGACGAACTCGTAGGGCTCGTAACCCATGCCGTGGAAGAACTCGTGGAGCTCTTCGTCGGAGATGCGGGACAGGATGGTCGGGTTGGCGATCTTGTAGCCGTTGAGGTGCAGGATCGGCAGCACGATACCGTCGGTGCGCGGGTTCACGAGCTTGTTGGACTGCCAGCCGGTAGCCAGCGGGCCGGTCTCAGCTTCGCCGTCGCCGACGATGGCCGGGACGAACAGGCTCGGGTTGTCCATAATGGCGCCGTAAGCGTGAGACAGAGCGTAACCCAGCTCACCACCCTCGTGGATGGAGCCCGGGGTCTCCGGAGCGAAGTGGGACGGGATACCGCCCGGGTAGGAGAACTGACGGAAGAACTTCTGCAGACCAGCCTCATCCTTGGTGATCTTCGGGAAGGTCTCGGTATAGGTGCCGTCCAGGTAGGACTGGGAGGTACCAGCCGGGCCACCGTGGCCCGGGCCCATGATGATCACGGTGTTCTGGCCGTGGTCAGCGATGAAGCGGTTGATGTGGCCGATGAGGAAGTTCAGGCCAGGGGTAGTGCCCCAGTGGCCGACCAGACGGTGCTTCACATCTTCGCGGGTGAAGGGAGCCTTCATCAGCGGGTTGGAACGCAGATAAATCTGGCCGATGGAAAGGTAGTTGGCAACGCGCCAGTACTTGTCAACGCCTTCGAGGGACTCCTCGGAAACCGGAGCGTTGAGCTTCTTCCAAGGGGTGCCAATAACAGGACTCGTCATGTGTACTCCTGTACTCCTGCACGTGATCGTGCGATTGATTATTTCCGTTAGGTCACGGGCCTTGGTTCCTTGCGGCGCCAAGGATTCCCGTTCCCAATCAATCGTCATGGTACGAGGACAACACGACTTTTGAACGATTTCTTGCGGGTGTGTTCGAAATTGTGCTGGAAATTTCAATATTTGTGCGATTCAACCATTGGTTTGTGAGCATTCGGTTTATATGTCAGAAATGCGCAAATGGGCGAGAATAAGCGGAAAACCCTTTGTTCATGCCATTGTCGTACGTTCGATTCGCCATGTTCGAAACCGGCGTGTTGTTCCTGTGAAGACCAGAAATTTGTTCGTTTTCCGCACAGAGCCATCGCGTGTCGGGCTTGTCGTATTGACCGGTGATAATCGTTGATGTTCAACCCACGGTGAATCCTATTAAACGTTAGGGGAAAATCAATGGCAAACGGTCCTGTGCTTGTCGTCGACTTCGGCGCCCAGTACGCCCAGCTCATCGCCCGCCGCGTACGCGAGGCCGGCGTCTACTCTGAACTGGTCCCTCATTCCATGCCCGTTGACGAGATCCTGGCCAAGGATCCGAAGGCGATTATTCTGTCCGGTGGCCCGGCTTCCGTATTCGAGCCCGGCGCGCCGACCATAGATACTATGGTATTCGAGTCCGGTGTTCCGGTGCTCGGCATCTGCTACGGCTTCCAGGTCATGGCCTACGAGCTCGGCGGCAAGGTGGATAAGGCCGCCCTGGGCGAATACGGCAAGACCGAGGCCGCGATTGATGATGCCGAGGGCATTCTTGCCGGCTCCCCCACCGAGCAGACCACGTGGATGAGCCATGGCGTGGCCGTTGAGCAGGCTCCGGCAGGTTTCACGGTGCTCGCGCATACCGAAGGCGCACCTGTTGCCGCCATGGCCGATGAGTCCCGCAAGCTCTATGGCGTGCAGTGGCATCCGGAAGTCAAGCATTCGCCGCTCGGCCAGAAGCTCATCGAGAACTTCCTGCACCGCTGCGCCGCGTTGCCCAACGATTGGGATGCCTCCTCCATTATTGAGGACCAGGTCAAGAAAATCCGCGAGAAGGTCGGCGATGCCGAAGTAATCTGCGGTCTGTCTGGTGGTGTGGATTCTGCCGTGGCTGCCGCTCTGGTACACAAGGCCATTGGAGACCAACTCACCTGCGTGTTCGTGGATCACGGTCTGCTGCGCAAGGGCGAGGTCGAGCAGGTCAAGCATGACTTCGTGGCCGCCACCGGCATCAAGCTCATCACCGTGGACGCGGCCGATGACTTCCTCAAGGCGCTGAAGGGCGTCTCCGAGCCGGAACGTAAGCGCAAGATCATCGGCGAGAAGTTCATTCGCACGTTTGAAAAGGCCCAGCGTCAGGTACTCGAAGAGGCCGGCGCCCGCGGCAAGGAAGTCAAGTTCCTCGTGCAGGGCACGCTCTACCCGGATGTCGTTGAATCCGGCGGTGGCGACGGCGCGGCCAACATCAAGTCTCACCACAATGTCGGCGGCCTGCCCAAGGACATCAAGTTCCAGCTCATCGAGCCGCTACGCACCCTGTTCAAGGATGAGGTGCGTGCCATCGGCACCGAACTTGGTCTGCCCGACGAAATCGTATGGCGTCAGCCCTTCCCAGGCCCCGGCTTGGGTATCCGTATCATTGGCGAAATCACCAAGGAACGTCTTGATCTGCTGCGTGAAGCCGATGCCATCGCCCGTGAGGAGCTTTCCAAGGCCGGCCTTGACCGTGACATCTGGCAGTGCCCGGTCGTGCTGCTGGCCGATGTCCATTCCGTCGGCGTGCAGGGAGACGAGCGTACATATGGCTCCCCCATCGTGCTGCGTCCGGTGTCTTCCGAAGACGCCATGACCGCTGACTGGTCTCGCGTGCCTTATGACGTGCTGGCCACGATTTCCACGCGCATCACCAACGAGTGCCGCCAGATCAATCGCGTCGTGCTGGATTGCACCTCCAAGCCGCCCGCCACTATTGAGTGGGAATAAAGCGATAGCAATATAGACAGATTGCTTAGAGGGGAACGATGTCATTCGATGTCGTTCCCCTCTACCATGCTTGACCCTGATTCTTTTGTGAGGTTCGAAGAGAAGAGAATCGTGAAATCGCAACAGCAAAGGGATGAAAAACTGTGAAGCGTTTTGTCGGACTTGACGGTATCAAAGGTCTGGCACTTATCGCCATCGTGCTATATCACTGCGTGCAGCAGAAGATGCCAGGCGGATTCTACGGCGTTGACGTATTCTTCACGGTATCCGGCTTCCTTATTGCCATCAGCCTTTTCCGTTCGCTGTCCACCACTGGCTCGTTGAATCTTAGGCGGTATATTCCTCGACGCTTGGTTCGACTGTATCCGGCTTTGCTTTTGCTGATTCCCGTTATCGTCTCCGTCTGCTGGCTGACCGAACGGGATTTGCTGGTTGCCATCCGCAATCAGGTCATCACCGTGCTGTTCGGCTGTTACAACTGGTATGCCATTGCCGGCGGGCAAAGCTACTTCGAGCAGATGAATCCACAAATTCTACGGCACTTGTGGTTCATCGGTGTGCTGACGCAGTTCTATATCATCGTGCCGTTCATCGCACGGGCGATGTGGAGGATTCGCGATACCCGTTTTGCCTCGCTTATTCCTCTGGGTCTTGCTGCCCTCAGCGGCGCTTCCATGTGGCTGATGTACAAGCCGGGCGCAGATCCGACCCGCGTTTATTTCGGCACCGATACCCATAGCGTGGGTCTCATGCTCGGCGTGGCCCTGGCTTGGTGGCTGACTCGCCACAATCAGGCAACGCCGCAAGCTCCGCGAGTCGCCGGAGCGGCAGCGGACTCAGGTTCCGTGCATGTCAATATTCCCGCAATACCCAACAATATTCCCAACAACATTGCCGAAGTCGCAGCGAAAACCACACGGCAACGTCTCTGGGAAACGATTGCACCAGCGATGTCGCTGACAGCGCTGGTGGCACTCATTATCATGACGGCGAACGGGCAGCAAGATGACTTTGCATTCCGCGGCGGCATCATTATTGCCAGCGTGCTGTCTGTGGCACTGATTGCAGGCACCATCAGCGATGACTCGTGGATGCAGGACCTGATGAAGTTCAAGCCGCTAGCGGCATTGGGGCGCTACTCATACGGCATCTACCTGTGGCATTGGCCGGTGTGGATTATCGTCCGGTCCACGTTACCTCGCATGATTCAAGGTCCGTCGTACAGCATCATTCTGGCTATCACCGCCATACTAACCGCCCTGGCTGTGGCGTTCTCCTGGCTGATGGTTGAAAAGACGGCCGCTGCTCAATCGGCACTGGAGGTTCTGGTGCCGTACCGTAACCCTGTTGCAAAGCAGATAGTCTGCGCGGTGGTAGTGGGTATCGTTTGGGCCGTTGCTCTGGTTGGATGTGTGCAGGGCCTTGTGCATGCCCCGGAGAAAACCTCTGTGCAGATTCAGTTGGAGCAGCAAGCTCAGACCCTGCAGCAACAGAAGCAGTCGCAACAGGCGAGTCAGGCGCAGCAGACAGCCAGCGATCTTATGCGATCCCCCACACCCCCGCCAGCCAAGCCACGACATGGCATGCCGACCGGTGACCAGATCACCGCAATCGGCGACTCCGTGATGCTGGCTTCCTCGCAGGGATTATCCGCTGTGTTCCCGGGAATTCAGATTGACGCCGCCGTGTCACGCTCTATTATGGTGGCCCCTGGCATGGTGAACAATGACTTGAATGCCGGAACGCTGCGCAGTTGGGTCATTCTCGGGCTTGCCACCAATTCCGCAATAAGCACCGGTCAACTCGATCAGCTGCACAATCAGATTGGCCATGACCGTGTGCTGGTGCTCGTCAACGGCCATGGCGACCGCAGCTGGATTCCCGTGGCCAATCAAGCGTTGTCCGACTATGCGAACACCCATCAAGACAACGTCGTGCTAGCAGACTGGGACTCCGCCGCACAGGCGAATACGCAGCTGCTAGCCTCCGATGGTATTCATCCTTCCGCAGGAACCGACCTGTACGCGCAAACGGTGAAACAAGCCATAGAGCAATGGGTGCAGGCCGGCCACTAAACAGCCGCGATGCGGACAAAGCAAATCCGACCCGCCCTACAAGGCCGTTAGATGAACGCCAAGCAACGCAAGGGTGTCTTTACGGTCGTTAAGAACAGCTATGCTGGTGGGTGCATCAGCGAGACCACATGTTGGGAGTAATGGTGAGCGCAATCCTTGAAGGAAAGCCCGATAAGAACCTCATTCTCGTCACGGGAAGGGTTCATCCGAAGTTAGCGCAGGATGTCGCCGATCAGCTCGGTATCGATGTCTTGGAAACCACCACATACGATTTCGCCAACGGCGAGATGTATGTGCGCTACACCGAATCGGTGCGTGGCGCCGACGTGTTCGTGCTGCAAAGCCATTACAAGCCGATTAACAAGGCGATTATGGAACAGCTCATCATGATCGACGCCTTGAAGCGCGCCTCCGCCCGCTCCATTACCGCCGTGTGCCCGCTGCTCGGTTATTCCAGGCAAGACAAAAAGCACCGCGGCCGCGAACCCATCTCCTGCCGTCTGGTCTTCGATTTGCTCAAAACCGCCGGCGCCGACCGCATCATGTCGGTCGATCTGCATGCTGCCCAGTCCCAAGGCTTCTTTGATGGTCCGGTCGACCACCTCATCGCCATGCCGGTACTGGTCGATTACATCCGCGATCGTTTCCAGGGGCATCTTGACAACGTCGCTGTCGTCTCCCCCGATGCCGGACGTATCCGTGTGGCCGAGCAGTGGGCCCAGCGACTCGGTGGCGGTCCTCTTGCCTTCGTGCATAAGACACGTGACATTACCCGCCCGAACCAGGCCGTGGCCAACCGTGTGGTCGGCGACGTGGCTGGCAAGGACTGCGTGCTGGTCGACGATTTGATTGACACCGCCGGCACTATCGCGGGCGCATGCCACGTGCTACAGGAAGCCGGTGCGAAGTCCGTGACCGTGGTCGCCACCCATGGCGTGCTGTCCGGCCCGGCAATCGATCGGCTGAAGGAAAGCGGTGCACGCGAGGTCGTGCTCACCGACACCGTGCCGATTCCGGACGAGAAGCGCTGGGACGGTCTGACCGTACTGTCCATTGCCCCCTTGCTTGCCAGCGCCATTCGCGCGGTATTCGAGGATGGTTCGGTGGCTGAACTGTTCGACACTTACCCCGAACATCACGGTCAAGGATTCCTCTTTGCGTGAGTCCTGTTGCTTCTCATGAAGCGACGCGAACGACATGGCATGGGCTTTCAGTAATTCCAGCCGTGTGGTATAAATGAACACTTGTGGGCGCAAGCCCACTGCTCCCCCATGGTGTAATGGCAGCACACGGGTCTTTGGAACCCTTTGTCTTGGTTCGAGTCCAGGTGGGGGAACCCAATGGCGGTTCCTTGTATGAGGAATTGCCGCAAATCAAGAAGCGCGAGTCGTATCAAGGCTCGCGCTTCTTGTTTTCTCTGTTCACTGCGTTATTGCCAATTTCGTATGGTTTGCTGGATTCGATGGCAATGCTGAGCCTGGTCTTCGGGCATCCCACCGCGACACAACACCGTGAACGATAACAACGACCACTACAATGAGATATGGTCCCACATATGTTGCACATCAAAGGAGACAGACACAGTGACCGTGACCCGTGTATATATCGCCAGCCCCGAAGGCGCTAATGGCCGCAACGTCGTTGCGTACGGCGTGCTCAATGCATTGACTTCCAAGTACAAGACCATGGTGTTCCGTCCGGCCGTGTCCAACCACGACGACTTCACCCCCATTCTGCTCGCCGCGTCCAATGCTGGCCTTGGCGTGGCTCTGTCTACCGGACTTGACGTGCACAAGGTGCGCACCGACAAGGGCACCGCCCGTGGCGACATCGTCGGTGCATTCAACGACGCCATGGATGTGTCCCGTGCGGATGCCGCACTGATCGTCGGCACCGACAAGTCGCATGTCAATGATCCGACAAGCTACGAATTCAATGCGAATGTGGCCGCCGATCTGAAGGCCGGCGTGTTCCTGGCCGTGTGCACCATCGACCGCTGGCCGCACGAGCTGGACGAGACCGTGCATCTGTCCATCGAGGGCATGGAAACCGCCGGCAACAAGGTGCTCGGCATTTTCGTGACCGGCTGCGAACCGCGCCACGCCTTCTCCGTCAAGGAAACCCTCGCCAAGTACGGTCTGCCCGTCTGGACGCTGCCCCAGATTCCGTTCACCGACGAATCCACCAAGGATCTGGCGCTGGAGACCTTCCGCAAGAACGCCCCCACCGATGAAGTGCTCGCAGCGCTCGATGTGGAGAACACCGCACCCATCACCCCGTATGCCTTCCAGTTCGACCTGCTCGGCAAGGCCAAGAGCAACAAGAAGACTATTGTGCTGCCTGAAGGCGAGGAAGACCGCATTATCAAGGCGGCTGACTACCTGCTCGAGCGTGAGATTGTGAATCTCATCATCGTGGGCGATAAGAATGCCATTCTGGCCCGCGGCGAGGAGCTCGGCCTCAAGTTCCTGGACCGCGCCCGTTTCCAGGCCATGGATGACGAGAACGTCTTGAAGCCCATGGTTGCCAAGCTGTGCGAGCTGCGCGCCAAGAAGGGCATGACCGAAGAGCAGGCCCGCAAGCAGCTGGCCGACGCCAGCTACTTCGGCACAATGCTCGTGGTGCTCGGCTACGCCGACGGCCTGGTCTCCGGTTCCATCAATTCCACGGCCAACACCGTGCGTCCGGCCCTGCAGGTCATCAAGACCAAGCCAGGTCAGAAGCTCGTTTCCGGCGCCTTCCTCATGTGCTTCAAGGATCACGTGGCCGTGTTTGCCGACTGTGCCATCAACCTGAACCCGGATGCGGAGCAGCTCTCCGAAATCGCGCTGCAGTCCGCCGAGACTGCACGCGCCTTCGGCATCGATCCGAAGGTCGGCATGCTCTCCTACTCCACGCTCGGCTCCGGCAAGGGCCCGGATGTGGATATTGTCGAGGAAGCCACCAAGCTGCTCAAGGAGAAGGCACCGGACCTGCCGGTGGTTGGTTCCATCCAGTTCGATGCCGCCTGGTCGCCCGACGTGGCCGCCACCAAGGCCAAGGGCAACGATGTGGCCGGACACGTCAATGTGTTCGTGTTCCCGGATTTGTGCGCCGGCAACATCGGCTATAAGGCCGTGCAGCGCTCCTCGGGCGCGCTGGCCATCGGCCCGGTGCTGCAAGGCCTCAACAAGCCGGTGAATGACCTGTCCCGTGGTGCCCTGGTGCAGGACATCATCAACACCATCGCCCTCACCGCCATCGAAGCGCAGTGATTCCGACTCCGGCTCCCCTCTCTGAGGGGAGCCACTGTAATGCCACATTTTGTAGCAAGCAACGAGTAATCTAATCAACGGTAACCCGTGTATCCACGGGAACATTCAATTCACAATGGAGGATGCCCACAATGGCGAAAACCGTCCTTGTCATCAATTCTGGCTCCAGCTCGATCAAGTACCAGCTGGTTGATCTCGAATCCGGCGAAGGCCTCGCTTCCGGTCTCGTCGAGAAGATCGGTGAGCCGGTCGACGGCCACTACAAGCACGAGTACAACGGCGAGAAGCACGAGCTTGAAGAGCCGATTCACGACCACGAGCAGGGCTTGAAGCGCGTGCTCGGCTTCTTTGAGGAGTACGGCCCCAAGCTGTCCGACGCCGGCATCGTTGCCGTCGGCCACCGTGTGGTGCAGGGCGGTTCCATCTTCCCGAAGCCGGCCCTCGTGACCGACAAGACCATCAACCAGGTCAAGGATCTGGCTGTGCTCGCCCCGCTGCACAACGGCCCGGAGGCCAAGGGCGCCGAAGTCATGCGCTCCCTGCTGCCGGACGTTCCGCAGATCTTCGTCTTCGATTCCTCCTTCTTCTTCCAGCTGCCGAAGGCCGCCAGCACCTACGCGCTGAACAAGGAAATCGCCGATCAGTACCACATCCGCCGCTACGGCGCTCACGGCACCTCCCACGAGTACATCTCCTCCGTGGTGCCGGACGTCATCGGCAAGCCGGCCGAGGGCTTGAAGCAGATCGTGCTGCACATCGGCAATGGTGCTTCCGCCTCCGCTGAAGTCTCCGGCAAGCCGGTTGAGACCTCCATGGGTCTGACCCCGCTTGAGGGCCTCATGATGGGTGGCCGTACCGGTGACATCGACCCGGCTGTGGTCTTCCACCTGATCCGCAACGCCCACATGAACGTGGACGAGCTCGACGCCCTGTTCAACAAGCGTTCCGGCATGATGGGCATGACCGGCTTCGGCGACCTGCGCGAAGTCCACCGTCTGGTGGGCGAAGGCAACGAGGACGCCAAGCTGGCTCTGGACGTCTACGTGCACCGCATCGTCAGCTACATCGGCAACTACACCTACCAGATGGGTGGCTGCGACGTGATCACCTTCACCGCTGGCGTGGGCGAAAACGACGACATCGTGCGCAAGATGGTGTGCGACAAGCTCGCTCCGTTCGGCGTCAAGCTGGATGAGGAGAAGAACTCCACCCGTTCCAAGGAACCGCGCATCATCTCCACTCCGGACTCCTCCGTGATCATCGCCGTGATTCCGACGAACGAAGAGCTGGCTATCGCCCGCAAGTCCGCCGCAATCGCCGAAGCCGGCACCGACACCTACGGCAACACTTTCGCCAAGTGAGTGGCCGCCGTTAGGTCATTAACTAGTCTCTAGTTGCAACACGAGTGTGGGGCTGATTCCAACCGGAATCAGCCCCACACTCATTTGTAATGCCGTGGCTTGTCCGATGCGTCGCGCTCCCCTCGGTCGCCTCCGGCGACGGCTCCTCTTAAAGAGGGGCGCCGGACTCTTTAACTTGGCTCCTCCCTGAGGGTAGCTGTCCGCGCAGCGGACTGAAGGGAGCTGAATTATGCCAGCATCCCGTTCCACATACCAACGAAATCAGGCAGGGTCTTGCGCGTGGTGGCCACATTAATGACCTGAATATCGGGAATGCGTAGTCCCAGCATCGCGGCAAACGTGGCCATACGATGGTCGGCGTAGGTTTCCATATTCGCCTCATGCAGTGCCTCAGACGGCACTGGCTCGATGCGCAGTCCGTCGGGCAATTCCTCGGCCACTCCCCCGATGCGGCGAATCTCATTGACCAAGGCTTCCAGACGATTCGTCTCGTGGCCGCGCAGATGCCCGATACCGACCATATCGGTGGGCTTATCGGCGAATACCAGAATCGCCGCCAGCGAAGGCGCAATCTCTCCCGCTGCGGTCAGATCAAACGAGCCTAGGCCGCGTACAGTTCCATCGCCGGTCACTTCGCAATAGCGCACGCCGTCAATCGTCGGGAACGATACCTTGGCACCCATTTGCTCCAAGTATCCAGGCAGCAGACCGCCCGGCTGGGTGGTGGTTTCCGGCCAATGCGGTACACGGACCGTACCACCGGCAATCAAGGACGCACCGAGGAATGGCGCCGCATTCGACAAGTCAGGTTCGACAGTCACCTTATCCGACAGCTGTATCGCGCGAGGCTCGACCGTCCATGTGCGGGCGGACTCATCGGCTTCAATTGCACCGCCGGCACCGGTCACATCGGCCACGGTCATGCGGATGTGCGGCAGACTCGGGGTCTTTTCTCCTGTGTGCGTCAGTCTCAATCCACCAGGCAGTTTGGAACCAATCAACAGCAAGCCGGAGATGAACTGGGAGGAACCGGACGAATCGATACTGACCCGAGCCTGAGCAGTCGGAAGCTCGGTTGGCGGTGTAATGGTAAACGGCAGTCGTCCGACTTCCCCGTGGTATTCGATCTTGACACCAAGTTGCTTCAGGCCGTCAAGCACCGGCCTCATCGGGCGTGCATAAGCCTGCTCATCGCCATCGAAATTCACTGGCCCATCGGCGAGCAGTGCCAGTCCCGGTACAAAACGCATCACCGTACCGGCCAAGCCGCAGAACACATCAACGTTGCCATTGAATCGGCCGGATGAAGGCGGTGTGACCGTTACGGTGGTGTCAGTTGTGGCATCGACATCGCATCGCACGCCCAATGCTTCAAGAGCGCCCATCATCAAGTCGGTGTCACGAGAACGCAGCAATCCGACCAAAGTGACGGGTTCATTGCCAAGTGCGGCAAGTATCAGATAACGATTGGATAACGATTTGCTGCCCGGTACCGTCACCGTGGCGTTCAACGGTCGTGTAGCAAGCGGCGCAGGCCAGAGATTCGAGAGTTGTTCAGTCATAAGGCCAAATCTAGCAAATGAATGGGCTCAGCGGTCGGCAGCGATGCGAGATTCAATTTGCTGTTCCGGTTCAGCAGCGGGCTGTTCCAGTCCACCTTCGATGGCTTGGGCATGCAAGAGCTGCGCGGCAATACGATCAGCTTCGATGGCAGCGATTTGACGAGAGAACACGATGAACCAACCGAGGAACGCCAGTCCAGCCAGAGCCTCCACATTGGTAAGCGTGTTGTGCCCCATCATCATATTGACCCAGAATGCGGCGCATACGAGTGCAGCCAAATCGGAGGCCACCATCACCGCTTTGGACAGTCGGGGCGCCAGCCATGGCAGGAGGACAAACAGCAGCAACATCACAAACGGCAGGCCTTTGGCGCAGATGTTGTGCAACAGATTGTGCGGTGTATAGCGGAACACGCCAATGCCGATGAACGCCAGGCCGGCCACGGTCAGCAGAATGGACAGGACGACTATACGGAACATGAAATGCGAAATCTCATAACCGCGGTTCGGGTCGGCTTTGGTGTGGTCATGCCACAGGCGCTGCAGCCGTTCGGTGGTCACCAGCTCGGAGATGGCGAAGTAGCTGACGATGATGATGCACGTGCCGGCCAGAATCAGCGTGGAGTTGAACATGCGTGCCGCGAATGTGGTGCGGTCGCCCAGCTGGGAGAAATTGTTGTGATACCAGTATGGATCGTCGGTGGTCATGCCGGCGGTAACCACGCCGGAGATGACGAAGAACGGCAACAGGCTGGCGATGGTTTTGGCATTCATCATCTCCGCCTGCACGAAGGTCATATACCCCACCACGCCGGCAAAGGCCGCGCAGACGCTGGAAAGATAGCCGGAGAACAGTGCCTTGCCCATCATGTCACTGGCCGCGCCGATCAGGGCGAACGAAGACAGGAAGATGGTCGAGGCGTATACCACCGACAAAGCGATGATTTCGAACATGCGACGAATCGGCGCGAGCCAACCGTGTTTGAGGTTCAGCGAGCGTGACTTGCTGGCGTATCCGATGATGAACGAGATGACACCGCACGCGGCCACGATGCCCGAACACACCATGAAACGGCGTTGGGTCAGCTGCCAGATGGCCGGCGCGAATTGCAGGTACAGGTTCATGGACACCGCGCCGACGACGGCACAAATCAGAAAGGAGATGAGGCCGGAGGTTTCCGCACGTTGGTGACATCCCATGCCGGTCCTCCCCTATCTATTCGATGCCGTGTTATCTTTCAACAACAAACAAAGCTCCCCCCGAGGACAACGCTTTACTAGCAAGCCAGCGGGATTTGGCTGTCGCCATTCTACTGAAAATCTGAAACACTACAAAAATCTTGTGATTCCCGTAATGATGTTCAGAATTGCTTGCGACGTAGAATCTTGAGATAGTTCTTGCGGAAGTCTCTCCGGTTCTTGAATATTTTCCGATCAGTAGCAGTTTCCGTACCTTTATCGAACTTCAACGCAGTCAGTTCGACAGTACACATCAAATCTGCCGCCTGTTCAAGACGATAGTCTTTTGGCTGTGCATCACGGTATACAACGGCCTCCTTAGACAGCGCATAGCTGATAGAAGTCTTCAATGCATGTGCAACAATCTGCTGACCATTGTCGTAATACACCTTGATTATCTCGTACGACTGGAATTCGTCCAGATGCGACAGGAAGAAGTCGGCTAAGTCACGTTTGAGCTGAGCCTCAAATCGGATTTTGTTGCCATCAAACATGGTCTTGAGATGCGCGAATGTCACATATCGGAACGGAAGGTTACGAGCGAGCGTGAAGAACGCGAAGAACAACCGCTTACGGTCCGCGAATGAAATGTCTTCGTAACCGTCATGCCCATTAAACAATGGACCAGCATGGAATGGAATATCAGGCAAGCCGGAATCAGCCAGATGGCGTTCATACTTATCAATATGTTCCGCTACAGGATCGGACTGGACGTGAAGCACCAATGTGATGAGATAGTATTCGGACAGCTTACCCCACTCGCCAGATTCGTCCACGAAGATGCTCAATTCGCTCAAATGGGCTCCTGACAACATTGGAGGAAAAGGAATGCCGGGGGAATACCCCCGGCGACTTGGAGCCTCGCCCTTGCGGGCCAAAGCACTGTTTATTATGTCAAAATACGTGATGACTCGCAACATCCTCATGAATGTTGTTACTGAATTTGATAGAAATAGCAGATGCAGATTCAAACCTAGTCGTTGTAGAGCATTATTGTACAAAGATGTCGCTCATACGCTATCAAGAGAATCCGGAACCTTTTTGAATTCATATGCTCGACACGCAATGTATCCAGCGTCGTTTATAATAATTCCTTGTGCCTTAATGGCGTATCGGGCTATAGCGCAGTTTGGTAGCGCGCCTGCTTTGGGAGCAGGATGTCGTGGGTTCAAATCCCGCTAGCCCGACAAACAAAAAAGCCTGGAATCTCAACGATTCTGGGCTTCTTCTTTTATCCGGCCGCTAAACGATTTATCCGATTTTATCCGATGACCGTAGAACCTATATGGCCTTGCGGTCTAAGGGACTTTTGTGATGTTGGGACCTCACCTGTTAGTCAGTTCGATTCCATGCGACATCGATTTCCGCTTCCCAATCTCAAATGACACCAAAATACCTGCAACGCATTCCGGGATATCCAGGCGTCATACGGCAGTTTCAACGACTATATTTGGCGGTTCACCGACCGTCACGTCATCTACGAGACAGGCATGACTACATCCCCTCTGTCCGACGCCATCGCAGCGGATCTCAAGACGTACGGCATGCGATTCATCGGTACCACCATCGTCTACGCCTATCTGCAATCCATCGGCGTCATCAATGCACATGAGCCTGGATGCTTCCTGCATCGGGAAAGATGACCTGTGCCGGATTCATAAGGTCGCTCGGGCAGAATCTCTCCGAGAGGAACCAGTGCTTCTAGTTATTTTGCTTATCGAGTTCTTGGTAGCGCTCTTTGACCACGGTGAGGATTCCGGCAGATTGTTCGCGCTACTGCGCGGTGAGCGCTTCGAGCAGTTCGCCGAAAGTCAACCCACCTTCACTACCGGATGACGGATGACGGTTTTGAGGTTTTCCGGTTTTGCTCGGCGCGGATCGGATATGTAGATTTCGTGATGTCGTCGGGCGTCGGAGAGGTCGAGCTCGTAGCCTTGCGAGCGCGCGTAGTCATCCAGAATCGCCACGGTTGCGGGCTCGTCGTCGTACGGGCCCTTGTGCATGACCTGCGCGACCACGCCTTCATCGAAATCGAAGAGATATGCACGATTGACGTCGGATTCCGGGTGTTTGGCGGCAAACGATGCCTTGGCCCACGCAAAGACCTTATCGGTCACGAATTCCGGCAGACGAATCATCGAAGTCCAATGGAAGTCGGCTTTGTGCGCGTAATCGACGCCGGGCACACCCTCCCCCATGCTCCATAAGCCCTCCAGCGGAGGCACGGTGTAGTCGAAGTACCCGTCGATATGCTCGGCCGGGTTCTTTGACTTCTTGCTCATTTTGACGGTGAACGAAATGCCGTAAAGCAGTTGCATCGCCTTGGCGTAATCGCCGCCTTCTTCGTTCGGGTCGCCCACACCGTCCACCGCGACGAACCGCATCGCCGGTACCATGACGATGGCCGGCATGGTCTTCGGCTGATACAGGTCCTTATACTCCTTCTTATAATCGAACGCCATCGCTCATTCCCCTTCCGCCACCGCATCGATCTCGTCCTGACGCCGCCACCGCTTGAGGTTTGGCAGCAGCGCCGACATACAATCCTCGGCCTGTTCGACGCTGATATGGCAGGATTCCGCCATCATCGGCGCACACGCGGCGACCAATTCATCGCTATTGGCATAGTCCTGAAGAAAAACGCCGTCGTCATAGCAGTAGTTGCAATAATCTCCGCTTCGCGTTCCATCCGGTTCGGTGCCATGGTCTTCCGGGCGATAGAACGGCATGGCGCAACTTTGGCAAAAACCGTTGTCCGGCATCTCCATAAGCCTCGCCATCGGCACCTCAAAACGGGTGCTGATAAGCCGAATCATGTCGATGCTCGGCTCTGCCGTTCCCTTCTCCCAGCGGGAAAGCGCCTGTTGGGTGACGAACAGCTTGTGCGCGAACTGCGACTGCGTAAGACCTCGCTCCTCGCGAACGACTTTGATAACCTGACCGATCGACATGACTACCTCCCGACATCGGAAAACGATTCGAGCGCCTCGCTGTGCGCTTGCTGATTCCAGTCTAAGGGCATGGCCCGTTCGCCAAGCGCGGGTACAACAAACCGTTGTTCGCGCTTGCATCCCGGAGGAAGAAACGGCTCGGTCGAACCTATTTCCTCTCCGCACCCTTCAATTCTCCCGGTTCCTCTGACTCCTTTGCAAGCGCGGCGGACGGGATAAGCACGCTCACGTATGGGGTTGCGCCGGATAGGACGTTGTCGTAGAAGCGCTGTTTGGCGTCGATGAAGTCGATGGAATCCTGGATTTCCGCAAGCTGTTCGACCAGCCGCGCCCGCTTGTCGGCAAGCATCCGCTTGCGCTCGGGGATGCTCGGCTCGTGGAGGAGCGTAAGGGGCGCGAGTAGGGGTTCGCGGCTTTGCTGCGTCTCTCCCTCACCCGGCTACACCGGGAGCTCCCTCGTCAGAGGGAGCTTGACTTCGGTCTGGTTATAGGCCCATGGGCTTCTTGGGCTTTTTGGCGCTCATGAGCATGAGGAAGCTGCGGGACTGGGCGGTGATTATGAAGCCCGCCTCATAGCTCAGTTCCGGCCCATTCGGGTTGTGCGTATCCACGACCAGCTGCCACTTACGGCCGTAACGCTCATCCGGCAGAGTGAACATGATCGGCTCGTAATGCGCGTTGAAGATCAGGATGAAGTCGTTGTCGACCATCCGGTTGCCATACCAGTCGACCTCGGGAATATCCGATCCGTTCAGGTAGATCATCATGGAGAACGCATGGGTGTTCTGCCAATCGTCCATATCCATGATGGAACCGGTGTGGTCAAACCATTCGACCTGCGGAATCGTGTTGGAGTCGTCGCCCGGTTCGCGGCCGGTGAAGAAACGACGACGGTGCAGCACCGGATGTTCCAAACGCAAATGAATGAGCTTGGAGACGAACGCAAGAAGCTCTTCCTGGTTCTTGTCGAGATTCCAATCGGTCCACGAAATCTCATTATCCTGGCAGTACGCGTTATTGTTGCCCTGCTGGGTGCGGGCCACTTCGTCGCCACCGCAGATCATCGGAATGCCTTGGCTTAGCAGCAGAGTGGAGAACATGTTACGCATCTGACGCTGGCGCAATTCGTTGACGTCGCGAATGTTGGTGGGGCCTTCCACACCGCAGTTCCAGGAACGATTGTTGCTCTCACCGTCCCGGTTGCCTTCACCATTGGCTTCATTGTGCTTCTCGTTGTAGCTGACCAGATCGTTCATCGTGAAGCCGTCATGCGCGGTGATGAAGTTCACGGATGCCACCGGTCGGCGGCCATTGACCTGATACAGGTCGGAGCTGCCCATCAGGCGAGAAGCAAATTCAGGCAAAGTGGACGGTTGCGAGCGCCAGAAGTCGCGCACGGTATCGCGGTAGCGACCGTTCCACTCGGACCAGCTGGACGGGAAGCCACCCACCTGATAGCCACCTGAGCCCAAATCCCATGGCTCGGCGATCAGCTTGACGCGCGAGATGATCGGATCCTGTTCCACGATGTCGAAGAACGCGGACAGCTTGTCGACCTCCTGGAACTGGCGAGCCAGCGTGGCGGCCAGATCGAAGCGGAAGCCGTCAACATGCATTTCGGTGACCCAGTAGCGCAGCGAATCGGTGATCAGCTGTAGGGCATGCGGCGAGCGCATAAGCAGCGAGTTTCCGGTGCCGGTGGTGTCGAAGTAGTGCTGCTGATCACCTTCCACCAGTCGGTAGTAGGAGGCGTTGTCGATACCCTTGAAGCTCAGAGTGGGGCCCATATGGTTGCCCTCGGCGGTGTGGTTGTACACCACGTCAAGAATGACCTCCATGCCGGCATGATGATATGCCTTGACCATGGCCTTGAACTCGTTGACCTGTTCGCCGCGTTCCCCGGAAGAGGAATAGGCGTTGTGAGGTGCGAAGAAACCGATGGTGTTGTATCCCCAGTAGTTCGACAGACCCTTTTCCTGCAGGAAGGAGTCGTTGACGAACTGGTGAATCGGCATCAGTTCAATGGCGGTGACGCCAAGCTTTTTCAAATATTCGATGACGCTCGGATGAGCCAGGCCCGCGTAGGTGCCGCGGATATCTGGCGGCACATCCATGTTGAGATTGGTCATGCCGCGCACATGCGCCTCATAAATCACCGAATCATGGTACGGAATATACGGATGCTGATCATTGCCCCAATCGAAGTAGGGGTTGATGACCGCGGACTTCATGGTGTGAGCCGCCGAGTCGAGGTCGTTCATCGCCGTGTTGTCGTCCGGACTCTTGAACCAGTACGAGAACAGGCTTTCGTCTCCGTCGATATTGCCTTCGATGGCCTTGGCATATGGGTCGAGCAACAGCTTGTTAGGATTGCACCGCAGACCGTTCGCCGGGTCGTACGGCCCGTAGACGCGGTAACCATAACGCTGCCCGGGCTGCAATCCGGGAATATAGTTATGCCATACGTAGGAGTTCTGCTCGGTCATCTCGACACGCGTCTCCGCATCATCTTCGTCGAACAGACACAACTCCACCTTTTGCGCAACCTGCGAGTACAACGCGAAATTCACACCGGCGCCGTCATAGCTGGCACCCAGCGGATACATTGATCCTGGTCTGATCTGCATACTCTTCAGTATCCCACTTTCTTGTGTTACCGATGTTCGGGCACGGTGAACGTCAGGAGAATAACGTCGGCTTGTCTTTGTCGGAATTCTTGGCGAGGAGCCTGCGCAGCGCCTCGTGCTGGATGGCGATCATTGAATTGGAGGAGGTGATGCGCGTGGCGGCCAGATCGCTCCATGGAATCCATGCGGACTCCACATGCTCATCCGGGTCGAAATGCCGTGGCTCATGTTTGAACGGACCGAGATGCAGCACCATGATGTGAGCCAACTCGTCGGTCATGCCCTCAGAGGAATAGAAGTCACCGACATAGTCGACACCCATGGCATCACAGTCAGGAACCACTCCGGTTTCCTCACCCAATTCACGCAATGCGGCGTCAAGCACATCCTCGCCCTCGTCCATAAGACCCGCGGGCAGCCCATAGGCGAACATGTCCGAACCAGCACGATATTCACGTTCGATAAGGTATCGGTCATTGGACATGTCATGCACGAGCATTACTACGCAAGGCGCGTGGCGCAACACCTGACGGCTGATTTCATGTTCTTCGCCGCCTTTGTCGGTCAATGCAATACGCATATCGTCCACATGGAAGATGCGGCCGGTATACACGGTTTCACTGCTCACCACCTTGGCGGGCACATCCATGTCGATACCGTCAGAAGTAGCGTTCAGCTTATGGTCAAGCCGGCGCTCGAGTTGTTCCCGCTTGCTTTCGCCAAACATGCCTCTCCTTCGCAAACGTTTTCAATACCCTACTGTAGTGGCTCAGTCTTGACGGGAGGTGATGGACAGCGTCCATGGGTCAGTCGTGTCGCGGAACCATTCAACCTCGGGACGAGAACCTGTCGCCCGTTCGACGGCAACAGGCACATCCTCAAGCGCATAATTGAACCACATGGATTCGATGGCAGCATGCGGTGTGTTGATGAGATAAGGACGCACATGCCCATCACCGCTCTCCCCCTGCCCGAGGGCAATGCCTTGACCGCGCATTCGTGCCTCGTAACGCGCCTGTTCAATGGCATCAGTCACCGGATGATGCCGTAAATCGCTGGTCACGTATACATCCGCGCCTGTCGCGCGCACTTCATTGAACAAGGAATCACCGGAGCCTGGCAAGATGGCTATACGCCGCACCAGAGCCTCTGGATCGCCGCACATCTGGATACCGAGGGCAGTGACCATGCCATGGTCACTCACCTCATCGAATACGCGCTGAGCAAAATCCTTGAGCGTGATTGGCTCCGGCAAACGACCCACACGTCCAAGCCCGACCGGATGCGCGGCCGCCGTATCTTCGATGGGTACAAGCGGTTGCGAGCCAACAAGCCCGAAATAATCGGCTGCGGCCTGTCCCACGCCGCGGTATGCGGCATCGGCATTCGTATGTCCCACCCATAATCCACAACCGTGCTGGTACAGGCGACGGACAATATCGCCGCGGAAACCAAGTCCGCTGGCCTCATGCACGGATCGGAAGAATAACGGATGATGGGTGACAAGTAGGTCGGCGCCGGTGGCAACGGCCTTATCCACTATGGCCGAGGTCGGGTCGGCCGCGAAGACAATCCGATTCACCTCATGGTTTAGATCGCCCACAATCAGGCCCGGCTCATCCCATTCCTCGGCGTAACGCAACGGATACAGGGTCTCGAGAACGTCGATAACTTGCTTGAGATTCGGCATAGGTCTCATTGTAGTAGAGATGACAGCGATTGCGGTTTGCGGGCACCCTTCATCAAATTTCCGCAGTCTGCTACGGTAATGGTTGCCCTCGGTGGGAGGGCGACTCATACTGCGCGGCAAAAGAAACCGTCAACGAATCAGTGGGCGGCGAGCTGCCAGTCCGATCCGATACCGCAGGACACATCCAGCGGCACGGCAAGATCGACGGCATGTTCCATGGCATTGCGAATCAGCTCGGTGACCTGCTCGCTTTCGCCCGGAGCAATCTCCACCACAAGTTCATCGTGAATCTGCAGAATAATGCGGCTCTTCACACCGGCCTCGTCCAGAGCCTGCCCAGCACGAATCATCGCGATTTTCATGATGTCTGCGGCGGAACCCTGAATCGGCGCGTTCAGCGCTGCGCGTTCGGCAGCGTCACGCGCCATGCGGTTCGTGGAACGCAGCGCCGGAAAATAGCGCCGACGGCCGAAAATCGTTTCGGTATAGCCTTTCTCGCGGGCAGTCGATACCAATGATTCAAGGTAGTCGTGTACCTTGCCGAAGGTGTCGAAATACCGGTTTTTCAGGGCCTCGGCTTCACGCTGCGCAATGTTGAGCTGCTGAGCCAATCCGTAGGTGCTCAATCCGTAGGCAAGGCCATAGCTCATGGCTTTTACATGGCTGCGCTGGTCCCCGGTAATCTGATCCACCGGCACGCCATAGACCATCGAGGCCACATATTTATGGAAGTCCGCACCGGAGCGGAATGCCTCGATCAGAGCCTCATCGCCAGACAAATCGGCCATAATACGCAATTCGACCTGCGAATAGTCGCAGCTCATCAGCGCCTCATAGCCTTCTCCCGGCACAAACACACTACGAATCTCACGTCCGACCGCATTACGGTTGGGAATATTCTGCAGATTCGGGTCCACCGAGCTCAATCGGCCGGTGGCGGCCACGGTCTGCTCGAACGTAGTGTGGATACGCTCGTCTGCCTTATTCGTGGCATCAATAAGCGTCTGCACGATCTGCTTAAGCTTATTGGTTTCCCGATGACGCAGCAGCGCCCCGAGGAATCCATTGGCCTGCTCATTATCCACGGAATGGATGTAGAGATTCTGCAATGCCGCCGCATTGGTGGTGTAAGAGCCATTCTTGGTGCGTTTGGTGGGCTTCAAACCCATATCTACGAACAGCACCTTCTGCAATTGCTTGGGGCTCTGCAGGTTGATCTCACCACCTGCATACTGCCATGCCATCTCCTGTGCCTGACGGGCATCGGTGGCAAACCGGTCACGCATGTCGGTGAGCCTGGAACGGTCGATTTTTGCCCCCGAATGCTCCATGCCATGCAGCACCCGGGAAACCGGCAGCTCAATGGCACGCATCAGCCAGTATTGCCGGCGCTTGTCGATGACCGGCCCCAAAGTAACGGCCAGTTCGCGGATAACAGCCAAATCATGCACACGCCGTTCGTTCAGGTCTTCCTCGGTGTGTTCGTCGTCGAAATCCAGCACACCTTGGGCCGGCTGCTCGGCATCGACAACATGAATATCCAGGAAGTGTTCGGCTGCCTGATTGAGATTGTCGGCATGGAAGTCAGGCTGGGCAAGGTATCCGCCCAGTTTGGTATCGAACATCGGCAATGCCATGCCCAATCCGGCGGCAGAAAGCAGGTGAAGTAGTTCCTTGTATCCGTGGACGATGGTACGGAAATGCTCGGCTTTCAGGAACCGATCAAGAGCGGTCTGCACTGATGATGTCATCGGAGCCTCGATAATGGCTGCTGAGGATGCCGTAGCAACGGCGCATGCCTGCACATGGGCGCGCCCGGGCCGCGCATCTCCCCATGCGGTCACCGTCCAGGCATGACCGACCGCGTCACCGCACATGATGTGACGTTCGGCCTCATTGCTGTAATCGGAAACCGGGAAATCAACAATGTCATCAGAAACATTGATCTCATGACGATGGGCTTCGACCCACTGCTCGAACTGTGCCGCGGATTCAATAACCGTGATTTTCGGTGTGTCCAAACCGGAATCCAGCTCGTCTTCTGCAGGACCATCCGACTGTGCGGCCGCTGCTCCCTGGGCGGTTCCAGCTGGGCTCACGCCACCATTGAAAATCTTCATCACGCGGGTCTTGGTACGCGGACCGAACTCGAGCTCTTTGAAGAGAGCATCAACCTGGGCCACATCCACTGAGCCGAACGTCAGATCCTCGATATCGACACCGAGATCCACGTCGCGCACCAGCGCATTGACCTTGCGGTTCAACTTGACCTGATCGATATTGGCGCGCAACGCCTCACCTTTTTTGCCGGTGACCTCGTCTGCGTGTTCGCAAATGGCATCCAGCGAGCCATACTGGTTGATCCATTTGGCCGCATATCCGTCGCCCACGCCGGGCACACCGGGAATATTATCGGCGGTCTCACCACGCAGAGCCGCCAAATCAGGGTATTGTGCCGGCGTGACCTTGTACTTGTCCACGATGGACTGAGGCGTCATATGCTTCAGGTCTTTGAAGTGATGGCCTGGGTAGAGCACGGTGACGTTGTCGTCCACAAGCTGGAAGGCATCTCTGTCGCCGGACAATACCAGCGTGTGATAGCCGGCGTCGTCTCCCATAGTGGCGAGAGTGGCGATGATGTCATCGCCCTCATACCCCTGCTTTTCGATATACGTGACGCCCAGGGCCTTGAGCATGCGCTGAATCAAAGGCAGCTGGGTGAGCAGCTCCTCGGGCGCGGCCTCACGGGTGCCCTTGTACTGCGGGAGCATGTCGTTGCGGAACGTGCCGCCCTTCATATCGAAGGCTACGCCTAGATGGTCTGGTTTCTCCGCTTCAATCACCTGAGACAGCATGGTGGCAAAGCCCCATACCGCGTTAGTGGCTTGCCCTGCTGCGGTACTGAAATTTTCAACCGGCAGGGCGTAAAACGCACGAAAGGCCAGCGAGTGGCCATCCACCACCAGCAAAGTTTCATTGGTGGGCTCGGTCACGTTGGCCTCTCCCTTAATTGGTTCGTTTGTTTGTTGGCTCAGCGCTCAGCGCTCGTCGGTCTCGGATGGCTTCGGATCGCCGTACTTGGCGATGATGGCCTGAGCAAGACGCTTCTTAGGAATGCGCTGATCCATGGATGTCTTCTGAATCCAACGGAAAGCACCCTGCTCGGAGAAGTCGGCCTTGTCCATCAACAGACCCTTGGCACGATCCACAAGCTTGCGTTCCTCGAGGGCGTCCTCAGCCTTCTTGAGCTTTTCCTCGGTCTCCTTGAGCTGATCGGTGGTTTCCTGAAGCTTGCGTTCGCTGCGCTCGACGTTGTCCAGAAGATCATTGATTTCAGCGAAACGACCCATGGCGACTTCGAGGGTCGGCAGGAGCTTGGATTCCTCGTACGGCTTGGTGACATATGCCATGGCACCGGCACCGGTGGCCTTCTTGACCAAATCGGTCTGGGAGAAGGCGGTGAGCATGACCACGGGAGCGATGTTCTCGTCGCAGATGATGCCGGCGGCGGCGATGCCATCCATACGCGGCATCTTGACGTCCATGCACACCACGTCCGGGCGGAACTTGCGGGTCAGTTCGACGGCTTCCTCGCCATTGGCGGCCTGGCCGACGACCTCGTAACCATTGTCTTCGAGCATGGCCACCAGATCCATACGATTCACGGCCTCGTCCTCGGCCACGACAACGGTACGCGGGCCGTTCTCGGGCTTGGTTTTGCGCTCAGCAGGCTCGCCGTCTTCCTCGGCCACAGCCTTGAGTTCTTCGTCGGTCAGCACCTCGTCGACGTCGATGCTCGGTTCCTCGGACTTCTTCCTTGCAGCCATGCCACCCTCTTTTCCGATTGTGACCAAATACAAATGACCCCTCGCGATTCGCGAAGGTCGTTATTTGAGTCTGACCTTTTTGCGAAAGTGCCCTCGGTGGGACTCGAACCCACACTGCGCAGATTTTGAGGCTGCTTCCTCTACCAATTGGGATACGAGGGCGTGCCAAAGCACTCTTGCAGAGCTTAGCATATCAATTCGACTCTCCCGCCAAAAGACACGCGATAGCCATCATCATCGCTAACGGCGTACCCGAGTGTTGCCTATCGTCAGGCGTGTCGCCGCGGCCTACAATAGGCCATAGGTTGATGTTCCGCTTCTGTTAGGAGGGCATATGAGCGACGAAACCTACCGCCAGTTTGACCCGTGGCGTCCTTCTCCGGTCAAGGAGATTTCCCGCAGGCAAATCGTGGAAACGCATTATTTCAATGTCGATCATGTCTCGTACGAATCGAATCAGATCGGCTCGTTTGAACGCTATTTTGTCCAGGAAAACAACGGCGACACCGTCGCTGTGTTGGCCGTCACCGAAGACGGCATGATTCCGTTGGTTGAGCAGTACCGTATTGCCAACCATCGGTGGACATTGGAGATTCCGGCTGGGCACGCCAACAATCCTTCCGAACGCCCGACCGATGTGGCCAAGCGCAAGCTGGCCGAGGAAGCCGGATTCGACGCCGACAAATTCACGCAGTTCACCCGGTTCATGAACACGCCGAGCTATTCCACCCAGCACACCTCGATATTCTTTGCCACCGGTCTCAAGCCGGTGTCTCGTCAGGAGATCGGGCCGGAAACGCCTCGTTCCGACGTCCGACTGGTCTCGGTGGACGAGGCCTATGAAATGGTGGTCAACGGCACGATTCTTGATGCCAAAACCGTGATCGCGATTCTGCGACTGAAGAGTGGCAGCCTGCAGCATCTCAATGACTCTCAATGACTAAGTGAGGAGGCAAGAGCCGCAATTCGCCTCGAATGCGATTCCTCTCCCTACGCGACAAAAAGCCCCATCCAATCGGATGGGGCTTTCGTCTACTACTAGCGTGTGCTAGTCAGCGAGCGAACTGGAAATCAGTCGCAGGCGCCAACGGTGTGCACGTAGATGGAGTCGGTGCGGCCCGGCTGGTGATCGCCCTGGGCGGAGCTCAGGATGACGATCTTGTCGCCGTCAACAACCTTGCCAGCGTCCTTGAGGACCTTGTCGGTGAAGATCATGAGGTCCTTGCGGGACTTGTCGTGGTAGTCCTCCTTGAGCAGGAAGGCTTCGGTGCCCCAAGACAGAGCCAGCCAGTGGTAGGTGTGCTCGTTGTTGGTCAGGCCGTAAATCGGAGCGGCCGGACGCTCGCGGGACACGCGGTGCACGGTGGAACCGGTCTGGGTGTAAGCAACGATGGCCTTGGCGTTGAGCTTGTCAGCCAGATCCACAGCAGCGGAGGAAACAGCGCCGGTGGAAGACATGTCAAGGTTCTTGAGCTCCGGGATACGGTCGAAGCCGTGGTCGGTGGCGTAAGCGGAAATACGGGCCATGGTAGCCACGGTCACATCCGGGTACTTACCAACGGCGGTCTCGTTGGAGGTCATGGTGGCGTCGGAGCCGTCGAGGACGGCGTTGGCGCAGTCGGAGGCCTCTGCACGGGTCGGGACCGGGGAGTTCACCATGGAGCCGAGGACTTCGGTGGCCACGATGACCGGCTTGGCGTACTGGCGGGCCAGCTCGATGATGCGCTTGGTGGCCAGCGGGACCTCTTCCAGCGGGCACTCAACGGCCATGTCGCCGCGGGCGGCCATGACGCCGTCGAAGGTCTTGACGATCTCTTCGAGGTTTTCCAGAGCCTGCGGCTTCTCGATCTTGGCGACGATCGGGATGCGGCGGCCCTCCTCGTCCATGATCTCGTGGGCGCGGTCGATGTCGGTGGCGAAACGCACGAAGGACATGGCGATGATGTCGGCGCCGGTGCGGATGGCCCAGCGCAGATCGGCCTCATCCTTCTCGGTCAGGGCCGGCAGGGAGACGGCGACGCCCGGCAGGTTGATGCCCTTGTGGGAGGACACGGGGCCGGCCACGATGACCTTGGTGTACACGTTGTTGCCCTCGACCTTGGTGACCTCGAGACGGACCTTGCCGTCATCGATCAGGATCGGGTCGCCCGGATGGCAATCGCCCGGCAGGCCCTTGAAGGTGGTGGAGGTGATGTGCTCGTCGCCCTCGACGTCGTCGGTGGTGATGATGAATTCCTGGCCGAGCTGCAACTGGACCTTGTCCTCACCGTCGGCGTTCTTCTTGAACCAGCCGCAACGGATCTTCGGGCCCTGCAGATCAACGAGAGCAGCCACGTTGCGGCCGGTGGCCTCGCTGGCCTTGCGCACGTTGTTGTACACATTGAGGTGATCTTCGGGGGTGCCGTGGGAGCGGTTCAGACGAGCAACGTCCATACCCGCTTCGACGAGCTTGAGAAGGTTGTCGTAATCCTCGGTGGAAGGACCGATGGTATCTACGATCTTGGCTTTACGCATGAATGCCTGCCTATTCTTGTTCTTTTTTTGGTTCGAGGCGCGATTGCCTCACTTGCCGCAACCCAGTCTACTAGCGCAGACCGGCTCATGACAAGTTTATTCCCCGGTGTGTTGTGAGCGCTCACACTGTTGCGCCGATTGGGTTTTGAAGGGTTGATTTCCCTATGATTTCAGGCCTTCTCAGCGCTTTCCACTTGCTTCATCTTGACCACAGAGGCCAAAGCCGCTCCGCCGATTGCCAGGACAATCACAGCAAGGGAGAGCCATGTTGGCACTTCAGGCACCCAATGCACGCCTTCGCCGCCGTTGATGAACGGCAGAGTATTGCCGTGCAGCGCCTCCATAATGAGCTTGACACCGATGAAGCCCAGCACCACGGACAAGCCAATCGGCAGATAGACAAGCTTGTCGAGCAAGGCGCCAAGCAAGAAGTACAGCTGCTGCAGGCCAAGCAATGCGAACACATTGGAGGTGAACACCAGGAACGGGTCCTTGGTCAGACCGAAGATGGCGGGAATCGAGTCAAACGCGAACATAACATCGGTGGTGCCGATGGTCAGGAACACGATGAGCATCGGGGTCCAATAGCGCACGCCGTTCTTGGTGGTGCGCAGCTTCTCGCCGTCGTAATCGTCGGTAATCTTAATGACCTTACGCAACGCACGGATGATGCCGTTTTCGTGGTATTCCTCATCCTCATCGCCGCCAAGCACCAACTTGAGCGCGGTGTAGATCAGGAATGCGCCGAAGATAAAGAACACCCAGGTGAAACGGGTGATCAGTGCCGCACCAATCAGAATGAACAGGCCACGGAAAATCAACGCAATGGTGATACCGACAGACAGCACATACTTCTGAATCTGCTTAGGCACCGCGAAGTTCGACATGATGATGACGAACACGAAAAGATTGTCGATCGATAGCGAATACTCGGTCAGCCAGCCGGAATAGAACTCGATGGCCGGCTTGGAACCAGCGAAAAACCAGATGCATCCACCGAATATGAGCGCCATGACCACGAAGAACGCGATATGCTGCACGCATTCCTTGGTGGAAGGCACGTGCGGGCGACGGCCAATGACGAACAGGTCGACGATGAAGAACAGTGCGAGCACCACAAAGGTGATGATTTCAAATGCAAGTGGGGTTTCTGCCATGATTCCCTACACTAACTTATGTCTGTGACGGGTTTACTTATTCGCCTCAGTCATTTGACGCAGCTCTTTTTTGAGGTCGCGGATTTCGTCGCGTAGACGGGCGGCGAGCTCGAATTGGAGTTGCTCGGCGGCGGTGTGCATCTGTTCAGAGAGTTGACGAATCAAATCGGCCAGGTCTTGTGCGGGCAGTCCGGCCTTGAGGATTTCCTCATGACGCTTGTCGGCTTCGTTGGGGTCGAGCACGGGCACGCCCAGATGCGTGTTGCCTGCCTTGCCCGCGTTGCGATAACCGCCCTCGAGCAAGGTCTGGGTATCCACATCCTCCTTGGCCAGCATGTCGTTGACATCGCTGATTTTCTTAATCAGAGGCTTCGGATCAATGCCATGTTCCTTGTTGTAAGCAATTTGCTTGGCGCGACGGCGATCAGTCTCGTCAATCGCCTTGCGCATGGCATCAGTGGTCTCATCGGCATACATGATTACCGTGCCTGACACGTTTCGTGCGGCACGACCGATGGTCTGAATCAGTGAACGATAGGAACGTAGGAAACCTTCCTTATCGGCATCGAGAATCGCCACCAAGGAGACTTCCGGCAAGTCAAGGCCCTCACGCAGCAGGTTGATGCCGACTATCACGTCGATTTTGCCCTCACGCAGCATGCGCAGCAGTTCGACACGACGCAGCGTGTCCACGTCGGAATGCAGGTATTCGACCTTGATGCCGCGTTCCAGCAGATAGTCAGTCAGATCCTCGGCCATCTTCTTGGTCAATGTGGTGACCAGCGCACGCTCGTTCCTGTCTACGCGCGCCTTGATCTCCCCAAGCAAGTCGTCAATCTGACCCTTGACCGGTCGCACATCGATTTTCGGATCCAGCAGGCCGGTCGGACGGATGATCTGCTCGACCACGCCATCCGAAAGTCCCAGCTCATAGTCACCTGGCGTGGCGGAGAGGTATACGGTCTGGCCCACGCGCTGCAGGAATTCCGGCCATTTCAACGGACGATTATCCATTGCGGAGGGCAGTCTGAAGCCGTGCTCGACCAGCGTGCGCTTACGGGAGGCGTCACCCTCATACATGGCGCCGATCTGCGGCACGGTGACATGCGATTCGTCAATGACCAGCAGGAAGTCATCAGGGAAAAAGTCAAGCAATGTGTGCGGCGGAGTACCGGCGGCACGACCGTCGAAATGACGCGAATAGTTCTCGACGCCGGAACAGACACCCACCTGGGTGAGCATTTCCAAATCATAGGTGGTACGCATGTTGAGGCGCTGGGCTTCCAGCTCCTTGCCCTGCTTGCGCAGCTCGGCCAGACGCTCGTCAAGTTCCTCGCGAATGGTTTTCAGGGCCCGTTCCATGCGTTCGGGACCGGCCACATAATGCGAGGCCGGGAAAATGTGAACCTCGTTTTCCTCATCGATTTCGTCTCCGGTCAACGGATGGAGCGTGGAAATGCGGTCGATCTCGTCACCAAAGAATTCGATACGCACCGCCAGTTCCTCGTAGACAGGGATGATTTCGACGGTGTCGCCCCGCACGCGGAACGTACCGCGGGTGAAGGCGATGTCGTTGCGTTTGTATTGCATGGCAACAAATTGACGCAGCAGGTCATCACGGTTGATCTCTTGACCCACCTTGAGGAAGAGCATACGGCCGGCATATTCTTCCGGCGTGCCCAAGCCGTAGATGCAGGATACCGTGGCCACCACCACGCAATCACGCCGGGTCAGCAGGTTTGCGGTGGCCTGATGACGAAGCCGTTCCACATCGTCATTGATATTGGAGTCTTTCTCTATATAGGTATCCGTCTGCGGGATATAGGCTTCCGGCTGGTAGTAGTCGTAGTAGCTCACGAAGTAGCTGACGGCGTTGTCCGGCATAAGTTCGCGGAATTCGGCGCACAGCTGCGCGGCCAGCGTCTTGTTGGGCTCAATGATGAGGGTCGGGCGCTGCAGTTTCTCTATCAGCCAGGCGGTGGTGGCGGTTTTACCAGTACCGGTGGCACCCATCAGAACCACGTCATTTTCACCGTTTTCGATGCGTTCAGACAGCTCGGTGATAGCCTGTGGCTGGTCGCCAGATGGTTGATAGGGCGATTTGACGACGAAAGGCTTGTCCGCACGCTCGATATTGAATCCCATGAGGCTTTATCTTAGCGGTCCCGGTTCACAGCAAATTATTCTCAATAAGAGAAGTGTGAGGATTTCGCTTTGACAATCGAACACAATTCCCCGAGAAACAGCTCATTCCCGCCATTCCTTTCAATGTGCGATTGAGCGATATTGTGCGTTTGCCTCACACTTTCTCTAGTGCCATTCATTTTGTGTGAGCCATCCCACGTATATTTCATCCACTTGGGCCAGCATCTCAGGTATTGGACGGGTGGAGTCGATGACGATGTCAGCGATAGCCCGACGTTCCTCCTCGCTGGACTGGTGGCGGATGCGCGCTTCAGCCTGTTCGAGACTCATACCGCGTTCCTCGATCATACGGTCAAGCCGTATGCACACCGGTGCCTCGACGGTGACGATATGGTCGAAAGTGAAAGGAATGGTATCGATTACTTCGGCGAGCAGCGGGATGTCATGGACGATGACGATTGTCTCGGGATGCTTACGTTCCAGACGCGCCGCCTCGGCGTAAATCAGCGGATGCTCGATGGCATCAAGGCGTTCACGCGCGCCCGTTCTGGCATCCTTGCCAAAGATATGGTCGGCAATCCATTGGCGATTCATGGTGCCGTCAGCGTTAAGGGCATCAGAACCGAATTCGGCGACAATCTGCGGCAGCGCCACTCCCCCAGGTTCGACGATCTGGCGGGCCAGGGCATCGTAGTCGATATGCAACGCGCCCAGCTCACGCAACCGTGCGGCCACTGTGCTTTTGCCGGCTGCGATACCGCCAGTCAGTCCTATTCGCATCATGGTGCCTATCGTAGCTGCAACTCCCCTCAAGTCGACTATCGCCGACAGCTCCCCTCAGGAAGGGGAATCATTGGCGGATAACTCCCGAAACGCAAGAAACCCGGCCCACTCGGACCGGGTTTCTTCAGACGCTAAGCGTTAGCTTCGCGGCAAACTCACTTGCCGAGCAGCTGGTCGCGCAGGGCGGCGAGCTGATCGGAGTCGGCGAGGGTGCCGGTAGACGGAGCAGCGGAAGAGTAGTTGGAGGTCTCCTCGACCGGCTTCTCTTCCTTCTGGTTCTGGCCGTCGGCGGCAGCGGACTCGGCCGCATTTGCCAGTTCCTTGGCCACGAACTCCTTGTGCTCTTCCCACAGGTCGTGAGCGGCGGCGTACTGGGCTTCCCACTCCTCGCGCTGCTTCTCGTAACCAGCGATCCACTCGTTGGTGTTCGGGTCGAAGCCTTCGGGGTACTTGTAGTTGCCCTGCTCGTCGTACTCGGCCGGCATACCGTAGATGGCCGGATCGAAGTCCTCGGAAGCCGGGTCAACGGAGTCGTTGGCCTGCTTGAGGGACAGGGAGATGCGGCGACGATCGAGATCGACGTCGATCACCTTGACGAACACGGTCTCGCCCGGCTTGACCACGGTCTCCGGGTTCTCGACGTGACGGTTGGCGAGCTCGGAGATGTGCACCAGGCCCTCGATGCCGTCTTCGACGGAGATGAAGACACCGAACTGGACGATCTTGGTGACCTTGCCCTTGACAATCTGGCCGGGAACGTGGGTGCGAGCGAAACGCTGCCACGGATCCTCCTGGGTCGCCTTGAGGGACAGGGAGATACGCTCACGGTCGAGATCGACGTCGAGCACCTCGACGGTGACCTTGTCGCCGACCTTGACGACCTCAGACGGGTGGTCGATGTGCTTCCAGGACAGCTCGGAAACGTGGATCAGACCGTCAACACCGCCGAGATCGACGAAAGCGCCGAAGTTGACGATGGAGGACACCACGCCTTCACGGATCTGGCCCTTCTTGAGCTGAGACAGGAAGGTCTCGCGGACCTCGGACTGGGTCTCCTCAAGGTACTGGCGGCGGGACAGAACCACGTTGTTACGGTTCTTGTCGAGCTCAAGGATCTTGGCCTTGATCTTCTGACCGATGTACGGGGAGAGGTCGCGGACACGACGCATCTCAACGAGGGAGGCAGGCAGGAAGCCACGCAGACCGATGTCGACGATGAGGCCGCCCTTGACGGCTTCAATGACGGTGCCCTCAACGACGCCGTCAGCTTCCTTGATCTTCTCAATGTCGCCCCAAGCACGCTCGTACTGAGCACGCTTCTTGGACAGAATCAGACGGCCTTCCTTGTCTTCCTTGGTGACGACAAGGGCCTCGATGGTGTCGCCGACCTCGACGACTTCGTCAGGATCAACGTCCTTCTTGATGGAAAGCTCGCGGGAGGGGATGACGCCCTCGGTCTTGTAGCCGATGTCCAGGAGGACCTCGTCGTGATCGATCTTGACGACGGTACCCTCAACCAGATCACCATCATCGAAGTTCTTGATGGTGGAATCGACTGCCTTGATGAAGTCCTCTTCGGTGCCGATGTCGTTGATGGCAACCTTGGTGACTTCAATGTTGTTCTCTGCCATGTAAATATATGGTTTCTAATAGTGGATGGATAATTTCTCGATATTCAGTTATACGTATGCCCTTGCAGACATACAAATATTTACGATACAAGCAACTCTGCCCAAATTTCCTAGAAAAATTCGGGTGTGTCGCACGCTTTAATTTGCGTTGACCACAGATGGGCTAGGATGTTCTGTTGCCGGGACCGCTCCAGGCCGCTCAGGCCAAGCTTTACGCCCGGCAACAGAACATCCCGGCCCACCTGTTCCTCATCGGGAGGAACGCTCGGCCATTTCTACCACGTTGGCCAGAAGCATGGCTCGGGTCATGGGGCCTACGCCACCGGGGTTGGGGGTGTATGCGGACGCCTTGTCATAGCAGGCCTTGTCCACGTCGCCCTTGATACGGTAGCGACCGGCCTCCTCATCGAATACGCGGCTGACGCCCACATCCACCAGTACCGTCCCCTCCTTGATCTTGTCAGGGGTCACGAAGCCGGCGGAGCCCATTGCGGCGATGATGACATCGGCACGGCGCATATGGTCGGCCACGTCGCGCGTACCGGTGTGGCACAAGGTGACGGTGGCATTGACGGCATTGCGCGTGAGCAGCAGGCCGATGGTGCGGCCGATGGTAATGCCACGGCCCAACACGCACACTTCCTTGCCTTCCAGGTCAATGTTGTAGGCATCAAGCAATTCAAGCACGCCGCGTGGGGTGCAGGGCAACGGTGTCGCGATGTCTGCGCGTACATGCAGCACCAGTTCGCCAAGGTTGTACGGGTGCATGCCGTCCGCATCCTTGGCCGGATCGATCATGTTGATGATCGCGTTTTCATCAACGCCCTTGGGCAGCGGCAGCTGCACGATAAATCCGGTGCAAGCCGGGTCATCGTTAAGTTCACGCACGGCCTCGGCAATCTGGCCGAAACTGGCATCGGCAGGCAGTTCCTTCTTGACCGAGGTGATACCCACCTCCTGGCAATCGGCATGCTTGCCGGCCACGTACTTCATCGAGCCGGGATCCTCCCCCACCAGCAGCGTGCCCAGTCCAGGCACCACGCCTTGCGCCTTGAGCTTGTTCACACGTTCGGCGAGATCGGCTTTGATCGTGGCAGCAACCTGCTTGCCGTCGATTTTCGTGGACATCCATACCCTTCCATATTGTTCGGCGCATTCTATCGAAACGATAGGCTATCGTTGGAACAAATCAGGATTATATCGTTCGTCCATCTCAACGAAGAAGGCACGCCATGGGGATTCGGATTACACGACTCACGAAACTCGCCGCAGCCGGCCTAGGCGCCGTCATGCTGTTCGCTTCCGCGGCTTGCGGCTCGGCCACAACCCAAACCGAGCCGAACACCAAGCAGAACGTACCCGAGCCCACCGGTCCGATCAACGTGGTCGCCTCCATCAACCAATGGGGGTCGCTGGCCGCGGAACTTGGTGGAGATGACGTGACGGTCACCTCCATCATGAACTCCACCAATGTGGATGCCCATGATTTCGAGCCGAAAACCTCGGACGTCGCCAAACTATCCCAAGCACAGATCGTGGTGGCCAACGGCGCCGGCTATGATTCCTGGGCGACCAAGCCGTTGTCGAAAAGTTCCACCTTGGTTTCCGCCGCTTCCGTTATGGGCGCCATGGAAGGCGACAACCCTCACCTATGGTTCTCCAAGGACGCACGCTCGAGCATGGCCTCCGCCATCACCGAGGCATATGTCAAGGCTCTGCCCAGCAAGAAGAAAATATTCCAGAAGCGACTGAAGAATTGGCTGAACAGCGAAAAAACACTGGAAACCTGGGTCAACGACTTCACCAAAACCCATACCAATCTCACGTACGCGGCAACCGAACCCGTGGCCTACTATCTCATGGCCGACGTGGGGTTCAAGGACGCAACCCCCAAGGGCTATACGCAGTCGACGGCTTCCGGCGGCGAACCAGCACCGGCGGATCTGCAGGCTTTCCAGACGCTTATTGAAGACAAGGGCGCGGATGTATTGATCAACAACACGCAGGAAGCCAGCGATGCCACCAATATGATCACCGGCACCGCAGGCAAATCCGATGTGCCGGTCGTCGATGTCTCCGAGCAAATGCCCGCGGACGCCACCACGCTGAATGCTTGGATTAACCAGCTCATCAACACCATCATTGACGCGGTGGATCCGACTTACGGCTGTGATGCCGGCACCGGCGACAACACCGAAGGCGATGCGTCCGGAGAAAATTCCTCCGACACTGCCGCAAACCAGTCCGACTCCGCCAACGATGCAGGTGCCACTTATATCCGCGAATGCAAGGCCACAAACGCCGACTCCGCCAGTGATTCAGCAAACTTCGGGACCGACAACTCCACCACCGATACAGAAGGCACCACTCCTTCGAACGAGGGCCAAACCGATCCGGGCAAATGATCGGGGTCCACGGCGGCGAGCTGTGACCATAGTATGCATATGCGCGAAGGCCATGCTTCCGATATGACATCGGTTGCATGGCCTTTGCCATAACCGTATAACCGCATCATTCGATATTGAGAACGATTGTCAGCATCATTTGCCACAATCGAGCCCTATGAACGAATCTTCCGCATGCATCGTGTTCACGGATGCCGCCATCAAGCGTGGCGATCGCACGATATGGCAACATGGCAACTTCACCATCCCCACCGGTTCGGTCACCGCCATCGTTGGCACCAACGGCACCGGAAAAACCACGATGATGAAGGCCGAGTTGGGCCTGCTGCCTCTCTCGCACGGCTCCCTGACCGTATTGGGCAAGCCGGCCGGAGAGATGAACAAACGCATCGGCTATGTGCCGCAAAGCTATGTTTCCGACGTCGATTCCAATCTCACCGCCGAGCAGTCGGTGCTACTGGGACTGACCGGTACACGATTCGGCATTCATCCCGTCACCAAAGCACAGAAGGCCAAGGCACACGAAGCCATGGAATTCACCGGCATCGCAGACAAGGCCCATTACCGTCTGTCCGAGCTGTCCGGCGGCCTGCGTCAGCGTGTCGCCATCGCCCAGGCGCTGGTATGCGACCCACAGCTGCTCATGCTTGATGAGCCGTTGGCCAATCTGGATCTGGCCAGCCAACGATCCACCGTACATGTGCTTGCCAAACTCAATCGCGAACTTGGCATGACTATCCAAGTGGTGGCGCATGATCTCAACATGCTGTTGCCGATTCTGACCGGCGCCGTATATCTGCTGGACGGCCATCCGCATTACGCCGATATGCACAAGGTGCTTGATTCCGATCTGCTGACACATTTGTATGGCACACAGGTGCAGGTGGTCACCACCCCGCAGGGAGACATGTTCGTGACCCCCACTCCGGACGAGCCACGCGACCAGCCGCAGGATATGCATACCGCCGCCGAAGTGGCGCAGCTGCACCATCACGAACACGGCACCGATACCGCGACCTCGCACCAATAACGTCTAGCACAGCAGTCAGCACCGTACAGAATCGCCGCGCATACCAAGCCGCGGCATGAAGAAACAAGAGACACAGAGATATCAAAGACCATGAGCACCATCAACTTCTCATATGATCCCGAATGGCTCAGCACGCTATCTGCCCCGTTCATGACCAATGCCTTCATCGCCGGCCTGTGCATCGCATTGGCCGCAGGCGTTATGGGCTACTTCACCATCGCACGACGATCCACCTTCGCCGCTCACGCATTGGCTCATATCGGACTGCCCGGCGCCACCGGCGCGGTGCTGTTCGGCCTGCCCGTCTCGCTGGGCATGGGCGTGTTCGCGCTCGGTGGCGCACTGGTCATCGGCGCATTGGGCAAGCGTGTCTCCGAACGTGAAATCGCCACCGGAACCGTACTGGCCTTTGCCACCGGTCTGGGTCTGTTCTTCGCACGACTGTCCAGCTCGGCTTCCCAGCAGATGCAGTCCATTCTGTTCGGCTCAATCCTGACCATAACCACCGGCCAGATCATTGGCTTCGCCGTGTTCGACGTGCTGCTGCTAGTCCTCTTGGCGATTATCTACCGTCCGCTGCTGTTCAGCTCGCTCGATGAGCAGGTGGCACAAGCCAAAGGCGTGCCGATTGGCCTGATGAATGTGGCATTCATGGCGATTATGGCCGGTGTGATTACCATTGCCGTGCCGGCTGTGGGCACACTGCTGATTTTCGCTCTGGTAATCACGCCTGCGGCCACCGCCAATATTCTGGCCGGCTCGCCGTTCAAGGCCATGGCGATTGCCAGCGTGCTGTGCCTGGTGTCCATCTGGGCCGGACTGGTGCTTTCCGCGATGTTCCCCGCTCCCCCAAGCTTCATTATCGTGACGCTGTCCACTCTGTTCTGGGCACTTGCCAAAGCTGTGGAAACGTTGCGGAAGTAGCACTCCGCACTACTCTCAACGAGAGGAGCCCCTTTCCGCATGGGAAAGGGGCTCCTCTCTTATGGCTTCGTCATCAGCGACGCTCCACCAAAGCACTGGCGATGGCGGCTATGCCTTCGCCTCGACCGGTAAAACCCATATGGTCGGTGGTGGTGGCGGTGACCGATACCGGGCAACCGACGGCCGCGGATAACGCGGCTTCCGCCTCGGCGCGGCGGGCACCGATTTTCGGGCGATTGCCGACGATGGCCACGGACGCAGAGACGGGCCGATAGCCGCTATCCGCAAGATGGGCAACAGTTTCACGAAGCATATCCGAGCCGTGCATACCGGCACCATGCGCATGGGAGCCCACGCCGAACAGTGAACCAATATCGCCCAGACCGGCAGCGGCGAGCAACGCATCAATCAAGGCGTGAGCGGCCACATCACCATCGGAATCACCTTCGATGCCCTCATATCGGGCAGCCTCAGCCGGCGCAGCGTTCTCTGGGACCGGCCAATACAGTCCGGCCAACCATAATTCACGTCCGGAACCGGAAGCGGCAAACCGATGGGCATCAAAGCCCTGACCGACGCGCAGGATCACTTCTTCTTGGACTTCTTTTCGGCTTCGACGCGCGCCAGCGTGTCTGCGGCCGCTTCTTCAGGCTCAGCAGCGTGATGCTGGTCATCACCCACCTGGGCAGGTGCGTAGCCGAGGTTCACGTCAAGCAGACGCTGTGCTTCCGTCTCATCGATCTTCTCGGACAGCGCGATTTCGGAGGTCAGGATGGCGCGGGCCTTGGTCAACATGCGCTTCTCGCCTGCGGACAAGCCGTGTTCGTCCACGTCGCGCTGCGCGAGATCGCGCACCACTTCGGCGATTTTATTGACATCACCGGTGGCGATCTTTTCGACATTCAGCTTGTAACGGCGGGACCAGTTCATTTCCTTTTCGATGATCGGGGTTCGCAGAATCTCGAACACCTTGGCTACCTCGGAACCGGAGACGATGTCACGCACACCGACTTTCTTGGCGTTTTCCACCGGCACATTGATGACCAGACCGTCGGAGGAAAGTACGGACAACTGCAGATATTCGCGCGTCACGCCCTTAACCGTCCGCTCGGTGATGGCCTCCACTTTTGCTGCACCATGACGTGGGTAGACGACCATATCGCCGACTTGATAAGACATGTATCCTCCGAGAACTGACGGATTACTCACAAAAACTCGAATAATTGTGCCATATGGTCTGGACTGGGACAATGAGAGCGCTCACAACCAGGCGACAACACTCTAAGCGGCATAAATTCGCCATTTTCGACGCGCCAATGTAGCGTTTCCGACACCAACGCACGTAGACTTTGGGGCATGGCTAATGAAACGAAGATCAAGGAAGATACCGTCACCGTGCCTGTTGCCCAAAGTGACCTCGACGCGGTGAGCAATGCTGAATTCTACAACCCCCACGGAGTTCTTGGCGGGCATCTCGGCATTGGCAAGCATGCCGATACCGCCACAATCCGTGTGCTGCGTCCGCTTGCCAAATCCGTGACCATTCTCACCCAAGACGGCGAATATCCGATGACACACGAATACAACGGCGTATTCGTGACCACCGTTCCCGCCGCGGGGACCAAGAAGCAGCCCACCATTCCCGATTACCGCGTGAAAACCGAATGGGAAAGCGGCGACGTGCTCATCGAGGATGACCCCTACCGCTACATGCCCACACTCGGCGAAATGGACACCTACCTGTTCGGCGAAGGTCGCCACGAAAAGCTCTGGGAAGCCCTCGGCGCACACGTGCTGCGCTATGACGACCCAATGGGCGGTGCCGATGGCACGCCCGGCGAACAAGTGGTGGGCACCGCCTTCTCCGTATGGGCGCCAAACGCCCACGCCGTGCGCGTGGTCGGCAACTTCAACGCCTGGGACGGCCGCCGCCACGCCATGCGCGAGCTCGGTTCCTCCGGCGTGTGGGAAATCTTCATTCCCGGTCTTGGCGCAGGCGAGAACTACAAGTTCCAAATCCTCAATGCAAACTACGTGTGGGAGATGAAGGCCGACCCGATGGAGCGTCAGCACGAAATCCCGCCGAACACCGCATCCATCATCACCGAATCCTCCTACGAGTGGGCCGATGACGCCTGGATGCAGCACCGCCGCACCACCAACCCGCACAACGGCCCGGTCTCCATCTACGAGGTGCATGCCGGCAGTTGGAAGAAGGGCCTGAGCTACCGCGACCTAGCCACGGAATTGGTGGACTACGTCAAGCAGGAGGGCTACACCCACGTCGAGTTCATGCCGTTGGCCCAGCACCCGTTCTCCGGATCCTGGGGCTATCAGGTCACCGGTTACTACGCGGTGGATTCACGCCTCGGCTCCCCCGACGATTTCCGTTACCTGGTCGACAAGTTCCATCAGGCCGGCATCGGCGTGATCATGGACTGGGTGCCCGCTCACTTCCCGAAGGATGCCTTTGCGCTCGGCCGTTTCGATGGCACCCCGCTGTACGAGGATCCAGACCCGCTGCGCGGCGAACACCCCGATTGGGGCACCTATGTGTTCAACTTCGGACGCCGCGAGGTGCGCAACTTCCTGGTGGCCAACGCCCTGTTCTGGCTTGAGGACCTGCACGTCGACGCACTGCGCGTGGATGCCGTCAGCTCCATGCTCTACCTCGACTATAGCCGCGAACCCGGTCAGTGGCGCCCGAACATCTACGGAGGCCGCGAGAACCTGGAGGCCATCGACTTCCTCAAGGAGGCCACCGCCACCGCTTACAAGAACAACCCCGGCGTGATGATGATCGCCGAGGAATCCACCGCATGGCCGGGCATCACCGCCCCCACTTCCGCCGGCGGCATCGGCTTCGGCCTCAAGTGGAACATGGGCTGGATGCATGACACCCTTGAATATCTGCATGAGGAGCCCATCAACCGCAAGTGGCATCACAATGAAATCACCTTCTCGATGGTGTATGCCTACTCCGAGAACTATGTGCTGCCCATCAGCCACGACGAGGTCGTGTACGGCAAGGGATCCGTATATGGCAAGATGCCGGGCAACGGTTGGCAGAAGATGGCCGGCGTGCGTGAACTGTTCGCCTACCAGTGGGCTCACCCGGGCAAGAAGCTCTCCTTTATGGGCAACGAGCTGGCACAGTGGGGCGAGTGGGATCACGATGCCTCCATCGACTGGGATTGCCTGAACTGGCAGGATCATCGCCAGGTGCAGACCATGGTGGCCGACCTCAACGCCTTCTACAAGGCGAATCCGGCACTGTGGAGCCAGGACTTCGATCCGGCCGGTTTCCAGTGGCTCACCAGCGACGATGCCGATCACAACACGCTGAGCTTCCTGCGCATCGGAACCAAGGGCGAGACGCTGGCCGTGGTGGTCAACTTCTCCGGCGAGGCATGGTCCGACTACCAGGTGGCACTGCCCACCGGCGGCAAATGGACCGAAGTGTTCACCACCGATGATGCCAAGTATGGCGGTTCCGACATCCATAACGGCACGTTCGAGGCGGACGCCGGAGAATACCATTCAAGGCCTTTCTCGGCTAAAATCACCGTTCCGGCTCTCGCAGTTGTATTCTTGAAGCCAGAGAACTGAATTAGCCAACAGGCTGAAAGGTAACTATTCATGCTGAATTCCACAGCGCGTCAGAACACGGCTCCGCGCACGGTGTTGGTAGTGGAGGACGAGCCGACGCTCGCCACTGCCATCGCCCAGCGCATCACTGCTGAAGGATGGACCGCCCGTGTGGCTGGAGATGGCGCTTCCGCCGTTCAGGCCGCCTTGCAGCTCAAGCCCGATCTGGTCATCATGGATATCATGCTGCCGGTTATGGATGGTCTTGAAGCCACTAAGCGTATCGTTGCCGAGCGCCCGGTTCCTGTGCTGATCCTCACCGCCCGTGACGATGAAACCGACAAGGTCATTGGCCTGGGTGCCGGTGCTGACGATTACATGACCAAGCCGTTCTCCATGCGTGAGCTCATCGCCCGCTGCAAGGCGCTGCTGCGCCGTGTGGAACGCGCCAAGGTCATCGCCAAGAATTCCGAGAACGAGAAGATTCTTGATTTCGGTTCCATGGTCATCGATCCGGCCCAGCGCATCGTCACCGTTAACGGTGAGCAGGTGCACCTGACCCCGACCGAATTCGATTTGCTGGCCACGCTGGCACGTCGTCCGAAGTCGGTGCTCACTCGTGAGAAGCTGCTTGAAGAGGTGTGGGACTGGGTGGATGCCTCTGGCACCCGCACCGTCGATAGCCACGTCAAGGCCCTGCGCCATAAGCTTGGTGCCGATATGATTCGCACCGTGCATGGTGTGGGCTACGCCTTCGAACCGCCGACCGAGTAATGGCATCTCCGCAATCAACGAAATCCCGGCTTGACAACGCTACCAAGCGTGTCAAGCCGGTTGATTTGTTCTCTTCGCTCAAGCTGGAGCTCAGTGCGCTTATCGTTTGCGCCACCGCCATCGCCTTCGCGATGTGCTGGTTTCTCCTGAAGTTCGGATGGTCCGGTTGGATTGCCATGCCACTGACTCTGGTAGTGGCGCTGGGCATTACCTATTTCTTTTCTCGAGGTATCACCGCACCTCTGCGCCAGATGCGTGACGTGGCTGAAGCCATGGCCGAGGGCGATTACACCGTGCGTGTGAACATCGATCAGGAACGTCATGATGAAGTGGGCCAGCTTGCACGCTCCTTCAACGAAATGGCCGAAGAGCTAGAGCATGCCGACAAAATGCGTCTGGACATGATTGCCAACGTTAGCCACGAACTGCGCACACCGGTGTCTGCATTGCAGGCGATGGTCGAGAACATGGCTGATGGGGTCACTGAACCCACGCCAGCCAATCTTGAGGGCATTCTTACCCAGACGCAGCGCCTGAGCGATCTTATTGCCTTCCTGCTGGATCTGAGCCGTATGGAAGCTGGAGCCGCCAGTCTGAACATCGAGCAGTTCAACGTCGCCGAATTCCTGGACGAAACCGTTGAACCGTTGGAAATCGCCGATGGCGGGCATGCTCATGATATTCAGATGCGCGTGAGCGATGACATCACGATGGAAGGCGATCAGGATCGTCTCCGTCAGCTGTTCACCAACATCATCGCCAACGCGCTCAAGCACTCCCCCGATAACACCACGGTGCTGGTCGAAACGCATGAAGACAAAGACAACGGCACCATTGTGACCAATGTGGTCAATTTCGGCTCACAGATTGCACCTTCCGATCGTTCCGATATTTTCCGCCGCTTCGTCAAAGGCAAGACGGGACCGGGTACTGAGTCCGGGGGCACCGGCCTGGGCCTGTCCATCGCACGATGGGCCGCCCAATTGCACGGTGGCAGCGTAAGGGTCGTGGACGACACCCGTGGCGCCGATTTTGAGATCACCCTGCCCAAATATCACATTGCCAATGAGTGATCTAGGGCCGCACGGCCGCAAATGAATCCGCGTCGATCCGGCGAGGATTCTTTGTTTGTTATACCACCCTTTTGGCTTCGGTAAGCGTCATTGCCCCTATGATCTCGGCGCCGGCCTGTCTGCAGGTTTGCGCGCATTGGCGCAACGTTGAGCCGGTGGTGATGATGTCATCGACCAGTACCACCTGTTGGCCCTGCATCACGGCATCAGAGCCAAGTGCGATTCGTCCACCGATGCGTTGGGCGCGTTGAGCCGATGACGCCTGCTGCACCGATCGGCCGCCCGATGCAATACTGGCCAATACCCGATATGGTTTCGCATCGAAGCCGTAATCGCATAATGCGTTTGCCACGGCCTTGGATAATGGATCGATATGCCGTCTCCCTCTGCGCCGCATCGAAGCCGGCGATGAAGGTACCGGAACCACGAGCACGGCGGTCTGCCGACGGCAGGAGCGGTGAATGGCGCTGTGTTCCAGTAATGAGGCCATTACCTCGCCGAATATCGTATCAAGCTCGGTATCATCATGGTCTTTCCATGCAAGAATCGCATGCCTGACGACTCCCTGATATGTTGACGCGGACCATGTGTGCACAGCACCCTGAGTTTCTTGACCTGATACCAGTTCCCGGTTGCGCCAGTTGGCGAATAGGGAACGACAGTCGTCGCACAGTACCTCATCCGGTCTGTCACACCCGGCACAGCCACGAGGAAACAACGCGTCACGCATCATGCCCAGCAACGAATCACGGCGATCCCAGCTCAACACGCATCCCCTTTCGCCCAGGCAGGCCTCCCGACCGTTTAGGCCGATGCTCCCACACGTTGCAGCAATGCATCCATCAGGCCCAACGCATCCTGGGGGTTCTCGACCTTCATTCCCACGGCACCGGCTGCGACGGCCGGATAATCGTTGCCGTCAGGAGTCATACGGTCCCCTATAAACACGATGCCGCCGACCGGCACATCAAGTATCTCAGCAAGACGACGCACCGCATAGGCCTTGTCGATGCCATGTTGACTCACATCCACGCTGGAATATCCGCCGGAGCGCACCCTCAAAGCTGGCAAATCCGCTTTCACCGCTTCAACAAGCGCTTGTTTCTTGATATTGTCCGGATCCCATGACTGCTTGGCGGCAATGGGCGCATACTGACCAAGCGCCGAGAAGGTAATCTGGCTGCCGCGATTTTCAATCCGGCTTCCCCAGACATGTTCTTCCCACATGCCTAGTTCCTTGGCGCGCCGTTCCAGACTGGAGGTGATGGCGGCAACGGTGCGGTCATCCAAATCATGTGCGTAGACCAGCGTCCAGCGCTCCCCATCCCATCGATAGTAGCGGGAGCCTGACGTAGGCATGACATGCAGGTGGCTGCGATCGGCATCCGGCCCCAATACATCCAGCACCTGTGAGGTGACGACATCCATGCCGCCTCCGGAAATCAAAGCCACGGTCGCATGCGCGGTCAACGCGCTGAATCGTGCGATCATCGCGGGTTCCATAGGTTGTTTGGAACTGGCCAGCGTGTTGTCCAGATCAAAGCCGAATACTCGTGCATGCGCACATATGTCATCCAAATCAAGTTCGGCCCACGAACGTACCACCATTCGCCGTGTCCTCCTTGCTGATGAGATTCGATTCGATGAACCAATCCTAGCGCATGTTGCCGTCGCCTTGGCCTATGGTGGAACCATGCTTCAGCCACCTTGGAATGCTCGCGTGTACCGCAATCGTCACGGCAGGGGTACGCGCACCCCGATGTTCGGCACCCGACTGCCCCGCTACCGCACACGTACCGGCATGTTCGACGATATGGTGGCCGCTCAGGTGCGTCGCCTCGGCGATGCCTGGCCCGAACTGGTGCGCCCGCTGCAATTCGCTGTGGAGGATGTGCCGCCGTCGGATCCGGTGCCGTGGCAGGTCGAGCCGAATATGACCTCGCAATGCTTCCCCGCAGGGCATGGCATTCCGGCACGCATCGTGCTGTACCGCATGCCGTTACAGACGCAAGCACCAACCAAAATCGAACTGCAATTGGCGATTCGTGACGAGCTGGTTTCCCGAATGGCGGAACTCTACGGCCGCAGACCCGAGGAAATCGACCCTGACTTTGGACTGTAAATAAACCCGGGGTCCACTCGTCTAGTGGACGATCGAGGGATTGTTGCGCGCCCAGACATGGGTGGTGGCAGGCATCAGCGGCGTGGCACCCAGCGATGCCAGACCGGCGACTTTGCCATCGCCAAGGTCGGCGTGGGTCAATCGCACACCCCAGCCAATCTGCTGAGACTGGTCCTCGAGCATCAGCAGTACCGCCGATTCATTGTCTTTCGACAGATCCTTGATATCTATCGTCGTGGCGGCATTGGCGTCAATCTCCACTTCCTTGGAGGCGGTAGCCTTGCCGTCGGCGTCATAGGCGTGCAACGTGGCCTTACGCGACTGATTGGACGAGTTCGCCAACGATACCGTGGCATCCACATCATCAGGAATGGCAAGACCAGTAAACGAAGCCGGAGCCGCGGCATTAATCAGGGCGAAATCAGCCTGATCGTCATCACCGGACTGGGACGCCTTCACACTGAAAGCCACATCGTCTTCGGCAGTGGACATCACGCCCAATGCATCTTCGGGAGCCTCACCCAAATCGACGACGGTCACCCGATTGGCCTGCAATGTTGCATCCTTTGCCTGTACCAGACCATGCTCGGTGATCCACGACAACGTGACACCCGTCGCGGAAGCGGCATACAGGTAGGCATCCACCGCATCGCCCTTCGCGATCGACGTGGCCACTGAGGCATTGGACGCATCATGAAGCGGCAGCGCGAAATCCGAGCCTTTTGACGTCAGTCCATTCATGGACACCGTGCGGACAACAGCCGCAATCGGAGTCTCCTTGCTGGATACGGTGACGTACAGCCCCTGCTGATTCGGTGCGGCAGCTGCCAAGTCCAGTGCATTCTCGCCGCTGGCGGGAATGGCCAATGAGGATTGCGTGGACAATGCCATCTCGCCTGACTGCTTCGATCCCCAAATCTTTATCTCCACGGTAGTGGGCTTGGTGGAGGGATTGGCGATAATCAGCTGCTGCGTGGTGCCGGTCGCCGTACCGGACAGCAGGAATGATTGGCTTAAGGCCGTGGTCTCACATGATGATGCGGATGCACCTTTGAGGTCACCGTCATCCGCCCAGGAGGCAATGGAGCCGACAGTGCCTGTGCCTTCAGCAGCCTGCAGCATGCGTGTATCCAGAAGGCGAGACCCGTTGTCGATTGACTGGGCCCCTGTTTTGACGGCGTCGTTATCGGTCGGATCGGCATCCTTCAAGGTGATGTTGTCAGCGGAATCATCACCGAACGCGGATACCGTGGCGCTGTATACGGAGTCAAAAGCGGCATAACGCGCTTGTGTGCTGAGGTTACCGGTTGTCGCTTGGAAGGCGCTATCCCCGTAGCTGCCAGTATCGGCCAACCCCATAGGGGCAGGACAATAGGCCTCAGTCTGCGTGGGACTGACGGTCTGGTCGATGGCGTCGTCGGTGGCCGCCACCGCATCCACCCACTGCTTGGATCCAGGAAGCACCACCAAAACGGCCAGCAACGCAATCAGCACAATCATGGTGATCACACCGATCACCACGCTGGTCACACGCCTAGACTTGGAAGTTATCTCCTTGCTCATGCTTCCACCTCCAATCCGGCAAGCAACCGTCTGCGCGGCACTGCGACAAGGCAATACAGCACCAGAATCACCGATAGGCAAATCAGCCATGCATATCGCCAAGCGCTCTGCTGTGTACGCTGCTGCCAAGAGGTGTCAACGTTCTGGGCATCGGCGTTCTGCAGCGTGAGTCGGTAATAGCTGCCGGCATCGGTGGAGACCAGCGACTGCGTGCCATCCGAAGCGGCGATATTGGTGCTCAACTGTTCGTAAGGCACTGTATCGGCATCGGATTGCGTATCGGCGACCACATAGATGCCACCAAAACCAAGAGCGCTGATATCGGCAATCGCCTGCTCGTCCGGATTGGACAGCAAAGTCGCGCACGCCTTGGCCAGCACCTGATCGACGTCATCATGCTTGCCATCGAGCAAACGCACCCGTTCCACCGGCGAACTGTCGATCAAATCGCCTCTGGAGGTGCGCATCACCGTGTAATTGACCGTATTGCGTGTCTGAGCGCTGACCGCCAGCACACGATGGTCCGCTCCGGACTCCAGGTAATCGGTGACCACCATGGGCAGGCCGGAACCGGAAACATTAAGTCCCTCATCTTGATGGCGCACCAGTCCATACCAACATTGAACACCGATGCAGATAGCCAGCAACACCGCAAGAACGGCACGACCGAAGACAATCAACGGGTGAAGACGATTCTCCGTGGTCTGCTCGCCGGACGAAGAATGCAGCGGACGGAACCGCTTGACGGCACCGCCGGCCACCAGACAGACACAGGCCAGGAAACCCATGATCATCATCAGCATGCCGGGCTGGGCGGAACCCGCCACCACGCCATCAGCATCGACTGAGATGGCAATACGGCTTGAAAACATGGCCAGCACACCGCCGCAGACGATGACCACCCACATCAGTCGTGATGTTCTCAGTGCAAAAGGCAACACCAACGAGGCAACCGCCAGGATGGTAATCGCTATGAAGACCACAGCCATTGCAATATCGACGGCCTGTCCGGACAAAGGATTCCAGCCCAACGCCCGTTGAGCCGATTCAAGCAGGCTCAATGAGGCCGGCGATCCGTTCTGCGCCGAGGAAGGCAACATGATGTCGCCGAACAGCTGACGCCAAAATCCTTCGTCTGCGTATCGGATGGAGTTGAGAATGGTGGGGGCCACGGCAAAAGCTGCAGGCATGGGAATCAGCAATAATGCGGCGCGCTTGCGCTGCACGAACAGCAGGAAAATAAGGAATACCACAATCAACGCCAGCAGCAGTTGCGGCTCAGCGGCCACCACGGGAACAAAGCACAACGCGGAGATGGCCGCGGCTTGTACGGACGGGTGAGGCTTCAACGGATCCTCGGTGTGGTACATGCCCACTGCACGGAACACGAATGCAAAAGCGGCAGGCAAAAACACCAGAACTGTGAGCATGGGAAGATTCGCCTGTGCATACCAGCCAAACATCATGCCGGTTGAGGACCATAGCAATCCGCCCAGCACACGGACGACATCCGAACGCGTAAAGATGCCCGCCAGTGCCCAGAATGACAAGGCGCTCAACGGCGCAGCGGCAAACAAGATCAGTCCCAAGGCGGCAGGAACATGACCAGCAGTGACGATGGACGCGACCATCAATACCAACAGCCACGGCGTGGGGGGTGCGGGAAGGCCAACGCCGGATCCAAACACCCACGGCGTAGTGGCGGACTGCACCAATTGCTCGAAACTTGCGCCCGTGGGCAACAACGCATTGGAATACAACGATCCGTCAGAGAACAGCGAACGGAACACCGGCCAATACAGCAGCATCACCGCTACAAAGCACACCACGGCCAATCCCAAGGCCCCCGCCCAGCGGCGCATCAGACGAATCCTGAGATGGGCACGTTCCAGAGGGCTCAGCAATACCAGCCCCTTCTGGGCCATGAACGCGTCACGACGGTCATGGAATTGCTTGATTTGCTGGCGATCGGCAGTCAGCACCTGCAATGAGGACATGGACACTTTGGATTGCCGAGTCACCAGACTGCGCGATCGCATGGCACCGGCGATGGAGGTCAACGCCAACCACGGCAGACACAGCTGCACCCATGCCTCATATGGCTTTTTGCGGAACAACATCGCGATGGCCATGCCGAAACTACGCAATAAACGCCACAGCCATACCACTATCCATGCCGAGCGTGCAATGTCGGTGTACAGATACCGCTGCTGCGAACGAGCCACCGTCATGGCCGGATTGATGGCACTCTCCTCATTCAACGGTTCGCCGCCACGGGTACGGATGCCCTCATAGCGTGCGCGACGATGCGCGATTTCCGCCTGCGGCACAATAACCACGCGCCTGCCGCTTAAGCAGACACGGCGGCAGAAGTCAACCGATTCACTGTAGGTAGTGAACCAATGATTAATGCCCTTCAGTCGTCTGAGTTGCGATAACGGAACCAATGCTCCCGCAAGGGAAACCGCGAAAACATCCTGCCGACCATCATATTGCTCTTGATCGGGCTCACCGTCGACCACGAGGGAGTGCACGGCATGATTGCCGGCGTACATACCAACATCATGCAATTGGGTGCCTCCCCAATCGCACTGTTTGCATCCTAGGATGCCGGCTCCGGAAGCATTGCGCCACGCCTCGAGCAATCGCTCCAGGCACCAGTTATCCGAAGGACGGGAATCATCATGCAGCATCCACACCGCGCGCGTGGAAGAATCAAGATCGGCGGCGGCGAGCGCCTTGGATACGGCATCACCAAATGAACGCGCCCCCTTGGCACGCACCACTTGCACGCTCACCTGCTTTGCCTGCGGCACCTCCATTGCGGGACCTGCAGGTGAGTGGATCACCTCAAATGAGGTTTGCACCGATCGCGTTGTGAGCCCAGTGGCATCGGCTATGACGATAACGCCCGGCAATACGCTTTGCGTGAGCAGCGAGCGAAGCGTGGCATTGAGAAAACGCATATCCGCTTCAACGGTGACTACCGCCACTATGCCGGCATCCACATCCTGCCGGTGCGTGTATGGCCTTGCCGATATGGCATCGACCACAGCTTCATGGATATCGCTATTCGCTGTCGGATTCATAAACTCCCAGTGTACGCACTGACCTTGAAGTGGCCGTGCATATAGCTATGCCTGTTCCCTGTGGTCCTTCTTGTACCGGCGGCGTTCACGCTCGCTCATACCGCCCCAGATACCAAAACGCTCGTCATGGTCAATAGCCCATTTCAGGCATTGCTCGCGGACTTCGCATTTGGCGCATACGCGCTTGGCGTCGCGTGTCGAACCACCTTTTTCCGGAAAGAACGCTTCGGGATCGGTCTGTGCGCACAATGCTTTGTGCTGCCAAGACACATCACCATCGGGCTTGAACAGTCCCCACAACTCATTCAAAGGCTCTTCGGCAGAATCGTCAATCGCACCCCACATGCGACCCTCCTTGCCTATGAGTTGTACTTGTACCCACAAATTACACACATGTGACTTGGAATTTGTCAAATCAAGTCTCGTGTCATTACAGTTTTTTCCGCCTCAATGTGCTATATGCCGTCCACCGAGCACTGCACTCCATAACCAATTGAGATGAATATTGTGCCGTTCCTGCACAGGAACAGCGCTCCCTAGGTATGGCACGGCACAGCATGTGCAAAAGTGTCATTCAGTAAATTGAGCAGTTTTGGGAGGATTGCATGACGCAGGAATCAGGTGGGGCAGATCCGCAGATCAATCCGCCGAGTTTTATTCCTTCGGCAGGCCGACGTTCACGAGCATCGTCACAGACACCACGTACCATCACTCCCTCATCATCGTCGCGAACACCCAGAGCCGCCGGCGGCAACGATAACGGCATACCGCCCAGCTTCTCCCCCAATGCGAACCGATCCGCTCGCAGAAGCACCTCGGCCTCCTCCCAGCCGCAAAGCATTCCACCGACGCAGGCACGCCGCTCGTCCGGCTCATCTCGCAATGCCAGCACGCCGGCATCATCCGTCATTCGCTCCGCCACCCCCTCCAGAACGCCCGTGGTAGCTATGACGTCCGGGCACAACAGTGCCATAGCGATACGCGGCCGTGGTCATAAAGTCCGCAATGGCGTCATCGGCGCAGTCATATTGCTTATCGCAGCACTGGTGCTCGCCGTGTTCGGCGCCTGGGGCTGGGTGGACGGCAAGCTCAACAAAGCGGATTGGCTGACCACCGCAGCCGACACGCCGACTTCCACCTGGCTTATTCTCGGTTCCGATGAGCGTGACGGTTCCACTAACTTTGGTGGCGTAGACGATATCAGCGGATACCGAACCGACACGATTCTGGTGCTGACCAAGCCTAAATCCGGCCCCAGTTCACTGATTTCCATTCCGCGCGACTCCTTGATGAACGTGAACGACCAATACATGAAGATCAATGCCGTGGCTCAGCTGGTCGGCAAAAAGGCCTTGGTCGGCGAGATAGAGCAGTTGACCGGACAGAAAATCGATCATGTGGCACAGGTCAAGTTCGGAGGCTTGCAGAAGGTCGTAGACGCTTTGGGCGGCGTGGAATTGTGTTACGACCAGGACGTACAGGATGCTTATTCCGGCCTGAACTGGACAGCTGGATGCCATAACGCGGACGGTTCGACTGCATTGTCGTTCTCTCGTATGCGTTATGCCGATGCCACCGGCGATTTTGGCCGCAATGCCCGCCAGCGTCAGGTCATTTCCGCCATTGTCAAGAAGGCCTCCAGCAAGGAGACGTTGACCAATCCCAAGACGGTGACGACCATGGCTGAAGCCGGCTTGAGTGCGCTTACCGTCGATGGGAAAACCACGCCGCTAACCTTGGTGAATATGGCGTTGGCGTTCAAAGACGCCACAGGAAGCAAGGGCATATCCGGCAGCGTGTACTGGTCCAATCCCGATTATTACGTGGATGGCGTCGGCTCCTCCGTGCTGCTTGACGATGCCAAGAACACCGAACTGTTCAGCCAGCTCGCTGCGGGCACCCACGCCGCAGGAACCGTAGGTACACTCGCCGAAAGCTGATAATTCAGCCAATCAGCTTGCCGCGACGCACGCCCGGCAAGCTGGAACCACATATCCCGTTATCGCTTGCGCTACGCGCATCCTTCATTCACGCTGAAAGCATGACTCGTGAAAGGCAACGCACAATACGATTTCATCGTTCATTACCGGCCCCTGCAAGAAAGGGTGCCACAACCGCTCCGCGCGGCGCACGCTCCCGCGTGATGGTGCTCGTTGCGGCCGCCCCGATAGTGGCGCAGATCATGATGCTGGCAATGATGGCGTTGCACGGGCAATGGATGTTTGCCCTAGTCATGGTTCCCGGCATCGTCGGTGGCCTTGCATCGATGCTCGTCACATTGCCGCTGCCATATGTCGAACCGTCCCAAAGCCCTGTCGAGTCCACTGAGACACACCACGCTCCCCGAGGCCCCTCCCCTGACGCTGCCGACATGTTCTGCGCTTCCGATGCGCCCTCCATCGAATCCCTGCTGACGTTCGACCGCCTTGGCTGGCGAACCATAGTCCGCAACTGGCTTGAGCCTTCCGATTACGATGTGCCGCTTGGCGTCACCGCGTCCGGCCCGTTCATGCTCAACCTGCACAGGCAGGGCCCTCATGCTCTGGTGGCCGGCACCACCGGCTCCGGCAAATCGGTACTGCTGCAAAGCTGGTGCTTAGCTTTGGCGGCCATGAATAGGCCGGATCAGCTTAATTTCGTTTTCCTTGATTTCAAAGGCGGTGCCGCTTTCCGCAAACTCGAGCAACTGCCCCACACCATCGGAAGCGTCTGCGATCTCGATCTGTCCCATGCCGCACGGGCGCTCAAGGCCTTGGAAGCCGAACTGACCCGCCGTGAAAAGCTGTCTGCCGACCTGCATGTATCCGATATTGATGACATGCGCGACGCACCGCCTCGACTTGTCGTGGTCATCGACGAATTCCATGCGCTGAAAGACCAGCTGCCGGATTACATGCCGCGCTTGGTGCGTATCGCCTCGCTTGGCCGCTCCCTGGGCATGCATCTAATCGCCTGCACGCAGAATCCGCTTGGTCAGGTCAGCACCGATATGAAAGCGAATATGGCCATTAGCATCTGTCTGCGCGTGCGAGACGGATTGCAATCCACCGAGCTGCTGGGCGATTCCAGAGCTGCGACCATAAGTCCCGCACTACCGGGTGCCGCCTACTGCAATGACGGCGAACACGTGACGGCATTCAGATGCGCGCCAGCCGACAATATCGATGCATATTGCCGGCAAATCGCGTTCGCTGCCCAATTCGTGGGGACACGTTCGCGACCGCCACTGTTCACCTCTCCCCTGCCACGGAGTGTCCAAGACCATCCGGTATCCGGGCAGGTGGATCGTATTCGGTTTGGCCTATCGGATAACGGCATCACACTCACCGATGCGGTTGTGCCCCTTGACTGCGGCAATATCGCCATCATCGGACCTCAGGGACGGGGCAAAACCACGCTGCTCGAAGTCATTGCCCGCCAGGTAAGTGCCATGGACGGCATGATGCTGCATATCAGCGGTCTATACAGGGGCCAACGACTCACGACGACCGAGCATCGTTCCCGACTCAGTGCCGCATCAACGCGCATCGCACCGGCACCACCACGTTTGATATGGCTGGTTGACGACGCCGACGACCTGCTGGATCCGCTCTGCTGCGATACGCAGGCCGTACGGTTCAGGCAAGCCCTTGCCGATTCGTCCATTATCGTGATATTCGCGGTGCGCTCACCCCGCCACATACGGGTCCCGGACCATTGCAGCACACGCATTGTGTTCCCCTGCGGAGATCGAACGGCAGATTTGGTAGCGGGCATACCATCATCACTGGTGAACACGATGAGTCAGGAGGATTTGGACACGCCTGGCCGAGCGGTTCTGATTGCGGGTGCCTCGGCATGCCTTGTGCAGTGCGCGTCATAAAATCTCCGCTTTTTTCTGGGCAAAACCTCTTGAAAAACGCACCGGTTCGTGGTTACCTTGTACAGGACTTAAGGAAAATCACATCAGCCACAGGGCTTTTAAGGGAGGCAAGCAATGAGCAACGCTTTTGATTGGCGAGCCAAGGCCGCATGTCGTGACAAGGATCCGGAACTGTTCTTCCCGGTGGGCAACACCGGTGCCGCATACAATCAGATTGAAGAGGCCAAGGCCGTATGCCGTACCTGCAAGGTGATTGATGCATGCCTCAAGTGCGCATTGGACACCAATCAGGATTATGGCGTCTGGGGCGGTCTGAGCGAAGACGAGCGCCGCGCTCTGAAGCGCCGCGCCATGCGCGCCCGCCGTTCGCAGGCTATGCAGATGCAGATCTGATATTTTTGCTTGTTTATGCAAAAACCCTCCCGTTTGGGAGGGTTTTTGCGTTAGGGCTATTACTCGTCCTGTGCGGCACGCAGCTTCATATCCAGCACCACACGGGTACCGCCTTCGCGGCGAGACTCCCAGTTCACGGAACCACCGAAGTCGTTGGTCACGAAGGTGTTGATGATCTGCGTACCCAAGCCGGAACCGGAGGAACGTGCCATGCCGCCCTGCTCTTCAGAGCCGAGGCCGGAACCGTCGTCCTCGACCACCACATTGAGGTTCGGACCGGAACGTCCCACGGAGATCGTGATATGTCCCTCCTTGCGCCCCTCGAATCCATGCTCCACGGAATTGGTGATGAGCTCGGTAAGCACCAGAGACAACGGCGTGGCGTCTTGGGCGGGCATCATGCCGAATTTGCCCATGTAATTGATTTCGATGTGCTGATCCTTCATGGTTGCCAGATCCACAGCCATGCGCAGCAGGTTGGCGATCACCTTGTCAAAGTCCACCACTTCATCGGCTGTCTGGCTCAGCCCCTCGTGCACCATGGCGATGGTCTGCACACGGCGCTGAGCCTCCTGCAGTTCCTTCTTGACCTCGTCGGACTTGGTTTTGCGCGCCTGCAACCTGAGTAGCGCGGAAACCGCCTGAAGATTGTTCTTGACACGATGGTGAATCTCGGAAATCGTGGCGTTCTTGGTCTGCAGTTCCTGCTCGCGACGGCGCAGCTCGGTAACGTCACGACATAGGATAATCGCACCGACACGGCCGTTATTGTCGTACAGCGGCAGCGATCTCATGGAGACGGCGGAACGGTTGGCGTTGAGCTCGGAGTCAACGGCCGCCTTGCCTGCCAGCACCAGCGGCAAAGTATCCGGCACCGGATCGTTCTCCTTGAGTAGCTGGGTGCCCAGCTCGCTCAGGTATTGGCCGGGCATGGTATTGAGCAGGCCGAGACGGCGGAAACAGCTGATGGCGTTGGGAGCGGCATACCGCACCACGCCGTCCACGGTGAGGATGATGAAGCCGTCCGCCACGCGCGCGATATGACGCTGGCTCATCACCGAATCCTTGTAAGGGAATTGACCGCGCGGAATCATCTCATACAGTTGCTTTCCGGCATTGATGCTTTCGGATTCGTAGCGACCATTGGATTCACGCGTGGCCATGTTCGTCTCACGCACCACCAAGCCAAGCGTCTTGCCATTGTGCCGCACCGGAGCGTATACATTGCACACCGTGGCCTTGCCTACGGTACGCAGCACAGTGGAACGGAACACCACGCTGGATTGCATGGCGGCGTCCAGCTCACCGGTCATATCATCGGGCATGGTGTCTCCCACCACATCATCACCGCGCAGGGTCATCACGGTGGAGGGGCGGCACTGTTCCGCAACCACGTACTTGCCGTCGCCGTTCTGCACGAGCAACAGCAGATCGGCGAAGCTCAGATCGGCGATGACCTGCCAGTCGGCAACGAGATGGTGCAGCCATTCGCGGTCGTCGTCGTCGAAATCGGGGCGTGTTGCGAGAATATGTGAAAAATCAGCCATGTGTCCATCATACGCAGATAGGTTCCGCTTATCGCCGAATTACGTGATGTGATCTGATGATAAATTACAGGTGAGTCGGTATTGACAATCCAGTAGGTTACGCTAACGTAAGTTACGGAAACGTAAGGAATGACCGTCAGCTCGCGCGGAACGAGGAATCATATGGCATCAGCAACCGACGACAAGATGGCAACGACCCAGCAGACCAATTCCGAGGCCGTCAACGAACCGTCCGACTCGTATGTCGAGACGAAGCGTCAGGCCGTCATAGAGGCACGCGAACAGGCGCTGCAGGCCAAAGCGGAAGCAGTGCGCGTCAAGGCGCAGTTCAGGGCCGAAGCCATTCGAGCCAAAGCCGAAGAGAAGGCCAGCCGCACGCTGGCCAAGGCAGAGAACCGGGCACTGAAAATCGAGGGCATCGCCCCTGCGGAAGTGGAGCGCAAGATTCGTCTCGATGTTCACGGCCGTCCGAAGCCCGCTATGCGCGGCTGGATTCATGCGGTGGCCGCTCCCCTGTCTTTGGCCGCAGGCATCGTACTGATCTGCCTGGCACACGGAGCCAGTCTGAAATGGGCATGCGCCGTATTCATGACATCATCGTTGGTGCTGTTCACCAATTCAGCCTGCTACCATCTGGGTGATTGGAGCCCCCGCGTCACCGATGTGCTGCGCCGCATCGACCATGTGAATATCTTTCTGCTCATCGCCGGCACATACACGCCGGTTTCATTCGCGCTGGAACCATTCTGGCGCAATATCATCATTATTTCGATGTGGGCATGCACGGTCATAGCCATCATCATCCACGTGATTTGGATCAATGCGCCGCGATGGCTATATACGGTGGTGTACATCATCTTCGGCATTTATGGTCTGGCCTATATGGTGATGTTCTGGAATTCGCCGTATGCGGGCCCCGCCGTGGTGGTGCTGTTGTGCTCGGGCGGTGCCTGCTATATCCTCGGCGCCATCGTCTACGCGCTGCGCAAGCCGGATCCCTGGCCGCGCGTATTCGGATTCCATGAAATCTTCCACTGCGGCACCGTAGCCGGCTATGCCTGCCACATGGTGGCGATCTATATGGTAATCGTGGCACTGTGGCATTAATCGCAACGCGCGAGAGCCGATAGAGCAAGAGCCTGAAACCTCAATACGAGGTTTCAGGCTCTTGCTCTATGCGCTTGTGCCTACTCAGGCCAGCGGCTTGGCGGCCTTGACGGTCACGGACAGCTCACGGCCGTTCGGTGCGGTGTAGGAGACGGTGTCGCCCACCTTGGCCCCCTCGATGGCCTTGCCGATCGGGGAATCCGGGGTCATGATCTCGTAGTCGGTGCCGGCCACGATGTCACGGCTGCCGAGCACGTAGGTCATCTCGTTGCCGTTGAGCTCGATGGTCACCACGGAACCGTTGCCCACGGTACCCTCGGGAGCGTTTTCGATAATCTTGGAGTCGCGCAGCTTGACGGTGAGCTCGGTGATACGGCCTTCGTTCTTGCTCTGCGCCTCACGGGCGGCCTGATAACCGCCATTCTCGGACAGATCCCCCTCGGCACGAGCCACGGCAATCTTGTGAGCGATTTCCTCACGCAGCTCGCCCTCACGATGGGCCAGCTCCTCCTTCATCTTGTTATATGCTTCCTGCGTCAGCAGGTAGACCTTGTCCTCAGCCATATCGTCCTCCTGAACCGTTTGATGCTGAATGAAGATACGTTATCTATAACAAAAACGCCGGCTGCGACCCCGGCGTTCGTCACATGCTGAACAGGCGTCAGCGGGTGGAAATGATGTCGATGACGAATACCAGCGTGTCCTCGCCGCCGATGCCGGCCTGCGGAACGCCGCGGGAACCGTATCCGTATTCCGGTGGGATGGACACCACGAGGCGGGAACCCACATTGTGGCCCGGCACGGTCTGGTCCCAACCCTTGATGACCTGACCCACGCCGATGCCGAAGCTGGCAGGCTGGTGGCGGTCGAAGCTGGAGTCGAACGGGGTGTCCTTGCCCCACACCACGCCGTGGTAGTTCACGGTCACGGTGTCGCCGCGACGAACCATCGGGCCGTCGCCCTCAGCCAACTCAACGGCCTTGAGACCCTTCGGGGCCTCGGGCGCCGGAAACTCGATAACGGGCGTGGTGCCGAATTCGGCATTCACCTTGGGCATCTGATCTGCCATGAGTCCTCCTTCACAGACACAATGCGCCCTACAATAGCACTATTGGCAAACCTGCGGAAGTCAGCATTCAACGACGTTGACGGCAAGACCGCCTTTGGACGTCTCCTTGTATTTGGCCATCATGTCCTCGCCGGTCTGCTTCATCGTGGCTATGGCCTGATCCAAGGTCACAATATGCGAGCCATCGCCGAGCATGGCCATACGTACCGCATTGATGGCGGTGTTGGCGGCCATCGCATTGCGTTCGATGCAGGGAATCTGCACTAAACCACCCACCGGATCGCAGGTGAGCCCCAGATTATGCTCGATGCCGATCTCCGCTGCGTTCTCCACCTGTTCGGGTGTGCCGCCCATAACAGCGGCAAGACCTGCAGCGGCCATCGAGCAGGCCGAGCCGACCTCGCCCTGGCATCCGACTTCAGCACCGGAAATCGAGGCATTACGTTTGAACAGGTAACCGATGGCTCCGGCGGTCAGCAGGAACGTGGCCACACCCTGATCATCGGCATCGTCCACGAAGTGCCAATAATAGTGGAGCACGGCGGGGATGATGCCTGCCGCACCGTTGGTCGGCGCAGTGACGATACGGCCTCCCCCGGCGTTCTCCTCGGAAACAGCCAGAGCAAATAGATCCACCCATGCGGCATCCGAGGATTCCAGCACGGCATCCTTACGACGGCTGTTGCGGCGAAGCACATCGGAGTTGAAAGCAAGACGCTGATACATCTTGGGCGCGCGTCGGGGTACGTCAAGTCCGCCGGGCAGCACCGTCTCCTTGGATGTGCAGCCGTGGCTCACGCAGTCGCGCATCACCTGCCATATGCCATCTAGCTCGGCCTTGACAGCCTCTTCCGGGCGGAGCGCGGTTTCATTGGCCCATACGATATCGGCAATGCTCATATCGTGACGCCGGCATAGTGCCACCAATTCCGTACAGGAATGGAACGGATACGGTACCTCGGTTACGGGTTCCACAGCGGACTCGTCTTCATCGGCGAAGGACGTGCCGGCCGGAGGACGGTCATGGATGCCGATCATGGAATCATCGGGCGCACCCTGACGGATGAAACCGCCGCCGATGGAATACCAGACTTGTTCGTCGACCAAGTTGGCGGCATCATCGAATGCCTGGAATCGCATGCCGTTGGGATGGGCGGCCATGCGCTTCCACTGCTCGAAAATCACGTCATGGTCATAATCGAAATGAATACGCTTGGCCCCGGCGAGATTCAAGGTGTTATCCAGCGCGCAGGTCTCGCGAATATGCAGCATATGATCGGTATCCACTGTGGCCGGTACATTGCCTTCGAGTCCGGCCATAACGGCGCGATCGGTACCGTGGCCGAGCCCAGTCAAGGCCAATGAACCGTACAGCGTGGTTTTGACGCGCGTAACACGATCCAGCACATGCCGCTGCTGCAACGAGGAAGAGAACGCGTATGCTGCCGCCATAGGCCCCACGGTATGCGAGGAAGAGGGACCCACGCCGATGGTGAACATGTCAAGCACGCTGAACAATAGCTCTCCTTCTCCTGAACAAGCGTCGCCGTATAGCCATTAACGACATATACCAGCATACGTCCGTGCCGCGAAGGAGACACGGCACTTCGGCTCTGTGCCAGTTTCAGTGCGGCACGGCCGAGAATGCTTTAGTGGGACAATGCCGAGAACATCATCACCAGCACGATAATGCCGATGATGGCGAGCGCGATCTGCACCACCATGAGCCCAACGGTCAAACCCTTTTTAGTGGCGATTTTCGGCGCATACGCCTGCGCCAGCAGGAACGCGATGAATCCGAACACCGCATAGTTGACGGTCAGGGCAATGACATCGCCATTAGCCAATACCACGCCGTTCAACGGCTGGTTGAGCGAGTTCATCATGGCGCTCATGACGAACATGCCCCAGATGCCATAGCCGAGCAGTCCCACGACGCCATAGGCCCACGGCTTGAAGGCGTCCTTCATGCGCATGGTCAGCGCTTCGGAGCACCATAGCAAAGCGAATCCGACGACGTAGGAAAAAGCCACGGCGATCAGCACGATGACGGTCATCCACGGCAGCAAAGCCACCACATTGCCGATCATGGACAGGTAGAAGCCGGAACAGGCGATGGCGCCGATGGTCAGCGCGGTGCCTGCGATGACAGCCTGGGCGAGCATGGTGGGCAAGGCGCCCTCATCGACCCGTTCGACGTCGGTCCAGCGTGAAGCCATGTGCGTTCCCTCATTTCATCAGATTCATCGTCACAACATCACACAGACTAACGGCTGTTTGTTTCGGGAAGGCGACCGATACGAAAAATCCCCGCGGCAAACGATGCTGATCACGGGGAGTGAGGGTGCCTCCAACGGGACTCGAACCCGTAAGCCGAAGCGGTCGATTTTAAGTCGACTGCGTATACCAATTTCGCCATGGAGGCCTGCCGGATTTTCACCGGCTTAGTTATTGTACGCTACCGAGCGAGAAGACGGCGCCCATAATCGAGCACAATGCCATCCAGCAGACCATGTTCGCTCGCGACGAACGAGTCGATGGCCTCGCCGTGATCGGCTTGGGCCGCCTCGCTCACTTTGGCGAGCACGCGGCTCCAGACCACAGCGCCGCCACCGACCACATCGATACGGCCCGGATGAATGGTCTTGTATGCGCTGCGTTCGGCTCGGGTCATGCGCAGGAATCGGTCATCCACTGCGTACGCATCTTCAAGGCTCAGTCGATGGCCATCGACCACGGTGTGATCGTATTCCTTCAATCCCATGGCCAGGGCGGTCATGGTGGTCACCGTACCGGACACGCCGATGATGGTACGTGCCTTGCCAGCGTCCACAGTACGGAACGCCTCATCGATATGCTCGTCGATATCGGCTATCGCCTCATCAATCTCCGCTGGTGTGGGAGGATCGGTGACGAGATGGCGTTCGGTCATGCGCACGGATCCGATATTCATGGAAAATGCACCCTGCACCTGTGTGGTGGGGGCGTTCACGCCATCACCGCCGATCACCAGTTCAGTGGAGCCGCCTCCCAAATCAACCACCAGATAGGGTGCCGGCAAATCATCTCGGTTGACTACGGAAGTGGCACCCAAGAAGCTGAGATCGGCTTCTTCGGTACCGGGAATGACTTCAGGACGGACACCAAGGATGCTCTCGATGCCATCCTCAAATTCCTCACGATTCTCGGCATCGCGCGTGGCAGAGGTGGCCACGAATCGCAGGCCGTCGACCGGATGCTCGGCGAGTACGCCGGCGAACTCACGGGCGGCTTCATACGCGCGTTCCAATGCTTCGTCGGCAAAACGATGGGTTTTGTCCACGTCCTGACCGAGTCGGATTACCCGCAGGATGCGGGGTACGACTTCATGCATGCCGTCGGCGTCCACGCGCGCGACTTTCAATCGGATGGAGTTCGTGCCGCAATCAATACCGGCAACGGTTACGGATTCCTTGCTCATCGCTTTCCTCTTCTTCTTGTACGGACAATGGCACACGTGCCATGCGCGGAATCGTTGCTCAGTCCTCCAGCGAGCAGCGACAGAGGGCGGGGTCGAACTCATCCTTGATTCGTTCGAGTACCATGTCTCCGATTGGATTGGCTCCCGGCCCCATGACCAGCGATTGGGCCAGTAGCGCATGCAGGCATTTGACACGTACAGGCATGCCGCCGGCCGAGGTCCCCTCAATGTGTTCCTCGCTGTCGCCCAAACGGGTTGCCAGTTCATGGCGGAAGGCCAGATACAGTTCATGTGCCTGCCTATAGGCGGCCTGCAGTTCCTCGTCGGCGCCCAGCATGTCGTTGTATTGCTGCATGATGCCGGCCGCTTCCACGTGGGAGGCGGCCTTGACCGCCTCAGGCCCCGTCAGGTAGCAGGTGGTGGGGAATGGTATGCCGCCGGGCAGCACGGGCCGGGTGATGACGGCGAGCGGACGCCCGCATACGCATCGGGCACCCACAGCAACCATGCCGCGCGGATAGCGTCCAAGCTGGCGTTGCACCACATCGATGTCATGGTCGGTCGCGGGTTCGGCAAGAATCACGTCAACGAGAGCCTTGGCCTTGGCGTCGATATCGATGGTCACTGCTGGGTTCCCTCCCCTGTGTTGGTCTGATTGCTGTCTTGCGTGTTGTTCTGTTCATCCTGCGTATTGCCGGAATCAGAGCCGCCCGAGCTGTCATCTTTTGATTGAGACACAGGCTCGTCGGCTTTCTTGAACGAGTAGGCGAGCTCGCTGTACCATGGCAGCACTTTCTTGTTGGATTCCGAGGACGAGGACGAATCAGACTTGGAATCCTCGCTACCGGTCACGGCTTCCGGATGAAGCACATGAACTGCGGTCTCCCCGGGAAACACAAAGCCGAGACGCTCACGAGCTTGGGCGGTGACGTAGGCTTTGTCATCCCAACGTTTGATGTCGTTTTCCAATTCCTGTTTTTTGGCCACCAACGAGGCTTCCTCTCGTTTGAGGCCATTGAGTTCGGCAAGGTTCAGCGCATAGGTGTGAAATGTGGAAACCAATTGAATGGTGCCAAGAGCCACGATAAACAGGGAAACGAAAAATGCGATTGGTCCCGCACTGTTTTTCTTTCTGGCCGTTGCTTTGCCGGGTTTACCGACTTTGCCAGATTTACCGGACTTGCCGGTGCGGAACGACTTGCTCATGACACACGAAAATACCCGTCGCATTCGACTTGACGAATGCGACGGGCATCAAGCTTGCGCTGAATATCACGCCTTTACGGGCGTTTCAATTCACTTGGCCAGGTACTTCTTGCAGGCCTTGAAAGCGCTGTAGCCGGCGTACTGAGCGGTGGAGCCGAGCTCCTCCTCGATCTCGAGCAGGCGGTTGTACTTGGCAACGCGCTCGCCACGGGCCGGGGCACCGGTCTTGATCTGGCGGGTGTTCTTAGCGACAGCCAGGTCGGAGATGGTGGTGTCCGGGGTCTCGCCGGAGCGGTGGGAAACCATGGAGGTGTAGCCGTTGGCGGTGGCCAGCTCGATGGCGTCGAGGGTCTCGGTGACGGAACCGATCTGGTTCAGCTTGACCAGCAGGGAGTTGGCGGCGCCGAGGTCGATGGCCTTCTGCAGACGAGCCGGGTTGGTGACCAGCAGGTCGTCGCCGACGAACTGCAGACGATCGCCGAGGCGAGCGGTAATGGCAGCCCAGTCCTCCCAGCCTTCCTCGTTGAACGGGTCCTCGATGGAGACGATCGGGTACTCGTTGATGAGGTTCTCGTAGTAGTCGAGCATGTAGGCGGAGTCGCGCTCTTCACCGTCGAAGCGGTACTTGCCGGTCTCCTTGTTGTAGAACTCGGAGGAGGCGACATCCAGGCAGATGCCGATCTGCTTGCCGGGCTCGTAGCCGGCAGCGGAGATGGCGTCCATGATGTACTTGAGGGAGTCCTCGTTGGACTTCATCTTCGGGGCGAAGCCGCCCTCGTCGCCGAGGCCGGTGTTCAGGCCTTCCTTCTTCAGGACGTTCTTCAGGGTGTGGTAAACCTCAACGCCAGCGCGCAGAGCCTCGGAGTAGGTGTCGAAGCCGTACGGGGAAATCATGTACTCCTGAATGTCGGTGGCGAAGTCAGCGTGAGCGCCACCGTTCATGATGTTCATGTTCGGGACCGGCAGGATGTGGCCGTTGGTGCCGCCGATGTAGCGGTACAGTGGCAGGCCTGCGGACTCAGCGGAGGCGTACAGAGCGGCCAGGGAAACGCCGAGGATGGCGTTGGCGCCCAGCTGGCCCTTGTTCGGGGTGCCGTCGAGCTCGATCATCAGGTCGTCGAGGGCGCGCTGATCAGCGGCATCCATGCCGATGATCTTCGGAGCAATGACCTCGTTCACGGCCTTGACCGCGTTGAGAACACCCTTGCCGCCGTAGACGGACTTGTCGCCATCGCGACGCTCCCAAGCCTCGGCCTCACCGGTGGAAGCACCGGAGGGAACCAGACCCTTGCCCTGAGCACCGTCTTCGGTCTCCAGGTAGACCTCAACGGTCGGGTTGCCACGGGAATCCAGAATCTGACGTGCGTACACGCTTTCAATTGCTGCCACAACTACTCCTTAAAACGGTTGTGTATCTTGAATGACATTCATAAGAGTAGTGCGATTTGTGGACGTTGTGAACAACACGCCCAAAATTTGATGTGAGCGCTCACAATGTCGGTGTGCCGCGTGATTGCAGTCAACTTTGGAGGAAAACGCTTAGGCGCTGATTACATCATTGAGATAGTCGATTTCGCTATCGGACAATTCAAGAGTGACCGCTTTGAACGAGTCCTGAATCTCCTGTGGGTTTCTAGCGGAGGGAATCGTAAACAGATTGCCATATTGTGCAAGCTCCCAAGCAAGCGTGACACGCTGGTAGGAGCAGCCGTGATTGTCGGCGACTTCCTTGAATCGGTCGAACAGATGCTCATTGAAAGGATCGAGGAAGCCACCAAGCGGCGACCAGCAGACGAAAGCCAGTCCAAGCTGTTCGCAGGTTTCCATCGTGTGGTCGGGATCGCGGTGGACCGGCGAGAACTGGTTTTGGACGGCGACCAGCCTGTCTCCCAGAATGGTATGGGCAATTTCGATGTCCTTGTTGTCGATGCGCGAGATGCCGACCGCTCTGACCACGCCCTCATCCACGAGCTGCTTGAGCGCACTCATCTGGTCCTCGTAGGGCACCTGCGGATCGTTGCAATGCGAGTACAGCAGATCGAGCGTTTCTACACCGAGGCGCCGTGCGGATTCCTTGGCGTTGGCAATCATGGTTTCAGGGCGGGCATCGGCCTGCCAGCTATAGTTTCCATGGTTGTCGAGCGTGCGCAACCAGCCGGTTTTGGTGGCCACGAGCACCTCGTCCTTCGGGCCGTGCCACGAGTTCAACGCGTCACGAACCAAGTATTCGCCATATCCCATGTCCTCCGGCTCGCCGGTTCCTGGCTTGCTGGGCAGGTAATAGGACCACGCCGTGTCAAGGTAACGGACCCCGGCATCCAGCGCGGCATGGATGGTCTCGATCGCCTGATTACGATTGGTCGGCCGCCCCTCGATGGCGAGCGCCATCGTGCCCATGCCGAGTCGAGGAATTTCGTAGCCGGCAAGTGTTGCCGTGTGTTGGTTTTTCATCGTCGTGGCCTCCATGCCAAGTCATCGAGGAGCTGATTGGTCCAAAGAACTACTTGATCGGAACTCATGGGACCTTGGCCCAGGGAGCCGGTGAACGGGGTGGGGACGATGAGCTGGTGAGTGACCGGGCGGTATTGGGTGCCCTTGTAGATTCTCGTCATGCGCATCTGAATGGATTCGGGCGGGTCAATGCGTCCGATACGCACGCGGTTGGATTGCGCCAGAATCTCCGAAACGCCGAGCTCGCGCGCCTTGAACTTCAAGCGAGCCACGTCGAAGAGAGTTTCGAATTCGACCGGAGGCTTGCCGTAACGGTCGGTGAGTTCTTCTTTCAAATCCTTGAGGTCGGCTTCATTGCGTGCGGAAGCGAGCTTGCGGTATGCCTCCAAACGCAGCTTGTCGGAATCGATGTAGTCAATCGGAATCGACGCCTCGATAGGCAGATCGATGGACACGGACACCGGCTCGACGTCCTCATCGGGTTCCTTGTATTTTTCAACGGCTTCGGAGACCATGCGCACATACAGGTCGAAGCCCACGCCTTCGATATGGCCGGACTGCTCATCGCCCAGCAGGTTGCCGGTGCCGCGCAGTTCCAAATCCTTCATAGCCACGTCGAAGCCGGAGCCGAGGGCCGTGTTCTGAGCGATGGTGGCGAGTCGGTCGTGTGACTGCTCGGTCAATGGTTTGGCTGGGTCATATAGGAAGTAGGCGTAGGCGCGTTCGCGGCCACGGCCCACACGGCCACGCAACTGGTGAAGCTGGCTCAGACCGAATCGGTCGGCATGATCCACGATCAGTGTGTTCGCATTGGAGATATCAAGACCGGTTTCAATGATCGTGGTACATACGAGCACATCGATGTCACGATGCCAGAAGTCGCGGATGATCTGGTCGAGCTGCTTCTCCCCCATCTTGCCGTGGGCGATGCCGACGCGCGCCTCAGGTACCAGCGTGTGAATCTTGTCAGCAATGGACGAGATGTCCTGCACGCGGTTGTGCACATAGAACACCTGGCCGCCGCGCAGCAGTTCTCGGCGCACGGCTGCGGTGACCTGCGCGTCCTCATAGGCACCCACATAGGTAAGCACCGGCAGGCGGTCTTCTGGCGGTGTGGCGAGCGTGGACATCTCACGGATGCCGGTCACGGCCATTTCCAGCGTGCGCGGAATAGGCGTGGCGGACAGGGATAGCACGTCCACGTTGGTGCGCAGGGCTTTCAGCGTTTCCTTGTGTTCCACGCCGAAACGCTGCTCCTCGTCGATGATGACGAGTCCCAAATCCTTGAACTTGATTTTCGGGTTCAGCAGTTTGTGTGTGCCGATGACCACGTCCACCGTGCCGGTTTCCAGTCCTTCGATGGTTTCGTTGATCTCCTTGGTGGTTTGGAAGCGGCTCATGGCGGCCACATTCACCGGGAATCCTTCAAAGCGGTCGGTGAAGGTTTCCTGATGCTGTTGAACGAGCAAAGTGGTGGGCACGAGCACCGCCACCTGCTTGCCGTCCTGTACGGCTTTGAATGCGGCACGTACGGCGATTTCGGTTTTGCCGAAGCCCACATCACCGCAGATAAGACGGTCCATGGGCACGGGCTTTTCCATGTCGGATTTGACCTCGTCGATGGTGGCGAGCTGGTCTGCGGTCTCCTGATAGGGGAAGGCGTCCTCCATCTCCTTTTGCCATGGAGTGTCCGGACTGAACGCAAAACCTTTGGCACGCTGACGGGCGGAGTAGAGCTTAATCAGGTCTTCGGCAATCTCGTGGACGTGCTTGCGGGCTTTGGCCTTGGTGGCCGCCCAGTCGGAGCCGCCGAGTTTGTTGAGCTTGGGGACTTCGGCACCGATGTATTTGCTGACCTGATCAAGCTGATCGGTGGGGATGAACAGCTTGTCCGCCGGTGCACCGCGCTTGGAAGGCGCGTATTCGATGACCAGGTATTCACGGGTGGTCTTGTTGGCGCCGGTGCCAATGGTGCGCTGGCGCATTTCCACGAACCGGCCGATGCCGTGCTGCTCATGCACCACATAATCGCCCTTTTTGAGTTCCACCAAATCGATGGCCTTGCGCCGGCGTTTCGGCGTTTTGGCCACAGCAACCGCAGAGCTTCGACCGGTCAAGTCGCGTTCGGTGAGCAGGGCGATTTTGGCGGCCTTGCCCACGAATCCATCGATAGCCTGAGACCGGATGGTATCGAACGTGGTGATGCCGGTGGTGTTGAGCGCACGCTTCAGACGAGCCAAGGTACCGGCGGCAGCAGCGGTAATGGTGACGTGGAAGCCAGCATCCAACAGGCCGTCGATGCCCTGCGAAGCTTTAGCCTCGTCTCCTCGGAATTCCGCTGGATTCTGCGCGTCGAGCTGCACATGGCCGGCCAGTGTGGTGTCTACACCGAAACTGGTGAGACGAACTACCGGATGCTCTGAATATTCAAGCGAACTGACGGTCTCCGCATAGTCAAGGAAACTGGCTTCGTCGAAGCTGATGGGCGCGCCGGCGCCGTGGCCGGATGCGGCCACATGCCAGCTGGCGGCCAAGAACTCGTTGGCGGTTTTGGCCAGATCTTCAGCGGAACGGCGTAGTTTTTCAGGGTCGCTAAGCAGCACCACAGCATGCTTGGGCAGCATGGAGCCCACCGGTTCCAAGTGATCCACAAGCGCGGGCATCAGAGATTCCATACCTTCGACCGGAATGGCGTTGGCGATGGATTCGAGCATGTCTTCGGCGTTGGGAATCGAACCGATCAGGGCCTTGGCACGGGTGCGCACGGCATCGGTCAATTGCAGTTCGCGGCAAGCGGTGGCCCAGATGGTTTTGAGCCCCTCGCCATAGGTGCGCTGGTCGGAAGCGTGGAATTCCTTGATAGTGTCGATTTCGTCACCGAAGAATTCGATACGCACCGGGTGCGGCGCGGTAGGCGGGAACACGTCGAGGATGCCGCCACGCACGGCGAATTCGCCGCGATCCATGACCAGTTCCACGCGCGTGTAGGCGTTTTCGATGAGTCGCTTGGCTGCCTCGTCAAGCGGCAGATCCTCCCCTACCGTGAATACGAGTGGTTCGACGTCGCCAAGGTCTTGGACCACCGGCTGAATCAGCGAGCGAATCGGCATGACAAGGATGCGAATCGGCCCGAACATCGGATTGGCGTCACTCGGGTGCTTCAGTCTGCGGAACACGGCCATACGGCTGGCCACGGTGTCCGCGCGCGGGCTCAGACGCTCGTGAGGCAGGGTTTCCCACGCCTCGAGCTGGGCGATATCGTTCGGGTCGCCGTCATACCAGGAGCGCAGCGATCCCACGGTTTCCTCGGCTTCGCGGCCGGAAGCCACGACCAACACCACCGGCTTGCCTGAGTTGCCGTTCGTGCCCTGAGCAATGGCCGCGGCCAGTGCCGGGCGAAGACCCTCAGGCACACCGGCCAGAATGGAATTGTCGACGTCGTCCGAAGCTTCGATGTCGCCTGCGGCGAGGCTCAGGAATGTCTTGTCCCGCTCAAGTTCGGACAGTATGCCGGCAAGCGAGCCGTTGATCAGATCCGGATGCACGGTCCGGCCGTCTGCCGCTTGTCCACGGGAAGACTGCGTGTCGGAAGTTTTCGCCTTAGCGGCCATTGAACTTCTCCTGGGTCTTGGCAAGACCATGGAAGATGATTCCTTCGGCGGCATCGGCACCATCAGCCAGGAATTCAGGCAGTTGCTTGCGCTGATCCGGACCAAAGCCACCCAGCACCCAGTTCACCGTGTTGTCATGGGCATGCGCACCACGCTTGGAGTGGCCGACACCCATACGTACACGTGCATATTTCGGTGTGCCAAGCGAACGGTCAATGGATTTGATGCCGTTATGTCCGCCCGCGGAGCCACCAGCCTTGACCTTGATGCGTCCGAATTCCAAGTCCATGTCGTCGTGAATCACCACGATGTGGTCGGGCTCGATCTGATAGTAGGCGCTGATGGAGGCCACGGCATTGCCCGAGTCGTTCATGTAGGTCAACGGCTTGGCCAGAAAGAACTTGATGGTGCGACCGTCAAGATTCATCGTGCTCTTACCGAGCATGGCAAGACCCTTGTGATCGGCGAAGTTCACGCTCCAGCGTTCGGCGAGCACGTCGGCTGTCATGAAGCCCATGTTGTGTCGCGTGTCCTCATATTTCTTGCCCGGGTTGCCCAGTCCCGCAATCAGCCAAAAATCCGATGCCATATCCGTTCCTCGTCTTGTCTCGCCAGCCTACAAACGCAACGATTGTACTTAGAGGTCGAGATACCAGTAGGACATATCACGCATGGTGCCGGTGGAGTCGGTGGCGGCGGCGGGCATGAGGCCGAACTGGGTGAAGCCGAATCGTCGCATGAGGGCGATTGAGCCGGCGTTGTCGGCAAAGATGATGCCGCAGGCTTTGCGCATGTGACGGGCGCGGGCCTCGCGTAGGAGATTATCCAGCATGAACGTGCCTGCTCCCCTGCCTTGCCATGCGGGGGCGATGTAGTAGGCGAGATCGGTGACGCCGTCATAGCCGGCACGATCGTAGAACACGGAGAGCGAACCAAAGCCGATGACTTGCCCGCCCTCTGATTCCGCCATGAATACGCCATATGGAGGTTTATGGGATTCGACCCACGCACGGCGCTGGTCGAGGGTGCGCGGAGTCAGGTCCGCGGTGGCTCCTCCGACCACCACCGAGGCGTTGTAGATGTCGGTGATGGCTTGGATATCAGACTCGGCGGCTGGACGGAAAGTGTATGGCATGACTCCAGACAATAGCATGGCTCCCGCTGGCGGGAGCTGTCGCGGTTTATCCGCGACTGAGGGTGATAGCATTAGTCACTCTTGACCACCCTCAGTCAGCTGCGCTGACAGCTCCCGCCAGCGGGAGCCACCTTGTTTCGGTGAACTACTTGTCGAGCTCTATGGCCTTGTTGAGGGCTTCTTCGAGCTGCTGTTGGGCCTTGCCGTAGGCGGTCCAATCGCCGTTCTTCATGGCGGACTGGCTGTCTTTCATGGCTTGGGCGGCATCGTTCAATGCCTGCTGGAGTTCGGGACTGCGAGCGGTGCCGGACTGCCCGGATGACGTGCCAGAATCCGACTTGCCGTCCGTGGTGCCGGACTGGCCATCAGACTGGGACTGGTCGCCGGAGGTGTCGGAGCCGGACTGATTGCTGGCATCCTGTCCGCCGGTGTTCGAGGAGTCGGATGATCCGTCGCCAGACACATTCTCGGCATCGCCGGCCGCTGCACCGGAGTCACCACCGAACACCTGATCGAGCGCCTCATCAAGCGTGTCGGCAAAGCCGACCTGATCGCCGAATGCCACCAGCGTCTTCTTCAGCAGCGGGAACGACGTGGCACCCGAAGACTTGACGTACACGGGCTGCACGTACACCAAGCCACCACCGAGCGGAAGGGTGAGCAGGTTGCCTCGCACCACCTGCGTGTCACCGGACTGCAACAAGTTCAGTTCCTTGGACACATCGGCATTGGCGTTGAAATTGTTCTGCGCCTGGCCGGGGCCCGGCACATTCGAATCCTTGGGCAGCTCCTGCAATCGGATGGTGCCGTAATTCGGTCCTATCTTGCCTTTCTCATTACCGGCGTCGGAGTCGACCGAAAGGAATCCAGTCAGAATCTCTCGAGTGGACTGACCGGCCGGAATATAGGTGGAGGTCAGCGAGAACACCGGCTCCTTGGTGCCACCGGTCTGCAAGGTCAGGTAGTAGGGCGGCTGCAGGATGTCCTGATCCTGCTGGGACTGTGATTCGGTGGGGTCGACCGGCGTCTGCCAGAAGTCCTCGCCCGAGTAGTACTGGTTGGCGGAAGTCACATGGTACTTGGAGAGCAGTTCGCGCTGCACCTTGAACAGGCTTTCCGGGTAACGCAGGTGACTCATCAGGTCACCGGAGATTTCGGACAACTGGTGATACTGGCCGGGGAAGATCTTCTCCCACGCCTTGATCACCGGGTCGGATTGATCCCACACATACAGGTCCACGGAACCGTCGTATGCGTCCACAGTGGCCTTGACCGAATTACGGATATAGTTGGCCTGCTGCGAACCCAGGCTGGACACCGTCGACGAAGACACCGTGGTGGAGTCCTTGGTGGCATTGCCGAGATCGGTCATCTGCGAATACGGGTAGGCGTCGGAGGTGGTGTAGCCATCGACGACCCACTTGACGCGGCCATCGACCACAGCTGGGTACACACGGCCGTCAAGCGTCAGGTACGGCGCGACCTTGGCCACACGTTCCTTTGGGGAACGGTCGTAGAGAATCTGGGATTCGCTGGTCACACGGTCGGAGAACAGAATCTGGTCCGAACCGAAGCGGATTGCATAGAGAATCCGGGAGAACAGGTTGCCGACCGACGGTCCGCCATCGCCCTTGAACGTGGTCAAAGCGCCTTCGGAACCGGTCGGGTAATCGAACTCCCAAGCCTGCGTGCCTTCAGGTGCGCCGACAATCGAGTATTCGGTGGTGTTCGGCGAGAAGTAGATGCGTGGCTCGTACTTTTCGGACTCGGTGAGCTTGCCTTGGGTGGGGATGCCCGATTCAAAGAATTCGGGCTGGCCGTCGGCAGTCACCTTGTTGCCGTAAGCGGCCACCACGCCATAACCATGGGTGTACACGGTGTGGTCGTTGACCCAGTTGCGGTTGTCGTTGCCAGCCAGGTCAAGCTCACGCGCGGCGATCACGGTGTCTTGGGAGACGCCATCAATCTCATACTTATCGACGGCAAGCGTGTCGGCGAAGGTGTAGTACTGCTTGGACTGCTGCAGTTGCTTGAACGTGGGGCTGACGACCTGCGGGTCGAGCAGACGAATCTGCGCGGTGGTGTCGGCCTCCTTGGCCAGTGCACCTTGCTCGCCCTTGTCGGTCACCTTGTACTGCTCGGTTTTGAGCTTGTCGAGACCGTAAGCGGCGCGAGTGGCATCGATGTTGCGCTGGATATAGGTGGATTCCATCTCCTGCGCATTCGGGTTGACGCGGAAACGTTGCAGCAGCATGGGCCAAGCGATGGTGAGCACCATGCCGACCACCACGGTGACGGCGATGGCAGTTACCGGCACGCGCCAGGCCTTGAGAGCAGCAGAGGCACGCACACCGATGGACGCCTGGCCTTCAAACGCATGGGACTGCATCAACCATACGCCCAGCACCACGCCAAGGATGGCGGTCAATGCGGCCATGATGAAGGTGACGGGAATGTTGGCATGCACCGCGGTGTAGGAAGCGCCAGTGATACGCGAGCCCTGCACGGTGAGCTGTTCGAAAACACCCAGCACCTGACGTACGGACCACGCAAGCATGTTAAGAATCAGCCAGATGCCGAGCTGACGGCGAGCGCGCTTGGTGATGGAGAACAGGCCACGACCGTTGACCGGCATGGTGATGCGGATGCCGCCCATCAGCACATGCGTGACCAATGAGAACACGAGGCCTACGCCCAGCAGCATGGCCACGGCTGCGAGCACGAGCTTCAGGCCAGGCAGCACGAACACGTAGAAGCCGTTGTCGAGTCCGAACTGCGGGTCTGTGGTACCGAACTTCTGCGCGTTGAACATAAGCAGGATCTCGCTCCAGTTCGCGTTGAACTGGGAGCCGAAAATCACGCCGACAATCAGCGAAATCACCACGGCCACGCGACGTGCGGTCTTGGAGCTCGCCGATTTGCCGACTTCCACCACATCACCATTGATGCGAATCGTGGAGCCATCCGCGGAGTCCGGGCGGGCGCGAATGGCCAGCCATGCGGCGATAAAACCGGTCAAGGCCATCAGCAATGCGTATGCCACCCATAGACCGATTTTCACGCCGAGCTGGGTCCACACCACGGATTGGAAGCCGAGCTGTCCGTACCACATCAGATCGGTGATGAATCGGGACAGACCGAAGAACAGTGCGACGATGATGACCAATGCCAGCACCACGCCGATGAATATTTTGGTGCCTCGGCTGTTGCCATGGCTGCCGGAGGGTCTGCGGGGCAAGCGCGGACCGGCCGGACCTCGCCCTGAGGGGTTGGAACCATTCCTGTTGGGGGTGTCTCCATCGGCCTCAACATTAAGAATGATCGGATCATCATCATTCGAGTTATTGCGCCGGGAACCGCCGCCATTGCCGAACAGTATTGAGAAAGGATCATTAAAAGACATGATTCAAGCGTAGCGAAAGGTCGGGAAAGTAGGTTATGCCCTGAGCACAGCGCACTGGATTTCGGCTTGTATTCAGCTTGGCGGGTTCCTCACAAACCCTGAACACATACTGCCAGCGGATTGCCAGCAAGCTGTATGAGATTCCCCTATGCTGGAAGATTATGAGCAATCGTCCTGAGCAACCGTCGGCACGCCCCTATCGGGATGGCCATAGGACTTCGCATTGGGGCGTGTTGGTCGGATCCGTATTGTGCGTACTAGCGCTGGTAGTCACGGCGCTGTATGGATGGCGCATCGGCTGGTTTGCATCGATGACTGGAAATGATGCCGCGGCAAGTTCCGCTACAGCAGACGCTGCACGGAACACTCCGCAGGAGTTGGCACGTTCGGCGACCCCCAAGCCGGATCCCTCCCCTGCCAGCAAAGCTCATCGCATGGTCAATGCCATGGATATGGACACTCGAATTGGTCAGTTGGTGATGGCACCGCTGTATGCCGGCAACGACCCGGCCTCACTGGCTTCACTCATCGCCGACCGCCATGTGGGATCGGTGCTCATCATCGTCAAATGGACCGGAGGGGTTGCTTCGGTGCGGGCTGCGGACGACCAGTTGCAGGGGTATGCCCCGGTGATAACCGCCTGATTATCTCCACCGATCAAGAGGGAGGCTGGGTACAGCATCTGACCGGCCCTGGTTTTGATCGGATGCCCACGGCAGTGGATCAGGAACCATGTCGACCAATCAGTTGCGTCAATCGGCCAGCGTATGGGGCTCACAGCTGGCAGCCGCCGGCATTAACGTCGATCTTGCACCCGTGCTGGGCACGGTAGTGGTGAATCGGGCCGCCAACGCCCCCATTGGTGCGCTCTATCGCGATTTCGGACTGGACGCGGCAGGCAACGCGGCTCATGGCACGGCGTTTGTGCAGGGCATGGCCAATGCCGGAGTACAGTCCGCCATCAAACATTATCCGGGATTGGGCGCAGTGACCGGCAACACGGATTTCACCACCGACGGCATCCTGGATACGACCACCACCTTGGATGGCACGGAAATCAAGGCGTTTGACACCACCATCGACCAGGCCAACCCTGCCATGGTGATGATGGCATTGGCCACCTATCAGGCCATTGACCCCAATAATCCCGCGGTGTTTTCCTCAATCATCATTGACGGGCATCTTCGCGGCGATCTGGGATATGACGGCGTAGTGATTTCGGATTCGATGTCGGCAGCGGCTGTGAGCGCCTATGACACCACTCAATTGGGAGTCAAACTCGTGGAAGCCGGCGGCGATTTGGTCTGCATCGGAGACACCAACTATGTCGTGCCGATTCTGGATGGATTGTCTACGCGGGCGGCATCGGATCCCGCCTTCGCCAATAAGGTCACTCAGTCGGCGATTCGTGTGATGACGTTGAAAATCAAGATGGGGTTGGCTTAAATAATCCGCTGCGGTTGCCGTCAGTGCTACTTGGAATACAGGCCATGCTTGCCGATGTACTGCACCACGCCATCCGGGACCAGATACCAGACCGGTTCGTCGTGCTCGGCACGACGGCGCACATCGGTTGAGGAGATGGCCAAAGCCGGTATTTCCAGGGTATCGACCTTACCTTCGGGCAGCGTGACGCCATCCGGGCTGGAATATCCGGGGCGCGTGACGGCCACGAAGTGGGCAAGATCCCACATCAAGTCGGCGTCCTTCCACTGCATGATCTCAGCCACGGCATCAGCACCGGTGATGAAGAACAACTCTGCATCGGGATGCTGGGCTCGAATGTCTTTAAGCGTATCGATGGTGTAGGTGACACCTGGACGGTCGATATCCACGCGAGACACGGTGAACTTGGGGTTGGATGCCGTGGCAATCACCGTCATCAGATAGCGGTCCTCGGCGTTGGTGACTTCCTTATCAAGCTTGAATACAGGCCGACCCGTGGGCACGAAAATCACTTCATCAAGGTCATACACCCATGCGACTTCGGACGCCGCGACCAAGTGGCCGTTGTGAATCGGGTCGAATGTGCCGCCCATAATGCCGATGCGCAGACGCGTGTGCCAATTGCCGCGCGCGGAAAGGCGACCTTTGCCATGGCTATTCGCGCCGCCCGGCACAGACAGATCAGACATACGCCGTTCGGCTTCGCCCTGTGCGACAGCAATGATTTCAGCCGGATCGCTGCTGCTCATGCTTTGCCACCTTCGCCGCCTTCGTTGGCGCTTTCGGTTTCCTGCTCGATTTCATTGGCGGTGGGACTGTCTTCCTTGGGATCGATCTTACCCATGTCTTCGTCCCACTCATCCTGCACCACGCGGCGAATCTCAGCGAACGTAGGCAGAGGGAAGTCCGGCTGATACAGTCGACGGACCTCGGCCACGCGTTCGGTGATGCGAATCAGCGTGTCCGTCATGCCATCGATATCGCCATCATGCTCCATCTGCGTGTATTTGGCGATGTAACTTTCCATCAGTTCCATATGCTCACGCACGGTTTTGAGCTGGGAGTCAGTCAAATCCGCAATCTCCGGCGATTCATTCTCCGGCCAACCGATAAGCACTGCATCCGCGTACTCGAGCGACGCTCGCTGCGCCGCCGAAGCGATGCCATCCTCAATCTGCACGAGAAACACGTAGCGCACAATGCTCAGGCGCTCAGCCGCAATCTTGAGATTGAGTTTGGGATCGTTGAGATCAATATCCGGCCGTAGCTCAACTGCGGCGTTGTCCTTGCTCTTCACATTCTCGCTCATGCGCGCACCTGCCCCGTTCCGTAGCCAATCCACTTCGTGGTGGTCATTTCCCTCAAGCCCATGGGTCCGCGCGCGTGCATCTTTTGGGTGGAGATGCCGAGCTCGGCGCCGAATCCGAACACACCGCCATCAGTGAAACGGGTGGAAGCGTTGACCATGACCACGGCTGAGTCGATGCGCTTGGTGAATTCCTCGATGGCCGCATAGTCCTCGGCAATGATGGATTCGGTGTGACCGGTGGAATGAGTGTTGATATGGTCGATAGCCGCTTCTAGGTCTGGCACCACCTTAATACCCATCTTGAGCGCCAGGTATTCGGTATCCCAGTCCTCCTCGGTGGCATGATTCAGTTCAAGCCCTTCAATGGCGGCACCTTCGAGGATGTCGTACGAAGTTTCATCCGCTTGCAGCACAACGTTCGCCTGCGTCAACGCTGCGGCGATCTGAGGCAGGAATTCAGCGGCGACGTCCTCATGCACCAGCAGTTTCTCGGCCGCATTGCACACACCCACACGCTGGGTTTTGGCGTTCAACGCAATCGGAATGGCCTTGACGAGGTCTGCGGACCTGTCGATATAGATATGGACGTTGCCGGCACCGGTCTCAATAACCGGCACCTTGGAATTGCGCACCACGGCTTGGATGAGCCCCGCACCGCCGCGTGGCACCAACACATCGATATGGCCACGGGCCTCCATCATGGCGGTGGCGCCGGCACGGCCGTACTGGTCGACGGACTGCACCAGAGCCGGATCAAAACCGTGAGCTTCCAGCACTGGGGCGATAACGCTCAAGGTGGCGGCATTGGTACGTTCGGCGGCATGCCCACCTCGCAGCAGCGCAGCATTACCGGACTTCAGGCACAGGCTGGCCACGTCAACAGTGACGTTGGGGCGAGCTTCGTAAATCATGCCGATGACGCCCACGGGCACGCGCATTTGGGTGAGGCGCAATCCGTTAGGCAGGTTATAGCCACGCACGATTTCACCAACCGGATCGGGCAACGTTGCCACATGGCGCACGCCTTGGGCTGCGGCGGCCACGCGCGGCGTATCGAAAAGCAGGCGATCGAGCTTGCCCGCGTCCATGCCGTTTTCCTTGGATTCAAGCATGTCCAGCGCATTGGCGGCCTCGATATCGGCGGCATGCTCATCCAGCGCATCCGCAATGGCCAGCAGCAGCTCGTTCTTGGCTTCGGCGTTCGCCTGGGCAAGGCGTTGCTGTGCGCTCGCGGCCTGATCGGCCTGACGGCACACCGCGTCGAATACCTCAGGACTCAGTTCATCACTCATAACATTCAAGCCTAACTCACCAAATGGTCTAACGCAGTGTAATTTCCGCGGTTGTTGCGCCCCACGGCTATATTTTCTGACCTTTTGCCCTCATCACTATCCCTCCAGCATCCTTCAGCGACAGAATTTCAGGAAATGACCCCTATACTTCTAAATTTCTGTCGCTCAGCTCCGCTCAGCGTCAGAATTCTCGGAAATAAACCCATTAATCCTAAATTCCTGTCACTGAGTACTTCTCAGCGACAGAAATTTAGGAGCATAGGACGAATTTCCTGAATTTCTGTCGCTAGACAGACAAAACGAGACGTCCGCGACGTCTGACCGAGGCAGACGATAGAATAATGAAGATTTGTAGTATCTTTCATTCCCGAGAATAAGGATTCAACCGTGGCTACCACCTTCCATTCCACTCGCAGCACCACCGATTCGCTGACCGCCAAGCAGGCGATTCGTAAGGGCATTGCCGACGACGGCGGCCTGTTCGTCTCGGACGCATTGGGCGAGACCAAGGTGGATGTCGCCTCGCTGCCGGGCAAGACCTACCAGCAGATCGCCGCTGAAGTGCTGGGCGCGCTGCTGCCGGACTTCACCGCCGAGGAACTGGGCCAGTGCATCGCCGATGCCTATGGCGAGCAGTGGTCCGACGAGCGTATCACTCCATTGAAGCCTTTGGGCGACGATTACGTGCTCGAACTGTTCAACGGTCCAACCTCCGCATTCAAGGATGTGGCCCTGCAGATTCTGCCGCGTTTCATGGCGCACACCATGCCAGCCGACGGCGACGCGGACGAGAAGATCATGATTCTCACCGCCACCTCCGGCGACACCGGCAAGGCCGCGCTGGCCGGCTTCGCGGACGCCCCGGGCACCGCCATCACCGTCTTCTACCCGGAAGGCAAGGTCTCCCAGGTCCAGGAGCTGCAGATGACCACGCAGACCGGCGCCAACGTGCAGGTGGCCGCCGTGGAAGGCAACTTCGATGACGCCCAGTCCGCGGTCAAGCGCATTTTCGGCGACCGTGCCCTGGCCGAGCGTCTCGCCGGCAATGCTCACGTGGTGCTTTCCTCCGCCAACTCCATCAATGTGGGCCGTCTGGTGCCGCAGGTCGTCTACTACTTCTCCGCCTACGCCCAGCTGCTAGCCGATCAGGTGATCAACGTTGGCGATGAGGTCGAGTTCGTGGTCCCGACCGGCAACTTCGGCGATATCCTCGCCGGCTACTACGCCAAGCTGCTCGGCCTGCCGGTCAAGCACCTCGTGGTGGCTTCCGACAAGAACAACGTTCTGTTCGACTTCCTGACCACCGGTACCTACAACCGTCAGCGCCCGTTCTTCCAGACCATCTCCCCCTCGATGGACATCCTCATCTCCTCCAACCTGGAGCGCATGCTGTACTACTTGTCCGAGGGCGACACCCGCCTGATCTCCATGCTGATGAACGACCTCAACCAGTGGGGCACGTACGAGATTCCGGAAGAGCTGCTGGCCAAGATTCGCCAGATCTTCGGCACCGGCTGGGCCGACGAGGACCAGGTGCGCGAATCCATCAAGCACTGCTGGGATGAGAACCATTACGTAATCGACCCGCACACCGCCTGCGGCTACTACCTGCTTGAGCAGATGCCGCGCGACCCGCTGACCCCGCGTGTGCTGCTCTCCACCGCCAGCCCCTACAAGTTCCCGCGCGTGGTGAACGAGGCTCTGGGCTTCGACGCTACCGGCACCGACTTCGAGTGCATGGACGTGCTGGCCCGTGAGACCGGTACCACTGCCCCGGCCGCCCTGCGTGGCCTCGAGACCGCCGACGTGCGTTTCAAGGACGTCGTGGCCATCGACGGCATGGAGGACTACGTAGAAAAGGCCGCCCAGTCACTGTAATAGTCCACGTGACGTTTGTATAACGGTCATTTTTTGAAACCGATACGTGCTTTACCGGCGCGTATCGGTTTTTGATGCCGCAAGCCAAGCGTCCGAATATGCACGGGCATTGTCAGGCATGTGTCAGGCGTTGTTTTCTTGTGGGCTTCCGTTAATAAGTACCGAATTACCTGCAACGAATATTCAGTTCAGTCAATCGTCGAGTCATTGCAGGTATAAAGGGTCGAATTAGATCCGCCAGAACGTCCAATTCTCGCATCTCTCACATATTGCAAGTATTTCGGTACCAATTACGGAGCATTTTTGCAGGTAGAAAGGGCTCATTTAGCCAATTGCAGGTATAAGGGTGCGAGTTACGGCGCAAAATCGCCCATAACTCACACCCTTATACCTGCAACCTCAATAACGTAAAAAAATACGCTTACAAGAGCACGGGCAATCCTTATCCCGGAGGTAAAGATAGAGAAACGGCTATATGTCCATATCGTGGAGCGGAAGGTCCGTCCGAGTTTATAAGTGGTTTTATTTATACATATAAACTTGATGAAGAAGGAAACATTATTTACTGATTTCAGAAAAATAGCCTCAGGCCAAAACGGTCTGAGGCTATTAATTTTATGCAAATATAATCTCCTTGTTTACCACTTCGATAGCTGCGTTGCGGATTGAGTTCATTTTACCCACCCACACCATTTGGTTCTTTGTCTTTAATTGCTCAGTTACACCCTGCATTTTCGCCATTTCTTTTACCAAGCGAGAAAACATATTTTCTGCTTGCTCGTTAATATCGGCAAGATAAGCGTTCAAATTTCCGCTTGTAAGCAAGTTTGTATAAGTCACTCGCTTATGGTCTTGTAAATAGCGTTTATGCCGCTGTCCTCATATGCCAATAGGTTGTGTTTCTTCTTCGGTTGGTAGGGCAAGGTCGGGTAGATAGTAATCGCCTTGTAGGGTATAAGTGCCTCCGAGTTGTTCAGATAATGATTTCATTGCAGTCTCCTCCAAATTTAAGTTTTAGATTTTCTGCAATATACCGTACCGATTGTCTTTACCACTTGTTTTCAAAACCTTCGTTACGGCACCTCATCATTCCTGTCGGTCTCTTTTCATTCGCGGTCGGACAAATGCGCGGCTAGAGTTCTTTGGCTCGGTAGATGCGGATGGCTATAAGCATGGAGCCAAAATATGCGAGCAGACACAACACGGCGAGAACAAGCGCCGTATGCCACCAGATCGTCAGGAAATCGGTAATATTCAGCAAAAGCCATTGCCAGTCAACAGGCAATCGGGCCAGCAGCGCAATGACGGCATACAAGCCAACCATGACCGCGACAGAGGCCACCATCATCTTGCGGAAGGTGAACCGGTATGCACAGGCCAGCAGCACCGACCCAAGAATGATAGCCAAAGCGAAGATGGAGGCACCTGCTGCCAAGGTACCAATCCAACCCATATCTGCTATATCGCCAAAGACAATGAAGACGCCGCCGCATATCGCCACGTCCAAAGCCCAGAGCAGACCAACCACCAACAGAAAAAGGTACCGACCTACAACTTGTGCAGTGCGTGAAACAGGAATCAGCCCTCGCATGGCACTGTGCCCTGCAGATTCCTCGGATGACGCAGGCCCCAATGCACTCATACATGCCATCGCCGATGCGAAACCTCCGAGTCCGCCCATCAGACCACTGGCAACGTGTTCATCGACGTGGGTCGATATCATCACCAGCGATACCACGATAGACAGCACCGGGAAAACCAGCAGAAATACCATATTCGCCACGCTAAACAGACCCGTCCCGACACAATCGAATCGACATTGCTTTACTACGGATTTCCAGCTCATCGTCACCATTCCCTTGAAACAAATATGCGAGAGGCAATTACATACGAGACTCCATATGCCACAACCGTCGTTGCCAATACCGCAATAACCAGCCACAATCGTTGCGCGATGATGGCATTCGCGGCATGGGCCAATCCTTTGGTCACCGAAACAGGCAAAATAGATAGCAGTATGAATCCAGCCAATACAACGACATAAATCACCATCATCGTGACTTGAAGACCGCCTAGTTTGGTCCACAGATAACCCGTGGGCACGATAAGCGCGACCATCAGCGCGGTGCAGAAACCTCCCAACGGAGCCGCCCACAGATTGCCCGCAAATGACCAATCCGGATTGACCAGCACTTGCAACCCGTCAATCAGAACAATCATCGCTATCGACAATACGGAAATCACCAATCCAACCACATATCGCGCGGCCACCTGACTCTTCCTCGAAGCCGGAATAATGCCACGAAGTCGATATCCGTTCTGTAAGTCAGCAACCGCCATGGTTAGCACCCACATGGCGCAGGTGAATACCGTCATGATGACACCCATGCGATAGCCGAAGCCATCACCATAAGTTTCACCTTGAAAGATGACGGAGAACAACGGTGCCAACAACAACGAGAACACAGTCCGTTCGCCGACGCACAGGTAGGCCATATCGACGCGCAATGCAGTGGTCAATGCATGTTGCCGAGACCGCGACACCCTCAGTATTGCCTCCATGGCCGCTCACCTCCCGCTCAAGTCACGATTGGAATCATGGGCATTGGTCAGTCGAATGATGTCATCAATGGAAGCCGATTCAACGACAAGCCCCGAAACCACCGACGCAACAGCATCAAGCCTGTCTGACCGGACCAACGCATCGAATCCGGTGGCATACGTATGTGAGCCCAGCACTACGTCCGCAGGCAGTTGTGCCAGTTCGTCTGGACCGCCCTTAATCAGGCGGAACGATTCCTCAAACTCGTCTTTCGGACCGGTGTAGTAGAGACGGCCATCGGTGATGTAGGTAATGAAGTCAGCAGCACGTTCGAGGTCGGCAGTGATATGGGTGCTGAACAGTACCGAATGTTCGCCATCCTCAATGTAGGCATGCAGGATATCCATGAGTTCGTCGCGGGCAAGCACATCGAGTCCGCTGGTCGGCTCGTCGAGAATCAGCAGTTTGGCGTCATGGCTCAATGCGATGGCCAGCATCAGCTTCATCTGCATGCCGCGGGAAAGATCCTTGATATGTTTCTTGCCGTTCTGTGCGTCACCAAGGCCAAAAGTATCCAGATACTTGTGATAGCATCCACCGTCCCATAATGGATACAGTGGCGCGACAATACGTTCAATGTTCTTGACTTGCCACTGTTCATGCATGTAGCTGAAGTCAAACACCACGCCGAGTTGTTCTTTGACGAGCTCCTCGTTGGCGATGTTGTCGAGGTCGAGCACGTGAATCGAACCGGCGTCGCGGTGGATCATGTTGAGGATGAGTTTGATGAGGGTGGATTTGCCGGCGCCGTTCGGGCCGATCAGTCCCATGATGTAGCCCTTGGGCAGGTCGAAGGTCACGTCGTCCAGCGTGAAGCCGGAATCATAGTGTTTGGTGACGTCGGTGACCTGCAACGCCATCGCGTCGGATTCGGATATGGCGGTCATGTCCATGGTCCTTTCTTGAGGTTATTCCTTGCGGTATTCCTCTTCGAGCATGCGGTCCAATGCGTTCAGCGGAATGCCGGCAGCTTTGGCGCCCCGGCTTGCCTCGGCCAGGCTTTCACGAATCTGGGTTTCGAGCTGACGTTGCATCAGTTCGTTGCCCTTGTCCATCACGAAAGTGCCTTTGCCTTGAATGTTCTGCACCACGCCCTCATCGGCCAGTTCGTTGTACGCCCTGGTGACGGTGAGTACGGAGATGCGCAGCTCCTTGGCGAGTTTCCTCAAGGACGGCAGGGCCTCGCCCGCCTTCAACTCGCCGCTGAGCACCGCCGAACGGATTTGGGTTTTGATTTGCTCGTAGATGGGTTCACCGGACACGGATGAGATGATCAGTTTCACCTATGCCCCTTTCGATTGTGGTTGACTAGCACCCCAGCTGTTTAGCTGTTATACAACACAGTATAACTGTTCTGCTTAACTGTCAAGGTGTGTTACATAACAGTTGAACAGTGAACAAACACCTCGCCAACATACAGTGTCGAAACATGGGCCGTGCCTACAATGGCCTCGGAAAGGGGCACCTATGCCGAACAACGCCGTTACGCTACGCCATACCGAACCGAACGATTATCCGGAGCTTGAGATCTGATGGAACGACCATGCCATCGCCGACGATTGCCGTCACACGATGGAGAAAGTGCCGGACAAGACCATCGACCAGATGTTCCATACGTGGAGCGACGAGGATGACGACCGGCGCTTCGGCCGCACGATCCTCGGCCCGGACGGGCATCCGGTGGGCCATATCATCGCCAAGGACTGCACCGCGCCCGATTACAATGCCACGATGGCGATTCTCATCGGCCCGTACTACCAGAACCACGGGTACGGCAGCTTGGCGCGAAGACCATCACGCTGAAGGTGTGGTCGTTCAACCTGCGGACACGTCATATGTATGAGTCATTGGGATTCAAAGAGACGGGTCGCGCGGAGCACGCGGTGGAGCGTGGCGGTCATTGGTTCGATGAGGTGGTGTACGAAGCGCCGGTCAGCATGCTGCTGGAGCGTATCGCCGCTGAGGAGTCCGCGCGTGCGGAGGGTGAGAAGCTGGAAGAGCAACGGCTTGAGGCCGAAAGGCAGTCTGACAGAATTGCTCAACGGTAAGGACTGAGTAAGCGCAAGTGGAATCGGGCTGTGCCCGATATTGAATCGCACGGCTCATGCCACGACTTTTCTCCCCCACCCGCTTCGCGGGAGCCCCTCATCAGAGGGGCTTATTGTATGTGCTTACAACGAACGTGGGGCGTCGCGGAAATCGAAGAGGACGCCGTCCGCGATATCGCAGATTTCGGGCCAGTCGGCATCAGACGAATCGTCGTGTATGGCCCATACTTTCATACCGACCGACTTGGCTGATTTGATACCGACCAGCAGGTCTTCAAACACCGTGCAATCAGCGGGCTTGGCGCCCAGCCGCTCGGCGGCGAGCAGATATACGTCAGGCTGGTCCTTGCCGACATCATTGGCGTCATCGACGGAGACGATGTCATCGAACATGTCGAGCATGCCAACATGTCGCAACGCTGGCTCTCGCAGCTGCGGTGGCAACGATGTGGCAACACCCATCTTCACCCCGGCACTCCTGAGATCACGCAGATAGTCGAGCGCACCGGGCTTGGCCTCCACTGTGGTGGAGTAGGCCACGCGGGCCATATCGTCCCATTCCTGCATCAGTTCCTCAGGCGTGTCCTTGAGCCCGAAACGCGCAATGGTGTATTCCGCGATCTGCTGGAACTGCATGGAGGAGACCTTGATCATGTAATCCGGCGGCACCTCAATGCCCCTCTTGCCAAGAAAGTCGATGTCGACCTGATCCCAGACCCCCATGGAGTCGAGCAGGGTTCCGTCGAGGTCGAATATGGCTGCTTTGGTCATAGTGCGGAATCCTTCAGCAGTTCGCGGGCATGGTCCAGGGACGCTTCGGATTCGCTGCCGGAGAGCATGCGGGCGATTTCATGAACACGTTGATCGTCACGTACTTCCAAGACGGTGGTTGCAACGCCAGCCGTCTCGCCCCCCGCGCCCTGCGATTCCTTGGACACCACGAACTGGGCATCCGCCCAAGAAGCCACCTGTGCCAGATGAGTAACGACGATGACCTGTGCATTGCGAGCCAATCGCGCGAGCCTTTTGCCTAGCTCGACCGCGGCCTTGCCTCCCACGCCGGCATCGACCTCATCGAAGATGAAGGTCTGATCGTTGCTGCCACGGACGTCCGCCGCCACAAGTTCCAGAGCCAGCATCAATCGGCTGAGCTCGCCGCCCGAAGCGCTTTTGCCCATCGGCAACTGTGCGGAGCCCTCGAACGGGGTGAACAGGAAAGCGATGTCGTCACGACCGTACGGCCCGAGAGGACCGGTATCCCCCGCTGAATCACCAGCCGCCGCTTCACGGTCGTTGTCATGGCCGTCACTTAATTCTCGAGGGGTGACACGAACCTCAAGGGACGCACCAGACATAGCCAATGAGCTCAACTCATCGGTCACACGAGCACCCAACGATGCGGCAGCCTTGGTACGGGCGGCGCTCAGCGTATCGGCGGCGGCCAAAGCCGCGCTGTACAGCGACTGTCGTTCGGCCTCCAGTTCGGCCACCTTCTCCGGCGAGGCGTCCAGGTCCTCCAAGTCGAACGTGGCCTTATCACGCCACGCAATCACATCCGCCAAAGTCGGCCCCCAACGGCGAGTGAGTTCGTTCAGCTCGTGAATCCGCCCGTTGATCTGATCAAGGTCTTCGACACTGCCCTCATCGCCCAATTCCTGAGTGAGCGAGAACACCACGTCACCCAAATCGGCATTGATGGATTCCAATCGATCTGCCTGCTCGGCGAACTCGCCGCCGACGCGAATCGCACGCAACGAAGTCACCGCATGATTGATGAGATCGACCGCCGACGCACCACCCGCATCGGCATCCACCTGTGAGGCATCCAACGCGCCCAACGCCGCGCCCACTCCTTGGGCGATATCGGCCGCGTTCTCGATACGCTCGCGACGCGACTTCAGTTCTTCGTCCTCCCCCAGCTGCGGATTGGTACGGTTGATACGGTCGATGGATTCACGCAAATAGTCCGCCTGCTGACGAGCGGAGGACTCCTGCGAGCGCAGTCGCCCCAACCGCTCATCCATGGCGGTCAGCTCATTCCATGCATGCCGGTAAGCATCAAGCTCAGCCTCGTCGCCGGCCACACGATCAAGGAATTCTCGTTGACGTGCGGCGGAGGCAATTTTCAGCTGATCGGCCTGCCCGTGAATGGTCACCAATTCTCCGGCAATGGAACCGAGCACAGATCGCGGCACGGATTTGCCGCCAAGTATGGCACGAGATCGGCCGGAAGCCGGCACAGTGCGAGAGAGGAACAGCTCACCGTCTTCGGGTCCGACGCCCGCATCGCGAGCTCGGGCAACAGCCGCCGCGACCCCAGTGAGGTCCGCAGGATCGCCGTCATCGGCATCACGTGAAGAATCGTCCTGACCATGGTTCCCGGAGTCTGCGGCTAGAGCATCATCGTCCAGCGCAAAAATCGCCTGCGCCCATGCCTCGTCTGCTCCTGCGGCGACCCGCGAGGATTCGGCCGTATCGCCGGACACCAGACGAATGGCGGACAGCAGCATGGATTTGCCCGCACCGGTTTCGCCGGTGATGGCCGTCATGCCACGGGCAGGCGCGATGGAGGCTTCCCGAATCGGCCCTAGGTTACGAATATCGAGTTCTTCGAGCATCAGCCCTCCGCCTTGCCGTTATGCTCGTCCGTCCTATCAGACACGGCATCAGCGGCAGTCGGGAACGTGTGTCCGTGATGCAGTGGCTGGCCCGAGGCCTCATTGCGTGCATGCTCACGCCAACCAACCACAGGAAGATCGAACTTGGATACCAGACGGTTGGTGAACGGCACACCGGAGAGTCGGGCGAGGCGCAAGGTATCGCGCGATTCGCGCACCATGATGCGCGTACCCTGCGGCAGGGCGCGCTGGCGGCGGCCATCGCAGCAGATCCAGCCTTCGGACATGGAATCGTCCAGGATATCGATGGTGAAGGTCGAGCCGGAGCCGATGATCAGCGGCCTGGCGAACAACGCATGCGCGGCCAACGGAATCAGCTGCAAAGCCTTGACGTTCGGCCAAATCACAGGACCGCCGGCGGAAAAGGCATAGGCCGTGGAACCGGTGGGCGTGGAGACGATGACGCCATCGGCGCCGAAGGAGTTCATTTCCACATCGTCCACGCGAATGGAGAGCTCCACCATCTTGCCACGGTCGGCGCGTTCCAAAGTGATGTCGTTCAGCGCCCAATCCTCGATGGGTTTGGTGGCACCGGGTAGCCAGACATCGACATGGGCGATCATGCGCTCGTCAATGGAATAGTCATGTTCGGCCACGCGCCGAATCGCCTCGTCGATCTGGAAGCTCTCGAATTCGGCCAGGAAGCCGACATGCCCCATGTTCACGCCGAGAATCGGTACCTGGGTGCAATGCACGAGCTCGGCCGCGCGAAGAATCGTGCCGTCGCCGCCCAGCACCACGACGATTTCCGTATCGTCCGTCACGCATGCGGGACTTACGCCGAAATCCGGAGCTTCGGTGTTATCGATAATCGTGACTTCGAAGCCGGCGCTGCGCAGCTGGCTCACCGCCTCGGACACCACTGTGCCGGACTGCCTGAGCCTGGTATGCGTCACCACAACCGCATTGCGCTTGGCCATGGACATCCTCCTATTGAATCGGTCGCACTGATGACTATCCTAATCATCGCCTGAGCCATCGGCCACATCACGTCACCGGCCCTCGGACATCAGACAAGGCCAACATATGGGCGTCGATACTATTGCACACCGCATGCTGTTCCACGGAGTCGATTATCGTAAGGCTTCGGCTTACAATTACAGCCATACACCATTACGCCATCAGTATGGCGGGAAGCAGGAACCATGTCCAACGACTTTGACGAGTCCTCCTCAAACAAGGAGACCTCGAAAGGCCTGTCATGGTGGTACTCGGCCGACGTAGTCAGCCAAAACAAGGACGACCGGGCCTCCAAGCGCATCCGGCGCATGACGCTCACGGATCACCCCATCAGGCATCCGGGCCGCCTGTCCATTCTGTATTTTCCGTATTGATATTGCTGTCGACCGGATTATTGATGCTGCCCATCTCCACTACGAATCACGATGGCTTCAGCAACTTTCCGGTGTCGTTCTTCACCGCGGTTTCCGCCCTGTCCACCTGCGGCATTCCGGTGGTGAACACCGGCGAGTACTGGTCGATGTTCGGCCAGTTGGTCATTCTGTTTTCCATCCAGTTCGGTGGACTTGGCGTGATGACCCTTGCTTCGATAGTCGCATTGGGTGGTTATTCCGCAGGCGTGGCCAGCGCCGGCAACCCAGCATGCCTGTTCATTCTTGCGGCCGCAATGATTGTCGGTCGAGGCTTCCGTAATCATCACCGGCAACCTGTTGGATGCCGGCATCTCCGACCTGTGGGCCAAATCGGTCTCTCAGAAGCACGCCCGCATTCTGCAGCGCATTGGCGCCCACCATATCATCAATGCGGAAACCGATGCCGGCAAGCGCGTGGGTCATCTGGTGGCTGGCAACTATCTGGATTACATCGAAATCGACGGCCCATACAACGTCGTGAAGATTCACACCCCGCTGTACGCGGTGGGTCGCAACATCGAGGATGTGCAGGTGCATGACAAGTACGGTGTGACCGTGGTCGGCATCAAGGCCCCGGCAAGGAATTCCACAGTACGGTTCCAAGGAACTGATCATGCATCGCAACGATGAGCTCATCATCATGGGCAAGCAGGATCAGATCGACCTCTTTATCCAAGGCTGATTCTCGCGATACCCCCGTCCTGTTACTATATACCCATAATGCAAACGTTAGCATTAGCTCATCAACGATGATGACACTTGCGGTACGCAAAGCACAGGAGGTATCTTGCATCACCACACCGGCAACACAGGGCACGTACGTAACGGAAATTATGGGCTCATTACCGTGACGACCCGTACCACATTCGCCGACGATGTACGTTTTCGCACCACCATGGTCACCGGCACGCTTGAGGCAAACACCATTACCGGCAATCAGCTGATTGTCGACAATGGTACAGTGAGATGTTCCGGCGATGTTCATGTCGAGCGCATTGCCGGCAGAGGCAGAATCATCACCGATGGCAGCATCATCTGCGGCGGCATCGAGCTCACCGGCGACCTGCACTCCGGCGGAGATATCACGTGTAACGATGATTTGCTCGTTAAGGGATCGCTGACCAGCCGTCATATCCGCGCGCGCAACATTCTGCTCCACGGCGTGCTTCAGGGGCATCGCATCAACGGCAGCAGTCTGGAGATCCGGCCATTGCGCAGCGCGATGTTCACCAGATTCGACATGCTGAAATATGAGGGAGGCAGCTCAGCCTCGCATATAGACGTCAACAAGATCGAGGCTCATCGGCTGACGTGCCGTACGTTACAAGCCGGCACTGCCATATTGTGTGATAACAGCATGGTGGAGCATGCTATTTGCTCGACTTCAATAGGTCTTGACCGAACATCCTGTGTGATGCTGGTCAACCGAGAATGCCGAAGATATCATTTGAAAACCGCATAAAGCAGATATTCCGCATTACCGTGCATGCCTTCAATGGGACTGTCGGCCGTATTGACGACGTGCAGCCCGTGCTGCCGCGCACAGGCGACGACATCGGCAAGGGTCTGCTCGCGCAATGCCGGATCGTCCACAATGCCATGCTTGCCGAGTCCTTGCCGACCGACTTCAAACTGCGGCTTGACCAGCAGCACCACCTGAGCGCCGGGAGCGGCGATGCGCGCAATCACCGGAATCACATAGGTCAGTGAAATGAACGAGACATCGGACACGATCATCGCCGGGCGATATGGCAAATCATCGGCCGTGACTTCACGGATATTGACGCCGCTCATTTCGATGACGCGGCTATCTCCTGCAATACGCGGGTCAAGCTGCCCATGCCCCACATCGAGGGCCACGACTCTGGCCGCTCCCCCGCGCAGTAGCACATCGGTAAATCCACCGGTGGATGCGCCGATATCCAAACATTCCAGACTTTGCGGCCCGGTCAGCCCATCGTCGGCAAAGGCCTTGAACGCGCCAAGCAGCTTGTAAGCGCCACGAGAGACATAATCATCACCCTTATCCACGGCAAGCTCACAATGACCGGCTTTGACCATGAATGACGGCTTGGTGATGGTCTCTCCGTCAACACGCACATGTCCGGCCTTAATAAGGCGCTGCGCCTTGGATCGGGACTCAACGAGACCGGAGGCCACAAGCATCATGTCAAGACGGTCAAGCGGCATTGCGGGATCAATCGGATGTTCTGACATCAATCAGTCGCGGCTCTCGTCGAGCTCACTGTGCAATGAGTCAAGCACATTGCGGTAAATCTCGAGCTTGCGGTCATTGTCCTGATTGTCAATATCCACAAGATCCGGGTACCGTTGCGACACCGGCGTACGGCCGGCTGACTGAGGTTCGCTGTTCATCGCTGCTCTCCAAGGGCAAAGTTCGGCACCATGGATTCATCCATCTGCGCGCCTTTGTCGGCGGCTTCCCAAGCGGCACATACCGCAGCACGAAGACCATCCATACTCGCGGGATCACTGACCTGAACCCGTCCGTTTTCAAACCATGCGCTGGCCTTGCGGCACTCCCAAGTACCGTCCTCGCAACGCACTGGTTCGCTCTGAATCTCGCCAAGCTCGCGCAGATCACGGGCGATGAACGTGGGGCGCAAGTGTTCGGGAGCCAGCATAAGCTCGGTCGGGTTGGTCACGCCGGTCAACACAGCCAGCGAATCATAGCCGCCACGGTTGCCTGCCTCGATATCCGTGTCGAGACGATCGCCGATGGCGATGGACGACTCTTTGGGCACCAAGTCATGACCTTCGGCGGCGTTGAGTTCACGCGCTTCATCGTACATATAGGCTTCCGGCTTACCTGCGGAGGCCACTGGTTCGACGCCAGTGGCGGTGATCACGGCTCGAATCATCGAGCCGCAGCCGGGCGCTATGCCCATTTCACGCGGAATGGTCAGATCGCGGTTAGTCACGAAATATGTGGCTCCGGCTTCGACCGCATAGGAGACTTCAGCCATCATCTGCCACGTCATCTCGGGATACCATCCCTGAATAACCGCCTGCGGATGGTCTTCCGGGCCATTCACGATGGTCAAACCGTTTCGCGTGACCTCATCACGAAGATGATCGGCACCCAATACCTGCACGCGCGCACCGGCCGGCAACGCTTTGGCTACCATACGGGCCGCCACCACCGAGGAGGTGATGACCTGCCACGGTTCCACATCCAGGCCAAAACCCTTGAGCTGATCGGCCACCACATGCTGGAATCGTGAGGAATTGTTGGTGGTGTACTCGATAGTCATGCCGGCCTGTTCGGCAGCGCGGATGGAATCAGCCGCATAGTCGACCGGGTTCTTGCCGCGGTACACCACACCGTCGAGGTCCAGCAGCGCAAGCTGATAGGCCTCGGCAAGCGGACGATCGGTGCCTTTGAGAAAACGGGTCATTACGCCGCTCACTCCTCGGTTTCTTCAGATTCGGCTTCGGCGGGAGCATCATCAGCCGACTCTTCGGATTCGGCCGGTTCGTCGCTCTCCTCGGACTCCTCAGTGGCATCAGATTCAGCTACGTCGGATTCCTCCGCAGCTTCATCATCTTCCGGTTCCTCGGCGTCTTCTGATTCCTCAGGCTCCTCAGACTCTTCAGGCTCAAGCTCTGGAGCATACTGTGCTTCGGACGGGTCGATACCGAGGGTTTCCATCACTTCGGAGTCGTCGGTGATGTCCTCAAGATCATGGTCAATGACCACGTCATCGCTATCCTCGTCGATGTCTTCGTCGGCGTACTGGTCTTCAAGGCGGTCAAGCAAATCGTTAAGCTGCTCGGCTTCCTTGTTGCGGCCGGCTTCCTCGAGGAAATACTGTTCGGCTTGTACCGCACGCATGCGGTACTCCCCCGGCAGACCCTGCGAACGTCCGACGGCGTGAACCACATCAATGGCCTTATCCCACATTTCCAAATCGCCGAGAGCGCCAGCGTACACCAGGAACATCTCGACCTTCGGAGAGCCATGCAGTGCCTTGCCCTCGTCGGACAGTGCCAGTTCCACGGCCTTCTTCGGGTTGCCAAGACCACGCTCGCAGTCGGCGATGAACGGCAGGTAGTCCTGGAATCCGTTCATGCGGTAAGCGGTGCGGAATTCGCGCAAGGCGAGCTTGTAGTCGCCTTGACGGTAGGCGATGAATGCCAACGTTTCACGGGCGAAGTCAATTCGGGAAGCCTGACGAGCCACCCACTTGGCATGCTCGAGAGCATTCTGAGGATCGTCCTCCTCCTGCGCAAAGGCGGCGAGAATATGCAGACCGATGTTCTCCGCGTGCTCCTTGGACAGGCCGCGCAGACGCTCCCTCTCATCCGAGGACAGCATCGACCATTCCATACCCTTGGGCATCTTCGGCTCGTCAGGGCGACGATTGGTGTACGGGTTCTGCGAGGGGAAGCTCATCGTGCCGTCGGAATTGCGGCGCGGACGGTTCATGTATTCAGAGCGCTTCTCCTCACGGTACTGGCGCTTCTCCTCCTGAGAGAACTCGCGGTAGCCGTCACGGCGGTCATTGTCACGACGGTCATCGCGACGGAAGTTGCGGTGATCGCCATCCCTATGGAAGTCACGACGATCATTGCGGCGATCATCACGATGGAAGTCACGACGGTCTCCATCCCTATGGAAGTCACGACGATCGCCATCGCGACGGAAATCACGGCGATCATTGTCGCGGTGCTGGTAGCGCGGGTTCTCGCCGTTCTCGCCTTCGTGGGAACGGTAGCCACCCTCGCGGCGCGGCTTGAAACCGTCGCCGTCGCGGCGCGGACCATTGCCGCGGTAGCCGCCCTTGTGGAAGCCTCCGGACTTGCCGTACGACTTGCGGTAGCCGCCGCGACCTTCACCATCACCATCGCGACGCGGCGCATAACCCTCGCCATCCTCGCGGCGACGCGGCTTGAAACCCTCACCATCATGGTCGCGACGCGGTCGGAAGCCTTCGCCGTCACGACGCGGACCATTGCCGCGGTAGCCGCCCTTGTGGAAGCCTCCGGACTTGCCGTACGACTTGCGGTAGCCGCCGCGACCTTCACCATCACCATCGCGACGCGGCGCATAACCCTCGCCATCCTCGCGGCGACGCGGCTTGAAACCCTCACCATCATGACGCGGCTTGAAACCGCCCTTGCCGCGCGGCTTGAAACCCTTGCCACCGCGGTTGCCCGGTCGGCGATCGCCATACCCCTTATGGCCGCCGCCGTAGGACTTGCCGGAACGCTCGTTACCTTCTGCCATTACTTGTTTTCCTTAATTCGTTGTTGATTAACGGTTTTCCACGGCGCCGAGCGCCTTCTTGCCACGACGGATGAGCGCGAAGCGGCCGGCCAGGAAGTCAGCTTCGGCCAGCACCTGCTCCTCATCCTCGATACGGTTGTTGTTGAGATACACGCCACCGGACTTGATGGCGCGGCGTGCCTCGGAAGCGGACTTGAACAGTCCGGCAGCCTGGGCGGCGTCGATTACGCGATCGCCGGGCCTGGAGACGGGGAAAACGTGCTCGCCGTTCTCGTCGACCACCTTGAAACCGTCGAGCACGGATTCCAGCGTTTCCTCATCGATGTCTTCGAGGTTGCCACCGCGTCCGAACAGCGCACCGGAAGCGTCAATGGCGGCCTGGGTAGCGGCCTCGCCATGCACGAAGCTGGTGACCTCCCAGGCGAGGGTCTTCTGGGCCTCGCGCTTGCCGGGGTTGGTCTTGGATTCCTCGACCAGTCGTTCGATTTCGGCCTTGGGCAGGAAGGTGAACGCCTTCAGCAGGCTTTCCATCTCCACATCCGGGCGGTTGATCCAGAACTGGTAGAACTTGTACGGGCTGAGCATCGTGGCATCGAGCCAGACGGCGTTGCCCTCGGACTTGCCGAACTTCTTGCCGGAAGCATCAGTGATGATCGGGCTGGTGAACACATTGACGTCCACACCGCGCACCTTGTGAATCAGGTCCAGGCCGGAGGTGAGGTTGCCCCACTGGTCGGAGCCGCCGAGTTCCAACGTGCAGTGGTATTCGTCAAACAGGTGGAGGAAGTCGTTGCCCTGCAGCACCTGATAGCTGAACTCGGTGAAGGAGATGCCTTCCTCGGAGTTCAGGCGGCGAGCCACGGTGTCTTTGGCCAGCATGGTGCCCAAGCGGAAGTTCTTGCCGACATCGCGCAGGAAGTCGATGACGGTCATCGAAGCGGTCCAATCGTAGTTGGACACGAAACGCACCGGGTTGGCGCCTTCAGTCTCCAAAATGCCGCCGATCTGGTTCTTGAGGCGGTCGGCCCAGCCGGCCACCACGTCCTTCGGATTGAGCGTACGTTCACCTGACTGGCGCGGATCGCCGATCAGACCGGTGGCGCCACCGACCAGGGCGATTGGATGATGGCCTGCCAACTGCAGATGACGCATGTTGATGAGCTGCACCAGATTGCCGATATGCAGGGATGCAGCAGTGGGATCGAAGCCGCAATAATAGGTGATGGGCTCGCCGTTCAGTGCTTCCGCAAGTCGATCCCTGTCCGTGGACTGGGAAATCAACCCGCGCCATTCCAGTTCCTCAAGCAGGGTGTTGAAACCCGCTTCCTTGAAGTCGGTGACGTGAGCCATAGCCTGTCGCTTCTCCCTATCGAATTGTGTATAAAACCGCCCAATTGGGCACAGTCAAGTTTCGCAGAACATGGCGACAGTGCGAAACCCGTCAATTGTGACGATACTGCCGTCCTCTCCGTTACAGTGGGAGAAAGCTCCACCAGTTAAGGAAGCACAGATGCAGCGAAAGACGTTAAAGGCCGAAGCCCGGAAAACCCTGAAACGACATTATTGGCTGTTGGTCATAGTCTGTTTGTTCGCGGCGTTTCTGAGTGCGGATTACGGGTCGTCGCCCGCCGCGCTCAACACCAATATGAATCCGAACGCCGCCTCGCAGGAAGCCAGCCGGACCGGGGAATCAAATACCGGCGCATCCGATTCCTTCGGCCTGTTACTGCAGATGGCCTCGGGGGATGCAAACGGAGCACGCGACCGAGTCCGGGACAATGAACGGACCGTCGCCAACCAGGATACCGTCGCAACGCTCGGGCGGACACGCGGCGTGCTGTCCGCAGTAGTCAATTCCCTTTCCACCGGTTCGTTCCTTCTATCCGTCACCGATGCGACTGCCTCCATCATTCGCTCGGAAAGCATAGCCATCGCGATACTGGTGATTGTGGCGTTGCTTGTCACACTAACCGCAGGCCTGTTCGTGACGGAAGTATTCCGTGTGGTACTGCGACGCATCGTGCTGGAGTCCCGCACCTACGACAAGGTGCCGTTGCGTCGCTTCCTCTACCCGTTGCAGACCGGATGCTGGGTGCGCATGGCATGGGTGTTACTGGTGGAGAACGTATATCGGCTGCTGTGGTGGTGCACGGTGGTGGGAGGCATCGTCAAAACCTATTCATACTTCCTGGTTCCGTACATCGTGGCTGAGAATCCGAACATCAGCGCGAACGAAGCGATCAGTCTCTCGCGACGTATGATGAAAGGCCACAAGTGGGAGTGTTTTGTAGCGCAACTGAGTTTCCTGGGATGGTATCTGCTTTCCATCGCCACGTTCGGACTGTCTGCGATTTTCTATTCCAACGGGTATAATCCTGACTCTGCTGAAGAAGCTGCGCCATCGTCCCGCTTTACTGTTCGTCGGTACGGTGATTCTGTGCGGTTGCTTGGAATATTTCTCGTCATGGTATCTGGAGATCACCCATGACGGCCAGCGCTGGTGGGATTACACCGGCTACTTCCTGAACCTCAACGGCCGCATCTGCGCCGAAGGTCTGCTGACCTTTGGGCTGGGAGGATTGGCCATCGCATACTTACTCGCCCCGGTTTTGGATAATCTGCTCGCCCGTGCGAATCGCCGCATTATGTTCATCGTGGCCATCGTGCTGCTGGTGGCGTATGTGGGTGACAACATCTACTCGTCAATCGTGCCCAACACCGGTGCCGGCATCACTGATTACAAGGAGCCCGGTTCCAGTGTAGAATCCCAACGTTCGATTTCGGTGGACGGCCCGGATAACTTGATGCACACAATCTGACGAGCCCCGATTGTGTTACTTGCGTGGGCCCATCAGTTCACGCAGCGAGTCGATGATGTCCTGACGACCGGGCATCTGGAACTTCGGAAAGGACTTCAGCATACGCTTCTGCTGGGCATTGACGACACCGCTGATCACCCAACGCAGACGCTCAAGCGTATCCTGCGACAGCTCGCGCATCTTGTCAGACACTGCGTCGGCACCACATTGCCAGGTTCCGCCTGCGCGCGCAGCCACATCCTGCACCGCCTGAGCCACCGAGTCGAGCACCTGCTCGAATCCGAGCATACCGGCCACCGTAACCGCCAAATCGACGATGACGAGTGCGGCCAGCACCGTGACCAGCGTATGCAGCATCGGCAGCGGAATCATATCCGTGGCCCACTCGACATACGGCTGCGAACCAAGTACCACGCCAACGCCGCCGAGACCGAAAACCAACGCACCTAGCAGACAGACGCGGCCTTGGAGGTTGAAGCGAAAATTCGAATAATCCCACCAGCGGGCGTGGAACAGTTGTTCCATAACCCATGAGGTCGAGTATTCGAGTATTGTGGCACCCACCATCGAAACCAGAAAGATGATCACCGGATTATGCACATTCCCGAGAACGGCGATGGCGAGTGTCGCGCCGGTGCCATAAATCGGGCACAGCGGACCGTTCAGGAATCCGCGATTGACCAGACGATGCTGCTGGCAGGAGACGAGAATGGATTCATAGACCCAGCCGACGAAGCTGTAGAACAGGAACCACAGGAAGTAGTGTTCAAGTGCGATAATCATCGGCGAGCTTCTATTTCGGCATAGGGCTTTGCATCAGGTAATGCACGTTTGTTAAACCGGTCGAACGAGAAGGTCTCGACGGTGGCCGAGCATTTGTCTGCCAAGGTGACCAGATAGCCTTCGAGATAGCGCGGCGGAATCGGCGTCATCGGGAACATGTGGTTCTCAATGCTGTTGCGTTCGATATCGTTGAGATCGAAATCCATAAGCGCGTTGACCAATGCGGCATGACCGTGGGTGAATCCATGCCATCGGTGTTCGCCGTTATCCCAGTCATGCCAATCGTACAGGAAATAGTCGTGGAGCAAAGCCGCGCGAATCAGGGATTTGAGGTCAACGCGATGCCACAAATGCGCACGATCGGCCATCCACACGGCCAGACAGGCGACGCGTACGGAATGCGCGAACGTGGTGACGTTGCCGTGCTGATAACAGCAACGTTCGATCTGCATGCGCCGATGTTCGATGACCTCACGGCCATGCCTGGCGACCAGGCGTCGAATCTGCGTGCGGGTGAGCAGATGTCCCACGATTTCGATCCTTCCCTTGTTTGGGCTGATTCGTGTCCGCTCTGCCATTGCATGAGGATGGTTGAACGAATGGCACGCAGAACCACGACCGATTGTAGGGCAAGCTTATGTCCGAGGGGGTTCATCCATAGGGATGATTGGCTGATGCGACGGCCAACGGTGTGAAGATACCACGATATCTGCGAGTTACCGAGGCATCTGTGGATGCGCTTCCGTCTGTTGAAGATGCGTCTGCCGGTATTCCTGATACGCGCGAAAGCCGCCTGTCAGACTGGCCACGTCATAGCCTCGATCGGCAAGGATTTCTGCGACTTCCTCGCTCCACCATCCTTCCGCACAATAGACGACGACTGTCCGGTCCTTGGGCACGGTCTTGAGCACATGGGCCAACGGGTCGAACGGCGCATTGATGGCACCGGGCACCGGATGCGCGGCGAAGTCGGCCGGCTCGCGCAGGTCGAGCAACGTGACCGTGTTCGGGTCGAGCCCGGCAAGTTCTTCGGGTGCGATATGGCGGTATGCGGTTTCGCTGCTCTCGTCATCATCAACCGCATTACGCAAAGCAATAGGCATGTTCTTCTCCCTTCATGCAGCGTAATACTTGGCTCTCCTCGCTGAGGGAAGCCACAAAGGTCTAAATCGCGCAGGCCGGCTGAATATAGTTGGCTGCATTAATGGCGGTAATGGTCGGATGTTCGCCACACACCGGGCAATCAGACACATGGCTCGGCAGCGGCACTCGCCGGATATTCATGGTCAGCGCATCCACGGTGAGGATTCGGCCCACCAGCGGCTCCCCCACGCTGACTATCAGCTTCACGGCCTCAGTGGCTTCCAAGCTGCCGATCACACCAACTACCGCCCCCAATACGCCGGCTTCCTTGCAGGTCGGAATCTCACCGGCTGCCGGCATGTCGCGGAAAATGCAGCGATAGCAGGGGCCTTCGCCAGGGATGACTGTCATCACTTGGCCGGAGAACCCGACCACGCCGGCATGGATATACGGTTTGCCCGCTAACACGCAAGCGTCATTGATGAGGAATTTTGCGGCGAAATTGTCGGTGGCATCAATCACCAAATCATACGGTTCGATAAGGTCGGTGATATTGTTGGCATCTACAATCGCCTGATAAGTGTCTACCGTCACGTCCGGGTTGAGTTCACGGATGGCGGTGGCGGCCGACTCCACTTTGGGTTCGTTCACGCGCGCTGTAGTGTGAATGATTTGACGTTGCAGATTGCTCAGATCCACCGTATCGCCGTCTACCAGCCCGATATGGCCTACTCCGGCTGCCGCCAGATACAGGGCGATCGGAGAACCGAGCCCTCCGGCACCGATGATCAGTACGCTGGAGGCCAGCAGACGTTTCTGCCCTTTGACTCCAACACCCTTCAAAATCAGATGCCGAGCGTACCTCTCCACCTGTTCATCCGTTAATGCCATATTGTCTCCACATTTCTGGCTCCCCTCAGAGAGGGGAGCCACTCCCCATCAGTGCAAATACCCTGTGGTCGGGCTGGACGGCACAGCCTGGCCTTCGGTCACTTTGCCGAGACCAGACAGGTAGGCCGCACGACCGGCATCGATGGCATGCTTGAACGCTTCGGCCATCAGCGGGATATTGCCGGCGGAGGCAACGGCCGTGTATGCCATGACCGCGTCCGCGCCCATTTCCATTGCGTCACAGGCCTGACTCGGGCGGCCGATGCCGGCGTCGATAATAACCGGCACATGCGCATTGGCGATGATGATCTCGATGAAATCACGCATGCGCAAGCCCATGTTGGAGCCAATCAGCGAGCCGAGCGGCATAACTGCGGCAGCACCGGCTTCTTCAAGCTGACGGGCTGCGATTGGATCCGGGAACATATAGGGCATGACCACAAAGCCTTCCTTGGCCAGCATTTCAGTGGCACGAATGGTTTCGGCGTTGTCCGGCAGAAGGTACTTGGTTTCATGCTCGATTTCGACCTTGACGAAATCAGTGTGGCATACTTCGCGGGCCAGTCGTGCAATACGCACGGCCTCCTCGGCATTGCGCGCGCCAGAAGTATTCGGCAGCAGCGTAATGCCCTCAGGAATGTAATCAAGCACGCTGTTTTCGGTGGTCTGCGCGCGACGCAATGCCATGGTGACGATCTGCGTACCGGCGTGCTCGACAGTGGCCTTGATGAGGTTCAGGTCATAGCGGCCGGAGCCCAAGATGAATCGCGACTGGAATTCGTGGCCTCCCAGATTCAGCGGCTTGTCTTCCACCGGCAGAATCGGCGCAGCGGTACCGACCGGATTGGTGACGGCGGGCTGCGGCGGCAGCGGCGTCGCCTCAACGGATGCTTCAGTAACCGGATTGATATTGCTCATAGCTCTTCCTTTCAGCCACCCTGAACAAACTGTACAATTTCCATAACGCACTGATCGTCAAGCATGGCATCGGCACGCTTGTCGCGCGGAATAATCTCACCGTTAAGTTCGATGGCCACGCGTTCGGCGCGGAATCCGTGTGCTTCGAGATAGTCGGCAACGCTGACCGGCGTATCGAGCTTGACTTGCTCTCCGTTGACCTGCATAACAACCTTTCCGAATAGTAAAAAAGGGTGCACGAAACGAACCGTACCTTAAGTGGTGCGCCCATTCATGAACCCAATCATGCGACCGTGTGGCCGCCGCGATGCATTGGCTACACCACGACCCGTCATACGGCTAAATTATGCAAACGGAATGAAAGACTGTTGCAGGAAACCTAACAAACCAAGAACAACGATTCCTTACGGCGGCATGACCCGCGTCAAGTTCCCCGGTCGAAGTCTGGCGACTTCCTCTCAGCCTTACGGCTCCCGTTCGTTACGGTTATTCAGTGTAGGCCGTTGCGATGACAACGAAAAACCTAACTCCCGCTGGCGGGAGCTGGCTCGCGGAGCGAGACTGAGGGTGGTCATGTGGACAAAGACCTTCGCCCCCCAGTCGGCTTCGCCGACAGCCCCCGCCAACGGGAGCGCACAGTTTAAAACGTGCCGGGGGCCTTATACGCGGAACCGTCAGAAGTGGAGGCCGGGAACAGCTTGAGCTCTTCGACACTGGCCTTGGCGTCGGCAATCTGTTCGCGCACACGACCATAGGCGGTGCCGCCCTTGCCGTTGCGGGAGTCGACCGAACCGTGGCTGGAGAGCACTTCACGCACGCCCGGAGCCTTTCCGGCCGGCAGGAATGCGGCGAAGGTCTCGATGAAGTCCTCGTCGGTCAGATCCCAGAGTTCCTGGCCACGGCCTTCGGCAAGCTTGACGCAGGCGCCGGAGAGCTCGTGAGCATGGCGGAACGGCACACCGTTCTTGACGAGCCATTCGGCGATATCGGTAGCCAGAGCGAAGCCAGTCGGGGCTTCAGCTTCCAAACGGTCGGCATCGAAGCGCATGGTTCTGACCATGCCGGTGAACGCGGGTAGCAGCACTTCGAGCGTGTCGACCTGATCGAACACCGCTTCCTTGTCTTCCTGCAGGTCGCGTGCGTAGGCGGTGGGCAGACCCTTCAGAGTGGCCAGCAGACCGGTCAGGTCGCCGATGAGACGGCCGGACTTGCCGCGTGCGAGCTCGGCGATATCCGGGTTCTTCTTCTGCGGCATGATGGAGGAACCGGTGGAGTAGCCGTCATCGAGCTTAACGAAAGCGAACTCCTGGGTGTTCCAGATAATGATTTCCTCAGACAAGCGGGAGATGTCCACGCCGGTCATGGCGGCCACGAATGCGAATTCGGCGACCAGGTCACGGGCTGCGGTGCCGTCGATGGAGTTGTCGGTCACGCGGGAGAAGCCGAGCTCGCGAGCCACTGCTTCCGGATCAAGGCCGAGAGTGTTGCCGGCTAGAGCGCCGGAGCCGTACGGAGAAGCGTTGATACGCTTGTCCCAATCGACGAGTCGCTGCACATCGCGGATCAGCGGCCATGCGTGGGCCATGAGCTGGTGCGCGAGCAGCACCGGCTGGGCATGCTGCATATGGGTGCGACCCGGCATCACGGTGCGGCCGGCCTTTTCGCTCTGCTCGATCAGTGCGTTGACCAGGTCAAGCAGCAATCCGGCGATTACGCGGGAGTGACGGCGCAGCCACATGCGAATCAGGCAGGCGATCTGGTCGTTGCGAGAGCGGCCGGCACGCAGCTTGCCGCCGAGTTCGTCGCCAGCGATGTCGATGAGTCCGCGTTCAAGCGCAGTGGCCTCGTCCTCATCGTCTTCGATAGGAGCGAAGGAACCGTCATCGACGTGACGCTGGAGCGTATCGAGTGCGTCTTCCATGCGCTGCAGTTCGTCGGCGGTCAGGAGTCCCGCACGGCCAAGAGCACGGGCGTGGGCGCGGGAACCAGCGATGTCGTCGTCAGCCAAACGCCAATCGAACTGCGTGGACTTGGACAGTCGGGCCAACTCCGGAGACGGACCGGATGTAAAACGACCACCCCACAAGGCCAAATGTTCGTTGTTCTCAGTCATGAAAGCTCCTTGAAAAGTGAAAATAGCTGTGTTTAAGCGTAGCAATGTGTTCAAACATACAGTTGCCCCCGCTGGCGAGGGCTGTCACATGGAGTGTGACTGAGGACAGTCCTTTCAAAGACCACTCCCAGTCAGCTATGCCGACAGCCTCGCAGCGGGGGCGACTGAGTAAGAATCACTCGACGGTGTTCTTCGGGACCTCGATGCCGTTGCCGAACTTGACATCGCGGGCGGCAGCCACGCGGGACGGCAGGCCGTAGATGTCGATGAAGCCGTTGGAGGACTTCTGATCGAAGGTATCGCCGGAATCGTAGGTGGCGAGCTTGTAGTCGTACAGCGAGGAGTCGGAACGACGGCCGGTCACCACAGCGCGACCGCCATGCAGGACCATGCGAATCTCACCGGACACGTACTTCTGGGTGTCCTCGATGAAAGCGTTGAGCGACTGGGTAGCCGGGGAGAACCACTGCGCATCGTAAACCAGCTCGCCCCAGCGCTTGTCGATATCGCGCTTGATGCGGTGCTGTTCGCGCTCGAGGCAGCAGTTTTCGAGTTCCTGATGAGCGGTGATCAGGGCCACGGCGCCCGGAGCCTCGTACAGCTCGCGGGACTTGATGCCGACCAGGCGATCCTCGATGAGGTCGATACGGCCGATGCCCTGGGCGCCAGCACGTCGGTTCATCTCTTCGATGGCCTGCAGCGGAGTGACGTCGCAGCCGTCGATCTTGACCGGGATACCTTCCTTGAACTCGATGACAACCTCATCTTCGACCGGCGGGAAGGCCGGGTCGTCGGTGTAGGAGTAGCAGTCCTTGGTCGGACCGTTCCACGGATCCTCGAGGAAGCCGGTCTCGATGGCGCGGCCCCACACGTTCTGATCGATGGAGTACGGGGACTTCTCGGTCTGGGTGATCGGCAACTTGTGCTCCTTGGCGAACGCAATCTCGACGTCACGGGTCAGGGAGAGATCACGAATCGGGCTGATGGCCTTGAGCGTCGGGTCGATGGAGGCGATGGAGACCTCGAAACGAACCTGATCGTTACCCTTGCCGGTGCAGCCGTGGGAGATGGTGTCGGCGCCGAACTGGTGGGCGGCGCGCACGAGGTGCTTGGAGATCAGCGGGCGGGAGATGGCGGAGACCAGCGGGTAGACGCCTTCGTACATGGCGTTGGCCTTGAGGGCCTTCATGCAGTATTCGTTGGCGAATTCGTCACGGGCGTCGACCACGTAGGATTCGATGGCGCCGCAGGCGAGGGCGCGCTCCTTGATGGTCTCAAGGCTTTCACCGCCCTGACCTACATCGAGGGACACGGCCACGACGTCCTTGCCGGTGCGCTCCTTCAGGTACGAGATGGCGACGGAGGTATCAAGACCACCGGAGTAGGCCAGAACAAGGCGATTGTTATCTGCCATGAGTTCCCTTTCATTCAAGGTCCAAAAAACAAACTGATGTAAGTATATACAGAGGATTGTATATTTATGCACGGCGTGTTGGGGAGGATTGGGCAACTCTCCTCAGTCGCCTACGGTGACAGCTCCCCTCACCTTGGGGGGCAAGAAAAAACACTATTTGGAGGCGAGGCCGAGTAGCCAATCAGAGCGGGAGACGGCGGTGCCGTCGTCAGCGCAGATCACCATGACGGTATCGTCTCCAGCGATGGTGCCAAGCACGCCGTCAATGGGCTGACGGTCAATCACGGAAGCCACATATTGTGCGGCTCCGGACGGGGTATGCACCACAACGAGGTTGCGGGCAGCGGCCACCGAAGTGACCAGACCATTGAGCACACGAGCCATCTGAGCCTCGGTGCGCTCCCCCACATCCTCAACATCGGCAACCGCCGAACCACGTCCAACCGTATAGGCCACCGTACCGTCCTTCAGCCGGGTTTTCACCGCATGCATCTCATCCAGGTCGCGGCTCAACGTGGCCTGCGTAACCGCGATGCCTTCGTCCAATAGGATTTTCGACAGCTGCGATTGTGACGTGATGACATGCGTGGTCAGCGCCTGTTCAATGGCACTGAGTCGCGCGGCCCTGGTGGCAGGGCGCTGCAGGGACGGCAGGACCTCACTCATGCGAGCAGGCTTTCATCTCCACGGGCCTTGCCGGTCAGCCAGGTGAGCAACGCCTTCTGCGCGTGCAGACGGTTCTCCGCCTCATCCCACACCACGGACTGCGGGCCATCAATCACCTCGGCAGTGACTTCCTTACCGCGATAGGCGGGCAGGCAGTGCTGGAATAGCGCATCCGGCTTAGCCAGAGCCATGAGCTCGGCATTGACCTGATAATCCCAGAACGGCTTGGATCGGATGGCGTATTCAGCTTCCTCACCCATCGAAACCCAGGTGTCAGTAAACACGCAATCGGCACCGGCGACGGCCTCACGGGCATCAGTGGTCACCAGAATGGAACCGCCGTTCTCAGCGGCAATGCGTTCGGCATCGGCCACGATATCCGGACGCGGCAGGTAGCCCTGAGGTCCGGCCACACGCACGTTCATACCGGCAACGGCACCGCCGAGCAGATACGAGTTGGACATGTTGTTGGCGGCATCACCGAGGTAGGCGATGGTCTGGTTCTTCAGATTGTCCACGCCGCCGCGGTGTTCGGCGATGGTCTGGAAGTCGGCAAGAATCTGGCAGGGGTGGAAGTCATCGGTCAGCGCGTTGACCACCGGGTGGGTGGAATACTTGGCCATTTCCTCCACGCGACCCTGACCAAAGGTGCGCCAGACCACGCCATAGGCCATACGGTCGAGCACACGGGCGGTATCGGCCACAGGCTCGCCACGGCCCAGCTGGGAGCCGGACTTGTCAATGACCAGCGGGTAGCCGCCAAGCTCGGCAACACCAATGGAGAAACTGGAGCGGGTACGGGTGGAAGGCTTGTCGAACAGCACGGCGACGGCCTGCGGACCGGCAAACGGCTGCTTGTAGAAACGGTTCTTGCTGAACTTGATGGCAAGCTCAAGCACCTGCTTCTGCTCCTCATGGTTGAGGTCGTCATCACGCAGCATATGGCGCAGTTCTGGGGTCATGGTGATCTCCTTATATAGGTCAGGTAAGTCAGTCGTTCGGCAGATCAGCGGGCACGTCCTTGAGAACGGCGAGCGCCTGGTCAACGTCTTCGGCGGTTACAATCAGCGGCGGTGCGAAACGCAGCGCATTGGGGGCCACCGCATTGACGATGAGCCCGTGTTCGAGGCAGTAGTTCATGACGGCGTGGGAGCAGGGATGCTTGAGCTCTACGGCATCGAGCAGACCACGACCACGCACGGATACGTAGAGCGGATTGCCGGTGGCCATAATGCCATCGCGCAGCTGCTGGCCGCGGGCCTCGGCATTGGCAATGAGGTTATCGTCCTCAATGACACCGAGTGTGGCAAGTCCAGCCGCCGCGCCCAACGGGTTGCCGGCAAAGGTTGATCCGTGAGAGCCCGGAGTGAACAGGGCTGCAAGCTTCTCGCCGAAGGCAATCATGCCACCCATCGGGAATCCGCCGGCCACTCCCTTGGCAAAGGTCACCATATCCGGGGTCACGCCGCCGGAAAGATCCTCACGCTGAAATGCAAACCACTTGCCGGTACGGCCGATGCCGGTCTGCACCTCATCGATGATGAGCAGCGCATGGTTGATGTCACACAGCTCACGCACGAACTTGACGTAATCGGCACCCAACGGCTGCACGCCGGCCTCACCCTGAATGAGTTCCAGAATCACCGCCGCCACCGGCCCCTTGCCATAGTGGCCAAGACCGGTCTGGGAGAACGCCTCGTACAGGGCGACCTTGTCGCCGGCACGCACGAATTCGATGTTGGGCACCAATGGGTCGTAGGGCTTGCGGATGTTCGGCTTCCAAGTTGCGGAGAGCGCACCCATCGTACGGCCATGGAAGCCGTGCGTCATGGCAAGAATACGGGCGGGCTTACCGCCGATGGACGGCAGTGCGCCGGGCAGGGTGCGACCATACAGCTTGGCCAGCTTCAATGCCGCTTCATTACCCTCGGCACCGGAATTGCCGAAGTAGACCTTGGAGCCTTCCGGAGCACCGGCCAGTTTGACCAGCTTCGCGGCGAGCTCGATCTGCGGCTCGGAAGCGAAATAATTGCTGATGTGAGCCACCTTGGCCGCCTGCTCAGACACGGCTTTCACCCACTTGGGATGGGCATAGCCCAGCGAATTGACGGCGATGCCAGCCAGGAAGTCAAGATATTCGTTGCCATCAACGTCCCAAATATGCGCGCCCTGACCGTGATCCATAACACGCAGCGGCGTGCCGAACACGTTCATGTGTACCTGGGAGTACTCCCCCAGCCACTTGCTGTCTTCAGCGCCTAGCGTCTCGTTCTGCTCAGTGCTCATAGGAACTCCTCATTTCCATACCGCCTTCGGGCACGACCATGGTGCCGATACCGGCGGAGGTGAATATCTCGTTCAGGATCGAGTGTGGTTTACGACCGTCGATGATGTGGGCTTGGGGCACGCCACCATCGATGGCGCGCACGCATGCTTCCATCTTGGGGCGCATGCCGGATTCCAGATCGGGCAGCATGTCGCGCAGATCCTCCACGCCGATACGCCCGATAAGTGAATTCTTATCCGGCCAGTCGGCATAGAGACCGTCCACGTCGGTCAGAATGACCAGCTTGTGCGCGCCCACGGCTGCGGCAAGGGCCGCGGCCGCGGAATCGGCGTTCACATTCAGTACCTCGGTGGCGTCCTCCTCATTCGGAGCCACAGAGGAAACAACCGGAATACGACCGGCCGCGACCAAATCCTCGACCGCGGAGGCATCGACGGACACCACATCGCCGACCAGACCGACATCCGTGGGCTTGCCGTCGATAACGGGCTTGCGCTGCATGGCGGAGAACAGACCTCCATCCTCGCCGGACAGACCGACCGCCATCGGGCCGTGCGCGTTGATCATGCCGACCAGTTCACGCGAGACCTTGCCGGTCAGCACCATACGCACCACGTCCATCGCTTCCGGCGTGGTGACGCGTAGGCCTCCCTTGAATTCCGACTTGATGCCGAGGGCCTTGAGCATATGCGAAATCTGAGGTCCACCGCCATGCACGACAATCGGATGCAAACCGACCTGGCGCAGGAACACCATATCCTCGGCGAAGCACTGCTTCAAGTGATCGTCGATCATGGCATTGCCGCCATACTTGACCACGATGCGCTGGCCGGCGAATTCCTCCAGCCACGGCAGCGCCTCAATCAGCACTTCCGCCTTCTGATCGGCGCGCAAATCGGTATGCACGTCGAAATGGAACCCAGGTCCCTTCAATTCAGTAGCCATGTTCTTCTTTCCGTAACTTTGCCCCCGCTGACGGGGCTGTCATGCTGCGCATGACTGGGGGTGGTTTGGCGAGACCACCCTCAGTCCGGTTCCACCGGACAGCGTCCTGCAATTACAGTAGGCGTTGCCTACGTTTTGTCGGTTCGCCTGTCGGCGAACACGTCGCCTACAAACGCCTCTCGGCATTTGCTTCACGGCGACATCCGCCAGCGAGAGCATGGTGGATGTCAGCTTTCGTAGTCGGCGTTGATGTGGACGTATTCGTGGGTCAGATCGTCGGTCCAGACGGTGGCCTCGGCGTTCGATCCGGTGTTGAGGTCGATGTCAATGTGGACTTCGCGCGGGGTCATGTCGACTTCGCTACGGTCCCGTCCGGCACCACCGTTCTCGCAGATGCGCACGCCGTTGACGTCGACGGTCACCTTCTCGGAATCATAAGGTGCAACTTCAGGGGAAACGGTGCCTAGGGAGCTGACGATACGGCCCCAGTTCGGGTCATTGCCGGAGATCGCGCATTTCAGCAGATTCGAGGCCGCGACCGCACGGCCGCAGGCAAGGGCCGCGTCTTCGCTGGTGGCACCGGTAACGGTGATGCGAATGTCATGGGAAGCGCCTTCACCGTCGCCGATAATCTGACGGGACAGGGAGGCGCAGGCCTCGCGCACGAGCTTGTTGAACTCGTCCTTGTCGGGCTCCACGCCGGAGGCTCCGGAGGCGAGCAGCAGCACTGTGTCATTGGTGGACATGCAACCATCCACGTCGATACGGTTGAACGAATGCTCGGCGGCCACGGTAAGCGCGGCCTGCATTTGACCGGCACTGACCACGGCATCGGTAGTGATGACGCACAACATGGTGGCCAGCTGCGGGGCGATCATGCCCGACCCCTTGACCATGCCGCCGATCTTCCAGCCGTTGGAACCGGTCAGTTCGACGGTCTTGGCCTTGGTGTCGGTGGTCATAATGGCATGTGAGGCGTCCGCCCCGGCCTCGGCGGTGCTGGCAAGAGCAGCATAAGCGGCTTTGGCACCGGCCAAAACGTTATCCAAGGGCAACAGCTCGCCGATCAGACCAGTGGAGCACACAGCAACATCCTCTGCTTGTGCGCCGACGAGTTCGGCGACCGCCTCGGCGGTGGACACGGACTGTTGATATCCCGCCTCACCGGTGCAGGCGTTGGCACCGCCGGAGTTGAGAATCACGGCTTTGGCGTGACCGTCCGCCACGGCTTTGCGGCTCCACTGCACAGGGGCTGCACAGAATCGGTTCGACGTGAACACGCCGGCCACCGCGTCAAGCGGGCCGTTGTTGACCACGAGAGCGAGATCCTTCTTGCCTTCAACCGATGAAATGCCCGCCACCACGCCGGCAGCGGAGAATCCTTGCGCGAATGTGACGCTCACGGTGCTACTCCGATCTTGGTCAGGCCTGCATCTTCCGGCAGGCCAAGTGCGATATTCAATGATTGGACCGCTTGTCCGGCGGTACCACGGTTGAGGTTGTCGATGGCGGCGAAGGCATAAATGCGCCCGGACTTGCGGTCGGTGACAACCTGCAGGTGAGCGGCGTTGGAACCGATGATGTTGCCGGTGGCGGGCAATGTGCCCTCAGGCAGCAGCACCATGAAGTCCTGGCCTTCGTAGGCTTTTGCCCATACGTCTCGGATCGCTTCGTCACTCATCGCCTTGGCCTTGTCGGTCATGCGAGCCGACACGGTGGCGAGAATGCCTCGGGACATGGGCGCCAGTATCGGGGTGAAGCCAAGCGTGAACTTGCCGGCATCAGCTGCGGTCTCACCGGCCGCATGGGCGAAATTCTGCAGGATTTCAGGAATATGACGGTGCGTGCCGCCCACCGAGTACGGCAGCGCGGATTGCAATGCCTCGGCGGCCAACAGGTTGGTGCGTTTGAGGTTCTTGCCTGCGCCGGAGTAGCCGACGACCAAATCAGCCACGATGTCCTTCGGCTCGACCAACCCTTCCGCTATGCCGGGTTGCAGAGCCAGAGTCGTGGCAGTCACATTGCAGCCAGGGCCCGCAATTCGCTTGGCACCAGGCAGCGCCTCACGTTGACGGGTGTATGCGCCATCGGCAGTCTTGCCGGTGATGAGCTCAGGCATGCCGTAAGTCCAGTGCTCGTAGAAATCGCCGCCATAGAATTCATCCCATGCGGCCTGTTCTTCGAGACGATGATCGGCACCGAGATCCACGACCACGGCATCCGGGTCGAGCTGGGATGCGAGCTTGCCGGAAGCGCCATGAGGCAAGGCAAGGATAATGACATCGTGGCCGTTGAGCACCTCAGGCGTGGTGTCTTCAACAACAAGATTGGCCAGTTGCGGAATATGCGGCATATGCTTGGCCATCGATTCCCCCACGGAGGAATGGCCTGCCACACATGTGATTGCAAAGTCGGGGTGTGCCGCAAGAATGCGCAGCGCCTCGCCGCCGGCATAGCCTGTAGCACCGGCTACGGCCACTGTATATTTCGCCATACTCATCTCTTTTCCGCTGACGTACTTCGCATGAGTATACGCGATTATGCAGACTATTGCATAGTTATACAGTAGGTGTGTTGCAGCAACTCAGCCCTATGCAGAGATGGAATCAGATGAGGGACCAGTGCCGCTGCCGGTGAACTGCTGAAGGATGTCCTGATACAGAGTCATGGCATCATAGCCATTCAATGCCATCCAAATAACCGCAAGGGTGTAGAGCACGTTGATGACCACGGCTGCAAGAGCCAGGCCAAAGCCCTTCATATGGAACGTGCGCGTCCGCCACATCGCCACGCCGCCCATCAGAGCGGAGAGCACCGGTACGGGAAAGAACATGGCGAGCACGAAGGAAATGATTGCATAGGAATCCCAATGCCCGTACAGCGGATTCTGATTGGGGTCATTGAGATCGATACCGTTGTAGTAGTGAGGCTGCTGGGACTGGCCATTCGGCTGGCTGCTGCCAAACCGGGAGCCCGGCCCGTACTGGGGTCCAAACGGATTGTCCTGCTGGGGCTGCCCGTACTGCTGATTGCCGCCGAACGAATTGCCGGAAGAAGCGGGCCGTCCATTGTTCGGCTGCCCGGCTCCGGCTCTGTTGTTATCAGCAGCGGAGCCGTTATTGGCATCGGGTTCGGGAGCGCCATAAATGTACGGGTTGTAGTTTGGCCCGTATTGGCCCGACATCGCACCATATGCGGGCTTCTGGTATTGCCCGTATTCCGGTGTGCTATGTTCCGGTTCACTCATGGCGCTCCTCATGCTTTCGTACAGTGATCAGGCACGCAGCTGGGCGCCGAGATCGGCAGCCTTGGCCACGATAGCCTGGCGAATGGCGTCGCTGTCATCGGCGGACAAGGTCTTGTCCGGAGAACGGAACACCACAGCGTAGGCCAGGGACTTCTTGCCCTCACCCACCTGCTCGCCGGTAAACACGTCGAACAATTCGATGGACTCGAGGTTGGCACCAGCCGCCTCACGAATCACTGCTTCCAGCTGATCGGCAGTCACCGACGCATCCACGGTAAAGGCCAAATCCTGCTTGACTGGCGGGAAGCTGGAAATCGGCTTGGCCTGCACCGGCTTGCCGGTCAGGGTGCCGAACAGCGCGGTAAGGTTCAGCTCAAACGCCGCGGAATGCGCCGGGAAGCCAAGTGCCTCGTTGACGCGCGGATGCAGTTCGCCGACCCAACCGGTGAACACGTCGCCCACCATGACGCGGGCAGCACGGCCCGGATGCCACTGTGCAGGCACATCTTCGGCCGCAGGCTGATCAAGCACGATCTTCGCACCGATGCGATCCGCAAGACGATGCACGGCTTCAACGGCGTCCGACCAATCGACCGGACGCTTGCCGCCCAGCCAGCCATCGTCCTCAGCCAGACCGGTCAGGATGCCGGCCACGTGGTCGGGCTGATCCGGCAGACCGGCGTCCAGCGCTGCCAGCTGCTCATCGGTCGGGCGCACGCCACCGGGCAGAGACGGGATTGCGGGCGCGTTCGGATCCCACAGATAGACATGGCCGAGTTCATACAGGGACACGTTTTCGATGCCTCGGCGAATATTGCGCTGCACGGTGGTGGCCAAGGTCGGCAGAATGTCACGACGCAGGTACGGGCGATCGCCGTAGAGCGGGTTGGCGATCTCGACGCTGACCTTCTTGGTGGCTTCAGGGTCGAAGCCGAAAGCGCGGTAATCGTCGTCACCGACGAACGGGTAGCTCAGCGCCTCGACCATGCCGTATTCGGCCAGCTCGTCCGCCACGCGACGGTGGCGAGTCTGATCCGGGGTCAGGCCCACAAGGCCCTCGACCGGTGCAGGCGGCACGGTGACCGGAATCTGGTCGTAGCCGACCAGTCGGGCGATTTCCTCGACCAGATCACACGGTTCACCCAGATCTGGACGCCAGCTCGGCGCGGTGATGGAGAATTCGCCGTTGCCGCCGCCGGCCACAACGCAGCCGATGTCGGTGAGAATGTCGGAGATGCGGTTGATGTCCACATCGAGACCGGCCACACGGGCCACTTCGGAAGCCTTGAAGTGAATGACCTTCGGACGCGGCGTGTTATCCACATCGTTCGGATGCTCGCTGGGCTCGCCGTTACCGTACTTGGCCATGAGCTCGGCGGCCATCTGAGCCGCAGCAGGCTGCAGCTCGGTGTCGACGCCACGCTCGAAACGACGGGATGCTTCAGACGGAATCTTGTGGCGACGAGCGGAACGGGCGATGGTCACCTGATCGAAGTGCGCGGCCTCCAGCAGGATGTTCTTAGTGTCGGCGGTCACCTCGCCGTACAGTCCACCCATCACACCGGCAAGGCCGAGGATACGCGAGCCGCGTTCGCCATTCGGCGAATCAGTGATGAGCAAATCTTCAGTGCTCAGGTCATGTTCCTTGCCGTCCAGCGTGGTGAGCTTCTCACCCTCGTTGGCACGACGCACAACGATTGGGCCCTCGAGCTTATCGAGGTCGTAGGCGTGCATCGGCTGACCAAGATCGAGCATCACGTAGTTGGTCACGTCCACGGCCAGCGAGATGGAGCGCATGCCAGCACGAATCAGGCGGCGACGCATCCAGCTGGGCGTGTGGGCGTTGGGGTCGAAGCCCTTGACGACGCGAGCGTAGTAACGATCGCAACCGGGAACGCCATGAATCGGGTTGTTGTCATCAATCTCAATGTCGATGTCCACCGGAGTGCCGGGCTGGTAATCAGCAGGCTCCGGAGCCTTCTCGTTCAGCGCGATGGCCGGATCGGTGTAGACGGCACCGGTGGAGTGATGGTACTCGCGGGCAACGCCACGGTAAGACAGCGTGTAGCCACGGTCCGGGGTGATGTTGATCTCGAGCAGCGGCTGGTCGAGATGTAGCAGGTGCATGGCGTCCTGGCCGGGTTTCAGAGCTTCGTATTCGGCCTCAGAGAAGCCGTACTCACGTAGCAGGATGATGCCGTTGTGGTTGTCGCCAAGACCCAGTTCACGCTCGGATGCGCACATGCCGTTAGAGATATGGCCGTAGGTCTTGCGCGGCTCAATCTTGAAGTCGCCGGGCAGCACGGCGCCAGGCAGGGTGACGACGACCTTCTCGCCGGCCTTCATATTGGGTGCGCCGCAGATGATGCCGCGCGGCACCTTGTTGCCGTTCTCGTCGGTCTCGTTCCATTCGTCGCCGCAGTCCACGTGGCACCAGTTGATGACCTTGCCGTTCTTCTGCGGTTCGGGAGTGGCGTCCACCACATAGCCGACCACGATCGGGCCGGTCACCTGGGAGGAGTGAATCTCCTCTTCTTCAAGGCCCACCTTGACGAGGTCCTTGGCAAGCTGTTCATAGGTCAGGCCTTCGGGGACCTCGACGTGGTCCTTGAGCCAATCGATGTCGATCATAGGCATGGGTAATTCACTCCCCCATCACAAACTGTTCGGCGAAACGCACGTCGCCTTCAACCAAATCATGCATATCGTTGATGTCGCTGCGCAGCAGAAGCGTACGCTCCATGCCCACGCCGAACGCGAAGCCGGTGTAGACCTCCGGGTCGATGCCCGCGGACTTCAGCACGTTCGGATTCACCATGCCGCAGCCACCCCATTCGAGCCAGCCGGGGCCGCCCTTCTTATCGGGGAACCACAGGTCGAGCTCGGCGCTCGGCTCGGTGAACGGGAAGTAGCTCGGACGCAGTCGGGTCTTGGCCTCGGGACCGAACATGGCGACGGCGAGCTTGTCCAGCACGCCTTTCAGGTCAGCCATGGTCAGGTGCTTGTCGACGGCGAGGGCCTCGCACTGGTGGAACACCGGAGTGTGGGTGGCGTCCAGCTCATCGGTACGGAACACGCGGCCCGGGCTGGCGATGTACAGAGGCACGCCGCGGGTCAGCAGGGCGCGAACCTGATCGGAGGAAGTCTGGGTACGCACCACCATGTTGGAGCCGACAAAGCCGGCAGCGTCCTTGGCCTGGTTGCCCTTGACGTAGAACGTGTCCTGCATCTGGCGGGCCGGGTGATCCGGGCCGAAGTTCAGGGAATCGAAGTTGTACCATTCCGCTTCGATTTCCGGGCCGGAGGAAATCTGCCAGCCCATGGAGATGAAGAAGTCCTCGACGTCCTCCATCAGCTTGGCCAGCGGATGACGGGCGCCCAAAGGCTTGCGGTTCACAGGCAGCGTCATGTCCACGGTTTCGGCGGCAAGGGCGGCCTGTTCGGCAGCTTCCTTGAGTTCCTTCTCCTTGGGGCCAAAGGCGCGTCCGAAATCGGCGCGTAGCTTGCCCATCAGCTTGCCGGCTTCCTTCTTCTGATCGGCCGGCAGGGAACCGATGGCCTTGCTGGCCTGGGTCATCGCCGAATCGGCGCCTGCGTACTGTGTTTTGATGGCCTTGAGTTCCTCCAGGTTGGAGGCGTGCTGGATCTTCTCGATGCCCTCGGCGACCGCTGCGGTCACCTGGTCGGCGTCGAACACCATTTGTTCTGCCACGAGAACCCTTTCATCTGATGATTTCTCAGCATTTCTAGCGTTTCTTACCGATTTCACATTCTTTCAATATGACCCGACATAGCCAGCGACATCAGCATCACCGCGGCCGAAGTACCAAGGTTCAGCGATTCGGCCTTTCCATAGAGCGGAATGGAGACGATGCGGCCACATCGTTCAAGGATCTCCGGCTCCAATCCACGCGCCTCATTGCCGAACAGCACAGCCTGAGACATGCTTACCGCTGCCTTGTCCGCCAATACCGCGGGCAGGCTTTCCGGCTTGCGTTTCTCGGTACCGTATACGTCAGCGGCCCACACGTCCACATGATGGTCGGAAGTCCAATCGAAGAATTCGTCCGTACGCATGGTGAGCACCGGTAGGTGGAACAAGGATCCTGCAGTGGAGCGGATGACCTTGGGATTGAGCACATCCACGCAATCATCCACGAATATGACGGCATCGCAGCCTGCGGCATCAGCCGCGCGGATTACCGTACCCGCATTGCCCGGATCGCGCACCTGCCAGAATGCGGCAATCCGCGGATCATAATCTGCGGTATCCAAGGCGAGGTCATCGACGTCCGACTGCATGGCCTGCGCATTGCCCACCGCCAGAACGCCTTGGGCATCCGCACTGATACGACGAATCACATCGCCAGTGCACTGATGAACATAAATGGTGGCATCCTGTGACGCTTCGACGATTCTCTCCAGCGTGGAGGAAACGATGCGCGGATGATCCAGCGCTTGTGCGACTTCCACATACAAATCCTGCACTACGTCGGGCCGCCATGTGACGGCTTCACGTACGGACTGAGGGCCTTCGATAAGAAAGCGGCCCGAACGTTCCCGGCCTTTGGCGCGGGCCAAATCGGTGATACGGCGCACACGGTCGGACTTCGGATTATCAAGAATCTTAGGCGTGATGGGCATGGTCACTACCCTACTGCCGGGTCATTACGTTGTCTTTCAGACACCCTGAAAAGCGAAGTGCCAATTCCCGGTACCAATGGCAACGCCTAGGGAGACCAACGGGACGGCGAGACAGATGACGTAGAAAAGCCAGTCGATGGGCTTCAGGCGGGAGATGCGCGCTTGCGAGCGCGGGGCATTGGAGCCGAAGCCGCGTGCTTCCATAGCGGTGGCAAGCTTGGTGGCACGGCGAATGGAGAGCACCAGCAGGCCGAATGCCTGGGAAAGCGCACGCGCTATGGCGTTACCGTCACCGAGGCCGCGCGAGCGCTGGGACAGACCGAGTGCTCGCCAGTCCTCCTGCAGCAGGGTGAACATGCGCAGTCCGGCCAGACCTCCATATACGAATCGCGGCGAGAAATGCAGAATCTCCACCAGTCCGTCAGCCAGATCGGTGGGGTCAAGTCCCAACGCCAGAATCACGCCCGGTACGGCGATCGCCGCCACCCTGATGGCAGTAGCGATGGCGAGATATATGGATCCTTCACTGATGACGATCCAGCCGCTTTGCCACAGAATCTCACCTGAAGTACGGCCATAGAGGAACACGGAGATGAAGCTGCCCGCTGCCGCAACCCACACCGGCCAGGTTTTGCGGCATACGGTCCAAGGCGCCACGCCGCCAATCCACAGCAGCACGAATTCGATGCCCAGCGCCACCGATGCGGACACCACGTCCAGACTGATGAACATCGGAATGCACAGCAGCAGTGCACCGATGATGCGGCTGACGGCGTTGATACGTGCCACGAACCAGGAGGGTGAGGACGCCCTGACGGGTTCCACGCGCGTCTCCTGCGCACTGACCGTCACCACATCGCTTACCGCGACAGTGACCGCCGCACTTGCCGGCTGCGCCGCGGCATTCCCGGACACCGTATCCTCAGAGGCTCCGGCACCGGCATCATCAGTAACGAATCGAATCACGCCGCTCATGCCCGCGTCTCCTCGAACATCACCCGTCGCGCGCCCAGCGCGTCAACCAGCGCCTCATCGTGCGTCACCATGATCACGCATGATCCCTGATCGCGAATCGCGGCAATCAACTTCACCATTTCGGTCCAGGTGCTGAAGTCCTGCCCGAATGTCGGCTCATCCATCACCAGCACTTTGGGTGCGGCGGCCAACATGGATGCCACAGACAAACGCCTCTTTTCTCCGCCGGACAAGGTGTAGGGGTTCGCTTTGGCGAAGCGGGTGAGGTTCATCTGCTCGAGCATACGATCCGCGGTCTGGTAAGCCTCGTCTTCACTGTGTCCCATCGATTTGGGTCCAATGGCCACCTCATCGCGCACGAAGTTAGACGCGAATTGATGTTCGGGCTCCTGAAACACCATGCCGATACGCCCCAGCAGTTCCTTGCTTTTCCAGTTGATGGGTTCTTGACCTGCGTGCGGCGGTTTCAAACTATCCGCAATCAGCACTTTGCCATCAATCGGCTTCAGCAGACCCGCCAAGGTCAGTGCCATGGTTGATTTGCCCGCACCATTCGGCCCCATCAGTGCCGTGACTTCGCCGGCGTGGAAATCCAGATTGATGCCGGTACCCAGCGCCGTGCCGCGTCCAAAGCTGAGGTTCTCGGTACTGAGCACCGTTTCCCCACGGGTTTCATCGTCGGGACGATAATCGGGAATCGCACGTCCCGGCACCCACGCGCCGCCGGCGGCCAGAACGTCGCCCATCTGCGCAAATACCTCATCGGGCTTGCCGTCCGCGATAACCGCTCCAGCCGGAGAATCGGCATCGGGTCGACCGAGCACGATCACGCGGTCCACCAAATCCAGCCATACGTCGATATGGTGTTCGACCACCACCATGGTCTGGCCGGTGGTCTCGATGACCTTTTTGACCGCATCATGCACTTCGACCACGCCTTCGGGATCGAGGTTGGCGGTCGGTTCGTCCAGCAACAACAGGCCGGGCTTCATGGCCAGTACGCCGGCCAGAGCGAGTCGCTGCCGTTGTCCGCCGGACAAATGACGGGTGGAGCGGCCCAGTTCGAGCCCTCCGAGACCGACCATATCCAGCGATTCGCGCACACGCTGCCAGATTTCCTCACGTGGCACGTTGAGGTTTTCGCAGCCGAACGCCGCGTCATCGCCCAGTCGTTCAAGAATGATCTGCGAGTCCGGGTCCTGAAGTACCAGTCCCACGCGGCCTCGCGCCTCGCGCGCGTCAACACCGTCGATGGTGAGCGAGCCTTCCTGCTCGCCTTCCTCATCGCCGCCCAGCACACCCGCGAGACCGGCCATCATCGTGCTTTTGCCCGCGCCTGAAGCGCCGAGCAAAAGCACACGTTCACCTGGCCGGATGGTGAAATCGACGGCACGCAACGCGAAATCCTTGCGCGTGGCGTGCCGCCAGCCCCAGCCGCTAGCCTCTACCGCAGCCGGATCGACCTGCATCAGACGCGTGCCTTGCTGCGTCCGGATTCAAAACGCTCAAGCGCGCCAGTGGCGGCGAGCGCACGGGACAGGTACCAGACCACCACGCCGGCAATCACGATGCCGGAGATGATGGAACCCACCAGGTACCAGGTGACACGCATGGCGTTCCAGCCCGGGTTGGTGGCCCAGTAGTAGGCCCAGCAGCCAACGCCGGCAAGCGCACCGGAAAGGATGGTGGTGCCGAGGTTCCACTTCTTCCAAGCGAAAACGGCGAAGCCGATCTCGGCACCCAGACCCTGGATGATGCCGACGATCAGCGAGCCGCCGACGCCCCACTGGTTGCCCAGCGTGAGCTCAAGGAAAGCGGCGAGAGTTTCGGCGAACAGGGCGGCGCCGGGCTTACGCACGATGATGGCGGCAAGCGGGCCGGCGAACAGCCAGAATCCATTGAGCAGACCTTCAAAACCGGGGGTCACGCCCTCAAACAGAGTCAGCGGGGCGGTGCAAACGATATCCCAGCCCCAGAAGATGACGCCGGATGCAACGGCGAGAATAGCGGCGACGACGATATCGACAACGCGCCACTTGTAATTAGCCTTGGCTACAGCTTCAGCCATGATGTGCCTTTCTTCTCTTCTCACGCAAACCACAGCAGCTTGCACGATTGGTTCAGGCACGGGTAAATAAGAGCGACAATTCCGTGCGCCAGCATTATCCGGTCACGTTCCATCGGTCGAGACTATGCGTCTCCTCTCAGCCGCCTGTCGGCAGCTCCCGTGTCAACTCCCCGACTATAAAGCAAACCACCGTCAAAGGCAATAGATTCGGTAAGCAATGTGGCGAGGCTCTCAGTGAAGACACGATGCCGCTATTTGGCAAGTTGGCGCCACAGAAGACCTGTCAGCGGAGCCAAGCTGCCAAGAACTGGCACAATGGCGACGCTAAGCGGCATTCAGCGGCGCATTGTTGCCAAGAACTGGCAGAATAGCGACGCTAAGATATGCCAAACGGCGCCGAATCGCCAAATACTGACAAGTCGGCGCCGCTATTGGTGGCTGAACCAGGGCTCTATAGAACGCGAAACTACTTACCGAGCTTATCGAGCAGCAGGGCCTCGGTAATCACGTTGTTCTTCAAGCCCGGCAAGGAGATGGACTCGTTGGGGCTGTGTGCGTTGGCCTTCGGGTCTTCGGGGCCAGTGACCAACACCTGAGCAGACGGGAAGATGCGCTGCAGTTCGGGAATGAACGGGATGGAGCCGCCCTCACCCTTGTTAATGGGTTCCACACCGAACGCCTCGGTCATGGCTTCCAGCGCATCCTTGGTGGCGATGGCGGTCGGGTCCATGGCCCAACCCATGCCGTTTTCGCCACGCTCGACAGTGACCTTGGCACCGAACGGCGCGTGGGATTCAAGGAACGCGGCCAAGGCTTCCTGTGCTTCTTCAGGGCGCTGGGTGGGCGCGGTACGCAGAGACAGACGGAAACGAGTCTCCGGGGAAATCACATTGAAGGAGCCTTCGACCGGGTGCGCGTCGAAGCCGATCACGGTCACGGACGGCTTGGTCCACAGGCGGGAAGCCAGGGAACCGGTGCCGGCGAACTCGTAGCTGGAAACCACACCGGAATCCTCGCGTACGGTGGTCTCGTCGAGGTCGCGCTGCAGGCCGCCGATCGGCTCTTCGGCAGCCACGCCGGGCACAGCCAGATCGCCGTTCTCGTCATACATGGAGGCGATAAGCAGGGCGGCCAGCGTATTGGAATCGAAGATCGGGCCACCATATTGGCCGGAGTGCACTGGGTGTTCAAGACCCTTGACGGTCACATCCACGCAGGTATTGCCGCGAAGAGAGGTGGTCAGGGAGGGAATATCGGCCGACCAGTTGCCGGAATCGGCCACGATGATGACGTCGGCGGCAAACTCGTCCTTGTGGGCTTCGATGAACGGGATGAAGCTCGGCGAGCCCATCTCCTCTTCGCCTTCGATGAACACCTTGATATTGACCTTGAGGTCATTGCCGAGGGCCTTCAGCGCGCCGGAATGGATGGCAATGCCGCCGCCATCATCGGCGGAACCACGGCCATAGAGGCGGCCATCGATCTCAGTGGCCACGAACGGGTCGGTGTTCCATTCGGCCGGATCCGGCACGGGCTGCACGTCATGGTGTGCGTACAGCAGCACGGTGGGCGCATCCGGGTTCACGATGTGTGAGCCGATGACTTCCCACGCGCCTGGAGTACCGTCCGCATTGGAGGCTTGCACCACCTTGGCATCCACACCGACCAGTCGTAGTTCATCGGCCACGAATTGCGCGGAACGCCTCATGTGCTCGGCGGTAATGCCGTTGGCGGAAATCGACTGCAGCGCCACTTTCTCGCTCAACACCTTGACGATGCGATTCCAGTCGGATTCCACACGAGAACGAATCTCGTTGGCAGTCAATGCGGCCATGGTAGTTCTCCTCTATATATGTTGTAAGTGGCGTTATTGCAATGGCTACGCCTTATGGTCGGGTGTCTGAACGTCACCGTAACCTCAAAGCATGACATGGAATCCGTTCAAGAAACAAGAAGAGGCTCAGGTTCCCGTTGAGGAAGCCGCGAAGAAGGCCGCGCCCAACGAGAAGAAAGGCCGTCCCACTCCAAAGATGAAGCAGGCTCAGGCCGCCGGCATCCGTCCGCTGGTTCCGGTGGACCGCAAAGCCAGCGCAAAAGCCGCCAAGGCTCGTCTACGCGAGAAGGAAAACGCCGAATACGAGGCAATGCAGAAGGGCGACATCAATCACATGCCCAAGGCCGAACGGTTGCCTTGGCGCATTTACATCCGTGATTACGTGGACGCCCGTTTTAACCTTGGCGAATGGTTTATTCCCGTGGCATTTGCGATCCTGATTGCGTCCATGCTTGTCACGTCTCTCGTGCAGAACCAGTGGGTATCCATCATCATGATGCTGTGCATGTATGGCTACCTGATTGCCGTAATCATCGACGTGTGGCTGATGTGGCGCAAGCTTAAGGCCAAGCTCATTGCCAAGTATGGCGAGTCGTCTGTGTCGAAGGGATCTCGCTCCTTCTCCTACGCGTGGAGCCGTGCCATTCAGATGCGCCGCTGGAGGCTCCCCAAGCCGCGTTACCCGAAACGCGGTCACTGGCCTGCGGACTGATACTCATCTTCTGGCTTCCTTGCGAGGAAGCCATTTTTTTATGCAATGCTGACAGCGCAAACCAGTATGGCTTCCTATGATGGGAGCCATGCTGGTTTGCGAAACATACTGCCGAGGAGGTCAATATGAACGAACAATTCGATTTGGCAATCATCGGTGCCGGCCCCGGCGGCTATTCCACCGCATTGCGCGCAGCTGAGCTTGGCATGAGTGTGGCCCTTATCGAGCGCGACGCCACCGTGGGCGGCACCTGTCTGAACCGCGGCTGCATTCCTTCCAAGGCACTGATTACCGCCACGCACACCATCGACACCGTGCATCGGGCGGCCGAACTCGGCGTCAACGCCTCGGTGAACGGCATAGACTTCGGCACTTTGCGCGATTACCGGCTGCGCGTGGTGGACACCATGGTCAAAGGTTTGACGGGGCTGTTAGCGCACCGTAATATCACTGTGCTGCGCGCCGATGCATCTTTCAATGCGGAAGAAACCGATGCAGCAGACAACGCCCGGCATATTGTTCATCTCGTCCCTTCCCCTGGGCAAACCAAGATTCTCACTTATCACAAGGCGGACGTCCCCGAGCCGACCGGCGCTAGTCTCGATCTGGCGGCCGGCAACGTTGTCATAGCCACCGGCGCCAAGCCTCGTCCGCTGCCCGACAATCCGTTCGCCGGCGCGCTCATCGATTCCACGCAGGCATTGGAAGTCAACGAGTTCCCCTCATCCGCTGTGATTATCGGCGCTGGAGCGATCGCTCTCGAATTTGCCTCGATGTGGAACGCGGCCGGTTCACAGGTAACGTTGTTGATTCGCAAGAATCGCGTACTCTCCGCGTGGGATCGTCGCGCCGGCGCAACGTTGACCCGAGAGCTCAAGCGTCGCGGTGTGAACGTCATCACTCATACCATCGTCACCCATGTGGATACCGGCGCTAATCTGGGTGCCACCGTGCATTACACACGTGAAGGGCAGGATGGCGAACAATCCGTATGGGGCGAGATTGCACTGGCGGCCATTGGACGTACACCAGTTGCTGACCCATCATGGGGCGTCGCACTTACGGAGAGCGGCCATGTTGCCACAGATGCGTTTGGCCGCACCAACAAATCGGGCATATGGGCGGTAGGAGATGTGACGCCGGGCCATGCACTGGCTCACCGCGCATTCGAACAGGGCATCGTCATCGCCGAAACCATCGCGGGTCTCAATCCCAAGCCGGTTGACGAGAACACCGTTCCGCAAATCGTGTTCTCCTCACCCGAGGCGGCATCGGTGGGGCTGACGATCGAGCAGGCGCAGGCGCGTGAGAATCTCCTCGAGGTCAAGGAGACTATCTACCCAATGCTGGCGAATGCTCGCATGTTGATGAGCGGCACAGCCGGTTCACTGACTATCGTCTCCGGCTGCGATGCTGCCGACCCTGACACTCCACGGGTACTTGGCGTGCACATGGCTTCTCCCGTGGCCTCCGACATCATCTCCGAAGCCGAGCAATTGGTTGGCAACCGATTGCCGCTGGCTGACGCGGCCCGGCTCATCCATCCTCACCCCACATTCAGTGAAACGCTCGGCGAGGCGCTGCTGAAGGCCGACGAACGGCCGCTGCACACGCGCTGAGCCAGACCAGCGCACCTGATACGATATTGCCCAGTGTGTTTCGTCCCAGCAAAAGGAAGAAGTGATGGCGGAAAAGGACGCTAAGCCCAAGAAGCAGAGCACAATCAAGCAGATCATCCAGATTTACAAGTACACGGCCAAGGAAGACAAGGCCCTGCCGTGGCTCGAGGCCGGCGCTTTCCTGCTGCCCGTGGTCGTCATGGTCATTATCGGTCTGATTGCCAAGTGGACCTGGCTGACCTGGATTTTCACCATGATCACCGCCGTGATGCTCGGTATCCTGCTGGCCATGATGCTGCTCACCCGCCGTGCGGACAAGGTCGGCTATAAGCAGATCGACGGCAAGCCCGGCGCCGCAATCGGCGTGCTGAGTAACATGCAGAAGGCCGGTTTCGACTTCCCGCAGGAGCCGGTGTGGATCGACCCGAAGACCAAGGACGCCATCTGGCGCGGCACTTCGATGAATGGCATCTATCTTATCGGCGAAGGCGAGTACGGCCGCGTGATGAAGGCCATGGACCGCCAGGAGCATGAAATCAAGGGAGTCACTGCTGGTTCCACCATTCCCGTGTACCGCATTGCCGTGGGACATGGCCCCAAGCAGGTGCCGCTGGACAAGCTGCGCAGCACGGTGACCAAAGCCAAGAGCTACGAGCCCACCAATCACAAGAACGCGCTGGTAGCCAAGATTCATCCGCGCCGCCGCTTCCTGCTGACCAGGGCCGAGACGACGACGCTGAACGAGCGCCTGCGCACGCTGCAGTCCAAGAAGGGCTATTCCATCCCCAAGGGCATGGATCCGAACCGCCCGCAGAAGATCTCCCGCCGCGCAATGCGTGGCCGCTGATAGACTGCCGCATATCCCGTAACGAATCCCCGCTGACTTTCCTGGGTTGGCGGGGATTCTCTTATATTCGTCCCTATAAGCATCATCTCCATCTGTCAATACCCACTGTCCACGTTGCGGACGCCCGTATTCATTCACCCGATTGGTCACGTTTCCTTTCCGTAATGACGTTTCCTTGGAATACCGCGCTTTGCCGGCTGCTGTCCATAGTCACGAAACATTCTCGTAACCCAAGTTTCGAGCCGGCGAAACGCGCGATTTTACGATGGATACCGTTATATTCCACATGAAAGGAGCGGTCCCGTGACCGAACTCAAGTCCAAGGAAGACGCCGAGGCCCTTATCAACAAGGAAGGCATCGAGTATGTCTCCGTCCGTTTCACCGATCTTATCGGCGTTCAGCAGCACTTCACTGTGCCGGCTAGCGAATTCCTGAAGGACGCCTTCACCGACGGCATGCCGTTCGATGGTTCCTCCGTTCAGGGCTTCCAGGCCATCAACGAATCCGACATGAAGCTGGTCCCGGATGTTGAGACCGCTTTCGTTGACCCGTTCCGCAAGCACAAGACCCTCGACGTGGCCTTCTCCATCGTCGACCCGCTGACCGACGAGCCGTACTCCCGCGATCCTCGTCAGGTCGCCGGCAAGGCCGAGGCTTACCTGAAGTCCACCGGCATCGCCGACACCGCTTCCTTCGCCCCTGAGGCCGAGTTCTTCATCTTCGACAAGGTTCGCTTCGAGAACTCCATGCAGCGTTCCTTCTACGAGGTTGACTCCATCGAGGCTCCGTGGAACTCCGGCGTTGACACCGAAGAGGACGGCACCCCGAACATCGCTTTCAAGAACCGCGTCAAGAAGGGTTACTTCCCGGTTCCTCCGATCGACCACACCCAGGACCTGCGCGACGACATGGTCGCCAACCTGCAGAAGGTCGGTCTGATCCTCGAGCGTTCCCACCACGAGGTGGCCGCCGCTGGTCAGCAGGAGATCAACTATCGCTTCAACACCCTGCAGCACGCAGGCGATGACCTGATGAAGTACAAGTACGTTGTCCACGAGACCGCTGCTCTGGCTGGCAAGGCTGCAACCTTCATGCCGAAGCCGATCGCCGACGACAACGGCACTGGTATGCACTGCCACCAGTCCCTGTGGAAGGACGGCAAGCCGCTGTTCTACGACGAGAAGGGCTACGCTGGCCTGTCCGACCTGGCTCGCTGGTACATCGGTGGTCTGATCAAGCACTCCTCCTCCGTGCTGGCCTTCACCAACCCGTCCCTGAACTCCTACCACCGTCTGGTTCCGGGCTTCGAGGCTCCGGTCAACCTGGTGTACTCCGCTCGTAACCGTTCTGCCGCCATCCGTATTCCGCTGGCTGGCACCTCCCCGGCTGCCAAGCGCATCGAGTTCCGCGCTCCGGACCCATCCTGCAACCCGTTCCTGGCCTTCTCCGCTCAGCTGATGGCTGGCCTGGACGGCATCCTGAACCACATCGAGCCTCCGGAGCCGGTCGACAAGGACCTCTACGAGCTGCCGCCGGAAGAGCACGCTGGCATCAAGCAGGTGCCGAGCTCCTTGGCCGAGGCTATGGACGCCCTGGAAGAGGACCACGACTTCCTGACCGCCGGCGACGTGTTCACCGACGACCTGATCGAGACCTGGATTGGCCTCAAGCGCGACGAGATCGACCAGGCTCGCCTGGCTCCGACCCCGCTCGAGTACGAGCTCTACTTCCACATCTGAGTTCTACTACTCATCAAGAAGACCCCCAACCGCTTCTGCGGTCGGGGGTCTTCCCGTATGCACTCACACAAAATGGTTCGCTGCGGGAAAAGTGTGAGCCAAATGCACATTATCGCCCAAACGCACATGAGGATAACAAGCATTCCTCTGACGTAATTGGACATAAGCGCAAGAATTTCTCGAAAAAGCCCATTGCTCGAGAATTTCTTGTGCTAAGCGTCTGTCTGAATATTTGACTCGTTGGGGTCCGGGGTTATTGCGTTTTGAACTGCGCCCCGTTTGTTGGACGTTGTTTATTAGGATACCGTTCTAGGTTGCGAGGGACATGCTCCGGTATTCCTCCGGGGCGTGTCCCTCGAGTCGTATCTGGCGTCGTTTGGTGTTCCAGTGGATGATATAGGCGTCGAGCTCGGACTTGAACCGCTCGTACGAGTCGAATTCGCGTCCCCGGTAGAACTCGTCCTTGAGGTGGCCGAACACCTGTTCGGTGGCGGCGTTGTCCAGGCAGTTGCCCTTGCGGCTCATGGACCGGCGGATGTTCAGCCGTTCGAGCTCCTTTCTCCACCACGGGTGCCGGCACTGCCATCCCATGTCGGAATGCAGGATCGGGTTCGCGCCGTCGGGCAGCTTGTCCCCGAGCATGGCGAGCAGGCGCTTCCGCTGTTCCATGTCGGGATGCCGGCTGACGTCCCAGGCCGTGATCTCCTTGCCGGCCATGTCGTACACGGGCGCGAGGTACGCCTTGGAGCCGGCGACCTTGAACTCGGCGACGTCGGCGCCGAGCTTGGCGAACGGCCCGTCCGCCCCGAAGTCGCGTTTGAGCGGGTTCGGCACCCTCCCGCCCGTGTCGCCCCCGTACGAGCCGTATCTCCTCCAGGGGTTGGCCGCGCGGATCGGGCATTTGAGCCCCATGCGGCGCATGACCCTGAGCACGGTCTTGGCCGACACCCTCCGCCCGAACCCGTGGACCAGGCACATGCGGATCTGCCGGTGGCCGCACCCGTTCGCCGCCCGCGCCCAGATCTCGCCGGCCAACGGTTCGAGGCCGGCCCGCGTCACATGCCCCGGGCGCGACAGGCGATGGAAGTATGCGGATCCGGCCAGCCCGGCTATCCTCAGCAAATGGCCGGGCCGGTGTCCCCGCCCTGCGAGCAGTCGGACGACGGCGCTTCTCTCGCGTCTCGTGACTTGTTCGCCCGCAGGGCCCGCAGTTTTTCCAGGTACGCGACCTTCGCCCTCAGATAGGCGACCTGTTCGGCGAGCTCCTGCTCGCGCGTCGGCTCGGGTTTCGGTCTGGATCTCGAGCCTTTGGGCCTGCCCTCGGGCTTCGGCCTCAACGCGTCCGCGCCGCCGGCCCGGTACTCGCGGCGCCAGCGCCCCAGCGTCGCGATGCCGGCGATACCGTGCTCGGCCATGACCTCCGTCTTGGTCAGGCCGTTCTCGACGTGGTCGCGCGCGGCCGCGACCTTCGTCTCCCAATCGTACCGTCGATTGCCCCGCGAGCCCATGACCGCCTCCTCCCCGCCGGATCTATACAGCATGACCCATTGTTTCGCGGTATGCACCGGCATCGCAAGCCGGCGGGCCAACGACTTGCAACCCACACCCGCTCTGATGAGCTTCAATGCCTCTCGCCGGAACCCGTCGTCATAACGCCCTCTCCGACCCTCACACATACGAAAAACCGCACCTCCGATCATCGAATCCGAATTTCTTCAGTCCAACAATCGGGATGCGGTTCAGAATGATGTCCCCTTGGTGCACAATAATCATTGTGTACATGTCTATCTGGATGTGTATATATTGTCATTGCATGTTCTGCTTGAGCATGCAATGACTGTAACGTCGCCTAGAACGTTGCCTGTTCCACGGCTGACAAGTTCGCAATGCTGTGGATATGTTAGTGCTAGACGATGTATCAAGCGTTAACCAGAAAGAACGCATTACGAATCCAGGAGTGAACGAATGATAGAGTACCAAGTCGAGGCAGTGGACTCGTTGGAGAAAATCTTCCCTGGTGACTTCTCTGACGCGCCTCCCGCGCCCACTATCCGTTCAGTGGAGGGTCTCGCTGGCGAGACTGTATCCATGCAGCTAGTCTATCGCGCCAAGATTGACACTGAGGAATTGGGCGTCACTTGTGTGAACACGTTAGTAACGCACGTGCGGGTGCAGGGGACCATGTCCAGCCGTACACGCATCCGAGTCGTACGTGCCGTGCCCGTGGACTTCGCCGTTTACCCCGGCGATACCGACGACGTCTACATCAGCGAGAGACCAGGCCTATACCCTGACCTGTTACAAGATACGGACAATTGGGTCGCAATGCTGCCCAACGAGTGGCGCGCCCTATGGGTGGATATCGAGTTACCTGAACTAGACGAGACTATCGCGGACACATCGGAGGACAGTGAGCTAACTTTTACGTTCACTGACCGTCAGGAGCACACTGTATCCACAGTCACTATTGAAGTACGACGCATAGCCGCGCAACAGCCTGCCCTGAAACTTAAGCACACCGAATGGCTCCATGTCGATTGTTTGGCACATTGGTACAATGTGCCGGTCTGGAGTGAGGAGCATTGGCGTATTATCGAACGTTATGTACGTTTGGCGGCAAAGCGCGGTATGACGATGATATACACTCCGTTGTTCACTCCGCCATTGGATACCCAAGTAGGTCACGAACGGCTCACCACACAGCTTGTTGGAGTGTCCAAGAGGCCGTATGGATGGGAATTTGACTTCTCGATGTTGGAACGGTGGGTACGAATGTGTCAGATGGCCGGTATCCGATACTTCGAGATGAGCCACCTGTTCACCCAATGGGGCGCGAAGCACAGTCCAAAAATCGTTGCTGACGTCGACGGCATTGAACGCAATATATTCGGCTGGCAGACGGATGCCACCGATCCCCGAGGCGCATACGCCGCGTTTCTTAGCATCTTTTTGCCCAGTTTGGACAGAGAATTGCACAAGCTCGGCATTGCCGGAGACACGATATTCCACATTTCCGATGAGCCAGCCAAAGAACACTTGGACTCGTACATGGCAGCCAAACGCCTAGTAAATCCCTATCTACAAGAGTACGATGTAATGGACGCGCTTAGTGACATAGACTTCTACCGTAATGGCGCCTGTGATCATCCTATCCCCTCTGCGGATGCCCTTGAACCATTCGCGCGGGCTGACATACCTGGTTTGTGGACCTATTTTTGCTGCGGACAAACAAAAGACGTCCCCAACCGGTTCATGTCGATGCCCTCGTATCGCAACAGAATCCTTGGTGTGCTACTCTATGTATATGACCTAGATGGTTTCCTGCATTGGGGCTTCAACTTCTACAACTCACAGTTCTCTCTGCGTGCCATTAACCCGTACACTGAGCCGGGGACTTCGGAAGGCTTCGCAGCAGGTGACGCCTTTTTAGTTTATCCCGGCCCTGGTGGCATGCCCGAAGAATCCATTCGCGGCATGGTGCTTGAAGAAGCATTGAACGATTTGCGCGCATGCCGCATGCTCGAGTCGCTCACTAGCCGCGACTACGTACTGCATTTGTTGAACGATGGGTTAGAGCGGCCGTTGCAGTTCGCTAACTGGCCGCACGATGCGCAGTGGCTACGCGACCGGCGCCACGTTATCAACCAAGCAATCAAACAGACATTGGATAAGTAACCTGTAGCACTAAGGCTCTGTTGCACCAAGCTTGACCTTCTTGATTTGAATATCAAGAATAGGAAAAGCGGGGTTATAAGCCAAAATGTGTGTCTGAGGGTGCGGTCCCATTCGGTGGCGTTGGGGTGGCGGACGCTGGTGTGGAATTCGTTCCAGTCGATGCCGGCGCCCCACCGGTTGGGGGTGCCGTAAATCTCGTGCGCACCCTGCGGGCTTTTCTCCCAGGCCCGTTCGTAGAGTTCCTCGATCCGCTGGTTCGTGATCGCGTTGGCCACAAGCCATGAGGCTGGTTGAGGCCGCCGGGTGTGTTGGCGGCGCCACCGGCCCACCGCCCTGATGTGGCGGATCAGGCTCAGCCCGCGGTGATGGCGGAGCATGTCGCGGATGCGCGCGTTCCACGATTCGATGAGGTTGTTCGTCGCCGGGATCGTCGTCCCGCAACCCTCCGGCGGTTCCAGGAACGTGAACAGGTGCTTCTCGCGGATGCGTTTGCGGACCATTCGTTCCACTTTGACCAGGTGTTGGCGCCGGTCCGCGACAGTGCCGTCCGTATACGTGCTCTTCTCGTCGAGGAACGCGTCGTGCGTTCGCCTCCCATTGGTCGTAGGAGACCAGCCATACCACCGCGGCATCTCCGTCCGTCACGCGGCTCGGGGCGACCAGCGATCTCGCGTAGTTGCCTGCCTGCCTCGAACCTTGGCCTCGACCTGGTCGATCGCGTGATGTTTGTTTGTGTTCAATGTGAGGTGAGCCGAGTTACCGCGATGGTGTGGGCCGGGTTACCGGCAAGAAGTCGACCGTTTTATCGCCCCTTGGCGCAAAAAGGCGTCGGCCCGTTTCGTCCCGATTAGATTCCCGGGGTTGGTGGTGTTTTCCCAGGGAAGAAAGGAACATGACGGTGTCGACGCCCGTGCAACAACATATCAGGATTCTCGACGCGCAGGGTCTCTCCTGGCGTCGGATAGCCAGGGAGATCGGAGTGTCAAGGCAGACGGTCAGGAAGTACGCCGAATTGGAGGATTGCTCGCCCAAGCCGCCGGAACGGACGGCGGCGAGGTCGAAGCTGGATCCGTTCAAGCCCGTGATCGACAAGTGGCTTCAGGCCGACCGCATGATGCCGCGCAAGCAGCGCCACAGCGCGATGCGCATATGGCACCGGCCGCGGGACGAGCGTGGCTATGACGGTTCCTACCAGCTCGTGCAGCACCACGTGCGGCAGCGCAAGCGTGATTGGAGGGAGCCGGGCGACGGATTCATGGAACTGGAGTGGGAGCCCGGCGTCATGCAGGTCGATTTCGGCCGGACCCTGGCCGTGATCGGGGGCGAACGGACGGACGTGCACTGCCTGGTCGCCACGTTCCCGTATCCGAACATGCGCCATGTGGTCGCGCTGCCCGGGGAGAACGCCGAATGCGTGTGCGAGGGGTTGGAGACGGCGTTCTCCCATGCGGAGCCGGCCCCGCGGGTGATGGTGTTCGACAACGCCACCGGCGCCGCGCACCGGGTCGCGTGGGACGGAATTGTGTTTTGTCAAATTGAAGTAGTCCAAAGAGGATGGTGACGTTTTGTTGGACTTGTCATTGATTCCATCACCACCGATCATGCCACAAGACCGAGTCTGCGTCGACGATCCATGATGCCCGTGTCCGGACTCCGTCTTGATCCTCTTGTCCCGGTACCGGACCATGTAGTCGTCGAGCATGTTGATGAACCCGTCCATCGAGACGCCCGCGAAGCTGCGCCTGTGGAAGAACTCCTGCCTGGGACGGCCGAAGAACCCCTCCGCGGCCGCGTTGTCCGGAGAACAGCCTTTCGCGCCCGTCGAACGCGTCAGGTTGTTGTCCGTGCAGATGCGGATCCATTCCGGCCACCGGTAGTGGCAGCCGCGGTCACTGTGGATGATCGGCTTCTCTCCGTCCTTGAGCGTGGAGCACGCGTCGGCGAGCATGCCGTTGGCCAGCTCGGCGTTCGGGCTCGTGCCGATCGTCCAGGCGACCGGCATGCCGTCATGGCAGTCGATCACGGGCGACAGGTAGGCCTTTCCCGCGGGGATCGAGAATTCCGTGAGGTCCGTGACCCACAGCATGTTCGGCCGCTCGGCGTGGAAATCGCGGTTCACCAGGTTCTTCGGCGCCTTGGTGAGCTCGCCCTTGTACGAACTGTACCGCTTCGCGCTCTTGAACAGGGGCACCAGGCCATGTGAGGTCATCAGCCGCATGATCCGTTTGGCCGATACCCTGACGCCCATGCTTTCCGGCTCCAGGTGGATCCGCTTGTACCCGTAGCGGCGTTCGCTGTTCTCGAACGCCTCGCGCACGAGCTCCAGCAGCGGCGCGTCCTTGTCGGGGCGTTTCATTGCGTTGAGCTGGTAATGGTACGTGCTGCGCGCGATGCCGACCACGGGCAAGAGGCTCCTGGCCGTCACGCCCAGCGTCTCGCCAGCGGTCTTGACGAGGATCGTCTTCTCTCGGCTGGCCGGGTTTTCCGGGTCTGCGCCCGGCTCTTTCCCCAACAGCTCCAACGCGCCCTTCCGGATCGCGATCTCGATGTCGAGTTCCCTCTTCTCCCGTCGTTGCCGTTCGACATCGGCGTCCAACTCGTCCAGACGGGCCTGGAGCTCCGCCACTTTCCTCTCCATCGACGCCAACGCATCCGCCGGACCGGCCGCGTCCGACGCGTTCGGAGCCACGGTCGGCTTGACGGACGGCTCCTTGGATTCCACGACGGTCCTTCTTTTCCCGGATCCGGACACAGTCGCCTCCTCGGATTTCGCGAGCATCTGCCGTTTCCATTCTCGCACAGTCGCGTCCTGCACGCCCAGTTCGGCTGCCGCCTCACGCGATTTCAGCCGTCCGGACGCGACCGCGACCACCGCCTCGCGTTTCAGCTCCTCGGGGACCGGACCGTGCCTCAACTTGCGTTGGCCGGGCGCGAGCTCGTCGATCCACGCCATGAGCAGTTCCTTGCTTTTCGGATAGCCGAGCATCCGCATGGTGCGGCTGAGCCGTCTGCCGTATTCGAGGTAATGGTCCACCGCGGCCCGTTTCTGCCCGTCCGTGTACCGCCTGTAGCGTTCCCCGCGCCCGGAGGGAACGCCGGTGCGCTCCTCCTCGAGCCGGTCCGCGTACCACGACGGCAACACGCCCTTGCTGGGATAGCCGAGCTCGCGGATCACGTCGGCGGCGCAGCGTTCGTATTTGATGTACAGGTCCACGGCCCTGTCGCGCTGCTCCCTGCTGTACTTCGCCATGAGGGGGTTCTCCTCCCGGTCAGGGAGTCCAAGAAAACGTCACCACCTCGCGCCGAACACGTCTATTTGACCATAAACACAAGAGTTTTGTTAGTTAAGTTTACAATAAAGGCATGAAGGTATACACTATTTATCAATCATCGCACACCACAGTGGTGATTTTCTTACGAAGGAGTAAAAGTTATGGTATCGCACAACAAGCGCATCGTGGCGATTCTCGCCGCGGTCGCGGCAATGGGAATGGGTCTGGCCGGTTGCGGCAGTGGCACTGCCGGTGACGCGAAGGCCTCCGGCGATGGTGGTGTGGTCAACATCACTTACATGCACCGTCTTCCGGATTCCGCAGGAATGACTTTGGTCAATGACATCGTGGCCAGGTGGAACAAGGAGCATCCGAACATTCAGGTCAAGGCCACCAAGTTCGATGGCAATGCCTCCGACATGATCAAGAAACTCGAGACGGACACCAAAGCTGGAGTGGCACCGGATTTGGCACAGGTGAGTTATGCAGAGCTACCTGAAATCTATTCTAAAGATATGGTTCAGGATGTGAGCAAAGAAGCTGCAAAGTATGAGGATAAATTTGTTCCTGGACCTTTTTCTCTTATGCAAGTTGCTGGCAAGACCTACGGCTTGCCGCAGGACACCGGTCCGTTGACCTACTTCTACAACAAGGCCGAGTTCGACAAGCTGGGCCTCACCGTGCCGAAGACCGCTGACGAGCTCATCGAAAGCGCCAAGAAGGCTGCGGCCCAGGGCAAGTACATCATGTCCTTCCAGCCTGATGCGGCCGGTACCTTAGTCAGCTTAGCAGGAGGTGCGGGTCCCTGGTATAAGGTTAATGGCAATTCTTGGAATGTCGATGCGTGGACAAAAGGATCACAAGCGGTTGCTGGCGTGTATCAACAGTTGATTGATGCCAAGGCCACGGCAACGGTTCCTCGGTGGAATCCGTCCTTTGATGAATTACTCCAGAACGGCACTTTGATCGGTACCGTGGCCGCCGCTTGGGAGGCCCCGTTGTTCATCGAATCCTCCGGTGGCACCGGTGCCGGGGATTGGCGTATCACACAACTTGGAGATTGGTTCGGTGCCAAAGATGAGATTGGTCCTGGCCAAGGTTCCGGCGTGGCAGTGCTCAAGGGCTCCAAGCACCCGGCTGAGGCCATGGAGTTCCTTGCATGGTTTAACACACAGTCGGAGGATCTCACCAGTCAGGGTCTAGTTTCGCCCGCTTCGGGGAAAATAGCTAATACACCGCAGAAGTGGGCCGACTTCTTCGGTGGAGAAGATCTAATGAAAGAATTTGCAAAGGCCAACGAACGCATGTCAACTGACTTTGCCTATATCCCGGGCTTCTCTGCCGTTGATAACGCGATGCAGGAACAAGCTTCGAAGGCCGCGGACGGTTCCGCCAAGGTCTCCGACATCTTCGATGCCGCACAGAAGACTTCGGTCGAAACACTGAAGAACCTCGGTCTGTCCGTCAAGGAGTGATTCCACTGGGTCTTGCGTGAGGTCGTCGGTACTCACGGCTCGCCTCACGCAGGGCTTCCGATGACTCGCATCATCAATATGAAAGGCCGGAACCACAATCCGGCCTTTCATATTGCCCACGGGTATTCCGCGGGTAATGTGACCTTTGAACAATGTACGTTGTTCCTTTGAAAAGACAGGGGTAGGGGGCTGCGGACGTTTTCTTGGAGATGATCATGCAGCCGTTCCTTGGCTGTGTCTGCATTGTACCGGTCTCATCCAACCGAGCGACCGTTTGATGCGCTCGTGGTCGTGCCAGCGGATGCAGTCGCCGACAAGGGCAAGCACCTCAGCGCGGGTACGCTCCTCCCAATGCCCGGGATAGACGGATTCCGTCTTCATTCGACCGAAGAACCCCTCCGCGGCGGCGTTGTCCGGCGGACGGCCCTTCGCGCCCGTCGACCGCGTCGGGCCGTACCGGTTCGATCGCCTTCGTTCTTGTCTCCAGTGGGATGATGGGTCTGACCATACGACCGGCATACCGGGGATCCTTCGCCGGCCTGCGTTCCAGGTACTGCCTGGTCGGATAGCCCAGGCGCCTCACCACCCGGGCCGTGGTCATCGGCGTGGAGAAGTACAGCTCCACCGCGCGCTGTCGTTCCTCGGGACCGGACATACGATAATCCTTTCGTTCAGTCTCCAAGAAGCGGCTTCGCGGGCGTCCCCATGGGCGGGTTCATCAGCATGCTGGATGACTACATGGTCCGGTACCGGGACAAGAGGATCAAGACGGAATCCGGGCACGGGCATCATGGACCGGCGCGGGGTGCCGAGTCTTGCGGCATGATCGGTGGTGATGGAATCAACGGCGAGTCCAACAAAACAGCACCAGCCCCAAAACACCATAAAAGTTCCTACAGGCCACAACATCCTTTCACTAGTTATCTAGACAATCCCGCTGGACCCCACCGGCAAGGGACGGATACGATGGAGCGCGCGCTGGAAGCCCGCGCTCAACGCCTTTGCCATCACCTTCGCCGACCGCTGGCCAAGCGAGGGAACACAACAATGAAAACGCCAGTTACACACTTAACGAGACAGGCCCACGAATATTCATCTGTCAGTGCAAAAAAATCTCGAAATGGCGGTTTTGTTCGAGAAATCTTTGCGCTCAGGCAGCGTCAGTGCAAAGATTTCTCGAAAACAAGGATTATTTCGAGAAATTGTTGCGCAGGAAATTCATCGGAATGTATGTCACCTGACATCGACGATGTCTGAAATCCACCAATAGATGATTCGTACAACTCAATGTGCGATTACAAGTATGTGAGGCTCACACTTTTCTTATCGAGAATCATTCGTTGCGCAACTCAGAGCGCCATAAGGCGCTCGGCAAGGCCCCGGAAGGTCTGGCCGATGCCATCAGTGCGCAGAGCGCCCTCGGAGGTCAGGACCGCCGGGCGTCCGGCCTCACCGGTCTCGCGCACCTCGGGTTCCAGAGGGAGCTGGGCCATCAGCGGCACGTCATAGCCCAAGGCCTCAGTCAGCTGCTCGGCCACGCGCTGGCCGCCGCCTGCGCCGAAAATCTCCAGCTTCTCACCTTTATGCTCGTAGTAGCTCATGTTCTCCACCACGCCGCGCACCTTCATGGGCACCTGCAATGCGACCAGCCCGGAGCGCACGGCGATGTCGGAGGCGGAGGGCTGCGGGGTGGTGACCACCACGAGTTCGGCGTTGGGCAACGCCTGAGCCACCGAGATGGCCATGTCGCCGGTGCCGGGAGCCAGATCAAGCAAAAGCACGTCGGGCTCGCCCCACCATACATCGGAGAGGAACTGTTCCAAAGATCGCTGCAGACGGGGACCACGCCAGAGAATCGCGCGATCGGCACCGGCGAACATGCCGATGGAAATCAGCTTTACACCCCATGCGGTGACCGGCATAAGCATGCCGTTCAGGTTGGTGGGCTGGGTGTGCACGCCGAACAGACGCGGCAGGGAGAATCCATAGATATCCGCGTCAATGGCGGCCGTGTCATAGCCAAGTGCCGCAAAAGTGGCGGCGAGGTTCGCCGTGACCGAGGACTTGCCAACGCCGCCTTTGCCGGAGGCAATGGCGAAGATTCGGGTCTTGACTCCGGGCTTGCTGAACGGGTTCTGTTTACGTTCGGCCTTGAGATCAGCAACAAGGTCAGCCAGCTTATCGCGGCTCATCGAGCCGACTTCGATATGGGTGTTGAGCTGTGCATCAGGATAGGAGCTCACTGCGCCGTTGATCTGGTTGGTAATGGTTTCGCTCAGCGGACAGCCAGGAACGGTCAGTTCGACATGCACGGTGACGTCATAGGCATCAGTGTCAACGTTGGCATCAGCAGGCGTGGCCTCGATGGCGGCAATCATGCCGAGGTCGGTGACCGAACGGCCAAGCTCAGGGTCGATGACCTTGCTCAGGCGTTCATAGATCTCGGCTTCGATCTGACGTGCGTCGCTCATAAATCCGTATCCTCCTTAAGAACCTGTACTACCCTAGCGTGTGTTGCGGCGGCATGCCAGAGAGAGTGGAGTAAGTCACACTGGGGCAGGACTGCGTTGAGAATTCACTCCTTGGCTCGCAATGGTTACTCTCCTCAGTCGTCTGATGCGACAGCTCATCCGCAATTATGAACAAACTGCGTTCGCATCCTCTGGCTCGCTGTCGTTCGCTCTTCATCTACAAACAGCCCAGCCTCAGAGAAGGGAGCCAAGAAATCAGATGCTACCGTTTTCGAGGAGTTGGGCGAATTGAGCCTCATTGAGCATGGGTATGCCGAGTTCCTCAGCCTTGGCGGCCTTGGAGCCGGCGTTTTCGCCGACCACCACGTAATCCGTCTTCTTGCTCACCGAACCGGCTGCCTTACCGCCACGCTCAATGATTGCCTCCTTGGCGGAGTCGCGAGAATAGCCCTCCAAGGAACCGGTGACCACCACTGTTTTGCCGGCCAAGGTTTGCGGCAGCGTACTGGTCTCCGCTACGTCAACGCCCACGCCGGCGGCCTGCCACGCACGCAACGTCTCGCCACGCCAGTCTCCGGGTTCACGGGCCGCGGCGAACCAGTTCACCACCGATTCGGCGATTTCCGGACCGACGCCATCGATGGCGGTCAAATCCTCGACCGTGGCGTTTTCAATGGCGCCCAACGAGCCCATAGCGGAGGCAATCAGACGCGCGGTGGGAGGCCCGAGCCGTCGAATGGACAATGCCACCAGCACACGCCACAAGTCCGCGTGACGGGCTTTGTCCATCTCATCGAACATCTTGCGCGTATTCTCGCCGGGCCTGATATACACCGGCACATCGGTGACGCCCGTGCGCGTGGTTTTGTGGTCGACGCGAACGATAACCGCATCAGCCGGCACGTCATATTCCGGGTAGCGCGATGAGACAAAGGCCGGCTTCGCATCAGGCAAAACCGCGGCTTCGCCAGATGAGCCGGGCCTGATGCCTGACGCACTCCCCTGTGCCGACTGCACTACAGCCGGTCCGATTCCCTCCTCAGCAGCCGTAGCAGTCGCCACCTGCGCACGCTCAGCCAACTGCTTGGCGGTAAGTCTCTTGGCCGCCGTAGGAGCCGTCCAGAAAGCGGGCACCTGATGCCACAGGCCAGAGCCACCCACGCGCTTGCGCACTTTCTTCTTCTTGCCGTTGGCATCGACCACTTCATGCACTTCGACAATCGCAGCCTCACGCCACACCTGCACGTCACGCAAATCGACGGCAGTCAAGGCGAACAGTCCGGATTCGTTCGAAAGCACCGGCCGCTGCACTGTCGGCAATGCCAATCCCGGAGCCGGCTCGTAAGGGTCCGGTTCCTCACCGGGAGCCACCAGAATCTCCGTGATATTCGGCGCATAGGTCGCCACAGAATCGGGACGGTTCTCCTCCGGGTTGGTCAGCGCGATGGCCGACTGCTCGCCCAGATGCTCGATATCGAAGGCCTTGCGCGAGGCCAGCGAGATCACGCGCTCGGTGAGCTGCGCTGGGCAGCTTTCCACGTTCGGGCAGCGAATATCCTTATCGCCCTCCTTGGCGGGAGCCAGTTTCGCGCCGCATGACGGGCAGAACTCGGGCATGACGAATTCTCTCAGTTCTCTCTCACGCCCCTTGCGACGCTCCAGCACCGGCCCGACCAGTTCGGGAATCACATCACCGGCCTTGCGCACCACGACCGTGTCACCGATGAGAATGCCCTTGCGCTTGACCTCGAAACCATTGTGCAACGTGGTGCGAGCCACAGTGGAACCGGCCACATAAACCGGTTTCAACACCGCAACCGGCGTCACACGACCAGTACGCCCCACCTGCACGGTGATGTTGAGCAGCTCAGTATTGACCTCTTCCGGCGGGTACTTATAGGCGATGGCCCAACGCGGCGCCCGCGAAGTGGCGCCAAGGGTGCGTTGCAGGCCAAGGTCATCGACCTTGACGACGATGCCGTCAAGCGCATGTTCGATATCACCGCGGTGCTCGCCGTAGTAATCGATCATGTCGAGAATCTCATGGAAGGACGTGACCGAACGATTGTGAGGAGAGACCGGCACGCCCCACTTGGCATACAAATCATAGGCTTGCGATTGGTCGGCTATCACGTCATGGGTGCCACGAGGATGATCAGGTCCCCAAGTGAGCTGCCCTAAACCATGCGCATAGAAACTCAGCCGGCGAGTGGCGGTGATGCGCGGATCCTTCTGCCTCAACGAACCGGCTGCGGCGTTGCGCGGATTGGCGAAAGGCGCTCGGCCTGCATCCTCCTGCTCGCTATTGAGTGTATGAAAATCATCCCAACGCATGAACACTTCGCCGCGGATTTCCACGAAGTCCGGAATATCCTCTTTAGGCCCACCAAGCTGCGCCGGGATGGAGCCGATAGTGCGCACGTTCAGTGTGATGTCTTCACCGGTGACACCATCGCCACGAGTCAGCCCCTGCTCAAGCACGCCGCCTCGATAGATGAGATTCAATGCCAGACCATCGATTTTGACCTCGCAGCTCATTGGCAACGGCTTGCCGTCCGGCCAATCAAGATCGCGAATCACCGAATCGTACCAGTCCTTGAGTTCCTCGATAGAAAAGACATCATCAAGGCTCATCATGCGGCTTGGATGCCGCACGGAAGTGAAATCGTTGGAGAACGAGCCGCCAACTCGATGGGTGGGCGACTGTGGATTGTCCAGCGAGGGGAACGCCGCCTCAAGCTTTTGCAGGCAACGCAGGCGCGCATCATAGGCGGCATCGGAGCTGACGGGTGCATCATCGATGTAGTAGGCGATCTGGTCGGCCTCCACCCAAGCGGCCACACGAGCCCACAGACGCGCCGCGACCTCGGCATTGAGCGTATTGACGTCAAGACGATCGAGCCGCATCGCGTCATCATCGGTGGCGTCAAGCGCGGCCACCCACTGCTCGGAACCGGGGGCAAAGCGGGTAACGCCTTCGTCGGGCCGGATCTCGGCCGCATCCCCATCGTCGAAATCCCATGCCAACTGTTCGTTCGTGCTCATGATTGTCTATCCTAGCGGGCGAACTCCCCCTGAAACGGCTACGCAGAAAGGGAACGAAGGAATTGGGCCTGGATAACGTCGATATTGTCGCCTTCGCCATCATTCATACGGGCAACAGCCACCGAAAGCGTGCGGGCAGGCACAAACATGCCCTCATCGACGCATACACGAGCGGCATCACGCACGATACCGGCCACTTCAATGTGCGGCCAGACCGGCAAATCATGCGAAGACAACACTTGCGCCGCGCTCTCCACCGATTCCGGCACACGGATGCATTGCGAATCGGCTCGGGAGACCAGCTCCTGTAACTCGCTCTCCAGCGATCCGATTGCTCCAGGTGCAATATGGTCGCTCATGATGTAGGCTGCGGCAGCCGTATCGAATCGGTCCAGCATCCACTCCGCATAGGCGAAACGGTAATAGGCGAACGCCGCATCATCACGATCCAGAGCCACTCGCAAGGCATTCAGGCAGGCGGCGCGCGCCGAATCCCAATCCTCATTGCGGGCCAGTTGAATGGCCAATTTCAGGTGCGACAGCGGATAGGCGGGCGCGTAGGCCACCATACGATTCAGGTGTGGAATCGCGGCTTTGGCTCCTTTGAGCTGTCCCAGCACATCAGCTAGTTCCATATGTGCATAGAACAGATTGTCAGGAATCAGAACCGTGCGCTCATCCAATGTGGCGAACAGGCGGTTATACACCACTCGTTCGGCATAGGAATTGAAGTATCGCGGCACCCCAGGCCCCATGGCAAAGGTCTGGTCCATACGGGCCGCAGCCGCTTCGGCCATCTCAATGGCCTGATCGGCCTGTCCGGAGAACAGCAGATCGCGAGCGCGCAGACGTTCCTTATCCAGCTCGTCGGCAAGAGTGAAGGCAAAGTCCGGCGTATCGTTGCCATCAATCAGCGCACTGGTGACCTGCGAGGCCAGACCCGTCAGTTCGGGATCGCTGATGGATTCGATGATTTGCATGGCCCGCTGCGCTTTCTCCACGGAATCAAGTTCCGTATTACGGGCGATGTCGTGGAACGCATTGACGCCATGCTGCAGCAGGTCCACACGCTGAATCGCCAGACCAGCGCTATTCTGCGCGCCCAGTACTCGCGCGGTCGACGCGTTGAACTGACGGTCGGCAAGTTCCGGCTCCTCCTGGGAGCCAACGGGCGAGAACCGGCTATCGGCCAAGTCGAAGTCGGCGTTGATGGGCTTGAGTCCGCCCTCGCCGTCGACATCCATCACCGCACCAAACATCCGGTAGGTTTCTTCAGGGTGGTCAAGACCATCGGTGTCGAGACGTTGCAGGAAGGCATCCCTGGCGAATGTGACGGTGACCATGTTGCGCACGGTGGGGTTACGGCGCAGCACGCTCATCGGATCATCACCCGCACCCGCATTCTCGGTTTCGTTGCCGTCATCCGACGCCATGCCGAAAGCCATCTCGTCAATATCTATGCCCCGCATAAGGTCTTCGAACTGGGAGTCGATGGATGCGCTGTCGTCGCTGTCTTCGGCATTCTGCTGAGACGGGCCCGCCCCATCCGTCTCCGCGTCCGTTGCAGGCTGCTCATCACCGGTGCCAGTGGGCGGCTGCCCAAAGGTCTCCTCATGCGTGATCGGCCGGGTCGGATCGCCATGGAAATCGCCATCCTTGGGATCAGCCTTGGAACTGACACGTCCCAAATCGCCGCTGCGCAAATGCTCGAAAGCGCTTAACGCCTCGCTCATCATCTCTTCGATGGCCGAGTCCTGCTCGGCAATCGCCTCTTCCAAACCGATGGAATCGATGTGCAGAGACACCTGATGCACGGCTTGGCTGGTGCCGAAGCTCAGCGCCGCCATCATCAGGCCGACGCGCAAGTTGTAGGAGGCGCTCATCGATGCACGCTCGACGCTGCTCAGCGTTCTCCACGCGCGCCGTTCGGTGTCATATCTGCTATCCGGCATCATCGACGTGCCCGCCGTGGTGAAGCCGATGGCTACTTCCCCCGAATCCAGTCGGGAACGAAACTCGACATCAAACCGATACGGTAGACGCAATCTGCGCAGCAGGGACGACAATGTCTGCCGATACACCCATTCGTCCGTGCGAGGCGTTGCATTCCTCGGGTCGGGGAACTCCTCACGAATCCGGTCTGCGGCGTGCTCGGCCGCATTGACCAGGCTCAGCACCGCACGGCGTTCATCGGATCCGTCATACGGGTCGAGCGCCATAATCGCGGGGTTTTCGATGAGCTTCATATCGATCTGCGCGGCCTCGGCACGGGTCACCGTGTCTTCCGTGGGATTGAGCCCACGCGAGGAATTGCGCTCCAGCCAGGCGCTCACCGCGGCAAAGCGATTGAGATTGCCTTCGATTTTCAGGGATTTCAGTGCCTGATTGAAGGCCAATGACTTATCCCACGTGAAGAAATAGCCGCTCGAGTACGTCGAAGTATACAAATGTAGCGGCTCGGCGCCATGCACGGCTTCCAAACCCGGCGTGTTATCCAAAGCCCCGGCCTCGCGCATCAGATCCGCAAAATGATCCTCCAGGCCAGAGGCACGCATACCATGCGCACGAGCCTCCATCGTGTCGCGAATCGAACGCCTGATCGCACCGATGGGAGCCTCGCGATTGAGACGGCGGAAAATATTGCCGGAACCAAAACCTATCAACAGCCCATTGATTTGCGGCAGCATGTAGGCGGCGAAGAACGCAATGGCCACGGCATCACGGTATTCCAGATCATGACGCATCTCAGCCGGCAGATTGGCGCGCATCTGCTCCAAGGTGTACCGGTTGCCGGCCTTAAGCCACGAGGCGAGCCACGTCATACGACCGGTGTCGTCACGCCCGATCACGCCTCCGGTGATGGCCTTCACCTCGCCATTGCTGCGAATCGCGCGGCCCAGCACATTGCGACGAGTCTGCCCCGCATCAAAGCCCAACCGCTCGCCATTCGGCAGGGTCACTTCCTTTTCCTTGCCGAACATGAAGCGCGGCTGCATATCCTGGATGTCCATATCCAGATCGGCGCCCACAAACACGCGACCATGGGTATCGGCAAACGCCACCTGCGCAAAGTGATCCCGATCGGGGAAGATGCCCAAGGAGAATCCACGCCCCCGCGTGGAGGGCAGTTGCGCCCATCCCAGCACCAGTCCCTCGGGAACATTTTCCAAGGCGGGGAACGAACGCCTCTTGACCACCGGGCTCAGCGGCACCGCATGCTTGGTCAGTTCATCGATGATGCCGCCCTTGCGCTCGCTGGCCTCGCTCAACGCATCGCCAAACGGGTTGGTGCTGGCCTGACGAGGCTTGGATAAGCCCAGATCGGAGGCAAGCGCATTCATCGAATCCTTCAGCCCGCTCAAGAAGGACGGGCCGGATCGTTCACTGTGATTCGACATACGTTTTGGCATGATTCACATTCTCTACTGTTTGCCAGACATAAAGCCTATAGAATAATGGGGTGCATTCCGAAGACAGTCATCTCACCAGTCGTGTACGCCGCCGATTGTCGTGGCGCCCGCTTGCGGCGCTACTGGCTGTTGCGGCCATTATCGCCGGCATGGAGTGCATCGTTTTCAACCTGCCATTCTGGCGCACGCTGGGGGCCAGCACCGACACCAACGCCGTGCATAACACCTTGGGCCCGGGCCTGGTGCGCACCGATGACGATATGCTGACCGTCACCGATCCGACCAAGGCATATCTCGAACTGGCCGCAGACGGCACTTCAGCATATCTGCGCATCGACTCCCCCTCGCACGACACCATCGATGCGGTTCACGAACAGGCCGAGGCCGAATCACGGGCCAATGGGGACAAGGCGGTGTTCAAGCCACTGGACACCATCCATGTGCGCGTGGATGTGAACGGCAGTACCGGCCAAGCCATTTCGATGAATCCCGGCACCTCACGCAGCCATTATGTCAAAGCTGTGGGTGTAGGCACCGTACGCATCTGGATCCAGGAGGAACGCGGCGCAATTGTGCCGATCACCGACGCACGCGCGAACGTGCACGTGCCTTTTGCCATCGATTGGATCCGCGTCGCGGCAATGGCCGCGCTGGCGTTGCTGGTCGCCATATGGAGGCCCGGCTCTCGATTGTGGCGTATCACGTTTGATCCCTCCAGCACACGCCAGCGGCTGGCGTTCGGGGCCATTGCGGCGATTCCGACACTGGCCATCGGCGCTTCCATCATCTGGCAGCTCACGCATGCCATGCCGCTCGCCTTCCATACCGCAGACGGCTACACCTATGACTTCGACCAGTACGGTCATGTGGCCGATTCCCTAATCGCAGGCCGTCCATGGCTTGACCTTGACGTACCCGGACAACTGGCCCAAAGCACTCACCCCTATGATGTGCCGACTCGTCTCAAGCTTCTGGAGGACGGTGTCAGCCCGATGTATTGGGATTACGCCTATTACGAAGGCCACTGGTACTCCTACTTCGGCGTGCTGCCTGCCGTGCTGCTGTTCGTGCCGTATCGTCTGATTACCGGGCATATGTTGCCGACCGCCGCAGCCGAACAGTTCCTGGTGCTGCTGTTTATCATCTTCTTCTCCCTGCTCGTACTGCGTGTGATTCACCGCGTGATGCCAAAAACATCATTGGCCGCCGCCTCGCTCATCACCGTCAGTGCGCTGCTCGGGGCGCAAGTGGGCTATCTGGCTTACCGCACCAACTTCTACCAAGTGCCCTTCGCCGCTTCTCTGGCGTTGACTTCACTGGGATTATGGTTCTGGCTGGGTGCGGATACATCCAGTCGCCCACTAATACCGTCCGACCGCTGGCAAGCCGGCGACGCACAGCCACTGTCTTTGCCGCGACTGGCCGTCGGCGCCCTATGCATCGCGGCGAACTTCGGTTGCCGGCCGACCTTTGCGCTCACGGCCCTGCTGGCCATCGCCCTGTTCTGGCCGCAGATCCGCGCTATGATCAGCGATCTCGCGCATCGACGCATTACCATGCTCAAAGCATTGCGCGCGCCGCTTGCCATGGTGATACCTGCATTGGTTGTGGTCATTCCGCTGATGTTGTGGAACAAAGTGCGCTTCGGCAGTCTGATCGACTTCGGCAACGCCTACCAATTCACCGTCTCCGACATGACCCGTTATGCCACCCCGATTGCCGACATGCCGGCCACCGTCTGGTATTACCTGTTCCTGCCGGTGCGATTTGTACGAAACTTCCCGTGGCTGGCGGTCTCCCCCGCGCCAATGCCGGTTTGGGGCTATTACGAGGTGATGGTCGGCGCACTGTTCACCGCCACGCCGCTGATGCTGCTTGCATTAGTGCTGCCGTTCCTGCATAAGCTGGAGATGCATGGCATGCGTCGTTGGCTCATGTCTTGTTTGGCTCTGGCCGGCGTACTGGTGGTGTTCGACAGTTATGTGGGCGGTCTGGGCTGGCGATATTTGGCTGATTTCGGCTGGCTGGTGGCGCTCGCTTCGATTCCGGGACTGCTGTGGCTGGTCAACGGCCGAGAGCCCAGCACCTCGTTGGCCGGCGCGAACGACGCCGCATCCGGCGACGGCATCGCCCGTGTTACTCCATGGCGTTGGCTGATGCGATGGACCGTACTCATCGTGCTGATCTGGACGTTGGCTGTCGCCATACTAGGGTGTTTTGCTCCCGCCCGCGATGACGCCATGCTGACGAATAATGCCGCGCTGTGGCACCAGGTTCAGTCCTGGTTTACGCTGCTGTAGCCAGGCCACGGTCGCGCCCTACCGGCCGTCCAGCATATTCCCAGTATTGCAGGCAGTTTTCTCCAAGACCCGCGGCATAGTATATGTGATGTAATTCACTGTTGTTCATCTGCAGTACCATGAGGATTCCCTGTGTCTACTGCCGTCCGAAGTCGTGTTTTCAAAATATCCGCAGCAGCCATCGCCATTGGCCTATGCCTATTCTCGCAGGATGATGTCAGTGCCTCCATCAAGGAACGTCGCGTAGAGCGGCTCAACGCGCAAATCTACCGCGTCTATGAGTACGGTTTCCGGGGGTTCTACTTCGCGTAGCGACATCGGCCTGCGACCGAGCGACACACCCTTGGCTCCCCTCTCTGAGGGGAGCTGTCACCGCAGGTGACTGAGGGGAGCATTACCGCTTGGAGGCCTCGTACTTGCGTCGAATCAGATCCTCATAAAACGCCACGGCTTCGGCCGGCGCGTCATCGCACACGACCGCGTGCTCGTCCAGTACGAGTACGCGGTCGATTGCGTATTCGGGCCGGCGAATCATATCCGTGTCATGCGTGGCGAAGATGACCTGCTTGTTGTAGCTGAACAATGCCTTGGCCACGTGTGCGGTGCCAATCTCATCCAAACCCTTGCTGGGCTCGTCAGCCACGATTGCACTGGGCTCAAAGCTCAATGCGGCGGCAATGGCCAGCAGATGTCGTTTCTCGGAGTCAAGCTCGCTGGCCTTGGCCTTGGAGACCTGTGCCAGATTGAAATGCGCGAACAGATTGCCGATACGCGCATGGCGTTCGGACTCCGGCACCTTGTGCTTTTTCAGTGCTTCGGATACCGCTTCGGAGATATTCGCGGCCCGGTAGAAGCTGTTCGGAATCTCCTCGCGACGCACTTTACCGACAAGGTCGTCAATGCGCTTCAGGTCTTTTTTCACGGCTGGGTTCAGTTGTTCGCTGCCGCCGGACACCGTAACCGTGCCGATATTGGCTTTAAGAGAGCCATCGAGCAATCCCAACAATGTGGATTTGCCAGCTCCATTCAGGCCGATCACAGCCACGCGCTGTTCGCTGATGGTCAGCATGGTGGGCGCAAGGCCAACATGCCCATCATCATAGGTATGGCCGGCTTCTTTCAAGGTGAACGTCAGCGAAGCCGGGCGCGGTAGCTCTTTGGACTGAAAAAAGAATCCCATGCCGCCCATTATGCCAGCAGCGCCTCCACAGTGGCGAGCACGGCGCAAATGCCTTGCCTAAACACTTCCGGCTCAGGCAGCAGCGAAACCGCCAAATAGCCGTTGGAGGTCATATCAAAGAAATATCCAGGCTGTCCGGTCAAGCCATGCTCGGCGATGAGCTTCAGCACCATCTCGTTCTCGTCAATCACGGACGGCACGCGCAGCAGCACGTTCCAGCCGCCCTCGGCTCGCAGCACGCTGACCAACCCATTCGGGTCCGCATCCAGCAGCTCGTGCAAAGTCGCGAGATTGCCGCGCACTCGTTCCTCCACACGCGCGGTTTGCTCAGTCGCGGCCTCCAACAGCGCCGGAATCCGCTGTGCGATGATGTCACTCATCGGCAGGTAATCGTCGGCTATGACATCAAGTCGGCGCTGGGCTTGCGCAACATCCTCGGCCGGCCCGGACACCTGAATCCACCCGACTTTGGCATGAGGCGCCGCCAGCATTTTGGAGAACCCGTCAAGCGCAAAAGTAAGCACACCCTGCTCTCCGGCCAAACGCGCGTTGCCGGCAAATGGCTCAAGGGCATAATCAAAGAACACTTCATCGGCAATAAGGGCGATGCCTCGCTCCCGGCACATCGTCACGATACGTTCCCGCTCGGCCGGCTTGACATAGGATCCGGTCGGATTATTCGGATTAATCAGTACCAATGCACGAATACGAGCGCCGCTCGGTCCGTCAAGCAATTGCTCCAGCTCGGCCACGTCAATGAACCAAGAGCCGTCGAACCGCAACTGGTATTCGACGGTATCCACGCATTCAAGCCGGGCGATCGACTCGATCAGCGGGTATCCCGGCTTGGGGGCCAGCACTGCATCTCCGGCATCACATAACAATTTGATCAGCCATGAGTATGCCTCGGATGTGGAGCTCAACACATACAATTGCTCCGGCTTCACGCCCCTGCTGGCGGTATTCGCTGATGCGTTCATCTGGGAGCGGTCCGCATTGGCTTCGTTCAGGAATGCAGCCAGAGCTTCACGAACCGCGTACGATCCGCGCGGATCGGCCGTATATACGTTCGGCACCAGTGCGGGAGCCAGTCCATGCCGCGTCGGATTGGAATCATTGAGCTTGCCCAGCGCAGTACCGTTTGCCCTGGCCGCAGCCTCGGCGGTCGCAATCGGATTCGGATCGGAAATATCCACTCGGGAGGAGAAATGCACGCTCATATCTCCCTACGATAGAGCGTGGCAACCCCGACCCTTGCCGCGGTTCGAGACCAAAGCAGCATGCTTGCGCTTCCAGCCATACGGCTATACTGGTGAGTCGTTCGCGCGGTTGGTGGCAGCAACCGTGCCGATATCATTTGGAATACACGCCCTCGCTTATGCGCGTGGCGTACGGTTTGATGTTTCGCGCGGGCTCCTCACCTTTCCGCTTTACGATGCATCAGACCTTGAGCGCATTATGCGCAGAAGGCAAGGTGACATGAAGATGAGGATTGAAGTCAAGAAGGGTCTGGTCAGGATGGTGGCCGTGTTGGGAGCCGCCACGCTCGGCCTGTCCGTTGCGGCATGCGGCAACGCCAACACCGCCGATTCCAGCAATTCCAGTACACCCACCGTTTCGTTCATGCTTGATTGGACGCCGAACACGAACCATATCGGCCTGTACGTGGCCCAGAAGCTCGGCTACTTCAAGGACGCAGGAGTCAACGTGAAGATTCTGCCGACCGCTCAGGCCGGCGCGGAAACCAGTGTGGAGAACGGTGTGGCAAACGTTGGTTTCACCACGCTGAGCAATGTGGCCGCATTCAACTCGCAAGGCTCCGATCTGAAATTCGTCTTTGATCTGACGCAAAAGCCCGTGGCCCGCTGGTGCGCATTGGCCTCCCGTACCGACATCAAGACGCCGGCAGACCTGTCCGGCAAAACCTTCGTGAGCTTCGGATCGGCAGAGCAGAACGCCGTGGTGCGTGAGATGATTAAGGATGCAGGCGGCACCGGCGAATTCAAGACCGCCACCGCCGGCACGAACACCTTCGAGACCCTTACTAGCGGCAAGGGTGACTTCGGCGGCTTCTACGTGACTTGGGAGGGTGTGGAAAGCGAGCTGAACGGCCCGGCGCTCAACTGCTTCGTCGCCTCCGATTGGGGCGTTCCCGGCAACCCGGACCAGCTCGGCTTCGCGGTCAAGGGCTCTTGGCTCAAGGATTCCGCCAACGCCGACGCATTGAAGAAGTTCCTCTCCGCCACCAAGAAGGGCTACGACTACGCCCTGTCCAACCCGGACAAGGCCGCCGATATTCTCGTGGCACAGGCCAAGGAAGCCCAGCTGGATTCCAAGCTGACCCGTACCTCGATGGAAGAGATCGTCAAGAACGGCTACTGGACCACCGATGATGCCAAGTCGCTGCCCGGCACCGTGAACTTCGATGACGCCCAGCCTTACCTTGACTTCCAGTACAAGGCCGGCACCTACCAGGACAAGGACGGCAAGAACCCCAAGCAGGCTCCGCAGGCCAAGGAACTCGCCACTAACGACTACGTGGACTGAGCGACTGTAGGGAGGCCGGCTCCCCTCATTCTTGAGGGGAGCCATTTATATATTTCGAAGGCAAATGATGAACAATCTCAAGTCGTGGTTGGTGCGTATAGCGCCACCGGCCATTACCATCGGCCTGTTGCTGGTGGTGTGGGAGGCGGCCGTACGCGCGGGACATGTCTCGGAACGTGTACTTGCTTCCCCCACCCAGATCATCGCCTCCATGGTGCGCACTTGGCCGGATTTGATGGATGCCGCCGCCATCACCACATATGAGGCTCTCACTGGATTTGCCATCGCCATCGTAGCGGGCGTGCTCATTGGCATCGGGCTGTACCTATCCAAAACCCTGCACCGTGCGTTCTATCCGCTGCTGGTGGCCGCACAGACCATTCCATTAATTACCGTGGCTCCGTTGTTCATGATTTGGTTCGGATTCGAGCCACTGGGCAAAATCGTTATTGTCGCCGTGTTCGGCGTATTTCCCATCGCCGTGCAGACCGCCCGTGGACTGACCGCCGTGCCGCAATTTTACGAAGACGTGGCACTGACCTGCGGAGCCACACGTGCATGGGCACTCTGGCACGTTAAGCTGCGTGTAGCCGCACGCCAGATCTTTGGCGGCATTCGCATCTCGGCCGCCTACATTTTCGGAACGGCGGCCACCGCCGAATATCTGGGCGCAATGAACGGCCTGGGCATTTGGCTGCAGGCCGCGTTCAATTCGTTCCGCACTCCGCTGATCTTCTCCGCCACTGTAGTAGTGATCGCCGAAACCGCAATACTGCTAGGGCTGATTTCACTGGTCGAATGGCTGCTGCTCGGCAATGGAGCCGACGCGGATATCAGCGAGTAGCTCGTTCCTTACTTCACGCCCCAGCAATTAGGATCGGCTTCGCCGGACTCAACACGCCGAGCCGCACACTACCGCGCCCGGCTCGGCGGCGTGAACGAACAGCCCACAGGGCTGTTCTTTACTTCACGCCGCCAAATCGACGATCGCGGTGAATGTAGTTATCAATGGCGCGCCAGAGCACCTCACGGCCGCAGTCGGGGAACAGTTCAGGTACAAAGTCCAGCTCGGCGTACGCGGCCTGCCACGGCAGGAAGTTGGAGGTACGCTGCTCGCCGGAAGTGCGAATCACCAAGTCGCAATCAGGGATATCCGGATTATAGAGATGATCGGCAACCATCTTCTCGGTGACGCGGTCTCCGGAAATTCGGCCGTCACGCACCTCTCGTGCAATGGCTGCACAGGCATCGGCAATCTCGGCACGACCACCATAGTTGATGCAGAACACCACATCGATGACCTTGTTGTTCTTGGTGCGTTCCATTGCCACTTCAAGCTCGTCAATCACCGACTTCCACAGCTTCGGACGGCGGCCCGACCAGCGCACACGCACACCCCATTCATCCATCTGCGCCACTCGGCGATGGATAATCTCGCGGGAGAAGCCCATCAGGAAACGCACCTCTTGCGGCGATCGCTTCCAGTTTTCAGTGGAGAACGTATACAGGCTTAGATAGCGCACACCGGCCTCTATGGCACCGGCAATGGTGTCGAACACCACCGGCTCAGCCGCTTGATGGCCATTGGTGCGGATCATGCCGCGCTGCTTGGCCCAACGGCCATTGCCGTCCATAATCACACCCACATGCCGGGGCACTTTGTTTTTGGGGAAATCAGGGATACGGGAGGGGTCGCTGAACGGAGCTGCGGGGATGTCCAACGACGTGTAATCAACGTTCTCAAAAGCCATACTCATGAATCTATCAAGCGCAGCGAACGAATCGGCCGTTCGAGGTAATACTCCCCCCAATCTTCAACCAACTCTTGCACAATACGCTCCAATGGCGCGTTATCAAGCACCGACCAGTCGCCTCGAATCAGGGCATCAAGCTGACTCAATACAAGCGGCGCGATACGTCGGGCATCGGTGGTGTGGTCGGCCTCGCACATCACACCGCCTGACGCGATGGAGAAGTAACGGCGCTCGGGCTTGCCACACACCACGCAAGTGGCGAGACGCGGCGTCCAGCCGGCCAGCGCCAGGGCCCTCATCACGTAGGACTCGCTGATGGTCTGCGATGCATGAGCATGTTTGGCGAGCGCATTCAATGCACCGATAAGCAGCCGATACTGGTTCGGCAATTGCTCATGCTCGGTGCTGACGAGCTTATCAATGGTCTCCACAATGACGTTGGCAGCCTCGTACGCCGCATAATCGGCAGCTATTGCGGCACCATACGAAGCGACGGATTCAGCCTGTGAAACGACGTCCAGCGAACGGCCCTCAGCAATAAGCAGATCCACGCGCATGAACGGTTCAAGGCGTGCCCCGAACCGTGATTTAGTACGTCGTACGCCTTTGGCCACGGCTCGAATCTTGCCATGCTCGCGCGTCAGCAGGGTGATGATGCGGTCGGCCTCACCAAGTTTGGCGGTTCTCAGCACCACGCCTTCATCTCGGTACAGCGGCATCATCCCTCCTTTCGCAACGTTTGCGCCATATGTCAGTAAACGAACAGACCCCAGAACGCGAAGAACAGCAACACGTTCAGCATAGTGAACGCCACCAGCCAGAACAGTACGCGGCCAAGTCGAGTGGAGGCGAGCACCGGTTCGGCACCGGTGACGATATTACGAACCGCCTCGCGCCTGGGCGGCAACTGGATAAGGCCACGATGCCAGGCCACCTCTATAAGCCTCATGAACACGCGAGACCATGCCCAGACCACCAGCACAGACACCACTTGGATCACCGGCCAGCTCCAATACATCACCCCGGGCGTTTCCGTGGGCGCGCCACCCCAGGCAAGTTTGACCACGCCCATAATCACTTGGCCTAGTCCGGCAAAGAAGATCAGCATCGCGGCCAGCGTGGTAAGGGTAAGCGTCAGCAACGATCCGCCGAAACCATGGGCGAAACCCAATACCACGGGCTTGGCAGGCAGGAGCATGCCAGCCCGCTTGGCCTCCCTCCGATTGCGCCGCCACTGTGCGTTCAACGCAATCTTGCGGCCAAGCGCTACCAATCCCAATATCGTTGAGGCCATAAGCAGCAGCACAACGGCGACATGCACGATCACGCCGTATATGGTTCCCACCCGACGGGCTTTCAACGCTCCCGGCAACCCAATCGACTGGTACAGGCCAGCGCCGGCCACGCGTTCACTGGTTTGCGTATAGCCTGCCGTGGTACCTACCGCCCAGTCGATCAGATCATTCACATAGGCATCCGCGAATGGAGTTCCGGCCTCCGACTCGTCCCCCAAGCGGAGCACGTGGTTGGCCACGGGATAACTGCGTACGGTCACGTCCCAGTTGTTGGCCTGGTGCGCGTTGTGCAGAATCGCACGCACACCATCGACCTGTGCGGTCATCACATCCTTCGACCCATAGGCCACAAAAGTGGGAACGGCGTAGGCGGCAGGTTTGAGCGTATCAAGATCGAAATTCGTCAGCGAGAACAAATCGGTGTCCGCGCTGAACACACGCTGGACAATGGACTGATAGCCATCATTCGCACCGGCAAGCGTAAAGTCCTGGGTGACGAAGAAGCCCAACGACTGGCGTGGGCTGAACACCATCGGACTCAAGAGAATCTGGAAAGCGACATCCGGGTCATCCTGCAGCAGGTATGAGGATATCCAAGTGGATTCGGACGTGGCGTAAATGCCGACCTTGGCATTGTCGACGTTCTCAAGCTGCCGCAAATATGCAATCACCTGATCATAGGCTTTGGCGGAGGCCATGTAGTCGCGGTTGACGTCGGTGGTGTTCCAAACTGGTTTATCGAGTACTGCGGTCACAAAACCGGCTGAAGCCATATCGGAGGCCACATCGCCAAATGAGTTATCACAAGTGCCGTAACCGGCACCGTGCATGAACACCACACCCGGTCGTTTGCCGGCAGCTCCCTGCGGCTCGCGAATAAGCACCTTGATGGTCTGCACGCCGTTCTTGTTGGCCTTGCCGCGCACTCCGGTCTCTTGAGTCAGGTTGCCGTCGCTGGTCATATTCAGGGTGATATACCGTTCACTGACCTGATAGGTGCCTTTACTGGGCAATGCTTCGCCGGTCGGATTGGCAAAAGTGACGTCCGTATCATCGGTAAGCGTGGCCATGGATTGGCCGGTGGGCTCGATATTCCATGGCACGGTAGTGAGATTGGAGATAGAGACCAGCACGCCCATCAGCATGATGAAGATGGGCAGACTGACCATGAGCCGGTGGAGGCTGGTCCACGGCTTGGCCTTCACGGTCAGACGCTGCTCTTCTTGTGGCACGAAAGGTTATTGTAGCCGTTCCACGGTAATTATGCCGTGGGGCGCATTCAGCGATTGGGATGCTGAATGGGAACCACCACCGGACCGGTGGCGTTGACGGGAACCAGGCCATCGGCCTCCATTTGGGCGGCGATTTCCTGCGCCTTGGTAAGCAACGTGTCTACGATCTGGTCTTCGGGCACGGTCTCGATGACCTTGCCCTTGATGAAGATCTGTCCCTTGCCGTTGCCGGAAGCCACGCCGAGGTCGGCCTCGCGGGCTTCGCCGGGGCCGTTGACGATGCAACCCATAACGGCCACGCGAATCGGCGCGGTCACGTCCTTCAGCCCCTCGGTCACGGCCGAGGCAAGCTGAATCACATCCACCTGGGCTCGTCCGCAGCTCGGGCAGGAGATGATGTCGAACTTGCGCGGGCGCAATCCCATGTATTCAAGGAGCTTGCAGCCCACCTTGACCTCTTCGACCGGCGGGGCGGACAGCGAGACGCGAATCGTATCTCCGATGCCTTCGGCGAGTAGTGCGCCGAACGCCAGGCAGGATTTGATGGTGCCCTGCCAGGCCGGACCGGCTTCGGTGACGCCGAGGTGCAGCGGCCAGTCACCCTTGGAGGCAAGCAGACGATAGGTTTCGACCATGGTGATCACGTCATGGTGCTTGACGGAAATCTTGAAATCATGGAAGCCGACGTCCTCGAACATGTGAGCTTCCTTCAATGCGGAGGCCACCAATGCTTCAGGAGTGGGGCCGCCGTATTTGGCGTAGAGTTCCTTGTCCAACGAACCGGCGTTCACACCGATACGCAGAGAGATACCGGCATCAGTGGCTGCTTTGCAGATCGAGGGGCCGACTTCATTGAATTTACGGATGTTGCCGGGGTTCACGCGTACGGCTGCGCAGCCGGCATCGATGGCCTGGAACACGTACTTGGACTGGAAGTGAATATCCGCGATGATCGGCACCGGCGACTTCCTGCAGATCTCCGGCAATGCGTCGGCATCGTCCTGACTCGGCACAGCCACGCGCACGATATCGCAACCAGCTGCGGTCAGCTCGGCAATCTGCTGCAATGTGGCAGGAACATTGGCCGTAAGCGTGTTGGTCATCGACTGCACGGAGATGGGGGCTCCCCCACCGACCGGCACCGAGCCGACCATGATGCGGTGAGACTTGCGACGCGGGTGCAGCGGCGATTCGCTGGTCAATTCGACCGGATTACCGGTTTTGCGGAACGGTTTTTCGGCGGTTTTTTCCGTACTCAAGGTATTCATCATTGTTTGTTTATCAAATCATCGGCACGGTGACGAGCTTCAAGCTCAATCTGTCCCATTTCCTCCACGTCCGTGAACAGCGGGTTACCGCGTAGCTCGGCATCCATCTGGTCGAGCACGGCCTTCACCGTGTCCACGATGCCAAGATACGGCAGACGATGGTCGAGGAAGGCGTGCACGGCCTGCTCATTGGCCGCGTTGAGCACGGCCGTATGCTTTTCGGATGCACCCAGGCAATGGCGGGCGAGCTGGACGGCGGGGAACGCCTCATTATCCAACGGCTCGAACGTCCAGGTTGCGGCCTGTGTCCAGTCGCATGCGGCAGCCACATTGTCCATGCGGTCGGGCGCGGACAGGCCGAGCGCGATGGGCAGGCGCATGTCCGGCGGTGAAGCCTGGCAGATAGTGGCGCCATCCACGAATTCGACCATGGAATGGACAATGGATTGCGGGTGCACCGTTACGTCAATACGGTCCGGAGGCACATCGAACAGTCGGGAAGCCTCAATAACCTCGAGTCCCTTGTTCATCAGGGTCGAGGAGTTGATGGTCACGACCGGGCCCATGTTCCATGTCGGATGATGCAATGCCTGCTCGGGCGTGATGTTCGCCATATCGGCACGTTTCCAGCCTCGGAACGGACCACCGGAGGCTGTGACCACCAGCTTGGAGATCTCGGCATGGGTGCCGGAACGCAACGACTGCCAGATGGCGGAATGTTCGGAGTCGACCGGATTGATCTGATCGTCGCGCACTTGCGCGCTGAACAGCAGATGACCGCCGGCCACCACTGATTCCTTATTGGCCAGGGCAAGCTGTGAATCGGCTTTCAGCGCGGCGATGGACGGCTCGAGACCGATGGAACCGGTAATGCCGTTCAGCACGACGTTCGCGCCGGAACCTGCCAATGCGATCACGGCATCCGGTCCACCGGTCACGCGGGTGTCGCGGGCGCCGGCCTGTTGCAGCGCCTCTTTCAGCGCGGGAATCTTGGTGCTGTCGAATACCGCGACTTCCGGCACGCGGAATTGTGCGGCCTGACGAGCCAGCAATTCGATATGAGCGCCGCCGGCGGCCAAACCCGTGACGGTGAAACGCTCAGGATGACGTGCGATGACATCAAGGCCTTGTGTGCCGATGGATCCGGTAGATCCAAGAATTACGACGGTGGAGTTGGAGACTACGCTCACTGTTCCTTCTTCGTATCATCATGATCCAGCGTCGGGAAAGACAGATCCGGAATGCTTGAATTGAAATCATCGCTGGTGGGGAACAGCGAGGGGAACGGCATGTCGGAAATCTGTTCCGGACGCTTTGTCTCGGCATCCTTGCTGGGCTGGGCTGCCGGCTTCGGTGTGCTCACGGGCTCGGCCGGCACATCATCAGAGTGGTCGGCAACCGGAATCGGAACGGATCCGGTGGTGCGCACCGGCTTGTTGGCCGGCGCAAAGGAGACCGGCATGGCCTCAGGCGCAGGCTGGTGACTCGTCTGCGCGTGCGGCGGCTCCGGTGCTGCAGGGGCTTCGCTCGGTGCTGCAGGAGCGGCGGCTGCGGCAGTAACCGGTGCGGCAGCCGGAGTAACAGGAGCCGGCATATCGTTCAATTTCAGTTCTTCCGGCGTGCCCAGACTCGGCATCTTGGGTTCAAAAGACGGCACGCTCACCGCAGGGATATCCTGTGAGGCTTGCGCCATATGGGCCAAGGCGGCCAGCGAGGAATCGCTCTCAGCCGTCGGAGGGATCGCAGGAGCTACCGGGGTCACCGGAGCTGCCGGAGCCACAGGAACCGCAGGAACCGACGGAGTAGACGGGGCCGCGGGGGCAGATTTTGCTCCGAACGACGGTGCATCGGAGATCACAGGCTGCGGTGCTGCGGACGAAGCAGGTGCGTATGACGCCGGCTGATATGCCGCTGGAGCAGACGCATTATCGGCCTGCTCAGCTGCAGGACGAGTCACAAACAGATTCTGTTCGGCCTGATGCAAAGCATCGAACGCATCATCAGAGGCGGCGGCCTGAGGTGCGAAACGTGCGTCGGCAGCCGGGCGCTGTGCATTGGCAGCGAACAGCGGCGAAACGGCTTCCGCCGGGGCTGCCACCGCTGCTGCGGGAGCCGGGGCCGCAGCAGCGGCTGGCTCGTTGGCGGAAGCGCCACCGACTCGAGCGTAGGACTCAATACGGCTGAGCAACTGGACGCACGCGTTTAGGAAATAGTCGACCTGACGCTCGTCATAGCCCTTCTTGCCCTTGCGCTGGGTGAAGATGACATTGCTCACCGAAACGGCGTTGAGATCAGCCAAGTCACGGACATCGTCTTCGGTGACACCGTCGACGCCGAGGGATGCAGCGGCTTTATCCACAATCTGATCGGTAAGACAGTCGACCTGCTTCTTGTCATACGACGGCTGCTTGGCCTCACCGGGCTTGAAGCGCTCGCCCTGCTCACGTTCCACATGCTCGAGAATCTGCTGGTACAGGTTCTCAGTCTGTGCCTTCCACGTCACACGACCATGCTGGGCGATCTCCCATGCGGTCTGCTTGTCGACCACCGCACGCTCGAGACGATTAAGCGCTGCGTCGACCTGGGCAATCACATAGCCGTCCTTGGTCAGGTCGAACGACACCGCCTGAATATCGCGCTGGGTGAGTCTGATTCCCTCACTGTCGTACAAAGTGTGGGCCCGCTCTAGAAAAGCGTCGACCTGAGCGGGATCATATCCCCACTTACGCTTGCCTGCACGTGCAATGCCTGCCTTGCCGTCCCCTTCGCGAAGTTCCTGCGCCATCGGCTAATCGACCTCCTGCTGGATAAACAAATCTGTCCACAACTGTACGTGATTGTTGCGACGCTCGCGTGTATTTAGGCGGAAATTCACAGTTTTTGGCCTTCTCGACACTGGTCGGCCTCATTTCGAAAGCGCAGTGAAAGTGGGCAATAAGGGACTCGAACCCCTGACATCCACCGTGTAAAGGTGGCGCTCTAACCAACTGAGCTAATTGCCCGCGAGTGTCAACAATAGCGTAAGGACGGCACAGCCGTCACTTGCACACGCCGGACGACGCAATCATGACCTTTCGCCAAGGCCATGGCTTCCGCCCGTCGTTCCGATTCAGCGGCCCTTGCCGAAAGCGCGCAGACGGATACCATTCCAGTCCGGGCTGACAGTCAGCGGAGTGGCGGCGTTCATGCCTGCGGTCTGGGCGGCGGACTGCACGGTGGAAGAGCTGGCGGCTCCCGGACGACCGGGCTTCGGCGTCAACACCCACAATGGGCCGTCATTGCCGAGCACCGCGTAGGCATCGACGATGGTATCGGACAGTTCGTCCTCGTCGTCGCCATCGCGCCACCACAGAATGACACCATCCACGGCGGAGTCATAATCCTCGTCTACAAGCTCCTCACCCGTGAGCTCCTCGATCTTGGCGCGTACGGAGTCGTCCACGTCGTCGTCCCAGAGCCACTCCTGGACGATGTCGCCGGGCTTGAAACCAAATTCTTCAGCGTTCTGCGATGCCGTTTGATTCACAGGGGCTACATTAGCAAGTCATGGCGAACAAATACGTTAACGCGACCAAAAATCTCGCTTTGTGACCGTTTCACCGCAAAATTCCAAGCGCTCACGCCGTGCAATGCGGCAAGTCGTCGGCCTGTCCTTTACCGATGGCCACCAGTGCCTGATAGGCCTCGTCCAAGGTGGCGACCTTGACATCGCGCAGCCCGTCGGGCACATGGCCTGCCACCTCGCTGCAATTATCCGCAGGAGCCAAGAACCATGTGGCACCGTCGCGTTTGGCACCAAGCATCTTCAGCTGAATGCCGCCGATTTTGCCGACATTGCCCTTCTTGTCGATAGTGCCCGTGCCGGCGATGGTCTTGCCGCCACTTTCACTCTCGGGAGTCAGCTTGTCGATAAGGCCCAGCGTGTACATCATGCCGGCGGACGGCCCGCCGATGCTATCCACATGCATCGTCACCTTGGCATGGGCGAGCGATGCGGCATCAATGCCCAACTCATCGGCGTGTGCTTTGGCATACGCCAATCCCACTTCGCTGGCCGAGGACTGGGAACCGGCCATGTCCTTGTCGACCGTCTTCTGATATTCGTCGGCCGTCTGTCCCACTGGCACCGTCGCTTCCCTTGGTATGATCTCCATCTTCGGGTTCGCCCATGCCCACACGGCCTGTGCATTGATAATCGTGTAGCCGGGCACGCCGGAAGCGTTGACCGTGGTCAACAGCAATGAGCCGGAATCTTGGTACGTGGAAACGCCTTTGCCTGATACATCGATGACTGCGCCGTCCTCGACGCTACCGAGCACATCCTGGGTCGGCCCCGGCCCCTCGATGACATACGGGCTGGGCAACAGTAGTATCACCACACCGAGCAATACGGCGAACGTGCCGATGAAATGACGCGGAGAACGAGCCGCCAGGTATCGTCTCATCCTCTGCGCGGCGCGCGAAAAACGCGATTGCCCGGTTTCCTTGGACGAGTTGGAAGATGACGCGGCCGAATCATCGTGTTCTGGCTGTGCCTCCATAGCGGCCAAAGACCCGGATTGCCGATTCGTGTGACGTACAGACATATGCAACAGTGTATGCGAGTGACCGAAATGAACACACAACACACATATTCCTCGGCCGCCAGCGAACGGGCGCGGGCACAACCTACACTTGGGATAACACACCGCGGCAAAGAAGGATACGCATGGACGACAACGCGATTCACGAATGGCTGATCAAGTGCTTCGGCCCGATTCAGGGAGAAATGGCTTGGCAACAGATCAGCCAGCTTCCAGAGGATATTCGCGCGCAGATGATGAGCCAGGATCCGAGCCGTCTGCCAGATCCTGCGGAAGTCCAGCAGATGATGGCAGCGTTCAGTGCCGGCGGCCTGAACACCATGGGCGATATGCAGCGCACGGTCGAAGAGGGACCGATCAACGTCAAGCTCGCCAAATCAATCGCATTGCAGCAGGCCAACGCTTCCGGCTCTCAGCCCAGCGTGTCCGCAGTGGACGGTGAAGCCGCTCGACGTGCTATGAGCGAGGCGAATCTGTGGCTGGACACGGCATGCGAGTTCGATCCCGCTCCCGGAGAGCCCGATGTGCTCACCCGCGCCGGATGGGTGGAAGGCACCATCGACCAATGGGCCAAATTCGCCGCTCCCGTGGCCGAGTCGATGAACGACGCTTTGGCCTCGGTGATTTCCGAGCGCCTCGGCGGCATGCTTGGCAACGGCGAAGTGGCCGGCATGTTCGCAGGCCCAGTGCCGATTCCGATTCCTGACGGCATGAAGGATCCCGGCCAACTCATGAAATTGCTGGGCAACACGTCCTTTGCCATGCAGCTGGGTCATGCGGCTGGCAATCTGAGCCATGAAGTGCATGGCAGCTTCGATCAGGGTATCTCTCTGCTGAAGAACCCTGCCGGTGGCCTGATAGCCCAGAACGCCACCGAATACGCCAAATTGCTGAATGGCGAGGCACCTGCGGAAGCCACTGACGAGACAAGTGAAACAACCAATCCCATTGGCTTCACTTCGGCCGCAACCAGTGCCGGCACGATTGACAATTCCGATTCGAGCGAAACCAGCACAACCGTCGAGTCCTCGGATGACGCAAACGCCGCAGACACCGCCGCATTCGAGGAAGCATTCGCCGGATTCGACTCCAACGAAAAGATTCCCGAGTCCGAGGTGCTGTCTTTCCTTGCGCTGCAGGAAATGGCCCATGCCCGCCTCTATGCTTCGGTTCCTTGGCTGATGCCCCGGTTTGAAGCACTCATCGGCAAGTATGCGCGTGGCATCTCCATTGATTTGGATGCCATGGAAGAACAACTGCGCGATGCCACTTCCATGGATCCTGAATCGATTTCCGGAGCGGTGAATCTCACCAAAGTAGGCATCCCCGATACGCCTGAACAGCGTGAAGCGCTGGCATCGTTGGAATCATTGCTGGCCATGGTTGAAGGCTGGGTGGATTGCGTGGTGTGGCGTGCCGGCATGGCTCACCTTCCGCATATCGAGCAGCTACGCGAAATGATGCGCCGCGAGCGTGCAATGGGAGGCCCAGCGGAACGCACTTTCGAGAACCTACTCGGCCTGCAACTACGCCCTAAGCGCATGCGTGAAGCCGCCGGCCTGTGGGAGATGATCACGGTGGCTGAGGGGCCGGACGGACGTGATGCCAAATGGTCGCACCCGGATTTGCTGCCGACCTTGCCTGGTGACAAGCCCGCGGATGGCGTTGCGACCGAATCGAGTGATTCGTCTCAATCCTCCGTCAATGCCGGTAGCTCTACCTCGCACCCTGCAGCGGATGGCAAGACCGACAACATCGACTGGGATGCCGAACTGTCCAAACTGCTCGGCGAAGATGGCAACGACGGCCCGGATACCCCGGACCAGCCCGACAATCCTCAACAGCCGAATGAGTGACGGCATCGTCATCGCTTAGGGCACATTATTTACACCGAGCGAGCCGAAGAAAAGCTGCTTGAAGCAATGTTCACAAGAAGCGGGAAGGGCAGCGCTGCTGCGCCCCATACCCATCCTTGGTCCGCGCATATGACAGATGCAGCGAGTCCTCGGCTCGTGTGACGCCCACGTACATAAGCCGTCGCTCCTCTTCCAACGTCTCCCCCGGTTCCGGTGACCCGTACGGCAATAGCCCTTCGGAGCAGCCGACCAGAAAGACGTGTTTGAATTCCAGACCTTTGGCCGCATGGATGGTGGAAATCGTGACGCCGGGGTCGGTGCTCTGCTGGCTGCCTGTGGCGTCCAATCCCATGGCTTCCAACAGGGCCCTGCGTGTCGTGGCATCATCCGCGAGCGACGAAGACTGCCATCCGGAATCCTTACGCACGCGGAATTTCAGCCTTGCCGCGCGCAATGCCGCACCGAAAACCGGCTGCTGCGCGTTGATGCGCGTCAGAATCGCGCAGTCGGAGGGCTTCGCACCCTGCGCAACAAGTCGTGCGATGCGAGCCGCCACACCTTGTGCTTCCAGGTCATCGGTGTCATAGGCCGTTCGGCTGATGCGTACCCCCTTCTCCCTGGCGGAAACCAGCTTCAAATAATCCTCACGATTGGGGGCCGCGGCAAGCACCCGATTGGCGAGACCCACCACTTCAGGAGTCGAACGGTAGTCGGTGTTGAGGTTGATGTCTGCAGACAGAGGGCCGAACTCATCGGCGAACTGCAACAGATGCCAGCTGGATGCACCCGCGAACGAGTAGATGGTCTGTGCAGGGTCGCCGACCACACATACATTGCGGTTCATAGCGGCCTTGCCATTCGGCCCGTCTCCCCCAAGCCATAAGTTCAGCAAACGATGCTGCAGCGGAGAAACATCCTGATACTCATCAACGGTGAGCCAGCCGATGGAGGAACGAATCTGCGCCGCCGCTTCGGGAAAATCATCCATGATGTGGCATACCAGCAGCAGGATGTCGTCAAAATCGATTTCTCCTCGCGATGTTTTCTCTTGCTCATACGCATCATAGATAGCGGCGAATCGAGCGGCATCGAACCCTGCGGGCGGCTGACGATTGGCCTCTACGCTGATACGCGCGTAATCATCGATGGGTACCAGAGAAATTTTGGCCCAATTGATTTCAGCCAGTACATCGCGCACGGTCAGTGCATCAATATCTCGTACAGCGGTAGCACGAGTGATGGCACGAGATACGGTGTCACGCTGATCTTCGATGAGATGCGGGAATGGCGCTTCACAGACGTCGGCCCACACACTGTTGAGCTGGCGCAATGCCGCAGAGTGAAAAGTAGCGGCGGTAACACCGGATGTACCGCCTTGCAGCCCCAGCTGCTCAAGTCGAGCACGCATTTCGGCAGCGGCTTTCACCGAAAACGTAACGGCAAGCACCCGCTCGGGCTTCCATGCTCCCGTCGCGCAGGCATAGGCGATGCGTCGCGTAACGGTACGGGTCTTGCCCGCGCCTGCACCGGCGATGATGCGCACCGGGCCATTCAGCGTAGTCGCCGCCCGGCGCTGCTGCTCATCGAGCCCTTCAAGAATCTGCTGCGCTTGTTCCATGACCTCCATTGTGGCACGAAACCGAAAACCAGTGCGAAAACTACGTCATGAAGAGCCGGACATGTATTAGTGTGGAAGAGTGATGAAACGTAGCAACTATATGCTGGCAGCGCTTACCTCGGCCGTCCTGCCGAATCTGGCCATCGCGGGCGTGCGCGGAAGCACGCAGCCCAGCGCAACCGATGAGGGCAAGGGCATCGATCAGGCAGTGGTGCAGGATGCCTCAGGCAAACTGTATGACGTATATGCCACTGACACCAAAGAGGGACGCGCTCGTCTGACACGGCGTGTGCAAGCGGCTCAGACGCTTGCCTTGGCCCGCGAGCCGGGTGGCCTTGGATTCGATTTGGATCGTGTCATTGCATTCATTCCCGGCGACGAGCCTCAGATCGGGCAGACGACGACCACGCAGTCCGCTGTTCAGCCCGAGGCTCAGAGCGCCCGTAAGCCCGGCCCGACAGGGGAAACTGCAGTGATGATTGCAGTTCACCGCGAGGGACAGGCGCGCTCGCTTGACCTGCTTACTCTTGATGACTGCGCTTCGGTCGGCACTGCATTGGGTGCTATTCATCGCCTGCCAACGGCATTTCTCTCGGCCGCCAAATATCCGGTGTTCACCACTGGCCAGATTCGTTCGCAACTGACCGCCTGGATTAAGCGTCTGCGCTCGGCAGGACATGTGCCGCAGGAAATCACCAATAGTTGGGCGCGAATCATAGAGACCGAGGGACTGTGGTCGTTCTCCACATGCATGGTGCATGGCGGCTTCTCAGACGGCGACTTCCTGTTCTCGGGTTCGGCTATTACTGCCGTGACCAATTGGCAGGATATGCAGGTCAATGATCCTGCGCGCGATCTTGCCTGGATTTTCGGCAAACTTGACGAATCCCACCGCAATGCGGTGCTTTCCGCATACGGCCGCATGATGGGCTCTCGCCTTGATGACCTGATCATGCTGCGCGCCAACCTATGGTTGCAGATGGAGCAGGTCGGCGACTTTATCCAAGCATTGAATCGTGCGGATAATAATCGCATCATGCAGTTTAAGGCTCAGGTTGAGCGTCTCGCTCATCAGCTGGGCGTTATCAGCCGTGATACTACGCCGTCTACGGCCGCTCCGGCCGCTGGCGCAACCGCCAAGTCCGCTTCCCCATCCACCATTACCGTCGGCACTTTGCTGCGGGAGGATGACCGCCGCTACGCCGAGGCTGACGATACCACCAACGAGACCACGGAACCGTCCGACGAACCCCCCGATCCGGATCGTACCGGCTCGGCCGAGGTCGTTGCCGTGGGAGAAGCAGACGTGACCCCGGCTGTGCCTGCCGCCGCTGAGGATAACGATCAAACCGCCGGCAGTCCGGTGACCGGCACCGGCTCAACCAAGCCGCAGCCCGCCAATGCCGAGCAAGGTGACGACGCGGTAACCATCACGCTCAAAGAGCTCATTGAGATGAACGATCAGCAGGCGGCGTCGGCACCTTCCGCCAACGTGGAGGATGCCGGCAAGGGCGAGGCTGATGACGATACCAATGATCGCCTGTCGCAGTCTGGTGCTGAGACCACGGTTATTCCCTTGCTTGAGCGCGAGGAAAGGGCGTTGCGTGACGCTCGCGCAGGACTGGCTGGGTACGATGACGAGGGCAATCCCTTGCATGACGGTCAGGACGACACACCTTCACGTGGAGTTCCGGAAACCACGCCGAGCGCGTAACCGGTCATCTCATGCCGACGTTACGCGGCACAATAGAACCAACGGATATGGCTGGAAACAGCCAACAATCAACCGCCCGGCGACGGGCACCATCGAGGAGCATTCATGGACATCGAACTGGGCATCCAAAACGTGGCACGACCGGTGAACTTCAGTACCGAGGAATCGGCCGACAGCGTCGGCAAGGCTATCGCACAGGCCGTAGCCAACGACGAAACCATCAATCTGACCGATGATAAGGGTCGTCACATCATCGTGCCCGCCAAGGCACTGGGCTATGCCATCATCGGTTCCGAGACCAAGCACGCCGTCGGTTTCGGCGCTCTGTGACGATACGGATTGTTCAAGGGCTTACAGCAAAGCCTCCGCGAGAGCGGAGGCTTTGTGCTATCGGTATAACGGCAGCGCGCCGCGTCGGACGATTTCGGCCATGGTGGCCTCATCGGTCAGGTTCTCTCCCAACAGATTCGGTTTGCCCTTACCATGCCAGTCCGATCCGCCTGTGACCAGCAAATGGTAACGTGCGCAAATGCCCAGCAATCGTTCGCGCTGTTCGGGAAGGTTGCCACGATGCCACACTTCCAGGCCATCCAGCCCTTCCGCAATCAACGCTTCAATCTGCTCATCGGAAAGCAGTCTCCGGTTTCGGCTCAAATCACCGGCATGAGCAATCAGAATCACACCGTCAGCCCCCTTCACGGCAGCAACCACCTCGCGCGCGGTCGGCGACGGCGTGGGAATGTAATATTTGGAGGACGCGCTGACCGCATCGGCAAACGCCTCAGAACGATTCTGATACACCCCGGCGGCAACCAGCGCATCGGCGATATGCGGGCGTCCTATAGTGGTGTTCCCGCCTTCCTTGACCTGGGCGAGCACGGACTCCCATGAAATCGGAAGGTCCTTGGACATAAGTTCCACCATACGTTGCGTACGCCGCAATCGTGCCTGGCGAGTACGCGCGAACAGATCCACGATGCATTGATTCGTGGGATCATATTGGAATCCGAGCATATGCACGGAAACACCGCCATCGGTGGCCGTGATTTCAGTGCCGCGCAGTAGCGGCAGCCCTACCTTGCGTGCCGCGGCCTCGGCCTGAGGCCAACCGGCAGTAGTGTCATGATCGGAAATGGATACACCTTTAAGCCCCGCAGCCTTGGATTGTTCGGCCAACACAGCCGGCGTCTCCGTGCCGTCGGAGAAGGCGGTGTGGCAATGGATGTCCCACCCGGTTGTGGGCGGTTCCATAGGCATCACGTATCCAGTCATACTGTCCATCGTAACCTCATTTCGCCCCTCCCATGCCTCCAACTCGATTCGCTACCAGGCAAAACCGAACATTCTCTTCCTATCTGACAACCACAGCGGTTAATCTTGAGCGCAGTACCCACACCGGAGGATTCCATGACGCACACGAACAGCACAAACGGCGCACGTAACGATACCAGTACTGCCTCAATTCCCCGGCTCACTGGCTGGAGGCACAGCGCCACATGGACTTATCTCATCATGCTGATTGCTTCGGCAGTGGCATTGGGAGCCTCATTCATACTTTCGGCCGAGACGCTGCAGCTGGCACGCCATCCTGAGTCCTCATTGGGATGTGATGTAAATGCCGTGGTCTCTTGTTCCACGGTGGCTCAATCATGGCAGGCGGAACTCGTGAAATTCGGCGGGATCTCCTATCCGAATGCGTTCTTCGGCATCGCCGCCGAATCAGTGTTCATTACCATTGCCGTGATTGGTATGGCGCGCGTGCGCGTGCCGCGATGGTTTGCCACTTGCACATGGCTTGGCGGCTTGGCAGCATTGGCCTACTCATACTGGTTGAGCACGCAGTCGCTGTTCGTGATTCACGCGCTATGCCCGTGGTGCTTGACGCTGATGTTCTCCACCACCATCCAGTTCATGGCGTTGAGCCACGCAACCGTGGCCGTGCAGGGATTGCCGTCTCGCAAGGTCACTGACGAAGAGAACGGCATCGCTTCCGATATGCCGCAGATACCGGCCGGGTTGAACAAGTATTACCGCCTCAACATCGACCTTATGGTTGACGTGCTGTGGATTGTGGCGATTGTAGTGCTGATTATCGTCACCGAGGGCGCAGCACTGTTCGCCGCATAAGCGGCTAATAACGACGTATCTCTCCCTCCATCAGCCTCACGGCTGGCGCTTCTCTCACCAGAGGGAGGTCAGGAACGGAGCAAATCGATATCGGCAACCAGCGTGGCCGAGCCGGTGAGTTTGACGTCCTCGTCGGTCACGTCCACTCGCAGAGTGCCGCCGCGCACGGTGATGTCCCAGTGTGAGATGCCGGTCTTGGCGCGTAGCACAATGCCTGTGGCGCACAAGCCCGTACCGCAGGAGAGGGTCTCTCCGCAGCCTCGTTCGTTGACACGCATCGTCGCCTCACCCACTGCGGTGTTGTGGTCGATATCATCAATACGCACGAATTCCACGTTCTGATCGGATTCGATAGTTGGGTTGACCACCGGCTTGGTGACCAAATCCAGATCCTCGACCACTGGCAGCGTGGAGAAGGCATCTTCAATCACCGCCACCACATGCGGGTTGCCCATGTCGACGAACGTGCCACGTGCCGAGCCATCGTTGCCGGGAATAGTGACTTCATAGGCGTCGGTCTCGCCGATTTTCCACTCCCCCATTTCCACCTGGAACACATTGGCACCATACGGCTTCACGTTGCCACGAGGGGTCAGAATCTTGACGCCGGCTCGGGTTCCAAGGCGGAACGGCTCGGTGGAGTCAGCCACGCCCTCACGCTGGGCGAATAAAGTGATGGCGCGTGTGCCGTTGCCGCACATCTCAGCCAACGACCCGTCTGCATTGCGATAGTCCATGAACCATTCAGCGTCACCTGCCTGCACAGCCATGATTTGCTCATCGCTCAGATCAGACACGAACTCAGGCCTGGTCAGGCGAATCAGTCCATCGCCGCCGATGCCGAAATGACGGTCGCACAGGAACCGTATCTCATCGGCAGTGGGCTCGAAATCGCCGGTTTTGTCGAGGTACACCACGAAATCATTGCCGGTTGCGTGTGTCTTAGTTACTCGTTGCGGAAGACTCATGGCTTTCAGAGTACTCTAGGGAACGAAACAATACTGTTCACAGACTGTTTCCGTGAACAGTGTGGGACTGGCCGCACGGCCGGCCTCGGGCATTTCGTACCGGTACGCAGTCTTGTAGGAGGATTCTGGCATGAGCTCATCAGCGCCCATCGGCGTCTTTGATTCAGGGCTTGGAGGCATTTCCGTTGCCCGAGAAATCGCCAAGAACATGCCGGCTGAGCACGTGCTGTATTTCGGCGATTCCGCCAACGCCCCGTACGGCGTCAAGACCCCGGAGCAAGTGAAGGCCTTAAGTTTTGACATCGTGGAACGATTCGTTGAACACGGTGTCAAGGCCGTGGTCATTGCCTGCAATACCGCTACCTCCGCCGCGGTGAACGATTTGCGCGAGCATTATGACATTCCGATCATCGGCATGGAGCCGGCATTGAAAGTGGCTTGCGACCGCGGGGACGCCCCTCTCGGCCAGCAGCATATTCCACAGCGGGTGATTGTGGCAGCTACTCCCCTGACCTTGCGCGAGCGGAAATTCGCCGAGCTTATGAAGCGTTTCGACTCCGATAACACGATTTTCAAGGAACCCTGCCCGGACCTGGTGGAGATTGTGGAGTCCGGTCAGCTTGGCAATCATGATCTGGTGATGCGCACGCTGCACCACTACTTTGACCGATATGACCTGGACCGCATTGATTCTGTGGTGTTGGGGTGCACGCATTTCGTGTTCTACCGCGACTATTTCCGTGAACTGCTGCCCAAGCATGCCGCAATCATCGATGGCAACGAGGGTACGGTTCGTCACCTTGGCGTGGTATTGGAATCATTGGGTAAGCTGGCACCGGAGGATGCACTTGGCCGCGTGGAGATTTCCAATTCCGACCCATCCGAGCGCATTGCCAAGCTGTCGCATGACCTGCTGAGTGCCTGACCTTGGCCACCCTCTTTGAGGGGAGCCAAGGCAAATAAACAGACATTTCGTGGGTCCATTGCCCACATCTTTGTCCAAACAGCGCGCGTAAGCTCATGACTACTTGAGCAAAATAGGGGGTTTGGTATGGCAAAGACCGCAATGATTGATGTAGGCGGCGGCTTTCGTGCTATTTTCGGCTGCGGCGTGATGGATCGCATGCTCGAAGATGGCATTGATGTGGACATGTGTTACGGCGTGTCCGCGGGGGCAGCCAATATGACCTCGTTCATCGCCCGCCAGCATGGGCGCAACCACACTTTCTATACCAAGTACGCGTTCCGTAAGGAATACGCGAGCGCGGAAAGTTATTTCAAAAATCACAACTTTGCCAACCTGGACTATATCTACGGCACGCTGAGCAACCACGATGGCGAGAACCCGGTGGATTACGCGGCTTTCGAGGCCAATCCCACCGGCTTTACCGTGGTAGCGTGCAACGCCGAAGACGGTTCGACCAAGTATTTCGACAAGTCGCGTGCGCGATTCGATGACTTCGATGTCATCAAGGCCTCGTCGGCTGTGCCAGTGGCATGCGAACCGTATGTAGTGGACGGTGTGCCGTATTTCGACGGCGGCATCGCCGATCCAGTCCCGGTGCAGAAGGCATTGGATGATGGCTACGACAAGGTGATTCTGATTCTCTCCCGTCTGCGCAACGAGGTGCGCAAACAGCAGAAGGATCTGGCTCCAGCCCGTATCCTCGAACGCTCTTACCCCGCCGCGGCTGAAAAGCTGCGCATGCGGTACAAGACCTATAACGACGAAATCGAGATGGCCAAACAGTATGAGGCAGAAGGCCGCGTGCTGATTCTCGCCCCGGAAGACCTCTATGGTCTCAACACCCTAAAAAAGAACTTCGAGGGTCTGGAAATGATGTACCGCAAAGGCTATGCGGCGGCCGAGGCCATCCCCGAGTTCCTCAGCAAGTAAGTTTTGCAAACTTTCTCACTGAGCAACCGTCAGCGAGAAAGTTTGCAAGGCAAGGTGGCAATTACTCATTAATCAGCATTGAGAGCATATACATTGGCAGATAGGTGATTCCTTTCTCTTGGAATACGTTGGTTTCCGCGAGTACTATCGCCCTGTCAATGACGTAGCCGTCAGTGTTCAGCGCATTGTCAAGGGCTGCATGAGAACGGTAGTATTTGCCCGACTTAATCTCCAGGGCCAACACATCACCGTCATCGGTCTCTATCAGGAAATCCAGCTCACCAATCCCTTTTTTCGTGAAGTAATAGAGATTGGTAAATCCATGCGCGGTGAGTTCCTGCGCCACGACATTCTCGTAGACTCCGCCCATGTTCATTGCAGCCTGACCATCCAGTATGCCCAGTGCTGACTTCTTGCCATACGAGCTGGTCAGCAATCCTACATCGGAATAGAACAGTTTCAGCAATCGACGTTCTTTACTGGCTCTCAGCGGAGCCACGGGGGCAGCAACACTAAATGCCGGCAGCGCAACATTAGCACGAGCAAGCCAAAGGAATTCATCTCCTGAGTTCTAAATAGAAGTGCAACACCTTGTCTAAGGTTGGAAGTGTTCAGTTTCTAACTTAAGAAGGTGTTGCACTTCTATTTAGAACTCAGGGTCTTTATGCACTCGTCGCAATCCATAGGTGAGTAATTCGCGCACTCGTTACAATCTGCATACAGTCAATTTTCGCACTCGTTGAAATCTAAACCGATCGCGACGATATCAATTCATATGGAATCAGAGCTGAAACGCAGTGAAGCCCCTCGCTTGGAGGGGCTTCACTAACGATGGATGCGGTTGCAAATGGGCCGATTACTTCGTTTCGCTGGCGGTGAGCATGGCCTTGGTGACCTGTTCGTAGAGATCCTGATAGCCGCCAGGCGTGGAGGCGGGCAGCACCACGGTCTTGGCGTTGCCGGACTCGGACAGCGAACGCATCACATCGAGGTACTGGTTGAACAGCACCACGTTGTTCACGTCGTTGATGTTCATACCCACGGCCTGCAGACTCTTGATCTGGTCGACGATACCGTTGGCGATTTCGCGGCGGTAGTTGGCCTGGCCCTCACCCTGCAGCCGGGTCTTCTCCGCCTCGGCGGCGGCCTGGGTCTCGATCTGGATGCGCTGGGCCTCGGCGCGCTGGCGGGTGGCTTCCTTCTCGCGCTGGGCGGCGTTGATGGAATCCATGGCGTTCTTGACCTGCGGGCTCGGATCGATGGCGGTAATCAGGGTCTTGACCACAGTGAAGCCGAACCGGCTCATCTCGTTGCCCACGGTCTTCTGCACATCGAAAGCCACGTCATCCTTGCGGGCAAAGGCATCGTCCAAAGACAGTGCAGGGATAGCGGAACGCAGCGCGTCCTCCATGTAGGAGCGCAGCTGACCGGCCGGGTCACGCAGCTCGTAGTAAGCGGTGGCCACATCGTTCGGGTTCACGCGGAACTGAGTGGAGGCGACCACGGTGACGAACACGTTGTCAAGAGTCTTGGTTTCCAGCTGCACGTTAAGCTGGTTGACACGCATGTTGGTTTTCATAGCGATACGGTCCACAAACGGAATGCGGATATGAATACCTGCGAACTGCACCTTAAGGAACTTGCCGAATCGCTCAATGATGTAGGCCTGCTGCTGCGGCACGACGAAGAGTGCGGCACTCAGCAGAACAATGAGTAGCACGATGATAATGAGCAATGCAATCAGCCGGCCAGCAAAGAATACGGCCATGATGTTTTCCCTTCATCCACGTCGAAACCGCCCTCGGCCTCGACTCGTGATTTCCATCGTATCAGCGTTCAAACAAAGCGGTAGACATCGTACGCATATGTGTACAACTGTTCACTATGTGTGCATGCTGGCTTCTTATAAAAGATGTGCGGCATCCAATCAGTATGCTGCGGCGATGGCCTGATCAAGGTCTGCGATCAGGTCGTTGACATCTTCCAAACCTATGGATAGGCGAATCAGGTTGTCACTGACGCCGGCGGCTATACGCGCTTCGGCCGGCACTTCGCGATGCGTGATGTGCGCGGGGTCGACGATAAGAGAGCGGGCATCACCGATGTTGGGCACGTAGCTGAACAGTTTGGCACCGTCGATGATACGGCGGACATTGTCGGCGCTGCCATCCACTTGGAAGCTCAGGATTTGCCCCACACCGCGCGGGAAATACTTGCCTACAAGTTCGTATTGCGGCATGTAACCGAGACCGGAATAGTTGACCTTGGTCACATGCGGGGCACTGGTCAGATGTTCGGCTATGCGCTGAGCCGAAGCCACCTGCTGACTGACGCGCTGGGGCAACGTCTCCAGCCCAACGAGCGAAAGGTAGGCATTGAATGGACTTTGCACAGCACCGAACGTACGCAGGTACTTGATGCGAATGCGTTTGATGAATGCGGCATTGCCGAATTTTTCAGCGAAACTGTGCCATTCGCCGGCGCGGTCGTTGCTGATGACCTGTTGGCGTGCGGTGAATTGCGGGAATCGGCCGTTCGCCCAGTCGAAGTTGCCACCGTCGATGATTGCGCCGCCGATGGCGTTGCCGTGGCCGGTGATGCCTTTGGTGGTGGAATGCACGACGATGTCGGCGCCGAACTTGACGGGATTGAGCAGATACGGCGTAGGTACGGTGTTGTCCACGATCAGGGCGATGCCGTGGCTATGGGCCAGCTTGGCCAGTGGCTCGATATCAAGGATTGCCGTGGAGGGGTTGGCCACGGTTTCGGCGAAAATCGCCCGAGTATCGGGACCGATTTTGGATTCGACCTCTTTGAGATCGTTGATGTCTTTCACGAAATCCGTGTGAATGCCGAACTGCGGCAGAAAATCGCCGAGCGCATCCACACTGGCGCCATACAGGTCGGTCGGGGCGATGATGCGGCCGCCGCCCTCCCCCGCACACATCAGCGCATAACTCACTGCGGCCATACCGGAGCCCGCTGCAACGGCACCGATACCGCCTTCCAGCGCAGCGATTCGCCTTTCCAAGGCATCGACGGTGGGATTGGCCACGCGGGAGTATTCGAAGCCGTCGATGTCGCCACCCGCGAGCGCATCGCCGCGAGCCGCATCGCCGAGGTCGAATGCGGCGGAAGCGTAGATTGGCGGCACGGAGGCACGACCGTTAGCCAGCGGATCGTATCCGGCGTGGATGGCTTGTGTTTGGAAACTTTCGCTCATCAATTCTCTCCCCTACCGCCATAAATTCTATTTCCGAACTTAGCAAGCCTTGACGCGTGACACCGGCACGAAGATATTGCAATTGCTGATGTGTTCTTATAAGCATTGGCTATATACGCAAAAACAGCAATCCCATTTTCGCAAGTCCATTTTTTAGAGTCTTCGCCAGTTTGTGTGTGTGTGGGAAAAAAGCCCCGGCGTCCGTTGCCTGGGGCTTTCCCACCACACAAACTGGCGAAGACTCATTTATTTCCTGCGTTTGATAACCGGTTATTATGTCGATAACGCATTAGTGATGTTCAAAAAAGAGACGGTGTCACAGCAGACACGGAACTCAGAATGAAGACAACTGCGCAAGATGGAACGAACCGTTGTCCACCTAATTGACGGAAGGGCCCAACGTCTTAGAACGTCAGGCCCTTTCTGCACATAATTCGAGGTCAAAGGTAAACCTCGACGGTCAGATCCAACGAAATGAAAGTCAGTAATGCTGTCAAGAGAATCGCTCCGAAGCTAGCACGATCTTTCCGCTAGCATACAATGTACCAGCTTCCACCAGATCCGACCCGCATTGCACAAACAGCCGGAGCCCGCGTGAGTCCCGAACACTCATCCAACATTCATAAGCAGGCGAACGTGCATCCCATGTAATTCTTGGACCGAGCCCTAGTCGGTCAGCTCCCCCAACTCCTGCAGCTTGTTCTTGATATCCACTGCGGAGGGCTCCACCTGGAACGAGCCGTCACCGTACAACACAACCGGAATGTGCTGCTGGCCGCTGATGGCCACGGCACGGTCGGCAGCGCCTTCCTCTTCCTCAATGTTGTGCCAAGTGTATGCCGCCCCCAGCTTGTCGAGCGTGTTCTTGGCTTGACGGCAGTCACCGCACCATGTAGCACCGTAGATATCAATGGCCATGTCGGGTCCTTTCCTCTGTTTCGCCGCGTACAGCTCTCACGCGGCCTGTTTTGCTAGATCGTGTCCATCATAACGGGAGACGTGATGGATACGCGTCTGGCATAATGCATACGCAGTCTTGCCCTGATGACGGTTTGCCACATAACACGGAAAAACGTGATTCCCTTCTTACATGGCACGAAATCCGTGAGTTGCAGGGAGATACCACCACGAGTCGATTTTTCTCTCTGCATCTGCGCCATAAAAGCCAAGTCCCACCGAGGAACGGAACCAAAAACCACATTCAGCTCGCATAATCCCGACAGCATCCCCGGCCCAACAAGAACAAAGGCATAAAAAAGCGGCGCCGGTGTGGCACAACCGACGCCGCTCCCCAGGAGTAGAAACAGGCAGGAAAAGTATCAGATCAGGCGAACACCCCCGAAGTCAGTTGTTGGAACACATCAGTATCGGCATGTCGATCGATGTAACGGGCGTAGGCGGTATCGAAAGCCTGACCAAGATCCTCAATCAAATCGTTGGCGTCTTCGATGCCAACGGCAAGGCGCACCAGCTCATCGGTGATGCCGATCTTCAGGCGCTCCTCACGGGGCAGCTCGAAATGCGTCATGCGACAGGGCAGCTCGGCAAGCGACTCCACAGCCCCCAACGATACCGCAAGCCGGAACAAATGCAGGTTGTTGAGCACATCCGCAGGGTCAACGCCGGGCACCACCTCGAAACTCAGCACGCCGCCGGCACCCCTGAGTCCCTTGGCGGCCAGATGCTGATCGCCGGCACCGGGCAGTCCCGGGTAATGCACCGACTTGACCAGCGGGTGCACCAGCAGGTAGCAGGCAATGGCATTGGCGTTCTCCTGCTGACGGTCCATGCGCAAGGCCAGAGTCTGAATGCCGCGGCGTACCGCGTCGCACTCAGCGGGAGCCAACACACCACCCAAACGGTTCTGCGCAAAGTACAGGCGGTTCGCCAGATCCTCACCGGAAACGACCACCAGACCGGCGTTCACATCAGAATGACCGGCCAGATACTTGGTGGCGGAGTGAATCACCACATCCGCACCCAGCGCAAGCGGCTTTTGCAGGTACGGGGTCACGAACGTGTTGTCCACAATCGAAAGCGCCCCGAAACGGTGGGCCACCGTGGAGATGGCGCGTACGTCGTTCACCTTGAGCAGTGGATTGGTCAGGGTTTCAAAGTAGACGGCTTGGGCAGGCGCGATGCCGTTCGCGCGGTCGCCTTTGACGGCGGCCTCCAATGCTGCAATGTCCTGAGTGTCGACGGCCTCGACGATGATTCCCCAGCGAGTGAAGAACTCATTGAGCTGGGAATACGATCCGCCATAAATATTGTCACCGACCACGATGCGGTCACCGGGCTTGAAAATGCTCAGTACCGCATGAATCGCCGCCAGCCCCGAGGCGAACGCAAAACCACGCGTTCCCTGCTCGAGCTGAGTGATCTGCTGTTCCAGGAAGTCGCGTGTGGGATTGCCGCTGCGCGCATAGTCATAACGGGGCATCGCGTCGACCCTCTCGAAAGCATATGTCGTCGAGTTGTAGATCGGCGGGTTCACGGCTCCGGTGTTGTTGTCTCCAACCGGCAGTCCGTGGACGAGCTGAGTGTTGAACCTGGTCATTGCGCACCCCCTTTATTGTTGCGTTATCTGCGCGAAGCCACTCCCCGCGCGGCTTGGTTATGACCATAACGCAAATGGGCAGCGAATTGAACGGCGTGGCTATATGGGTTGCTTATGGATGGTTCAAACGCCCGTTCCGACACTCGCGATGGCTACACTGGGAGGCATGGAAATCACCAAGGCTTTGACCCGATTGAAGGGCCTGGAAAACGACCCGGTATTCATGCTACTGCATGGCTGGGGCTCCAATGAATACGACCTGCCCGACTTGCTGAACTACTGTGGGGCCGGGTCCGCCGACTATGCCAGTCTGCAGGCTCCCATCGCCTATGGCATGGGATACACATGGTTTGGCTCATGGGCGCATGAGGGCGTGCCGGAAGGCAAATCATTGGACGAACAGGCACTTGCCGCGGCGCAGGCTATCGATGCATGGGTCGGGGCAAACATTCCCGCAACCCGGCCGATAGTCATGATGGGCTTTTCGCAGGGCGGATTGCTGGCCACCCATATGCTGCGATTCAACCCAAACCGGTACGCTGCAGCCGTATCCTGTTCAGGCTGGCTGGCGCCGGGCACCGTTGACGGAGATGCACAGCTCGCTTCGCTGCAGCCGCCGGTGTTCTATGGGCATGGCGCGATTGACGATATCTTCCCCAAAGCTGATGTTGCGGCGATGGGCACATTCTGGCGTGAGCACGGCACGCTGACCGAAGAAGTGTATCCGGGCATGGCCCATTCAATCAATATGCCTGAGATGCGTGATATCCAACGTTTTCTGGAGAAGAACGGGTTTATTAGGCCGCAGATTTGGTAGTGGCATAATCCAAGTGGGCGAATTCCGGGACTTTATACCATTTGACGGGATAGCCGGCACCGTGGGCGCAGAACACCGAATCCGGGGTGTTGTCCAGATCCGATTCGGGGTCATAGCCGGCTATCTTGATGACCTGTTCCGCGTCATGGCACGGCTTATACCCGCCGAAAGTGGCGGAGAACCGGCCATGACCATGGGCGTACTGATTCACTTCCATCGCATAGTCACGCATTTCAGAAACCGGCGCTTCACCTTCAATCACTGCGTAGCCACCGTCGGTGGACGGCGAATCGAACGTGCCAGACATGCGTTGAACATCACTCATCGCCCGGCCGATCATATCGGCGGGCACTTCAAGACGGAATCGATACCACGGCTCAAGTAGTCGACAGTTGCCCTGGCCCGTGGTATCGGGGCGTTCCTCAACCGGAGAGCCGGGACGTCCGCTGACTCCGGCTCTGGCTTCCATCAGACCCTGACGAATCGCACGATAGGTGGCCTGACGGAAGTCACCGCCTTCGGTATGTTTCAGATGCGCCTTGCCTGCCACCAGTGTCATCTTGATATCGGTCAGCGGTGCACCAACTAGCACGCCGAGATGCTCACGCTCGGTCAGATGCGTAAGAATCAGACGCTGCCAGTTACGATCCAAATCGTTTTCGGACAAAGCAGATGCCACGCTGATGCCGCTTCCGGGCTTCCCCGGTTCGAGCAGAATATGCGCTTCGGCATAATGCCTGAGCGGCTCAAAATGACCGATGCCCTCGATTGGCTCGGTGATGGTTTCACGATACAGAATCGAGCCCGGACCGAACGACACATCAAGACCGAAACGATCATGCAGGGTCTGCTGAATGATTTCCAACTGCACTGCGCCCATCAGCTGCACATGGACCTCGGCTAGCCGTTCCACCCACACCACATGCAGCAACGGATTCTCGTCCTCCAGCTCACGCAATGCGGTGATGACCTTATGCAAAGTCAGATCATCGAATCGGGGGCGTGCCACGAATCCGCTGTCTTCCTGAGCATCATCTGAATTGTCGGGATCCACTCCATGCTGTCCGGTATTTCGCTGAGCAGCATCTCGGCCGACGTTTTCGGCATCGCCCGATCCCGCATCTGCAGGAAGCACCGTGTATGTCAATACCGGCTGCAGCGACGGTGATTCGGCATCCGGCTCATAGCCCAATCCCTCACCTGGGAAAGTCTGCGTCAACCCTGTCACCGCACATACCGCACCGGCTGGCACTTCGGTGACCGTATCGAATTTGGCACCGTTGTATACACGCACCTGGTCGACTTTCTCGGACCATGCCGGCTCGGCGGTCTTCCGCGTTGACGACGATACGATTTCCTTGGCCTGCAACATGCCACCGGTGACCCTCAGCCATGTCATGCGATTGTGCTGCCCGTCATGGGCCACCTTGAACACGCGCGCGGCGAACCGTTCCGGCCACTGCGTTTCGGCGGTGAAAGATTCCACTCCATCCAAGAACTCCTCGACGCCTTCCAACTTCAACGCCGAGCCGAAGTACACGGGAAACAGTTCGCGTGCGGCGATCATTGCGCGCAACCGGACTACGGACAGCCCGCCATGCTCCAGATAGTCGTTCATCGCGGTCTCATCCAGTGTGGCGATATCCTCGGCAGACTCCCCTAACGGCACCTCATCGTCATCGGACAATCCATCGATTGCAGGCAACGGATACGCCGCATCACTCAGTCGTTTGCGCAGCTGGGCCAGCACGGCTTCACCGTTGAATCCGTCTGCATCGCACTTGTTGACAAAGATGAACGTCGGCACACCATATCTTGCCAGCAAACGCCATAGGGTTTCCGTGTGCCCTTGCACCCCATCGGTACCGGAGACCACCAGAATTGCGTAGTCAAGCACACGCAGCACGCGTTCGGTTTCGGCCGCAAAATCCACATGCCCCGGCGTGTCCAGCAAGGTCAATCGCAGATCACCATGCTCCACCAGTGCCTGATGCGCGAAAATCGTGATGCCTCGCGCCTTTTCCAGCGAATTCGTATCCAGAAAGGCATCGCCATGGTCAACGCGGCCCAACTTGCGAATCTCACCAGTGCGATACAGCAACGCCTCGGATAGTGTGGTCTTGCCTGCATCCACATGTGCCACGATGCCTGCCACTATCCGTTTCATATGCCACCTTTCCCGACAGCCCGATTATTCGTTACCAAATATATCCGTTATTTCCCCCGATATCGGCAATCCGACGAAGGATTACCGCCGCTCTTGACAAACTGAGTGATTCCAAGGTCAAGGGAATGTCCAAATACGCCACCACACTCAAGGACTACATGACCAAGGTCGGCGACCTCATGGATCAGTTGAAGGCCCTGGGTGACCCCAACAACATCGAGTACGGCACCGATGCCTATAACCAGTACCACAATCTCTTGGATCAGTACTATGACATCGAATATCCGTACGATGCCTCAACGGAGCTGAACGACGCACTCACGAGTTTGGACGAAACGGCCAACCCGTCTAAAGAGCTGAATGACCTCGACAAGTTGATACAAGACAAACTTGACGATATACAGCAGTAACCGAATCGGCTGTATCAGCTGATTTCCCGCCCCTGTACCCGGTTCGCAGATACGGGGCTTTTTCGTCAGGTTGGGCTGCCGCTACAATAAATCACCGAACATCGACCGATAGGAGGAGCATCCAGTGACCGTTCCCGGCATTACCGTTTTTGGCCAGCAGTCCCATCCCGACTGGACCGCCGGCACCCCGATTGCCGAAGACGCCACCGGATTCCCCACCGATTATGTGGCGCTTGATTTGGAGACCACCGGGTTTTATCCGAACCGTTGCGCCATCACCGAAATAGGTGCCGTACGCGTGCGCGGCGGCCGTGTCGTTGACCAGTTCCAGCAACTCATCAACCCGTTATGCCCGATTCCTCGTCAAATCACCGCGTTGACCGGCATTACCGACGCGATGGTCGCCGACCATGATCCCATTGACGGGGTGCTCCCCCAATTCATTTCCTGGCTCGCCGATTCCAACGCCGCGGCTGAGACCGAGCCCATCGTCGGTCATAATGTCAGCTTCGATCTGCGATTCCTGGACTATAACACCCGCCATATTGCGGGATGCGGATTCGCCTGCGCCGACTATGACACCATGCAAATCAGCCGTGCCCTGTTCCCCAAGCAGAGCCATCACCGGCTCGCCGACCTGATTGTGCAATTCGGCATTGCCGATAACGAGGAACACCGCGCATTAAGCGATGCCATCCAAACCCAGCAGTGCTTCGAATGGATGCGGCATTATGTCAGCGAGCACCATGAATCCAGCACGATCCGATGGAAGCAGGCACCAGCCAAGAACAGCACCAAAATTCTGCACCAGCAGTTGGTGGTACAGCGGTAAGGCTCGTTCTCGGCTCCCCAACTACAAGCCGTATTCCTGGGCGATGACGTTCCACAGGTCGGCTGCGGCCTGATCGACGGTCTCGTTGACAATAGTCACATCGAATTCGCTTTCGGCGGCCAGCTCCACCTTGGCGGTTTTCAAACGGCGAGCCTGCTGTTCGGCGGTTTCAGTGCCGCGGCCAATCAGACGACGCTTCAGCTCCTCGAAGCTCGGCGGTGCAATGAACACGTACACCACCTCAAGATCAAGCTCAGAGGCGCGCTGCTTGACGCGGCGGGCACCCTGCAAATCGATCTCCAGAATCGTGGGTGTACCAGCAGCCAGATGCTCTTCGACGGGCTTTAACAACGTGCCGTAATGGGCCATTCCATGCACCACTGCGGTTTCCAAGAACTCCCCCGCCTGTTCCTTGGCCAGGAACTCATCTTCTGACAGGAACCAGTAGTTCACGCCATTGACCTCACCAGGACGCGGATCGCGTGTGGTGGCGGAAACGGACACCCACACTTCCGGGTGATCGGCGCGCAGCTTGGCCTCCACAGTGCCTTTGCCTACGGCGGTCGGCCCGGTCAGGACGATCAGACGGCCAGCGTGAGTGTTCTCGGTCATGAATTCCTCCAATGTGCAGTAGCAGATTCCTGTGGGTTACTGGTTTTCGTCGCCCTCAGCGGTGGCTTCCATCAGCGCCTGGCGCACGTCGAGCGCAATCGACTCGGTGGCCTGGCTCAGCGAAGCGATATCCGGCCCGTGCGAGGCGATGAAACGGGATACGGTGACCAGCACGTTGCTGCGCGTGCCGCGGAACACGGTTTTCAGGTCCTTGGCTTCGGCACCCTGCCAGCCGTAGCCGGGAGAGAGAATAGGGCCGGTGAATTCGGAGGGGTTCACACCGGAGTCTTTCATCCACTGGCCAATGGTCGCACCGATGATAAGCCCGACCGAGCCCATACCGTCGATGCCTGCATTGTGCTGCTGCGCGTTGGACGCGATACCGAATGCCACGGTACGTCCCCGGTAATCGCCGGACTGACGGATGGCGGTTTGCAGACTCATGCCCTCCGGGTTGGACGTCAACGAGGCGATGAACACGCCGCGTCCGTTTTCCAACGCTTCGGTAATCAATCCATTCAGTGAACGCGCGCCATAATACGGCAGCAGGGTGATGGCGTCCGCCAATAGCGGCGCACCAGGCTTGAAGTAGGCATCCGCAATGGCGGAGATGGTAGTGGAGAGCCCTCCACGCAGGCAATCCACGATAGTGATGACACCCATCTGACGGGCAGCGTAGAGCACACGCTCGAGCGCTTCAAAGCCCTTGGCTCCATAGCGCTCGAACATCGGCGTCTGGAATTTGACGGCTGCGGCCCGACCGTTGGCGGCCTGCAGCATGCGCATGGAGAACAGCGCGGCACCTTCGGCGTCGACGTTGTACCCCCAGTCGGTGAGGAGTTTGCGGTGCGGGTCTATGCCGACGCACAATGGCCCGTATTTGGCCATCGAATTGCTCAAACGCAGACCGAAATCGGAACGCTGGGCCTGCAACTCCTCATCGCTGGGTGCAACCATCAGAACCCCTGTTTCTCCAATTCGAACAGCTGCTTCGAATGCTCCTGGATGCTCATGATCTGATAATCATTATGCTTCACGGCCTCGATGGCGAGCAGTGCGGCTTGGAACTCGGTAATGGTGGTGAACTGCGGCAAATCGGCGGCGATGGCGGCGGCGCGGATGGAGTAGCCATCGGAGCGGGAGCCGCGGGAGTTCGGCGTGTTGAGAATCATGTCGATCTTGCCCTCTTCGATGAGCTGAACCACATTCTTGCCCACGGATCCGGCGGCATGATGCACCTCAACCGGAGCTTCCGGATCGGTGTCCACACGGGTGCTGATCTTGTCCACGATGTTTGAGTCGATGCCGTAACGGCGCAGCACGGAAGCGGTGCCCTCAGTGGCCCAAAGCTTGAAGCCAAGCTCTTCGAGGCGCACTGCGAGCAGCGGCAGCTGTCGCTTGTCAGTGTCGTTCACGGAGATGAACACGTTGCCGTGGGTCGGCAGGCCACCGTCATAGGCGGCGAGCTGGCTCTTGGCGAAGGCGTGCGGGAAGTCACGGTCGAAGCCCATGACCTCACCGGTGGAACGCATCTCAGGTCCGAGCAGAATGTCGACGGTCTTGCCCACCGGAGTGCGGAAACGCTTGAACGGCAGCACGGATTCCTTGACCGCGACCTGCTGGCCGGGGTGGATGTCGCCACCGTCGCCCTTGGGTAGCAGCAGACCGTTGGCGCGCTGGTCGGCAATGGTCTCGCCGGCCATAATGCGAGCGGCGGCCTTGGCCAGAGCCACACCGGTGGCCTTGGAGGCGAACGGCACGGTACGGGAAGCACGCGGGTTGGCTTCGATGACGTACAGCGTGTTGGCCATGAAGGCGTACTGCACGTTGATCAGACCCTGCACGTGGCAGCCGGAGGCGATGGCGTAGGTGCCTTCGCGCAGACGGCGAATCTGGTCGTCGGACAGCGTAGACGGCGGCAGGGTGCAGGCGGCGTCGCCGGAATGGACGCCGGCTTCCTCGACGTGTTCCATAATGCCGCCGATGTACAGCTCCTTGCCGTCGAACAGCGCATCGACATCGATTTCGATGGCATCCTGCAGGAACTTATCGATCAGCAACGGGGAGGGCAGACGGCCAGAGACCACAGTATCGGCCTGGGCCTCGGCAAGCGCGCGATCCACGTACTTGTTGAGCTGCTTGTCGTCATAAACGATTTCCATGCCGCGGCCACCGAGAACGTAGCTCGGGCGCACCAGCACCGGATAGCCGATGCGATGTGCGGCTTCCTTGGCCTCTTCGAGGCTCAGGGCAGTGCCGTAACGCGGGGCATTCATCTCCGCCTTCTTAAGGACCTCGCCGAACAGCTCACGGTTCTCGGCCAAGTCGATGGACTCCGGGGTGGTGCCGAGAATCGGCACACCAGCGGCCTTCAGACGCGCGGCCAGCGAGAGCGGGGTCTGGCCACCGAGCTGGACGATAACGCCCTTGACCGGGCCCATCTTCTTCTCGGCCTCGTAGATCTCGAGCACGTCTTCGAAGGTGAGCGGCTCAAAGTAGAGGCGGTCGGACATGTCGTAATCGGTGGACACGGTTTCCGGGTTGCAGTTGACCATGATGGTGTCATAGTCCTTGCCGAGCTCCTGCACAGCGTGCACGCACGTGTAGTCGAACTCGATGCCCTGACCGATGCGGTTCGGGCCGGAACCCAGGATGATGACCGCCTCGCGCTCACGCGGACGAAGTTCGGTCTCATCGGCGTAGCAGCTGTAGTAGTACGGCGTGGCCGCATCAAACTCTGCGGCACAGGTGTCGACGGTCTTGTAGACGGGCTTGAGGCCATAGTTCCAGCGCAATTCGCGGATGGTGTTCTCGCCTTCGTCGCCGAGGCTGCGAAGATGGGCGATCTGCACGTCGGACAGGCCGGCGAGCTTCGCCTTCTTGAGCAGCTTCGGGGTCAGAGTCTCGGCCTCGCGCACGGCCTGTGCAGTCTCGTTGATGAGCAGCAGCTGCTTCAGGAACCACGGGTCGATCTTGGTGGCCGCATACAGCTGATCCAGCGTTGCGCCACCCCAGATGGCACGCATGAGCTGCAGGTAGCGGTGTTCGGTCGGCGTATGAATGGCCTTGAGCAACTCAGCTACCTCATCTGCGGACGGCTTGTCGCCGTCCCAGTTGAAGCCCATGTGACGCTTGTCAATGGAGCGCATGGCCTTGCCGAGGGACTCCTGGAAGTTGCCGGCCAGAGCCATGGCCTCGCCCACGGACTTCATGGAGGTGGTCAGGGTGGGGTCGGCACCCGGGAACTTCTCGAATGCGAAGCGCGGCACCTTGGTGACCACGTAGTCGATGGTCGGCTCGAAGGAAGCCGGCGTGGACTGGGTGATGTCGTTGCGAATCTCGTCCAGCGTATAGCCGAGAGCCAGCTTGGTGGCGATCTTGGCGATCGGGAAGCCGGTTGCCTTGGACGCCAGAGCGGAGGAACGGGAAACACGCGGGTTCATCTCGATGACGATGATGCGACCGGTCTTCGGATGGATGGCGAACTGGATGTTGCAGCCGCCGGTGTCCACGCCCACGCCGCGGATGATGGCGATGCCGATGTCACGCAGCTTCTGGTATTCGCGATCGGTCAGGGTGAAGCAAGGGGCCACGGTGATGGAGTCACCGGTGTGCACGCCGACCGGGTCGACGTTTTCAATCGGGCAGACGACCACGACGTTGTCGTTGCGGTCGCGCATGAGCTCGAGCTCGAATTCCTTCCAGCCTTCGATGCCCTCTTCGATCAGGACTTCGTCGGTGGGCGAGTAATGGATGCCGGCGCCGGCGATGCGGTGCAGCTCCTCTTCGTCGTGGGCGATGCCGGAGCCCAGGCCACCCATGGTGAAGCTCGGGCGTACGACCAGCGGATAGCCGAGTTCTTCGGCGATCTTGTCGCATTCCTCAAGGCTGTGCGCGATGCGGGAACGGGCGGATTCGGCACCGGCCTCGTCCACGACCTTCTTGAACAGCTCACGGTCCTCGCCGCGGTCGATGGCTTCCAGAGAAGCACCAATCAGCTCGACATTGTACTTCTTGAGCACGCCTGCCTCGCCCAACGCCATGGCGGCATTCAGCGCGGTCTGGCCACCGAGGGTGGGCAGCAGCGCGTCGGGGCGTTCCTTGGCGATGATCTGCTCGAGGATCGGGGTGGCGATCGGCTCGATGTAGGTGGCGTCGGCCATCTCCGGGTCGGTCATGATGGTGGCCGGGTTGGAGTTGACGAGGATGACGCGGATGCCTTCCTCACGAAGGATGCGGCATGCCTGGGTGCCCGAGTAATCGAACTCAGCAGCCTGACCGATCACGATCGGGCCGGAGCCGATGACCATCACGGATTTGATGTCGGTGCGCTTCGGCATATCACTTACCTTCCTTGGGGTTGTTCTTCATAAGTTCGCAGAAACGGTCGAACAGGTAGGCCGCATCGTGCGGACCGGCTGCGGCCTCCGGGTGGTACTGCACGGAGAACGCGGGAATGTCCACGCACTGCAGGCCTTCGACCACGTCATCGTTCAGATCGATGTGGGAGACGAACACCTTGCCGTACTTGCCGTTTTCGAATGGTGCATCGACCTGCTTGCCAATCGGGGCGTCGACCGCGAAGCCGTGGTTGTGGGCGGTGACCTCGACCTTGCCGGTGGTCAGATCCTTGACCGGCTGGTTGATGCCACGATGGCCGAACTTCAGCTTGTAAGTGCCAAAGCCGAGCGCACGGCCCAGCAACTGGTTACCGAAGCAGATGCCGAAGAACGGGTAGCCGGCATCGAGCACCTGACGCAACAGTTCGATTTCGGGGCCGGCCTGTTCCGGATCGCCCGGGCCATTGGAGAAGAAGACACCGTCCGGGTTCAGGGCTTCGAGTTCGGCAAAGGTGATGGTGGAGGGCACCACGTGCACGCGGCATCCGCGCTCGGCCATACGATGCGGGGTCATGCCCTTGATGCCAAGGTCCACGGCGGCCACGGTGTACAGCGGCTCCTTGCCTCCGTATTCGCCGCACGGCTCGATGGTGTAAGTCTCCTTGGTGGAGACTTCGTCGTACAGGCTCAGGCCCTGCATCTGCGGGGTGTTCTTGACATCCTCAAGCAGTTGCTCGATGGTCTTGAGTTTGCCGGTAGCGGCATCGACCAAAGCCTCGCCGGAGAAGATGCCGGCGCGCATCACGCCTGCGGAACGCAGGTGGCGTACCAGCTTACGGGTGTCGATATGGCTCAGGCCAACGATGCCGTTCTTGACCAGGTCATCGTCCAAGCTGCCCTCAGCACGCCAGTTACTCACGTTCGGGGAGGGATCACGCACGATGTAGCCGGCCACCCAGATGCGCGAGGATTCCGGATCCTCGCCGTTCACGCCGGTATCGCCGATGTGCGGGAAGGTCTGCACGACGATCTGGCGATCGTAGCTCGGATCGGTGAGCGTCTCCTGGTATCCGGTCATGCCGGTGGCGAAGACGATCTCACCGGTCGTCCCGCCCAGGGCGCCATACGGCTCCCCCACATATACCTGTCCGTCTTCCAAAACGAGGACTGCATCGTCCTTGTCATACATCGGAATTGCGATGGTTCCGGACTCGTTCTGGCTCACCAAAACCCCCTTATGTTTTTCGGGTATTCGTACCAAGGTTAACGGCCAGCGCAGACTCACACGCCGGTGCGCGCGAAGTCTCGCCCCCGCTGGCGGGGCAGCCGGCTCACAACCGGCTTGGACAATCACAGCGGAAAGTTGTTCCGCCCATAAAAAAGCCTCCCGGAGGGAGGCTTGAAAACAAATGACTAATCGACCGTCGGCTGGGTCTCAGCGGACGGTGCGGCGGGCTCGGATGCAGGAAAATCGGTTTGACCGGACTGGTCCGGTTCGTTCGATTCCTCGGCGGGCTCATCGTCCACCGATCCCGCGGGCTCGGTGTTCTTCGCATTGCACACCGCGGAAAGCAGGCCGTGGATAAAGGCAGGTGAATCGTCATCGCACAGGGTCTTGGCCAATGCCAGGGCCTCGTCGATGGCCACCTTGTCCGGCACCTCGTCGTTGAACAGGATCTCCCAAGCAGCGATACGCAGGATGTTGCGATCGACCACGCCCATGCGCCTGACCTTCCAACCCGTGGAGTGATCGTCCAGGGTCATGTCGATCTGGCGGCGGTGTTCAGCCACGCCCTTGACGATGTCGATGGCGTAGTCGGGAAGCGGGGTCTGAGCACCGGGATGCGCGATGCGCTCATCAAGCAGGGAAAGGATGTCCTGACCCTTTTCGTCGGCCTCGTACAGAGTGTTCAACGCCCTTTTGCGCGCGGTGGAACGTGCCATACTGCTGGTCCTTTGGTTCGACTGTCGACTAGGTATGTTGCGTGGAGAAGATCAGTTCTCGCGGCCGGTGTAGGAGCCATCCTCGGTGTTGATCTTGACGCGGTCGCCCTCGTTGATGAACAGCGGCACCTGAATCTCGGCGCCGGTCTCCACGGTGGCGGGCTTGGTGCCGGCGTTGGAGCGGTTGCCCTGCAGGCCCGGCTCGGTGTGGGTGATGGTCAGGATCACGGAGCCCGGCAGGTCGACGTTCAGCGGAGTGCCGTCGTGGAAGGAGATGAGGCAGTCGGTGCCTTCGAGCAGGAACTTGGCCTTGTCACCCACGAGGGTCTTCGGAATCATGATCTGATCGTAGGTGGTCATGTCCATGAACACGAAGTTGTCGCCGTCCTCGTAGGAGTACTGGAGGGTGCGGTTGTCCACGGTCTCGAATTCCATCTTCATGCCAGCGTTGAAGGTCTTGTCGACGATTTTGCCGGAGAGCACGTTCTTGATGGTGGTGCGCACGAAGGCAGGGCCCTTGCCCGGCTTGACGTGCTGGAACTTCATGACGGTCCACAGCTGGCCGTCGAGGTTCAGGACGGATCCATTCTTGATGTCGTTAGTAGTCTGTGCCACGTTATTCACCTATTTCAAATTCAAACTAGCTTAGGCAAAGCCCAAAAATTGCCTTGGTTATTATGCCACACCGGGTATACAGGAAGTGAACACTGGGGTTTCCCACATGAACCCCCAACTAGACTGGATGAATATGCGACCCTTCTTCGAAGCCATGTCCGTGTCCTGCGTCGTCCCCGCGCAATCGCCGGCGGACGACGAACGCACGGTGTTCGACAACCTGTCCTTCGGCATGGAGCGCGGCGACATCATCGACCTGGTGGGCCCATCCGGCTCCGGCAAATCGAGTCTGCTGACCGCATGCGCCCGACTCAACCCGCACGCGCACGGCACGTTCGTCCTCGACGGCGTGGGCAGTGACGAATTCAGCGCGCAGCAATGGCGGCGGGACGTCTCCTACCTGCCGCAAAAACCGACCCTGACCGGCAAGGACGTGGCCGAGGCGATCCGGCTGCCCTGGACGCTCGCGATTCGAGGCAAGGGGGGCAAGGCCGCGCGGCTGCTGCCCGACGAACGCATCCGCACGACCCTGGACGCGATGGGGTGCGAGGACATCGGCCTGACGCGCGCGCCGCATGACCTGTCGGGCGGCCAGGCGGCGCGCGTGGCGTTGGCCCGCACGATGCTCACCGACCCGAAAGTGCTGCTGGCCGATGAGGTGGACGCCGGACTCGACGACGACAACGCATCCAAAGTGGCCGCGATCATGGCGGACGCGGCCGCACACGGCATGGCGATCATCCGCATCCGACACCGTCCGCCGGACGGACGCGCCACCCGCACGCTGATGCTCGATGCGGGACGGCTCACCGATCTGACGCGGGATAAGGAGGTGCGCCCATGAACGGCGCCTACGACATCGACGTCTGGGGTCTCGTCCTGGCGTTGGGCATGGTGGCCGTGGCGGCCATTATCAGCGAACTGATGCACATGGGTATTGGCAAGACCTTGATGTGGTCGTCATGCCGCGCATTGGTGCAGCTGTGCGCCATGGGCTTCATTATTGGCTATGTAATCCGTTCGAACAGCGTGTGGATGGTGTTCGCATTGATGGCGGTTATGCTGATTGCCGCCGTGCAAATCGTGATGTCGCGCGCCCGAGGCATTCCCAAGGGTCTGGCTGGCCCGATATTTCTGAGTTTGGTCATCACAATGCTGCTTATGCTGGCGCTGGTCACCGAACTCATTGTGCGCCCTCATCCGTGGTATGCGCCGCAGCTGGTAGTGCCGTTGACCGGCATGTTGTTGGGCAATACCGTCACTGCCTTGGCGGTGGGGTTGAGCCGATTCTATGAAAGCATGGAAGAGCGGCGCGACGAAGTGGATATGATGCTGGCGTTGGGTGCAACCCCTTGGGAGGCAGCGCGTCCCTCCATCGTCTCCTCGATTCGTTTGGGCCTATTGCCAACCACTGCTTCGCTGGCTTCCAGCGGCATCGTAACGATTCCTGGCATGATGGCCGGCCAAGTGATTGCCGGTGGCGATCCGCTGAATGCCGCCAAATATCAGTTCGTGGTGTTCGGTGCGATTGCCGCGCTGACACTGCTGGCCGATGGCCTAATCATGGTCATGGTATACCGCACTTGCTTTACCTCAGACGACCAGTATCGACCACCTGAGGAGCGCTGACCGGGTTCTTTCCTGAACCGATAGCATTTCCTCTGATGAGTCGAGCCTCAAAGCACCAGTCTGCCGACGCCATACGATTGCTATGCATACGATTGCTATGCAATAGTCACCGGCGTGCCATCCGGCACCTGATCGTAGAACCATTTGGCATCGGCCACGGTCAGGCGCACGCAACCGTGTGAGGCGGGCTGTCCAAGTTTCATTGCCTCATCTTCCAGATAATCGCCGAAGTTCTGGCCGGTGGGCACCGAGTGGAACAGATACGGGCCGTAGAATTGCACCCAATAATCGGCTCCCATGCCTTCAGATGCATTATAGAAATGATCTCCGCGCGCACTGATGGTATAGGTGCCGTACGGTGTGGCGTCATCCATGCCAGTGCTGGCGATCATCGTGTAGATGGTCTTGCCATTGGACTTGACGTACACCTCTTGCTTGGCGAGGCTGACGTCCACGCTCAAATTGGAATACTGCGATAGGTTGGGTTGCTTACCAGTAGGATTGCTCCACCGCGCGCGTTGTGCTTCTTTGTTCCGCTGTTCTTGAATCGCATGGTTGAAGACAGGCACCTGCTGGCGCTCAACAAATGAAGTTGGTTGCGTCACGGATTGCTTAGCCGCTGATTGAGATGGCGTTGCGTTCCCATTGCCGCTGCCGGGGCGGGGCCAAGCGCGCATGGCTCCCATAGTCGAGAAAACTGCCAGCACACAGCACACCAGCGCGCATACAAACACTATGATTCGTCGTATGGTATAGATTCGTTTGCGACGTTTATCTACCGCTACAGGGCGCTTTTGAGCCATAGATTCCTTCTCGTCAGAAAGGTATTGCCTGATTGATTTTAATCAGACATTGCGACGCGGCACTGAACCGGGTTGGATGCTCATGCGGCCGTTGTACCATGCCCCCCTGCACTTACCCACATCAATCGGTTCGTCCGTTGAAATTTGGCGCAACAGTCCACTTGCGGCGCAATAGCATCCACAAACCGATAATTACGGCCACAGTACCGAGCCCAATACCGAACAGGTCCGAGGATTGTGCCGCGTGCGCGGTTCCCTGGGACTCTAAAAGCACATCCTGCGTGACCACCAGCGAAAGCATTGCGTCAATGAAGGTCACAAATTTAACCGATGAGTCAAGGGGGGGGTGCGGGTCTTATGCGAGACAATCATGCCGCGGATAGCTATGCCGATTTTGATAAACGAAATCGTGGCTACCGTAATGGCAATAATCTCACCATACTCGTTCGGCGAACCGGTAAAAAACATGGTCAGTGAGAACGCCGCGTAGCTCAACCCGATGAAGCACAGCAGTGCGCCGGTGCGATGGTAAACGTTCCTTTCCTGAGCGAACCGTTGCATGCGATCGGCTATTTGACGCGTGCGAGCGTGCGCTTTGACAATGGAGAATCGTGAAATGCATAGCATCGCGTAATACACGGCTCTCACGATGAACAGCACGGACATCGTCCACAAGCCCATCGCCAGCTTGATGATGATCATAATGCCACCCAGCGCCGTGGAGAAAGCAGTGGTTAGCGCCACCTTGTCGTTCTTCTCCAAGGCCCGGTAATCACGGTACAGGCCCATTGCTTTGATGCGTTCGACGGACTGAGGCACGCGTAGCCGCAGACGCTTGGTTTGCTGATTTGCTTGGCTTGCTCGATCCGCCCCTCAGCCCGTTCGCCCTGCCCGACCTGAAGTGCTGCCCCCTCATATCTTTCTTGTTGTGCCTTTTGATTCATGATGCCATTCCCGCTCTCCCCTGTTCCTGGCATCTCAGTCTTCCAATCGCCACGGATGCACACCATATCAATTCCTTATTCGTATCGTACAGCTGTTCGACTGACGACAATCACGGCATCGTCCTCGTGTTATTCGACTGTTGAAGAATTGTTGACGCCGCATTAATGGCAGAATTGTCGCCCATGCTGTTGCGCTCGGCCCAAACGTCCGTAAGTATGCGGGCCGACGAAGGTGCCGCGTACATACGGACGTTTGCGAAGAAAGCAAGCATCCGCATCAAACAAGAGTCATCCACAACACGCCGTAATTCGCGAAACTCTCTCCACATACGGGGGGGTTGGACATGCGAAAAAGCCGGCGGGCGGCAACTTCAAGTGCCGCCGGCCCTGTTCAGCAATGCGCAAATCGATATGCCGTATAGGCATCCATATGCGTCAGAACAGGTCCTGATAGTAGGTTTTCAGCACCACCATGCTGCGCGTAGACACGGGAACCACCCGGTGGATGTCGCCAAGCAGGTCCTCCAGCGCCTCAGGCGAGGACACACGCACCAACAGCAGATAGCTCGGGTCGCCGGCCACCGAATAGCAGGACATCACGCCTTCCAGTTCACGCAGCCTGTCGGGAATCTCGCTCTCCTCGGAATAGTCCAGAGGCAGCACGGACACAAACGCCGATATCGGTAGCCCGGCCTTGTGATAGTCGATCTGGACGCGATCGCCGATAAGCACTCCCCTGCGTTCGAGCTTGCGGATGCGCGACTGCACCGACGACGGCGATAACGACGTCGCCTTGGCGAGATCGCTCAGCGTGGCGCGGCCATCGCGCCTCAGTTCGGCGACGATGACGGAATCCGCTTCGTCGAATCCGGCATCAAGCATAGCTCTGCGCCCGTCGTTCGCCGTCAAGCCGCGCCCCGCCGTTGCCTCATCACCCATAAGTCTTTCCTTAGCCGTTCCTTCCATCGTATCCTCAGTCGTCCGGTACCTGCGTCAGGCGCGCGACGATGCGCCCCTGACGCCGCAAAAACCTCAGATCAGCCCTTCCTTGTTCAGGAATTCGATAGCCACGTCGTACGGGGTGCGTCCTCCTACATCGACCTGATAGTTCATCGCGCGCATCTGATCGGTGGTGATGGTCCCATCCAGCTTGGACAGCACGTCCGCAAGTTCGGGATGCTCAGACAAGATAGCCTTGCGCGCGATGGACACCGCCTGATAGGGCGGGAAAAAGCCGATGTCGTCCTTGAGCGGCACCAAGTCCATCTTCTCCAGCATGGCGTCCGTCTCGTACGCGTCGACCACGTCGACCTTGCCGGATCCGAGCGCCTGATAGCGGATGTTGCCTTCCAGTCCCTCGACCGACGCGAAGGACACGCCCAGATTCTTCTCCATCTTCGGCAGCAGGTCCTCGCGCTGCGTGAAAGCGGTCGTGCATCCGAGACGCAGCTCGCCAGCGTGGGCCACCAGCTGCGACAGGTTGGTGATGCCCAATTCGCGCGATGTTCGCTTGGTGACGGCCAGTACATAGGTGTTGCTGAATCCAATCGGCTTGGAGACTTTGGCGTCATAGGACCGCGCCATGCCGTCGCGCACCTGACGATAGACCTCATCGGTATCGGTGGACATGCCCAGTTTGAGGATGTTCGACGCGATGACGCCGGTGTAGTCGGTGAACATGTCGATTTTGCCTGACTCTAGCGCCGACATGGTCACCAGCGTGCCATCGAGGTTGAATTTCTCATCGACCGTCAAATCAGTGTGGTGCTGAATCATCTGGCTGTAGATGTTGCCGAGGATCAGCGCTTCAGTGAAATTCTCTGCGCCGACCACCACCGTGCCGTTGGCATCGCGGTGCACCACCGACGCCAGGCTCGACGCCGCCGGAGCGACCAGCACGAGCGCCGCCGCTAAGCCGGCAGCCGTATACCGGACCAGTCGTTCGCGCCGGCCCAGTCGGCGTATCTTCTCGACCGGCTTGGTACCTTCGGGGGTCAGCACCCGTTCGACCACGCCCAGCACGAAATCGAGCGCCAATGCCAGCAGGCACGCGGGGATGGCGCCCAGTAGCACCAGGTTCACGTCGTTGGAGTTGAGCCCTAGGTTGATCATCCACCCCAAGCCTCCGGCTCCGGCGAACGCGCCGATGGTCACGGTGCCGACTGCGGTCACCGCGGAGATGCGCACGCCGCCCATGATGTAGGGGACCGCCAGCGGCAGCCGGATATGGGCCAGTATCTGCCCGTCGGACATGCCGATGCCTCGGGCGGCCTTCAGCACCGTCGGATCGATGCCGTTCATGCCGACGTAGGTGTTTTTGATGATCGGCAGCAGCGCGTAGACGATCACCATGATCACCGCGGCCGGCTGGCCGATGCCGACGATCGGCACCAGCACGGCCAGCAGGCCAAGGCTCGGAATGGCTTGAGTGATGTTCGCCAGTCCCAACACCACCGCGGCGCAGCGCCGGCTGCCGGTGATCGCGATGCCGAGCGGCACGCCGACGACCAGGGACAGCAGCACCGCGATCGACGTCATCTGCATATGCTCGACGAACAGCTGCCACAGTTCCTGATGCCGCTGTATGAACACATCCAACAATCCCGCCATCGCATTCATCTCGTCAACTCCTTGCGCCTACCGCCCGCACCGGCCCCTCGACCGGCGATGGATGCGATGGCCCTACTGACGCTTTCCGCCCGACCGACGAACGAGGCGACGAAATCGCTAGCCGGATTGGCCAGGATCTCCGCAGGGGTGTCGAACTGGAGAACCGCGCCATGCTGGATCACGCAGATGCGATCCGCACATTTGACGGCCTCGTCCATGTCGTGGGTCACGAACACGATCGTCTTGCCGTACCGGTGGTGCAGATCCACCAACTGGCCCTGCAGGTCGGCGCGTGTGATTGGGTCCAGCGCGGAGAACGGCTCGTCCATCAGGATGATGTCGGGGTTGGTCGCGAAGGCCCGGGCCACGCCAACCCGCTGCTGCTGGCCACCGGACAGCTGCGACGGATAGCTGTCGAGCAGCGACCGCTCCAGCTCAACCATGTCGAGCATCGCGGCAACGCGCTCCCGGACCTCGGATTTCGGCCTGCCTGCCAGCTCCATCATGATGCCGATGTTCCGTTCGACCGTCATGTGCGGGAACAGGCCGCCGCCCTGGATGACGTAACCGATGCTCCGGCGCAGCTCGGTTCCGGGCATGCGGCTGATTGGGCGCCCGTCGATGTAGATCTCGCCGTCGTCCACGGTCAGCATCTTGTTCAGCAGCTGGAGCAGCGTGGTCTTGCCTCCGCCCGAGGGACCGACAAGTACCACGAACTCGCCCCGATCAATCGACATGTCGATGCCGTGGAGCACTTGCTTGCCGCCGTAGCCTTTGCTGACGTCCATCAGTCGAATCATCGGGGGCGCGGAGATCTGCGTCATGATGTTGCCGGTTCCGGGATTCAGCGGGCGTTGCCACATACGTCGACGTCGTTGACCATGCGGAACACCGCATCACCCTCGCCCTTCAGGATGTGCACGAGGTTCTCGCAGGCGATGCGCTGGCATTCGTACAGGGCCTTGTCCGAGTAGAACGCGCTGTGCGGAGTCAGGATCACGTTCTCGCGCCCGACGAGCGGCGAGGTGCGCGTGCCCTCGTCCGATTCGTCCTCAAGCACGTCAAGGCCGGCACCGAACACCTGGCCGGAATCCAAGGCGTCCACCAGGGCGGCCTCGTCGATAAGCTGTCCGCGAGACACGTTGACGATCACCGGATGCCGCTTCATCATCGCGAACGCCTCTCGGTCGAGGATGTGCTCGTTCTCCGGCGTGAGCAGCATGTTGAGTGTGATGATGTCGCTGCGCTCGAACAGCTCCTCCTTGCTCACCAGCTCGACGCCGACAGCTTCGGCCGCCTCCTTCGGGCAGTAGGGATCATAGGCGATCACGGTGAGGTTGAACCCCTGCGCGCGGCGGGCCACGGCCTTGCCGATTTTGCCCAGGCCCATGATGCCGATGATGGAATCATCCAGCCTGATCATGCCGTGCGTCGAATTCCAGTCATAGCGGTGCTTGTCCTCGATCTCGCGGTCGTAGTGCTTGAGGCTGCGCGCCACGGCAAGCGCCAGCGCCATGGTGTGCGTGGCAACCTCCTGCGTGCAGTATTCGCCGATGACGCTCACCGCGGTGCCATTGCGCTGGGCCGCCGCGGCATCCACGTAGTTGTATCCGGTGGCCTCGATGGAGATGCCCTTGAGCCCCGGCGCGCTTTCGATCACGTCGGCGGGGAATTCCAGATATGAGGTGAGCACGCCATCGGCGTCCCGGATCGCGGCCTTCAACGCCTCGTTGTCACCGTGGTGCTCGTATACAGTCACCTCCGTATCGTCGCCGAGTCCCTTGCGGAAGAACTCGCGCTCCAGGTCGAGGTCGCGGTTCAACGGTTCCTTGTAGTCGCAGATTGCGATTTTCGTCATACGATCAATCCATCCTTTTGTTGCTGTGTAGGTTATGCGGGGCGCCGTCGGCGGCCAACTGGCACTTCGCGCTCTCAGTCTCCTCGGCCGGCGTGCCGACGAACTCGATCTGCCACGGGGAATCGGGGAAGACCCGGTCGAGGGCCATGGCCGCCAGCACACTGATGCCGCAGCTGAGCGAATGTCCGCACCCGTGACCGATGTCGGGCAGCGCGTCATATTCGCACATCAGGGCCGCACGGGGCCGCCCGCCATCCGTTCGGTAGGCCCGAAACGCATACGGATAATCCATGTAGTTCCGTTCGACGGTGCAGCCGTGCCGTTCGAGGAATTCGGTCACGAACCGGCTGGATTCGCATTCCCGGCCACCGACCTCGGAATGCGCGGTCAGGTACTGCGTGACTGTGAACGCGTCGTCGCGCAACGCCGCGACGGCATCCAGCAACTGCGGGTATGTGGAGCCCATGATATCGACGCCCTTTGCTGTTGGCTCAAGTGATATTGAGATTGGTTCGCCGGACCTCGGCGCGCTGCCGCGGCCCGACGAACCGAATCGTGGCGTTCCGCCGGGCCGGTCAGGCCGTGGCCTCGGCCGATTTCGCGTTGGCCGGCGCATGGCGGCGGGCGAAGTTGCGGTACAGGCCGTAGCTGATGACCACGGTGACCACGCAGAACGCGGTGAGGAACCAGAAGATCTCCGTGTAGCCGCCGTTGCCCTTCGCGTCAATCAGACCGCCGAAGAATGGCTGGAGGATCACGTCGGGCAGATAGCCGACGATCGACGCGATGCCGATGGCGGTGCCGCCGACTTTGACGGGGATGTCGATCTCGTGCATGGAGGAGAACATCACGCCATACAGGCACATGGCGAACAGGCCGGGGATGAGCGTCAGCACCGCGACCAGCCAGCCGCTGGCGTCGGGGCCGACCAGAATGACGGCGAGGATCGACAGGCCCAGCACGGTGCCGCCGATGGCGAACCACTTGAGCGTGGACTTGCACAGGCGGTCGGCGATGAATCCGCCGAGCGGTGCCGCGACGAGCATGACCACATAGGAGCGCACGATCTGCAAGTAGCCGGCGGTCGTCGTGTCGAAACCGATCACGTCAGTCAGATACGGCGTGAAGAAGGACGCGCAGCTGTATACGCCGTACACGCAGAAGAACACTAGGGAGATCAGCCAAATCGTCGGATTCCTAAACACGGTGCCCAGATCGGCGAAGTGAAACTTCTCGCTGTCGGGGGTCTCGGCGATCTCCTCGCGGCTGGACTCGCGCAACAGCATCTGCAGCAGCACGGCGGCGACGACCATGGCCGCGATCATGACCAGCAGCGCCCAGAACATGCCGTCACGTGCATTGTCGAAACCGTCGAACACCTTCAGCGCGATCGCGTTGGTGATCGCGCCGCCGGCGCCGTTCGCGGCGTAGTACACGCCGTACATGAAGCCCTGCTCCTGCTCGGTGCCGATCATGCGCACCGCCTTGAGGATCGCCGACCAGAACACGAAGCCCGACCCGAACGCGAACAGGAACCACACGCCCAGAGCCACCGGATAGCTGAAGGTGAGCATGAAGATCACCGTCACCGCGGCGGTGCCCAGCAGCGACAGGATGATCGCCTTCTTGGATGACACCTTGTCGGCGAGGATGCCGCCGGGAATGTACAGGAAAATGCACACGAACGCATACATCGACAGCAGGAAGCCCGATTGGGCGTTGCTGATGTGCATGACGTCGAGCATCGCATCATAGAACACATACTTGATGTACGGCAGGCAGTAGATCGCGCCGCCGGAAAAGCCCAGCACGATCAGGCTCAGATACTTGCGCAGTGTCGGATTCATGATCTTTCCTTTGTTCTTCATTGTCCGGGTCATCGGCTGGCCCGCGACAGGATTCGTGGTTCGTTTCTTCGTTGCGACCCGCGGTTTGGCCTCGCGGGCCGTGATTTCTCGTCTTCCCGCCAGTCACCGCTTCGCCATCTCGGCGAACACGTCGCGGATGGCGGACAGGAACGCGTCGTTCTGCTCCGTGGTGCCGATGCTCACGCGCATGTGGTTCGGGTACCCCCACCCGCCGCAGGGACGCACGATCACGCCCCGGCGCAGCAGCAACTCGGCCACCTGGGAAGCGTCGTACGGCATCTCAAAGAACACGAAGTTCGCGTGGGACTTCACCGGCGTGCACCCCATCGCCGCCAGCTCGGCGTTCATGCGTTCCCGGTCGACCACCATCAGGTCGCGACAGCGCCGGCACTCGTCCGTATCCTGCTCGAGGAGGGCCACCGCGCCGGCCAGACCGGTGCGGTTGGAGTTGAACGGCTCAGACACGGTGTCGTACCAGTTGACGAATTCCGGATCGGCGATCAGGTAGCCGATGCGCCCGCCGGCGAGTCCATAGTACTTGGAGAAGGTACGCACGTCGATGACCTGCTTGCCGGACTTGATGGCGGCGATCACATCGGGCAGCACGTCGGCGTCGGCGAACTCGGCGTAGGCCTCGTCGACCACGAGCCAGCAGTCGGCGGGCATCTGGTCGACGAACCACGTGAAGTCGTCGATCGGCACGACGGTGCCGGTCGGATTGTTCGGATTGCACAGCCAGACGATTTTGGTCCGGTCGGTCAGCAGCTTCGCGTAGTCATGCAGATCAATGGAGTACCGGTCGGTCAGTGGCACCTCGATGACCTTCGCCCCCATGATCTTGGATATCTCGGGGTACAGGCGGTACGACTGCTCCGGAACGAGCACCTCGTCGCCCTCCTCAAGCAGCGTCTTCGCGATGCTGTCGAGCACGTTGCCGGCGCCGTGGCCCAGGCTAACCCAGGTCGAATCGGCGACGCCGAACTTGTCGGCCAGCAGCTCCTTGAGCTTGATGTAGTTGCGCTCCGGGTAGATATTGATCAGCGACACCTCGTCACGCATCGCCTCCAGCGCATGCGGGTACGGACCGTACATGTTCTCGTTCGATCCGAGCTTGACGACGCTGCTCAGCCCATAGTCACGCATTACATCGTCCATACTCTTGCCGGACACATACTTCTCACATGCGAACGCCGCCTTGCGAATTCCGTTGACCATCAGTCACCTTTCCTCGGTATTGAATCCTGATGGAACCGAGGTTAGGGAATCGCATGTGTACCGGAGTCGTCATTTGTGTTACGAGCACGCTACGGCATGCTTCATTATTAACATTTCCTTCGTCATTTTCTCCGTTATGCCATGTTTTTATATACAAAACCGTTGTTATGCCGAAGTTTTTACGGAGTATGGCATCGGAGGCCAAACCCGTTCGAACCGGCGGGGCCCTCGTCGCCGGATGCCTCCCAAGGCGTCCACATAATGAAAAACGGGTCTGACGCCCCGGTTTTGACATGCTGAAACACCCGAGGTAAAGGGGTGCGTATGTTTTTTGGATGGACATGCGGCCAGTCGCCGACGGAACTCCTCATAGCCGACGCCCTTCCAATCACGCCCGTGGAGGAACCCGCCCCCGGGCCCGCCGAGGAACCCCTCCGCGGCCGCGTTGTTCGGGCCGCATCCCTTCGCGCTCATCGAACGGGCCGGCCCGTGCTCCTCGCGGATGCGGATCCATCCGCCCCGGCGACGGCATCACCGCGTCCCCCAACCGCAGGGCCTCCACCTGACGGCGCAGCCCATCCATGTCATCACAGGTCGCGGATGCCGGCCTGGCGGTCATCGGCGCATGGATCACCCTGCTCAAGCTTGACAAAACCAAGCTGGACGCCAGCCAACAGCTGGTGCTGGAGTTTGCTTCCAGCGGCATTCTCGGCTTGTTCGGCAAAGCATCATCAATTTTCACTACACAGGGCATCGAGTCCATCAAGCGTTTGACCCTACCCGAGACCATCTCGCATCTCATCAATTCGTTGGACGGGGAATAAACAGTAACAAAGCCCCCTCTGCCACACATGCAGGCATCATTGCAATCGGAGACTGCTCAGCAACCAATGGCATCGCCGCAGGCCGAGCGGTAACGAGCGGAACTCCCATAACCGACGGCAGGGATCAACGAGCCCTACCGTCAGGTCCGCGAATCCGGTAAGCTTCTACCGCGTAGCGAGGAAGAAGAAGCGCGGGAAGGGGAAGATGATGCTGCCGTCCGACTGCGCTGGATATTCCTCACAGACCCGAGCGAACACTTCAGCCTCGAATTCCCTGCGCCCGGCGTCGTCAAGCGCTTGCAGATACGGCCTCATGCCGGTGCCGCGATACCAGTCCATAATCGCCTCATGCGAGGGCAGCGTGTGCATGTACGTGGTTTTCCAGATGCGGAAGGCGCTGGCATGCGCGTGCAACAACTCCCAGTATTCAGGCGGCGTGAGGTTGTAGAACTCGCGCTGCTGCGACAGCTTGTCCGCAAACTCGGGCGAGTGCACGATACCGCCGATGATGCGGTGAATCGGCTCCTCATAGTTCATCGGCGTCTGCGCAGCCAGCACTCCCCCGACCTTGAGCCGGGCAAGCAGTCCGGGAATCAGATGCGGATGATTCGGCACCCACTGGATGCAGGCATTGGAGAACACCACGTCGAAGTCGGCCGGCAAATCGTTCAGTTGCGTGGAGACGTCACACAACTGGAAATCAATGTCGGGATAGGTGTTGCGCGCCGCTTCGACCATGTCCTGCGAGCTGTCGACACCGAGAATCTCAGCGTGCGGATAGCGCTCGCGCAGCACGGCCGTGCTGTTGCCCGGACCGCAACCGATATCCAACACGCGCTTGACACTGCCATCATCCGGCGGCAGCTGCATCGCCAAATCACGCGATGGTTGCGTACGTTCTTTCTTGAATCGCAGATACTGTTCCGAATCCCATGTAACCATGCTTTCCACGCTAGTTAATGGTTCACATATCGACTGATTCCATCTCATAATTCAGACGACACATCCAGTATCACAGTGCAATTGAAACGATACCCAATACTTATGGCCTATGTGCCGCCATGCTTGTGAAGCATGGCGGCACATAGGCCATATATCTCAGCGCTTCCCGTATAGGTAAGGAATCAGCCGAGCAGTGCAATCGCATGGCCCATCGTTCCCGTGCCGACGTTCGCGATCGTCTTGATATCATCCACTGTGCTGACCATCGTGAGGCCTTCTTTCCGGCGGCGTCGCCATGTTTCGAGGCATTATGCGTGGAGTTGTACGCCACACGCTTTCAACTCGCATTGTATGCACGAACAGCACGCAATTGCGTGAGATTGACTCATTTTCACGCGAGCCGAGAGCAACATGGCGCACGTCACCGCACATGGATTGCGGGTCTTTGGACTCGCCTCCAGCTCTGGTCCGGAGAAATGTCAGCGACAACCGAACAGCACAGCATCGGAATCTCTCGACGATTCATGCTCAATAAGCATGGCAATCGATACGTTATAGGTAATTGCAATATTGACTAGACATTCCTATGCTGTGGCGCAACGGCACCAAGCCAACGCGAGTCTTCATGGTCAAGGACGGCATTTATGGCACAGAACCACAGCACCATCACCAATCCCAGCGCGTTCCCGTTGGGTGTGCCGAACGACGCATACGCCAAATATTTCATCGGGCAGAGCTATCTGGCACCGCTGGTTTCAGGCAAGGAAATCAACGTTTCCAACGTCACGTTCGAGGCTGGCTGCCGTAATAACTGGCATATTCATCACAAGGCCTGCCAGATTCTCATCGCCGTGGGCGGGCACGGCTACTACCAGGAGTGGGGCCAAGGAGTCGGTCGAGCTCAACCCCGGCGACGTGGTGTACGTGGAGCCGGAGACCAAGCACTGGCACGGGGCCGCGCCGGATTCCGATTTCGCGCATATCGCCATTATGAATGTGGTGGATGGGGCTTCGAACGAATGGCTGGAGCCGGTCGAAGCCGAATACGACGCGCTGCGCTGCATTGATGAGGCCGCAAAGAGTATGTGATGAAAGCTGTTATGTGCCTATGCGCGGCGCACTAGAACACGACCGCCGACACGATCGTCAGCGAGGCCAGCGAGAACAGCGTGCTTACGAGCACGAAGCCGACCGCATACTCGGGCATGTTGTTCTTGCGACCGGTGAACATGGCGATGGTGGTCATGGTCGGCAGGCCGGCGATGACCGTGATCATCAGCACCATGTCATGGGTGATCGGCAGTTGCGGCAGCGCGCCGGTCAGCGCGGTCAGTAGCGCGTAGAAGGCGAGCGGGAAGGCGATCATCTTGGCGACCAGGCCGGCATAGAGTTCGTAGCGCTTGAGCACGCCCCACCACTTGGTCAATGCGAACAGGCCGCCCAGATAGATCAGCGACATCGGTGTGGCCATATTACCAATGGTGTGCAGTGGCTTCAAGATGATGTCAGGCACCTTGACGCCAAGCAGAATCAGGATCAGGGCGAGCATCACGCCGATGAAAGCTGGATTGACGAATCGTTTGAGCAGACCGAGTACGCGGGTGCCGAATGAGGGGCAGGTGACCGTCGGAGAATAGTCGCTTGCGGCATTGCCTGCCGCTTCGGCAACCGGCTCGCATAGCCATACGCCGTACGTCCAGAGCAATGTCTGGTCGATAATCGACATCAAAGCCACGTAAATCGCGCCGTTCTGTGGCCAAAGCGCCATGATTAGCGGGATGCCGATGAATCCGGCGTTGCCGAAAATCAGCGATGCCTGAAACACATGGCTGCGCGAGCCTTTGAGCCGCAGCAGTTTGGCGACCAGCCAAAATACGAGGATAAGCAGTGCGTACGTCACGGCGGTCAGCAGCATTACGCCCCAGTTGGCGGCGAGCTGCGCGCGGTCCGCGCCATCGACGGCGTTCGAGAACACGAGCACAGGGATGAGCACATTGAGCAGCAGCGAACACATGCCGTCCAGCGCCGTCTGCCCATAGAACCGGAGCCTTACACATCCGTATCCGACCATCAGCATGATCAGGAATCCGACCAACTGGCCAATCATGACACCGAACTGCCCCATGCACACTCCTCTCGTTTGCTCTCTCCCCGCGATTTCCCGTCACTGGTTCATATAGGCAGCCATCTGGACAGGCTCGGCGGCACACGCATCAGTATGATCGATACCACCACATGCCAATCCACTTCTCATTCAACCGTTCCCCGTGCTAATGAGCCGCCGGCCACCCCGTGTTGCCGGTGCTGCGCGAGTACCATTACACGTATTGCATTCCGGTGACCCTCGGGCGCAGCGTGTGGGTTGGCGCCAATGTGTCGATTCTGCCGGGAGTCACCATCGGCGACAATTGCGTGATCGGCGCCGGCTCGGTCGCGACGCATTCCATCCCCGCCAACTCGGTCGCTTACGGCGCACCCTGCGAAGTCGCACGCGAAATCGGCGACAAGAACCGTGAGTGTTTCTACAAAGACCGCAAGCTCGATGTGTGGGAGTGAGCCACTATCTTCGTGACTCAGCTAGAAGGCACTCGACGCGATTTTTACCTGTTCAACATGGTATACGGTATAACCATTCCATCAAAGCAGCGATAACGCGGCGCTACTGCTCTTTGAGCTTAAAACGCTCACTGAATTGACGGTCGCGCCAGTAGTAGACGTCGTCGTGTTCGTTGATGTCGCGGATTACCTTGCACGGGCTGCCGTAGGCGACCGTGTTGGCGGGGATGTCCTTGGCGACCAGCGAGTTGGCGCCAATGACCGCGTTGTCCCCGATGGTGACCCCGGGCAGTACGGTCACGTTCGCGCCGATCCAGACGTTCTCGCCGATGTGGACTGGCAGCGAATACTGGGCACCCTGATAGCGCAGGTCCGGGCGTACGGGATGGCCGGTGGCCACGAGCGTGACGTTGGGGCCGATCATGGTGTGGGAGCCGATGAAGATCTCACCATCGTCCACCAGCGTCAGGTTGAAGTTGGCGTAGCAGCGTTCGCCCCAATACGTATTGCAGCCCCAGTTCGCATACACCGGGCATTCGAGGTACAGCCCCTCCCCCACAGCGCCGAAGAACGCCTGCATGAGTTCGGTGCGGCGTTCCGGATTGGTCAGCGGCGTGGCGTTGAGTTCAAGCTGGAGATCGCGTTGGGCGGCCTGCAGATCAAAAAAGCCGTCCACATCATCCGGCAGGTAGACCTCGCCGGAGAACATAAGCGCCATTTTCTCGCGCGTCGCATCATCGATAATCGGCTTGGCGATCGGCTTGTCTTCGGTCATCATTGGCTCCTGTTCGGCGTTTTGGCGATTGTGTCGGTCGAACTATTCTGTCACAGACTCGTTTTCAACACCCAGCATTGAGCGCAGCCAGTCGAGCTCGGCGGCAATTTCGGCATCGTGCACGGCGATGATGCCGCGGCGATAGGGGTCGTCGATCTGCTCGATGGAGAGCGGATTGCCGGCGTCACAGGCATCACCGTCAAGGTTGGCGCCACAGTGCAGGTCATCGACCGCAACCCGGACAAGACCGCAGCAGCAGCGGCTGAAGGCGTCACCAATCAGACCCCATGGACCGGCGGTTTTAAGGTTGTCAAGTAAGCGGCATATCGCAGCGAATCATTCTCAATAAGAAAAGTGTGAGGCAAACGCACAATATCAATCAATCGCACATTCGCGGGAATAGCATCAAACAGCCATTTCTTGGATTCAGATGTGCGATTGGCACCGTGCGGGCCTCACACTTTTCTTATTGAGAACGATTCGCCGTGCAGTCAAGCCCTCCATCCACCCAAAAAGGACTCGCTTTTGGCCGCGTCGTCGCGGTAGGCCTTGCCGAACTCGTCAATGAGCCCATGGAATTCCTGCAAATCCTTGACACTGAGGCTCGTATCCAGCACCACGGGCGAATAGGCCCTGTGGAATGCCGGATAGCCGGCCGGCACGTCGAATCCAAGGAAGGCGAATAGTCGGCGAGCATAAGTATCGGCCACGAATGTGCGGCGCGAAAACACATATAGCATCAGGTCGTCGGCCGTTTCGCCCCCGATACCGAATAATCCGAGCAATTCGGTCCGCAATTCGGCGTCGGGAATATCTGCCGCGCCCTCAGGTGAGGCTCCGCAACGCTCCACATACCATCGGCTCAGTGACTGTACCGTCTTGGATTTGTTGACATAAAAGCCGGACGGGCGAATAAGTTCCTGCAGATGCGCTGGCCCCATAATCGCCAGCTTATGGGGTTCGAGCACACCCTCCGCGTTCAACGCCGCAAGCGAACGATTCACATTGCTCCACGCCGTATTCTGCGTCAGCACCGCGCCCACCATAATCTCGAATGTGGTTTCAGCCGGCCACCATCCGGTCGGGCCAAGGGCGGCAGCCATGGTGCGGTACAGCGATTCGATATACGCGGGAGAAGGAACGCTCGGCACCCGCTTTGCACTTCGATTATTCATAGTTGCCATCTACCATTCACCGCAATTCATGCAGGATTCGCCGCATGAACGGGATAGTGACTAGGAATGTCAGCACGTCGGACACCGATTGTGCCATTTCCACGCCGAGCGCGCCGAACATCATCGGCAGAATCAGTACGATCGGCGCCAAAAACAGACCTTGTCGGCACAGGGCCAGGAATGAGGCGATGCCGGTGCGACCCATGGTCTGGGTCATCATATTGCCCATCATGTTGAAGCCGTTGAGAATCACCGTGCAGCATTGGATATGCAGCGCGGCCACACCCACCGCGACCACGGCCGGGTCGGAGCGGAAGATCTCGACCAGTTGCGGTGCGAACACCCACAGCAACACCGCCAACGCCACGAGCACGCAGGTGGCGAGCCGCACGCAGAACCAGTACCCTTCTTTGACGCGCGCGAACAGGCCGGCACCGTAGTTGTAGCCGCACACCGGTTGGAAACCTTGGCCGAGGCCGACGATCACCGAGTTGGCGCCCAACATAATGCGCATCACAATGGCCATGCCGGCGATGGCCGCGTCGCCAAACGGATTGGCGGCGATGTTCACGCAGGTCACGGAAATCGAGCCGGCGCCTTGGCGGATCAGCGAAGGCAGGCCGCCGCCGGCCACTTCGCGCATGAGCAGCACATCCGGCTTGCAATTGCGCAGGGACAGTTTCATCACGCCGAATTTGCGGCTCATTGTGGTCAGAATCGCGAAACTCACCGTCTGGCAGATGGCGGTGGCGAGGCCGGCACCGAAAATACCCAGGCCGGCCACGAAAATGAATAATGGCGCGAGCAGGAAATTCAGCAGTGCGCCCGACACCAGCCCGATCATGCCGAATGCCGACTGGCCTTGGTATCGCAGCAATCCGTTGAGCGCAAACGAACCGCATACGCAGGGTGCGGCGACCAGCAGCGGTGTCAGATATTGCACGGCGTATGGGGCGATCGTGGAGGTCGAACCCAGCATGACGACCAACGGCCGCAGGACCAGCAGCCCGATCGCGGCAATTACCAAACCGGAAATCACCGCGCCCGCGAAGCCCACGGCCAACAGTCGGGAGGCACGTTCGTTGTTCTGTTTGCCAAGTTCGCGACTCATCGAATTGCCCGCGCCGTTGCCGAAGAAGAAGCCGAGCGCCTGCATCACGGTCATGATGGAGAACGCGATGCCGATGGCGCCGGACTGCGCGGTGCCAAGCTGGCCAATAAAGAACGTGTCCGTGAGATTGTAGGCAGTGGTCACCAGATTGGAGATGACGGCCGGCAGGCATAGTTTGAGGATCAGCGGTTTGACCGGCTGCCCGGTCATCTGCTGATATTTCGCGTCCGCGCTTGCGCGTCTCATGCCATGAACCTGAACCACGGACGGTTATCCTACTCGCGCCTTGCCCTATGCGAATGCGCGTAACCGCCATACGGGTTAACACGTCATTCTCGGGAGTGAGCCAAAGAAAAGATAAAGCCACAGCCCGTGCCACGCCCACACCGGCTCATGCCATATTCCTAAAAAGCGCCGTGGTAAAGATGTCCGTTGAGCCTTACCCTAAATACCGCCCAGTAATGCTGCTTGGGTTGGCCGCGACCTGTTCCGGCGTCCCGGCGGCGACGATGCGTCCGCCGCTTTCGCCGCCGCCCGGACCCATGTCGATGATCCAGTCCGCATTGGCGATCACGTCAAGGTCATGTTCGATGACCACGACTGTTGCGCCGCTCGCCACAAGCCGGTCGAACACGCCCAGCAGCACACGCACGTCGAGCGGGTGGAGACCGATGGTCGGCTCATCGAACACGAATACCGCGTCCGATTGGGCTTTGCCCATTTCGCTGGCGAGCTTCAACCGCTGGGCTTCGCCGCCCGAAAGCGCCGGCGTCGGTTCGCCGAGTGTCAGATACCCAAGACCCAAATCATGCAAGGTGGTCAGACGTGCGTGGACCTTCTTGAGGTCGTGGGTCACAGCCAATGCCTGATCCACGCTCATTGCCATGAGTTGGGGCAGACTCAGTGAAAGGTGAGATTCTCTCTTAACCGCACGCCGAATCGCGCCGGCTTCAGACGCATACCGGGAACCGCCGCAGTCCGGGCATTCGATGGTCACGTCCGGCAGGAACTGCACGTCGAGTGAGATCGAACCGGTGCCGTCGCACGTGGGGCAACGCAGCCGTCCAGTGTTGTACGAGAAATCGCCGGCCTTCCAGCCGCCCGTCTTGGCCGCATCGCATCGGGCGAAGGCGCGGCGCAGTTCGTCGTGAATATCGGCATAGGTGGCCACGGTGGAGCGCACGTTTGCGCCAATCGGCGTGGCGTCGATGAGATTCGCGCGATGGATGCCCTCGGCCTCAAGTTCACGCACATGTTCCGGCAACCGCTCTCCCGCCGCCTGCGCTTTGAGCGCGGGAATCAGCGATTCGAGCACCATCGTGGTTTTACCGGAGCCGGAGACGCCTGTCACCGCCACGAGCCGGCCGCGCGGAATATCAACGTCCAGCGGCTTGACCGTATGCAACTGGCTGGTTGTCATGCGGATGTGGCCAAGGTCGAACACCTGCGGTTCCGCCACGCGCTCACGGATGCGCGCGCTCACATTATCGGCCAAGAACGGCGCAATACGACTACTTGGATTCGCCGCCACTTCGTCTACCGTGCCTTGCGCGATCACATGCCCGCCTTCGGCGCCGGCAACCGGTCCCATTTCAATGAGATGGTCGGCGGCTTTGAGCACGCACACGTCATGGTCCACGACCACCACGGAATTGCCGTCCGCCACTAGATCGTGCATCACGCCGAGCAGTCCGTCCACATTCGAGGGGTGCAGCCCGATGGATGGCTCGTCAAGCACATACAGCACGCCAGTGGTGCGGTTGCGCACGGCACGGGCGAGCTGCACACGCTGGCGTTCACCGGTCGAAAGCGTGACACCGGCGCGGTCAAGCGCCAGATATCCGAGGCCCAAATCCAACAGTCGGCGGGCCACGTCCAGGAATGATTCGCAGATGTTGGTGGCCATCGGCCGCATGTCGGCGAGCAGAGATTCCGGCACGCCGCGCACCCAATCCACCGCCGCATCCAAGGTCATCGCGCTGGCTTCGGCCAGGTTCAGCCCGCGCACATGCGGGGCCCGGGCTGCGGCGCTCAGTCGGGTACCTCCGCAGTCGGCGCATGGTCCCTCCTTAAGAAATCGAGCCACGCGCTTCAGGCCTTTCTCGTCCTTGGCTTTGGCGAGCGCGTTCTCCACCGTGTATACGGCGTTGAAGTAGGTGAAATCGAGTTCGGCGAAATCGTCGCCTTTCTTCGGCTTGTAAAGAATATGCTTTTTGACGGCCGGCCCGTTGAATACGATGTCACGCTCTTCGGGCGTGAGCTCGCTGAACGGCACGTTGGTGCGCACGCCCATCGCGCCGCACACCTGCTTCATAAGGTCCCACATGAGCGAGCCCCATGGCAGCACCGCACCGTCGTCGATACTTTTCGACTCATCCGGCACCAGGGCCGCACGGTTCACTTCGCGCACAATGCCGGTTCCGGAGCAGGTCGGGCAGGCGCCGGCCGAGTTGAAAGCGAGCGATTCGGCTCCGGGCGCGTGGAATTCCTTGCCACAGCCAGCACAGGTGATGGGCAGACCGGCCGCCACGTTCAGCGTCGGCTCGTTGCGCGCCCCGCAATGCGGGCACACGTGCGAGGCGACGCGGGAGAACAAGAGCCGCAGACTGTTGAGCAGTTCGGTCATCGTGCCGAACGTCGAACGGATGCCAGGCACCGTGGGCCGCTGGTGCAGGGCCAGCGCGGCCGGCACGTGCAGTACTTCGTCCACTTGGGCGCGACTGGCCTGGGTCAGGCGGCGTCGCGTGTACGTGGACAGCGCCTCCAAGTAGCGCCGCGAACCTTCCGCATACAGCACGCCGAGCGCCAGCGAGCTCTTGCCCGAACCGGAGACGCCGGCCACGCCCACCAGTTCGCCCAGCGGAATGTCGATGTCGATGTTCTTCAGGTTATGCACGCGCGCCCCGCGCACTTCGATCGCCTGCGGCCGCTGATCGTTGCTCATGCTCGGCACTGCTCCGCCGCCACCCTACTGTCTGACCTATTATCAAGCGTCACGCCGTTACCTCTTTCTCGACCTCGCCCTAGACCGCCGCCGCACGAGCTTCATGGTCTCCAGTATCATCACGACCAACGACGGCAGCCGAGAGGCTTTCGCTATTGAGCACCGCCTCTCGCATGCTGTTCGCCGCGACAACGAACGAAAGAAGGTGCCACAATGCCGTGGTTCAGCGCCAAGAACGCGCTCGCAGAGGATCCCGTCATGGGGCTGCTCCGGGAACAGGTGACGACGACCCGCAAAGGAGTGTCCATCGCGCTGGACGCCGTCGAGGGGCATCTGAGCGTCGATGAATCCAGAAAGAGCGTCAACGATATCGAGCACGAGGGGGACGAGGTCCGTTCCAAGGTCGTTCACGCGTTGGCCAAGGCCTGGACCACGCCGTTGGACCGTGAGGATTTGTTCCGTTTCTCCCGATCCATCGACGACGTGCTCGACAACACCCCCGATTTCATACGCGAGATCCATCTTTGGAAAGGACATGCCGGCGAACACGCCAATGTCGCGTTGACCCACGTGAACGTCGCCCTGCACGATCTGGAACTCGCCGTGATCGCGGAAGGCGCCGACATGCGCCGATACTGCCTCGAGGCCAGCAAGGAATCCGCCCGCGTGCGGCGCGCCTACGAATCGGGGCTTGCAGCCGTCTACACCGGCGAAATGAGCATGGACACCCTGAAAACCCGAGATCTGCTGCGCCGCGTCGACGTCATAGGCCTGAGGCTTGGGGAGTCCTCCGACGCCATCCTCGACGGGCTCGTCAAACGCGGGCTGTGACTCACCGGAATACCGCAAAGGGAAAGGCGCGAATATGCGCAGGAAACTGATTCTTGATTTGGATACGGGCATCGACGACGCGCTGGCGATCGGATCCATCTTCTCGCGTCACAGACAGTGGGCCATATACAACGGCAGCTTGATGCGTTCTCCATCCACTTCGAGTTGGCGGGGATGCAGAACGTATTCCTTGCCCAATCGTTGGGCATACCTTTTGCGGAATTTGTCGAGCGAAGACACACCGTATCGTTTCGTGGATTTCACTTCGATCGGGCTGATGCGAGGTTTCATCGCGGCATTATTGTATTCCCGAACGATGAGGAAGTCTATCTCCATGGTTTTCGAGGCATCCGTTCTATCCGAGCGCGAGAAGAAATACAGTTTGCGCCCATTAGCCCGGAATTGCTGAGCCACCGCATTCTCCACCAGCATTCCTTCGTTGAGCGAAAGCTTATCGAACAGAATATCCCGGTACACATCATCCGGCGTTGTCTCTCGATCGGCAAACGCCTGCGACACCAGCAAACCGGTATCCGCCATATAGCATTTGAATGAATCGTTATCTTCGTACAATCCCAGCCCCACCAAAGGGTCAGTCGAATTACGGCACAGGTTCACCAAGCGGGCGTCTTCCAACCAGAAGAACGCCGAATCGTATTCACGAGATCGAGCCCCCTTATCGACCGATGCCAGAGTGAATCGTTTCTCATGCTTGGACAGCTGCCCTGGAATCTGAGCGAAAATGCCCCGCACGTGGCCGGCATCGCCATTGGCGAACTTGCCGATATCATCACTGTACAGTTGCAGGATGCCACGTTTAATCGAATCCACCTCGCCAAAATCGCGATGCTCGACATAATCGGCAACCGCCTGCGGCATACCGCCCACCAGCAGATATTCGCGCCACAGCCTCATCGCTCGTTTGTGCAGCGCATCGGGCAACGGGACCAGACGCTCGAACGATTTGCGAATCGTTTCAGCAAGCAGCTTCTCCCCCATGGCCCAGCAGAACTCCTCAAAATCGAGCGGCCCCATGTCCATTTTCCGTTCCTCGGAGGGGATGACGATATTCGCCACATTCCTCTTGATGGAGATCAGCGAACCAGTTTCCACATAGTCATACCGGCCATCCGCAACCAGATATTTGATGAGCTCCCTCGCCGCCGGATACCGCTGCACCTCGTCGAAAATAATCAACGATTCACGCTCGTACAGTCGCTTGCGGTAATACGCAGACAACAGCATGAAAAATGTGTCAAAGTCATCACGCTGGTTTTCGAAGATTTCACGAACGTCGCGCGGCAAACGCGCGAAATCGATGAGAATATATGACTTGTACTGAATGCGGCCGAATTCCTCAACAATGGTGCTTTTGCCCACACGGCGAGCGCCTTCGACGAGGAGAGCCTCACGCCCACCCGCTCTTTGTTTCCATGCGATCAGCTTATCCAGCATCTTGCGCTTCAACATGAGCAATCACCTCATTACACGAAAACAACAGTATAGGCATATGCTATTCTACACGAAAACAGAAGTATAGAGATGGTCGATTCTACACGAAAACAACGGTATAAGGACGCAAGCCAAACCGGCTCACCCCCAACCCCCCATCACACCGGCGGCCTGTTTGATTGTGCGATTTTGTGCGAATGGCTCACACGGTTCTTAGTGAGAACCGTTCGCTGCGTACCTGACCCTAGAACCGGATCAGCGCCTTGATGACCTTGCGCTGGTCCATCGCCTCGTAGGCGTCTTGGATATGGTCGAGGTCGTACTCGGCGGTGAACACGCGGCCGGGGTTGATCTCGCCCTTGAGCACCGCGTCCAGCAGACCCTCATCAAGGTCATAGTGGCGCACGGGAGCCGGGCCGCCCTTGATGCCGATGTTGCCGTAGAACGTGCCTTCGGCGCTGATTTCCACGTCGTGCGGCAGGCCCACACGACCAATCACGCCACCGCGGCGAATCAGGCCAATCGCCGTGTCGAAGGACTGCTTGGAGCCCACGCATTCGAGAACTGCGTCCGCACCATAGCCACCGGTCATTCCTAGCACCTTGTCAATAGCTTCTTGGCCGCGCTCGGGCACGATATCAGTCGCACCAAATTCGCGGGCGAGCGCCGCGCGATCCTCGTGACGGCTCATGGCAATAATGCGCGTGGCACCGCGCATCTTAGCGGCAATCACACCGCACAGGCCGACTGCACCATCGCCCATGACCACGGCGGTGTCACCGGGCTTGACCTCGGCAGAAGCCGCCGCGTGATAACCGGTGGACATCACATCGGAAATGGTCAGCAGCGATGCGAGCTGTTCATCGGAATAATCTTCCGGGGAACCGGGCACCTTGACCACGGTGCCGTCCGCCTCGGGCACACGCAGGTATTCGGCCTGACAAGCGGAGAAGTAGCCGCCGTGCGGGCACACGGATTCGAAGCCGGCCTTGCATACCGGGCACTTGCCGCAGCTGTACGGGAATGGCACGACCACGAAATCACCTGGCTTAACGGATTCGACCGCCGCGCCAACCTCTTCGACCACACCGATGGACTCGTGACCCACCTGGCTGTGCGCGGCCTGTCCGCTCAGCCCACGGAAGAACCACAAATCAGAGCCACACACGCACGTGCGCACCACGCGGATCACGATGTCAGCATCCTGTTCAAGCGTCGCCTTCGGCACTTCTTCCACGGCCATCTTGCCAGGCTCCACGAAAATCGCGGCTTTCATCATTTCGGTCATGTCCATCACTCCTTTGTTGGGAATATCTGTCTATTGTCGTTTATTGTTTGACGTCGGTTTGCAGGCGCTTCACCTGTTCGATGATGTTCCGGTTTTCTTCGATGAGCTGCTGCGCCTCCTCGTCGCGCCCCTCAGCCTTAGCCCGCCAGTACAGTGTCTTGAACGATACGTACGCCTGCTGCATTCGAATGGATTCGGCTTTGGCGGCGTGCACCTTCTCGCCCGCCCTGCGAGTTGGCGAGGTATGTGCGCATCGATTCGAGCGGCATGCCCGTGGCTGCGAGACAGGATACTGTGGTCAGCCGTTCGAGATCGGCGTTCGAATAGGCGCGATGCCCCGAACTCGGGTCGCGAGTGATGGGAGCGATAATGCCGATCTGCTCGTAGTAGCGCAGCGTGGACTCCGGAAGCCCGGAAATCATCGACGCCTCGCGAATCGTATGCCATGCGGTCGTTGTGCCCATATCGACAACTCTAAAAACCTCAAGTACTTGAAGTAAAACGGCGACACGCCCATGGATGTCTTCTGCACGAGTAGGCTGGGATTCGGCGATGGGACCCGCCTGAACTTGTTTCGAACCGCACACTGCTGATAGTTCCTACACACGATTTGACATTGCATGAGATCGTTGTGTCTTCAGCAGGATTCAGCGGTTTCAGGAAAGGCTACTATGGGTTCGCAATCCCCATCCGCAGGTGCCCGGCCGATTACGCACACGACCACTCCCCCGGCGTGCAAGCTCCCCGATATTCATCTTGATATTGTGTTGGTCGTCTTCTGCGGCGGCACTATTGGCACCGCGATTCGCTATGCGTTCGCGCAGATTCCCGCGGCTGGCAGCTTCCACACCGGCACGTTTGTGGCCAACATGCTGGCTTGCTTCTGCTATGCAGGGCTGACCGCTTACTTGGCCGGCGCTTCCCGGTTCGGTGCACGTTCCAAAGAACTTGCCAGTCGCGGACTCGGCATGGGCGTATGCGGTGGTTTGTCTACGATGTCGACACTCACGCTGGAAGGTTTTACCGCAATCCGCGACGGTCAGGTGGCGGCCGGCATTGCCTATCTACTGGTGACGTTCGCGCTGGGTCTGGTTTGTGCGTCTGCCGGCGTGTGGGCAGGAACGCATCTGGCCGGCTCCTCGAACGTATCCGCCGAAGCGTCCGCTGATACGAATGCCGCTACGACCAGCAAGGGAGGTAAGGCGTGATGACCGTATTCCTACCAATCTTGGTCTGCCTGTGCGGCGGTGTAGGCGCCTCCTGCCGCTATCTGCTTGACGTGACCATCAAAACGTACTGGCGGCGCGCATTCCCACTTTCCACGTTCACCATCAATCTCATCGCCGGATTCCTAGCCGGTTTGGTCGCGGCGCTGGCCCTCGGCGGGACACTTGATGAACCATGGCGGCTAGTGCTGGCCACCGGTTTCCTCGGCGGCTTCTCCACGTTCTCGACCGCAATCAACGAAATGGTGATGCTCTTCCGCAAACACCGCTATCCCACCGCATTGGCCTATCTGGTGCTGTCGCTGAGTGTGCCGGTCGTTGCTGCGGCCTGCGGTTTTCTCGTCTGACCGCCACGCCGATTCCCGACGCGGTCAGCGGTATCATTGCGAGGTCGAACGTCACAGGTACATCCGGGAGGTATATGGGCATGGCGAACAATGGAGCGGATGTGAAGCCGAATCAAGGTGTGGGCGCCACAAATACCTCGACCACAACGAATACTGCGGAAAATACCGTGGGCACGGCAACCCCGAAGCAAAATGGACTCGCCGTGTTGGGCAAGTATGTGGGTGTTTCCGCCACGCAGACCATTGCGGAGTATGCGACGTTCGCCATTCTGCACTTGATCGGCGTACCCTCACAGATCGCCAACGGCATCACCGTGGTGTGTTCGGCGACCTACAACTTCGTGATGAACCGCAACGTGACATTCAAATCGTCCAGCAACTTCACCCGTTCCGTGGCGCTGTTCGTGCTGCTATGGTGCTGGTTCGCTGTGGCGTTCGTAATCATGGTGGTAATCGCCTTCGCCATCATCGGCATGCAACGTGCGATGTCCTTAACGACTAGGCAGAACACTCATGGCAATCATCACGACAACATCCTCAGTCAACGCGGATACCATCGCGCCGACTGATTGCACCGACATATCACGACAACGAATAGGCGGCATATGACTCATTCATATGCCGCCTATTCGTATTTCAGAGCACTTATCAATCAGAAGAACAGCACCGCGACGCCTGCCGCGAAGCACATGAGCAGAATCGAGGTCAGGAAGCTGGCGAGCATCGGCTTCTTACCCTTGGAAGCAATGGCCTTGAAGTTCACGTTGATGCCGAGCGCGGCCATGGCCATGCCGAGCACGATGTACGCGAAGTCCACGAGCTGCGGGGTGATGAAGGCGATGAACGGCACGAAAGTGCCGATGATCGAAGCGCCGATGAATCCGAGCATGAACCACGGGAAGGCCACGGTCTTCTTGCCGGTGTTCTCCACCTCAGAGTACTTCTTCTCCCACCAGATAGCGATAATGATGGCGGCGAACACGAGCATGAGCACGCGGGAGAGCTTCATGATGGTGGCGATGTCCACCGCGCCGAAAGCGTCGCCGGCGGCGACCGCGTGGGCGATTTCGTGCAGGGAAGCACCGGCGGTGATACCCAGCTGGTCCTTGGTCATGCCGGTCAGCGGGCCGAGCGCGATCTCCAGCAACGCGAACACAGTACCCATAATGGCTACGATGGCCACGGCCATGGTCACGTCGTTGTCCTTCTCGTCCTGCTTGTCCTCAGACACCTTGATGGAACCGGCCAGACCCATGACGGCGGCCGCACCGCAGATGCCGGTGCCACCGGCGGTCAGGATGGCGAGCATCGGGTCGACACCGAGCTTGCGGGCGATGGCATAGCACACGATGATGGTCAGCGTGACGACCACAGCGGCGATCGGCAGACACTTGATGCCCTGCGTGAACAGCACGGCGAGGTTGAGCTTGAAACCGAGCAGGATGATGCCGAGGCGCAGCAGCTTGTTGGAAATCAGGCCAGCGGCGTCCTTGACGCCTGCCTTGCGGCCATCATTGGAACCGACGTAGGCACTGCGGATCGGGAACTGGATGATCATACCGATGAGCAGCGCGATGATAAGCGCGCCGAACAGGCTGAATCCGGGGAACTGCTTGAGCCAGGAGGCGAACAGCGAAGCCAGCAGAGTCAGAACGCCAATGAACAACATGTCAACGGCGGCAATGCGCTTCCACCATTTTGTACAGAACTCTCTCATGGTGTCTATTGAATCTCAAGCGTTTACATCGGTCAAATCATTGCTACCAATACATATCATCGATTTTGCCGATACCACATTCTGGCTCCCCTCTGACGGGAGACAAGGCACTGACTATCCGCGCAACACAGCGATAATCGCTTCCACCAGCTCTCGCTGATCGTGCGTCAGGCCGGATCTCGGCACCAAGGCATAGAAACGGCGCACGAATTCGTCTCCGAGCTTTCGCGCCGGCACTCCAGAAGGCACTGCGGCTTCCGAAATCAGCGACTGCCCAAAGCCGGAAGACAACGCCGCCGCAATCGCGGCATTGCTGGACACCTCCATGGTGCGAGGCGGCAAACCCTGCATGGTCTTGAAATACAAATCCGTGTAATACCGCACACCGGAACCGTGCTCGCGCACCATCCATACGCCGTCTGGTTCTCCCGCCAAGACCAGCCGGTCCTCGCACAGGGTGACACGATCCACCGAATCATTGACGATCGGCTTTTCCACCACGCCCAAATGCACGGCTTTCATGCTTGCCTGGCCAAGAATGGCGTCCGAGTTCATCACCTGCACGGCAAAATCGAACCCATCCATGTTCCGGGCCATGACCGGCAATGCCTTGGGAAGCAATATTGCGGCGGTCGTATGCGAGAACGAGACCGCCAATGGCTCGCGATCCTCCTGCACGCGGGCAATCTGCTCGCGCGTATCACGCCATAATCCATCAATACCAATGGCAGTCTGATACAGCATCCGCCCGGCCTGCGTAGGTGTCACATCGCTTTTCGCATTGCGCACGAACAGCGGAGCCCCGACCATCTGTTCCAATTGGGCGATGCGCGACGACACCGTCGACTGCGACACTTTCAGCTCGTCAGCAGCCAACGTGAACTGGCCCACCTCATATACGGCGACCAGGGTCTCAAGCAATGGGAACATGGTTCAACTGTAACGCCTTATACTTCGCGCATCTGCGCTAATTGCGTCTTTGCCTTGTGGAGTTTGGCGTAAATTTCGTTACGCTGTGCCGGATTCTTAGCACGCTGATGATCTCGCGTAAGTTTGTCAACATCGGTTTCGAGTCGCGCGATCTCGCCATGCTGCACGATGCGTGCATCCAGATTCTCGAAGTCCGTGGTTCCCAAAATCGCTTGCGAGCACAAGGAAGCCCACAGTTCATCAATGGTGGAGCCGGTCAACTCAAGCTGGCACTCCCCTGCCGGCTGCCAGTCGCCTGCATACACGTGATAAATAAGCGTGTGTCCAGCACGCCCCGGCTGTGCACGACGCACCGCGAACGCGCATTCCTCGCGCGTTCTGCCTTCGAACGGCACCTCGCGCACACATGCAAACACAATGCCCGACTTGCGTTGTCCGGCAATAAGTTCGATGACTTCAGAAGGTATTTCAGTGGCTTTAGCCGTAAGTTTAAGACCGATAATCAACACTTCTGGAATCAGTTTGCCATCCGCAAGTCCAGTGTTGGCAGAACGAGCCAGGGCCAGCATGGTGATGGATTCAATCTCATTCACAAACCGCTGCTTAAGCTTGCCGGAAATCGGCGCTTTGCCCACGAACAGAACCTTCGGCAATATACCCTTGGCCTCCGGAATCGCCGTGGAAACAGGCAGTCCCAGTGAAATTGCGGATACGGAACCACAGTGAGCAGCCTGTGCACCAGTCATCATCGACCTTCTTTCCCGGCCTGCCATCAGTGTCATACCCTCGCAGTGCAGCAGTCCGTTTATCTATTGGAAAGCAACACTAGCGCATCCAGGCCGGAAGTCGTGGTACATATCCATATCCTGCTGCGGTTATAGGAAATCCCCTTCGAGTTTCCTCGAAGGGGATTTCCTATAACGCTAGTTCAAGCGAAGATTCTTGTCTGATGAAAATCAGGCGAGGATCTTGGTCACACGACCGGAGCCAACGGTGTGGCCACCTTCACGCACAGCGAAGGTCAGGCCTTCCTCCATAGCGATGGGCTGAATCAGCTCAACGGTGAAGGTAGCGTGGTCGCCCGGCTGAACCATCTCGACGCCTTCCGGCAGCTCGATGACACCGGTGACGTCGGTGGTGCGGAAGTAGAACTGCGGACGGTAGTTGGAGAAGAACGGCGAGTGACGGCCGCCCTCGTCCTTGGTCAGCACGTAGACTTCGCCCTCGAACTTGGTGTGCGGGGTGACGGAGCCCGGCTTGGCCACAACCTGGCCACGCTCGACATCTTCACGGCCAAGACCACGCAGCAGCAGGCCGGTGTTGTCGCCAGCCTCGCAGGCGTCCATGGTCTTGTGGAAGGTCTCGATGGAGGTGACGGTGGTGGTCTGGGTCGGACGGATACCAACGATCTCGACCGGAGTGTTGACGGCCAGCTGGCCACGCTCAACACGACCGGTGACAACGGTACCACGGCCGGAGATGGTGAAGACGTCCTCGATCGGCATCAGGAACGGCTTGTCGAGGTCGTGGACCGGGGTCGGGATGTAGTCGTCGACGGCGTCCATGAGGTCCTTAACGGACTGGACCCACTTCTCGTGGTCCGGAGCGTCGTCGTGCAGAGCACCGTAAGCGGAGGTGTGGATGACCGGGCAGTCGCGGTCGAAGCCGTTCTCGTCGAGGAGGTCGCGGACCTCTTCTTCGACGAGCTCGATGAGCTCCTCATCCTCAACCATGTCGCACTTGTTCAGGGCGACAAGAATCTTCGGGACGCCCACCTGACGAGCGAGCAGCACGTGCTCGCGGGTCTGAGCCATCGGGCCGTCGGTGGCGGCCACAACGAGGATGGCGCCATCCATCTGGGCAGCACCGGTGATCATGTTCTTCACGAAGTCGGCGTGGCCCGGGCAGTCGACGTGAGCGTAGTGACGCTTCTCGGTCTGGTACTCGATGTGGGCGATGTTGATGGTGATACCGCGGGCGGCCTCTTCCGGAGCAGAATCGATCTGGTTGAAGTCGTACTCCGGGTTGACATCCGGGAACTCCTCGTGCAGCACCTTGGAGATGGCAGCAGTCAGGGTAGTCTTACCGTGATCGACGTGGCCGATGGTACCAATGTTAACGTGCGGCTTAGTACGCTCGTACTTTTCCTTTGCCATTACTTTTGTCCTCCTGGACGTCTCGTGAGTTTCCTGCACCCTTTCGCGCAGGCACTCGCTCTATTCTACTGGGTTTCTGGGTTATGTGCCACTTTGAAGAGCCAGAACCCAGTCAGCGGTACAGAATGTTACCGCTGACTGGCGACACTGGCTACTTCATCGTGAGGCGCGTGTCACTCGCCGCGCTGAGCCTTGATGATCTCCTCGGAGACGCTCTTCGGCACCTCGTCGTAGGAGTCCATCTCCATGGTGAACATGGCGCGGCCCTGGGTCTTGGAACGCAGGTCGCCGATGTAGCCGAACATCTCGGACAGCGGGACCTTGGCGTCAATGACCTTGACGCCGACACCGTCGGTCATGGACTGGATGTTGCCACGACGCTGGTTCAGATCGCCGATGACATCGCCCATGTACTCTTCCGGCGTACGAACTTCGACCTTCATGATCGGTTCGAGGATGACCGGCTTAGCCTTCGGGGCAGCTTCCTTGAAGCACATGGAACCTGCGAGCTTGAAGGCCATTTCGGAGGAATCGACCGGGTGCATCTGACCATCGGTGACGGTGGCCTTGACGCCCACGACCGGGAAGCCGGCGAGGATACCGGACTCCATGGCCTCCTTGACACCAGCCTCGATGGGGCCGATGAATTCGCCGGAGATGTGGCCGCCGGTGACCTTGTTCTCGAACTCGAAGGTCTTGCCCTCGGTGGTGTCGAGCGGCTCGAAGTTCATCAGGACCTTTGCGAACTGGCCGGAACCACCGGTCTGCTTCTTGTGGGTGTAGCCCTGGTCCATGACGGCCTTGCGGATGGTCTCGCGGTAAGCAACCTGCGGCTTGCCCTGGTTGCACTCCACCTTGAACTCGCGACGCATACGGTCGACGATGATGTCGAGCTGGAGCTCGCCCATGCCGGCGATCAGGGTCTGGCCGGACTCTTCGTCGGTCGTGACCTGGAAGGTCGGATCCTCTTCGGCCAGCTTGGACAGGGCGATGCCCATCTTCTCCTGGTCGGCCTTGGTCTTCGGCTCGACGGCCACCTGGATCACAGGATCCGGGAAGGTCATGGAGTCGAGGGTGATCGGATCGTCGATGGCGCACAGGGTGTCACCGGTGGTGACGTTCTTGAGGCCCACGAAGGTGTAGATGTTGCCGGCGTCAGCCTGCTCCATCGGGTTTTCCTTATCGGCGTGCATCTGGAAGATCTTGCCGATACGTTCCTTCTTCTCACGGGTGGAGTCGAGCACGGAATCGCCGGGCTTGACGGAACCGGAGTACACACGCACGAACACGAGCTTGCCGTAGAACGGGTGGGTGGAGATCTTGAAGACCAGAGCCGAGAACGGATCGGTCTTGACCGGCTTGCGGTCAATCTCGACGGATTCATCGCCAGGCTTGTAGCCCTTGATGGCCGGCACGTCCTCCGGGGACGGCAGGTAATCGACGACGCCGTCCAGCATAGGCTGAACGCCCTTGTCCTTGAAGGCGGAACCGCAGAAGATCGGGAAGGCTTCCTTGGCGATGGTGAGCTTGCGCACGCCAGCGCGGATGTCTTCCTTGGACAGGTCGCCATCCTCGAAGAACTTGTTCATGAGCTCGTCGTCGGCTTCGGCAGCGGCTTCCACGAGCTTCTCGTGGTATTCCTCGGCCTTGTCCTTGAGGTCGTCCGGGATCTCGGTGGTGTCGTACTTGGCGCCGAGCTCCTCGGTGCCGTTCCACACGTAGGCCTGCATCTCAACCAGGTCGACAACGCCAGTGAAGTCGTTCTCGGAACCGATCGGCAGCTGCATCACAATCGGAGTAGCGCCCAGCTTCTCCTTGATGGTGTCGACGGAGTAGTAGAAGTTCGCGCCGAGCTTGTCCATCTTGTTGATGAAGCAGATACGCGGAACGCCGTACTTGTCAGCCTGACGCCACACGGTCTCGGACTGCGGCTCCACGCCTTCCTTGCCGTCGAACACGGCAACGGCGCCATCGAGCACACGCAGGGAGCGCTCCACCTCGGCCGTGAAGTCCACGTGGCCAGGGGTATCGATGATGTTGATCTGGAACTTGCCCTTGGTGTCGTGGGACTGACGGCTCCAGAAGCAGGTGGTAGCAGCGGACTGGATGGTGATACCACGTTCCTGCTCCTGCGCCATGAAGTCCATGGTGGAGGCGCCGTCGTGGGTCTCGCCGATCTTGTAGTTCTTACCGGTGTAGAACAGAATACGCTCGGTAGTGGTGGTCTTGCCGGCATCGATGTGGGCCATGATGCCGATATTGCGGACGTCGTGGAGGTCCGAAATCTCTTCAGCCATCGTTTTTCCTTAGCTTTCTTAGGGGGCTTAAGACTACCAGCGGTAGTGAGCGAAGGCCTTGTTGGCCTCAGCCATCTTGTGGGTGTCCTCGCGACGCTTGACGGAAGCGCCGAGACCGTTGGAGGCATCGAGGATCTCGTTGGCGAGACGCTCGGCCATGGTCTTCTCACGACGGGCACGGGAGAAATCGGTCAGCCAGCGCAGCGACAGGGTGTTGGCGCGGTTCGGCTTGACCTCGACCGGCACCTGGTAGGTAGCGCCACCGACACGGCGGGAGCGAACCTCGAGGGACGGACGGATGTTGTCCAGGGCGCGCTTGAGCACAGCCACCGGCTCCTGGTCGGACTTCTCCTTGACCATATCGAGCGCGGAGTACACGATGTCCTCGGCGATCGACTTCTTGCCGTCAAGCAGAATCTTGTTGATGAGCTGCGCCACCACGGTGGAACCGTAGATCGGATCGGGCAGCACGACGTGCTTCTTGGAAGGTCCCTTACGTGACATATCTCTTACTTCGCCTTCTTTGCTCCATACAGGGAACGACCCTGCTTACGGTCCTTGACACCCTGGGTATCGAGCGCACCACGCACGATGTGGTAACGCACACCCGGCAGATCCTTCACACGGCCGCCGCGCACGAGCACGATGGAGTGCTCCTGCAGGTTGTGGCCCTCGCCCGGAATGTAGGCGGTGACTTCGATGCCCGAGGACAGGCGCACACGGGCGACCTTACGCAGAGCCGAGTTCGGCTTCTTCGGGGTGGTGGTGTAAACACGGGTGCACACGCCACGACGCAGCGGGCTTCCCTTCAGGGCCAAAGTCTTGGACTTCTTCGGCTTTGCCTGACGTCCCTTACGGACGAGCTGTTCAATAGTAGGCAACTTGAATTCTCCGATTCAGTGGTTTCTCTTGCTTTCGTGTGACCGCCGCCCTGCGCCACACTTCTCAGCTCTCCGGACGCTCGTCTGCTGACGGCATCCGACGAATCGGAAAAGATAGCCCAGTCCACCGGCCCGATGGCCTTCTCCCCTCCCGTCGGCGCATTGCTGCGTGCGATCAGCGGTTTGAAGGATATCCCAGCGCGCACACCTATTACATAAGGCATGCCGTTGGCACACACAAATATCAATACTACGATTTCGCCGGACAACGACGCGCCGGAGAGTATTTGCCCCACACTCTGCCTCACACAGCAGGTGCCCCCGCGGAGACTATGTCGCACGGGGGCACCGCCAAGGAGGTTCAGCTATCCATCATTCACCACATACCAACTGTGTTATCTAGCACGTCCATGTGCTCTTCCATATCCAATGGGAACATCCATTTGCGGCCCGGCCTCTTTGCCGTATCACCTTGCCGTTTCCTCACTTATAGTATAGCAAAACCGCCCCTGCGAAACGCCCAAAACAGTAATCGGGAGTAGGTGGGAGCGGTTATTGCGCAGTCGGTTTTCAGCTGAGAAAATCAGCCTTCGACCTTGGCATCAGCGGTTGCCTTCTTGTCAGCATCGAACGGGTGGTCACCGGTCGCGACGTTCTTGGCAGAGCCCTTCTCGCCATTGTCGGAATCCCAGTGGATTTCGTGCTTGTCATCGTGGTTGCGCCACCAGCTGGACAGGATGGAACCAGAGATGTTGTGCCACACGGAGAAGAAGGTGGACGGCACGGCGGCAATCGGGTTGGAGGCAAAGGAGGTCAGAGCCAGGGTTGCACCCAGAGCGGAATCCTGCATGCCGACTTCGAAGGTGATGGCCTTCTGCTGTGCGTAGCGGAAGCCCTTCGGGTAGATCTTGTACATCAGCTTGGAGAAGCCGAAGCCCAGCGAGTAGCCGCACAGATTGTGCAGGATGACCACCGGGATGGCCATCAGGGAGCTGGCCACGAACAACTTCGGGCCGTTGGCGGCGACGACCACGCCGATGATCAGCAGGATGGCCACCTGGGAGACGATCGGCAGGGCCACGGTAATCTTTTCGATCTTCTTGCCGAAGATCATGTGGCAAATCACACCGAGGGCGATCGGGAAGAGCACCACCTTGACGGCGTTGAGGAACAGGGACTCGACCGGCACGGACACGTACTGGGAGGCCAGCAGCTGCATCAGCAGCGGAAGTAACATCGCAAAAAAACTAAACGGAATTGACCAAGAATGGACAATTCTGTTCGCATCGTGAACGCTCGCATGTCCACGCCCAAGGCATGAGATGCAAAAGAACAATGACTTCGACGGGCGAGAACGCGATGAACCACAATCGCAACACACCGGCACGCACATTTTCCACAGGATTGTGTATAGTATTCACCTGTTGTGCTGGTTCAGCGCTTTGCGCGCCGAGTCAAACACCATGGTGGCCATAGCTCAGTTGGTAGAGCATCTGATTGTGGTTCAGAAGGTCGCGCGTTCGAGCCGCGTTGGCCACCCCAGCAAGACCCTTCCGTTCATGGAAGGGTCTTTTGTTTTTTCTGCGCACCCCCACGTTGTACACTCGGGGCTGTCCACTTCACCAAACCCAAGGACATAAAGGTCCATCATGCTGTCTTTTGAGAACGATTACTCCCGCGCTGCCCACCCTGCCGTACTGGAGGCCGTGGCCGAAGCCAACAATCATCTGTATTCGGGTTATGGCTCCGACGAGCTTACCGAACAGGCCAAGGCGAAGATTCGCGAGGCTTGCGGCCAGCCGGATGCGGACGTGTGGTTCCTGGTAGGTGGCACACAGACCAACCAGGTCGTCATCGATACCATCACACCGGCGTATGCAGGCGTGATCACGGTCGCGTCCGGCCATCCAAACGTGCATGAGGCCGGCGCCATCGAGTTCTCCGGCCATAAGGTACTCACGATTCCCCACCACAACGGCAAGATGGATCCGGCCGAATTGGACGAATTCTGCAAGACCTTCTATGCGGACGGCAACTACGAGCACATGGTGTTCCCCGGTTCCGTATACGTCTCGCAAAGCACCGAATACGGCACCATCTACTCCAAGGCCGAATTGCAGGCCATTGCCGACGTGGCGCATACGTACGACATGCCGCTGTTCGTGGACGGCGCACGTCTTGGCTATGCACTGACCGTCACCGGCAGCGATATGACGCTGGAAGATATGGCAAACATCGCCGATGTGTTCTATATCGGCGGCACCAAGGTAGGTGCCCTGTTTGGCGAGGCTATTGTGTTCACCAAGCACAACACGCCGAAGCATTTCCTGACCCGTATCAAGCAGCATGGCGCGCTGCTGGCCAAGGGCTTCGTGCTGGGTGCGCAGTTCGATGCACTATTCACTGACGACTTGTACTTCAAGATCGCCCGCAATGCCAATGAGGCGGCCGACCGCATTCGTGAGGCACTGCACGCCAAGGGATACACGCTCACCTTCGAAGCACCGACCAATCAGGTCTTCGTGACGATGGACCAGCCGACCATCGACCGGCTCGAACATGACGTGAAACTTGGATTCACTGAAAAGGCTGATGATACGCATACCGTGATGCGCATCTGCACGAGCTGGGCCACCACGCCCGAAGAGGTCGACCAGCTTATTGAGTTGCTGTGACCGTTGAGCTCCAGGTCTCTCCCTCCGCCATCACTTCGCGATGCCAGCTCCCTCGTCAGAGGGAGATTTTTTAAGCTCCCTCTGACGAGGGAGCTGGCCGCCGAAGGCGGACTGAGGGAGAGACCCCGGTCAAAACGAACCTACTCCCCTATGGCTTCGCGTTCCATGTCCACGAACTTGTGAACCGAGGCTTCCACGGAATAGTGCGACTTGGTGTATTCGGCGTACTTCTCACCCCATTCTGCACGCTCAACCTGATGTTCGATCCACCAATCGATACGCCGTGCCAGCATCGCCGCATTCTGCACCGGGAACAACGATTCGTCCAGCAGCGCAAACTGGCTGGCCGCCGATAATTCGGACGCGGCAATCACCGGTACCAAGCCGCAAGCCATCGCCTCAATTACACTCACCGATTCGATGTCGGCAATCGAACAGTGCACGAACAGATCGCCCGAACGCAGCAGATCCGGCATATCGGCATGCTTGTGAAAGCCGATGTCGGCCTTGCGTGCCAGCAAACGACCGGCACGGAACCTGAGATACTGTTTGAGCGGCCCGGTACCGGCGATGATGAGCTGAATGCCCCCAGCATGCTTCGACATCGAAACTGCCTTAATCAGGGTAATCTGATCTTTCTCGCTGGCGAGCCTGCCGGACGCAATAACGCGGAACGGTACCGGAGCGGACGCCTCAGGATCAACCGGCTTCTTGGGTGAGTAGACAGGCGAATAACCGTTGGAAATCACATGCAGTTTCGCCTTGTATCCGTGCGCGCGTAGCAAGCTGGCGGTCATCTCGGTGGGCACATGAATATGATCGATGCGCTTGTACAGCCAATGTTTGAATAACCAGTACAGGAAGCTGGAGATGCCAGGAATATGGCGTAACGGACCGGCGGAATACAGCACGTTTTCAGGCTGCAGATGGAATCCGGCAGTGACCGGAATACCCATTTGGTGGGCGACCTTTGCGGCACGACGGCCGAACTTGAACGGCATATAGACATGCACCACATCCACACCTTGGAACGCTGTGCGGAACAACGTGTCACTGGGCTCGGCGAACTGCATGAGCTGTTTAGCCGCCACCCAGGAAACGAGCGGAACCTTGTTCACTCGTGCGGGATATTCAGGGGCGCCAACACCTACGAGCCGCACATGATGCCCTTGTCTCTCCAATTCAGCAGCCCACTGCAAGGCCGAATTGGACGTGCCATTGCCCTGGTTGCCCACGGTATCCACCACCAGAGCGATGGTCAGCGGGCGGTCAATGCTCTTTTCAATCCCGTTTTCGCGCATTGCTTCATCGTAGCCGTCACATCTGGCGGCCGAGTCCGGACCAATAGGAAATGGTATGGCTCAGCGACGTTTGCCCAATAAGGTGACCTATCGTTGCCGCACTACAGGAATAGCAATCACTTGTCTTGCAGAGCCCTCGAAACCCGCGCTGCAGCCTGAAACAGATCAGCGGTGTGTTTGAGCAAACTGATACGCACCCAGCCTTCGCCTGCTTTGCCGAAGCACGAGCCCGGCATCAATGCGACACCCGCGGTCTTCAGCAACCAATCCACGAATGCCGCGGAATTATTTGCCAAGTCTGCCGAGCCATCCGCAACCCTAACCTCACTCACTGTGCCATCGTGCACGCCCGCGCTGCCCCACCGCTCAGGTACTTTGGCCCATGCGAACAGTCCACCTTGCGCTTCAGATACCGGCAGGCCGGCTTGGGTAAAACCGTCTCGCACCACTTCGAAGCGATGCTGGTATTGCACGGCGAGCGCCGCCACAGTGCTCTGATCGGATTCCAATGCCACTGCACCGGCCTGCTGGATGACGCTGGACGCCAGTACCGCGGTCTGCCTGTGCACGGCCTTGACCGCAGCCAACACTTCTGCATTCCCAGCCACAAATCCACCGCGCCAGCCGGCCACCATATACATTTTGGAGAGTGACCCAAGTTCCAGAGCCACATCAAGCGCACCGGGTGTCTCCAATAGGCTCAGCGAGCGCGTACTTCCGAATTCAAGCCCAGCATAGGCAAAATCATTAAGCACGATGAACCCATACTGCTGAGCTAGGCGTACAGCGGTTTCATACAGTTCCGGCGCGGCCACAGCGCCGGTCGGATTGTTGGGATAGTTGAGAATCAGCAGCTTCGCACGTTCCCACACAGCCGGATCAACAGCATCCAAATCAGGCAGGAAACCACGCGCCGGATCGGCGGGAATCGTCTCGAATCGACCTCCGGCAACCGCCGTGGAACCTTCATATTGCGGGTAATAAGGATTGACAGCAACAACCGTCTCACCGGGATCGATAAGCGCCTGAATAACAGTGGCAATGCCTACTGACGAGCCGGAAGTCGCCAGCAGTTGAGTGGACGGGTCCACGGAGACACCGTGCTTGCTCTCGTACCAACCGGCAATAGCATTCAGGTATTCCGGCAAACCATCAAATGACGGATAGCGAAACAGGGAAGGATCATGGGCGGCATGAGCGAGCGCATCCTGCACAAATGCAGGTGGCTGACCATCCGGATTGCCTTTGCTTAAGTCGATGACATCTTCGCCGGCGGCGATGGCTGCTGCAGCTCGGGCATCCGCCTCGGCAAAAGGATTGCCCGGCAACCCTGCTGCCCGCTGAGAAATCAAAGCCGCGTTCGACATCGGTATGCCGGCCTCCCCTGTATCCAGCCAGCGGCGTACTGGTTTTGGAACACCGCCGTCATCCCCAAAACGTTGGCCCGACCGTACTACAAACCTCATCGGCCGGTGATTGCTAAGGTACGGCAGCTCTGTTACGCGCGCAATGGCGTGTCTATACGCAGTATTTATGGCAGGTTACGGGCAGGACAACTTTTTCAATGGCATGCGGTGCTGTATCGACCACTCTCAGGCTTCCCTCAGGCGGCCAAAGTTCCCATTATTCCTTGGGACGGTGAAACCTCCATGGGAATGTGCTTTCTGTCCTGAATCGCAACCCCATCATGTGGTAAACGTCACACCGTGCGGTAACACGATTTTAGCAAACTGCGGAATTAAGCCATTTTGCATTACTGCACCGTGCGGATTTCACTGCACCGTGGGTCATTCACCGCACCGTGGAGCGCTCGCCTATTCCATGCAGCATGGCAGAATGTGGGTATGACTGAGAACGCCGTGAATACTGCCGTGACTTCCCCCTCCCCCGCAATTCCTGCCGTGAACCGCCCGCTCGGCACACCGCTGAGCAAACATCCCACCCGCGTGCTGTTTCTGGGTGCAGGCGAGCTAGGCAAGGAAGTGGCCATTGAGCTGATGCGGCTGGGCGCATGGGTGTGCGCAGCCGACTCCTATGCCGGTGCTCCAGCCCAGCAAGTGGCGCATGAATATCGCGTGCTGGATATGGCGAATGCCGCCGAGCTGCAGGTGTTGTTCGATGAAGTCAAGCCGGACATCATCGTGCCCGAAGTGGAGGCCATCGCCACCGACATGTTGGCCGGAGCTGCAGCTGCCGGTGCCCAAGTAGTGCCAAGTGCCGAGATTGCTGCGATCTGCATGGATCGCGAACGCCTACGCGTGCTGGCTCACGAGGAGCTGGGCTTGCCGACCACGCCGTATCGTTTCGCTGGTTCGCTGGAAGAGCTGCGCGCCGGGGCTTTGGAAGTTGGCTATCCATGCGTGGTCAAGCCGTTGATGAGCTCGTCTGGTCACGGTCAGTCGGTGGTACGTTCCGCCAATGCCATCGATGCCGCTTGGACCGAGGCTCAGGAAGGCCGCCGTGCCGCCGATGAAGGTGATGTGTCGCGAGTAATCGTGGAAGCGTTGGCCCCATTGGAACGTGAGTTGACGGTACTGACTGTTTCTTCGTCCGCCGGTATTGTGACATGCGCGCCGATTGGTCAGCGTCAGGAGTCCGGCGATTATCGCGAGTCTTGGCAGCCGGCCGCTGAGCCAGGCGGCGAATCTGAGCGGGCTCAAGACATTGCACGCACCGTCGTTGAAGGCTTGGTGGCCAAGGCACAGGCAGCCGGTGAAACCGGTTGGGGCGTGTTCGGCGTGGAACTGTTCGTGCTCACCGATGGTTCGATTCTGTTCAACGAGGTTTCTCCCCGCCCGCACGATACTGGCATGGTGACGATGGCTTCCCAGCGCCTGAGCGAGTTCGCGCTGCACGCTCGCGCGATTCTAGGTCTGCCGATTACTGCCGAGCATGTGGCACTTACAATTCCGAGCGGCTCGGTGGCTGCCAGCCACGCCATCGTGGTGGCCGGCGATGGCGAAGCCGAATTCACCGACGTGGCCGCCGCACTGGCCGAGCCCAGCACTGATCTGCGTATTTTCGCCAAGCCCGAAGTGCATGGCCACCGCCGCATGGCCGTGGCACTGGCCGTCGGCGAATCCGAAGCCGACGCCCGCGCCAAGGCCGCCCACGTGGCCGATGCGCTGACTATTACCGTGAAGTAATCCGTGAGTGTTGTTGTAGCCCTCGATTGGTACCCTTTTACCGTTAGTTCACCTAGAAATTTCACTCCTGAAAGGTGAGTCATGGAGAAGCTGGAAAAGCTCTACGAGGGCAAGGCCAAGCAACTGTACGCAACCGATGATCCCGAGGTTCTGTGGGTCGAATACAAGAACACCGCCACTGCTGGCGATGGTGAGAAGAAGGAAGACTTCACCGGCAAGGGCCGTCTGAACAACCTCATCACCACCATCATCTTCGACCTGCTCAAGAAGCGCGGCATCGACAGCCACCTCGTCAAGCGCGTGAATGACACCGGCCAGCTGGTACGCAAGGTGAACATGTTCCCGTTGGAGATCGTGCTGCGTAACGTGGCCGCCGGTCACTTCTGCTCCCGCTTGGGCGTGGAGGAAGGCCTGCCGCTCAAGGAGCCGGTGCTCGAGTACTTCCTGAAGAACGACGATCTGCATGATCCGTTCGTCAACGATGATGACCTCGTGGCCCTTGACGTGTGCACCCGTGAGGATCTGGCTGAGATCGCCCCGCTGGCTCGTAAGATCAACGAGGCCCTAATCGAGATCTTCGCCAAGATCGACGTCAAGCTGGTTGACTTCAAGATTGAGATGGGTCGCGCCACCGACGGCACGCTGCTGCTGGCCGACGAAATCACCCCGGATTCCTGCCGTCTGTGGGATCAGAAGGACCACTCCGGCAAGGTCGAGCACCTCGACAAGGACCTGTTCCGCCGTGGTCTGGGCAGCATCATCCCGGCCTACGAGGAGATCGAGGAACGTCTGGCCGAGCTCGCCAAGTCCGAAGGCATCGAAGTCGCCGAGTAAGTCGTTTAGGTGCAGGTAGCAGAACATATAGCTGGCTCCCCTCTCTGAGGGGAGCTGTCGCCGATAGGTGACTGAGGGGAGGTCAAGACGTTCACCGCCATGACAACTCCCCTCAGTCAGCTTCGCTGACAGCTCCCCTCAGAGAGGGGAGCCAAGTTCTTTTACCGCACTTCTTCAATTTTTCAATAATTTCAAGAAAGGATTTCCATGGTTTTTCGCGTGTACGTGGAAAAGAAGCCCGGCTTTGATGTCGAAGCCCAGCAGCTTGCGGGCGAACTGCGCACGATCCTCGGACTGACCGGCCTCAAGGCCCTGCGCATCGTGAACCGCTACGACGTCGAAGGCATCTCCCAGGAGCTGTTCGACCAGACCGTGCCCACCGTGTTCAGCGAGCCTCAGGTGGACAATGTGGCCTACGACCTGCCCGACTTCGCCGGCGCCAAGGTCTTCGCCACCGAGTTCCTGCCCGGCCAGTTCGACCAGCGCGCCGACTCCGCCGCCGAATGCATCCAGCTCATCTCCCAGGGCGAGCGCCCGACGGTCCGCTCCGCCAAACTGTACGCGCTGGAAGGCGAACTGGCCGACGCCGACGTGGACACCATCAAGCATTACGTGATCAACCCGGTCGAGGCCCGCGAGGCCAGCCTGGAGACCAAGGAAACCCTGAAGACCCAGGTGCCGGTGCCCGGCAAGGTCGAGACCATCGCCGGTTTCAACGAGATGGACGCCGAAGCCGGCCAGAAGTTCATTGACGAGCGCGGTCTGGCCATGGATCTGGCCGACCTCGAATTCTGCCAGAAGTACTTCAGCGAGGAGGGCCGCGAACCCACCATCACTGAGATCAAGGTGATCGACACCTACTGGTCCGACCACTGCCGCCACACCACGTTCGGCACTGAGCTGGACGAAGTGGATATTGACGACGCCACCGTCAAGGCCGCATTCGAGCGCTACCTTGAGATGCGCCACGAGCTCGGCCGCGATGCCAAGCCCGTCTGCCTCATGGACATGGGCACTATCGGCGCCAAATGGCTCAAGAAGAACGGCATCCTGACCGGTCTCGATGAGTCCGAGGAAATCAACGCCTGCACCGTCAAGGTCAAGGTTGATGTGAACGGCGAGAATCAGGACTGGCTGTTCCTGTTCAAGAACGAGACCCACAACCACCCCACCGAAATCGAGCCGTTCGGCGGCGCGGCCACCTGCATCGGCGGCTGCATCCGCGATCCTCTGTCTGGCCGTTCCTACGTGTATCAGGCGATGCGCGTCACCGGCGCCGCAGACCCGACCGTGCCGGTGTCCGAGACGCTCGAGGGCAAGCTACCCCAGCGCAAGCTCGTGACCACCGCTGCCGCCGGCTACAGCTCCTATGGCAACCAGATCGGTCTGGCCACCGGCCAGGTCGATGAGATCTACCACCCCGGTTACGTGGCCAAGCGCATGGAGGTGGGTGCGGTCGTAGCCGCCACCCCGGCCGACCACGTGCGCCGCGAGACCCCGGCCCCCGGCGACAAGATCATCCTGCTGGGCGGTCGTACCGGTCGTGACGGTATCGGCGGTGCTACCGGTGCTTCCAAGGCTCACAATGTAGAGTCCCTGGAACTCGACGGCGCTGAGGTACAGAAGGGCAACGCTCCTGTGGAGCGCAAGCTGCAGCGTCTGTTCCGCCGTGGCGATGCCTGCCGTCTGATCAAGCGCTGCAACGACTTTGGCGCGGGTGGAGTGTCCGTGGCGGTCGGCGAGCTGGCTGACGGCCTGTTCGTGGACCTCAACACCGTGCCCAAGAAGTACAAGGGCCTGGACGGCACCGAACTGGCCATCTCCGAATCTCAGGAGCGTATGGCCGTGGACGTGGCCGCCGAGGACGTGGACGAGTTCCTCACCTACGCTCGCGAAGAGAACCTCGAAGCCACGGTGATTGCCACTGTGACCGAGGATCCGCGCATGGTGATGACCTGGAACGGCGACGAAATCGTGAACCTGTCCCGTGAATTCCTGGCCTCCAACGGTGCCTCCAAGCACCAGACCGTGCACGTCGAAGCCCAGCAGGGCTACGAGACCCCGTGGGGCGAGGGCACGTTGGCCGAGCGCATGAACAAGATGGTCACCGATCTCAACGTGGCCTCCAACAAGGGTCTGTCGGAGCGCTTCGACTCCACCATCGGCGCGGGCACCGTGCTTATGCCGTTCGGCGGCAAGCGTCAGCTCACCCCGAACATGGCCATGGTCGCCAAGCTGCCGGTGTTCGGCGAGACCACCACCGCTTCGGCTATGGCGTGGGGCTTCAACCCATACATTATGTCCAAGAACCAGTTCACCGGTGCATACCTGTCTGTGGTCGAGTCGCTGGCCAAGCTGGTCGCAGCAGGCTTCGAGCATGAGAAGGCCTACCTGAGCTTCCAGGAGTACTTCGAGAAGCTGCGCGACGAGCCGGAACGCTGGGGCAAGCCGACAGCCGCCGTGCTCGGTGCGCTGATGGCCCAAGTTGATCTGGGCGCCGGTGCTATCGGCGGTAAGGACTCCATGTCCGGCTCGTTCGAGGATCTCGACGTGCCGCCAACGCTGATTTCCTTCGCCGTGGCCGTGGGCAACATGAAGCGCGCCACCTCCCCCGAGTTCAAGGGTGCCGACCACCGTATCGTGCGTATCGCACCGCGTTACCTGGCCGACGGCCTGACTCCGGACAAGGACGCGCTGCTTGAGGCGTTCTCCGTGATCGAGGAGCTCACCGACTTCCACGATGCCCTGGCCGTCTCCACGCCGGGCTATGGCGCCACCGCCGAAGCCCTGTTCAAGATGACGCTCGGCAACCGCATTGGCGTGACCCTGAACGACAGCATCGCCGTGGATGACCTGTTCACCCCGGCATACGGCTCGTTCATCGTCGAGCTGGCAGACAACGCCAAGCTCCCGGCCGTCTCCAACCTGGTCGAAATCGGCGAAATCGGCACCACCACCTCCGAATACGCGTTCAAGGCCGCCGGTGAGACGCTGGACCTGGACGCCGTGCAGGAAGCTTGGGAATCCGGCATCGAATCCGTGTTCCCATACCGCTCCAAGGACGAGGATAAGGGCAAGACCGTCGAGACCATCGACTTCCACGCACCGAAGAAGACCGCGTACACAGGTTCTTCCGTTGCCAAGCCGCACGTGGTGATCCCGGTGTTCCCGGGCAACAACTGCGAGTACGATTCCGCCGCCGCCTTCGAGCGCGCCGGTGCCGACGTGACCACGCTGATCGTCAACAATCTGACGCCGGCCGCCGTCGCCGAATCCACGCAAGCACTGGTCAAGGAAATCAACAAGAGCCAGATCGTGATGATTCCTGGCGGCTTCTCCGGCGGCGACGAACCGGACGGTTCCGCCAAGTTCATCACCGCGTTCTTCCGCGCGCCGGCCGTCACCGAGGCCGTACGTGACCTGCTGAAGAACCGCGATGGCCTGATGCTCGGCATCTGCAACGGTTTCCAGGCGCTCGTCAAGCTGGGTCTGGTGCCGTACGGCGACATCGTGCCGATGACCGACGCCTGCCCGACGCTGACCTTCAACACCATCGGCCGCCACCAGAGCCGACTGGTCCGCACGCGCGTGGCCTCCGACCTCTCCCCGTGGCTGGCCAAGACTTCGGTCGGAGACATCCACACCGTGGCCATCTCCCACGGCGAGGGACGCTTTGTGGCCTCCGACGAGGTGCTCGCCCAGCTCAAGGCCAACGGCCAGATCGCCACGCAGTACGTGGATGAAGCCGGCACCCCCGGCATGGATCTGGACGTGAACCCGAACGGCTCGCTGCTCGCCATCGAGGGCATCACCAGCCCGGACGGCCGCGTGTTCGGCAAGATGGGCCACTCGGAGCGTTCCGGCAACGGCCTGTACGTCAACGTGCCCGGCAACAAGTACCAGCCGATCTTCGAGGCCGGCGTGGAGTACTTCGCCGCCTGATAATCGGCGCACATCGCGCCTGATACGGCACACAGGGAAGGAACTCTCGGGTTCCTTCCCTTTTTGTTCACGCCGGTCATAGGCTAAGGTTGGGGTGTTCGCACTACCGAATCCGCCGCTGAAAGGACCTGTCGTCATGCCGATCAACGAGGCATTGTTCGCCGCGATGAAGGCCGCCAGCTACATCAAGCCCAACGCGGGCAAGTCGTACAAATTGCAGCGCGTGGCGGAAGAGCTTATCGCCAAGCAGGCACCCGCCAATCCGAAATGCCGTGTCGAGGATATTTCGGCGCCTATGGCGGATGGATATGCCGTACCATTGCGAGTGTTCACGCCGCTGGTCGCCTATGGAGCGCCCCTGCCCGAAGCCCTGGAGGAATCTTCCGCCAATGACACGCCAGTGGCCTCGGCAATATCCGCGATTCTGCCCGCCGTATTACCCAAAGTCCTACCCAAAATACCCATCAAGGAAAGCACGTCGAGCGGCAACACCGGCAGCATTCCCGACGACTCCGGCACGGAAATCCCCGTGATTACGCCACATGGCACTATCCTGTTTTTCCACGGCGGCGGTTGGGCCACGGGCGGCATCAACCTGTACACGCAGGCTTGCGCGCATATGGCCGTGCGATTGCAGCGCCGTGTGATTGCGGTCGAGTACCGGCTGGCTCCTGAATACCGCTTCCCTACTGCCGTTGAGGATTGCTATGAGGCGGCCCGGCAGTTGTTTGCCGGGGAGTTGCCGATTTCTGGGGTGGGTGGAGGTTCTGCCGCTGATGGCCACCCCCAGTCGGCTTTGCCGACATCCCCTGCCGGCGGGAGCGATATTCCTGCGGACCAGAGAGACATTCCCGCCAGCGGGGGCGATATGTCTGACCCCGCTCCCGATCCCGACAGCATCGTGCTGTTTGGCGACAGCGCGGGCGGCAATCTTGCGGCCGCCGTCTCGCTCATGGCCCGCGACCGCGGCGAGTTCATGCCGCGCACGCAGATGCTGCTTTACCCGGTGGTCGGCAACGACTACAACCCGGAGACCAGTCCGTTCGAATCGGTGCGGACCAACGGCACCGACTACATCCTCACCGCACAGGACATGGCCGACTACATCGACATGTACCGTTCGTCCGTGGCCGACCTGACCAATCCGTATTTTGCGCCGCTGACCGCGCACGACCTGAGCAATCAGCCTCGCACGCTGGTGTTGTCCGCCGAATACTGCCCGCTCAGAGACGAGGACGAAGCGTACGCCCGTCGTCTGCAATTGGTGAACGACAACGTCTCCTGTTACCGGATTCACGACGGCATCCACGGTTATCTGCTCAACACGTCGGCCGTAGGGCTGGTGTCCACCACTTACCGGATCATCGAGCATTTCCTCGACGACACACCGCTGGTGCCGGCTCCCGGCACCGGCACCACCGCCAACGCACCGGAGGGAGGCGACGCATGGCAAGACGTACTTGGTACCGACTAGACAACATCGGCAAGTTCTACTCCTCCCAGGCTGGCCGCTCCTCGCAGACCGTGTTCCGCTATTCGGCCGAGCTGGCGGACGACATCGCCCCGGACATCCTGCAGCACGCGCTCGACCATGCCATCGCCCAGTTCCCGAGCTTCAACGTGCACCTGCTCAACGGCATGTTCTGGCATTACCTCGAACAGTCGGACGGCCGGCCGCTGGTGGAGCCGGAACATCTGCCGATATGCTCGCGACTGCATTACGGGCCCAAAAGCATGCTGTTCCGCGTGAGTTATTTCCGCAATCGTGTCAATCTCGAGGTCTCGCACATCATTTCGGACGGTCGCGGCGCCATCAACCTGTTCAAGTCACTGTTGCACGCCTACATCGCCGAGCGGTACGACGTGCCGGGCGTGCCTTCGGATTACGACGGCTCGGACAGCGACAAAGCCGAAAACAGCTTCGACAAATACTACGAGAAAGACAAGGCCGGCGCTGCGCCAGGCACGAAAATCTACCGGATGGCCGGCCCCATCGACCGGGACGCGCCCACGTTCATGGAATATCACGTCAGCGCCAGCAAGGTGCTTGGTGCAGCGCATCAGTGCGGAGTGAGTCTCACCTCCTACCTCATCGCCGCGATACTGTGCGCGATTCGCGACGTCATGCCCTCGCGCGCCCGCAATCGCGCGATTCGCGTGGATATTCCGGTCGACTTGCGCGCCTTCTTCAGGTCGGAGACCGTGCGCAACTTCTACGGCATGACTTACGTGGCGTACACGCCGGCCGATATCGAAGCCGATGAGGACTCCGCGAAAACTTCCGCAACGAGCCCAGACGCAGCGGGCGACGGCCAGCAGTCCGCCGCCCGCACCGCGCACGGCAACGGTATGGGTAGATTGCTGACCGATGAGCCGTTGGCCGACATCGCCCGCCAGGTGCAGGAGCAGCTCGGCCATGCCACCAGTCGCGAGCGCGTCGAATCGCACATGAACCGCATGATTGCGCTGGAAAAGAATCCGGTGCTGCGTCTCGCGCCTTCCCCTGCCAAGGACTGGGTGCTGGAGCTGGCCCGGTTCATCGCCGACCGCGAGACCACGACCACCGTCTCGAACCTTGGCCGAATCACCTTGGACGAACGACTCGCGCGCCATGTACGTTCGGTGAGCTTCCTCACCACACCGGCCAGCCTGAATTTCACGGTCTGCTCGTTCGGCGACGACCTGAGCATCGGCATCTCCACCATCTACCATGATCTGAACGTCATCAAGAATCTGTGTCGGATTCTCGCCGCGCAGGGCATCAGCGGCCGTATGAACATCGCTGGCGTGCATGTGGAGAAAGGAGCGTCGGCATGAAGCATTGCGATGCCTGCACCGTCGATTTCACCGGCGATATGGCCCGTTGCCCGCTCTGCCAGAACGAATTGCGCGGCGAGGCCTCCCCCGCCGCATTCCCCGCGCAGCAGATCTATCTGCGTCCGAGGCGTTTGGCGGTGGAAATCATCACGTTTGTAACCGGCGCGATTTTGCTGCTGCATGGCTTCTTCAGCTATCTGTTTTCGTGGCCGATACCGATTGCCGGTGCATCGGCGGCCGCGCTGATCATCAGCGTGCTGTTCATCAATAGTGCGATTCTGCACGTGCCGCGGCCGCTTCGCCTCATGTTTCGATATTTCTATATCATGCTGGCGATTGCGCTGGTCTGGTTTGTGGCGACGATGAATCATGTCGTCACCATGTTCGTCATACCGATCACGTGTCTGGTTTCGCTGGTCTTTGACGTGGTGCTGCTTATCGTGCTGCAAGCCAAGGCCATTGACGAGTACGCCAAGTATCTGGCGTTCGACATCGTCGCTGGTCTGCTGCCTCTGACGTTCATTCCGCTCGGCTGGGCTCCGTGGGATGTGCTGGTGATGGTCAGCGGGCTGGTCTCCCTGCTGGTGCTGCTCGGCCTGCTCGTCTTCGCCCGCCGTCAGCTCTTCTCGGAATTCGGCAAACAGTTCTCGGCCTGATTGCCTCGTGCGCTCAATCGCCCGACTTAGGATGGAAACCATGAGCGAACATGTGGAGCATGGGTTTGGGCCGGTGTGGGATGGTGAGTCCCGGGCTTTGATTTTGGGATCGATGCCGAGTCCGAAATCCCGAGCGGCGGCGTTTTACTATATGCATCCACAGAACCGGTTTTGGCCGGTGATGCAGGCGCTGTTTGCCAACTCCGCTGATCCTACTGACGCTGTCGGCGATTTACCTGAGTCCCGTCGTGCGTTTGCTCTGCGCCACCACATTGCGTTATGGGATGTCATTGCTTCTTGCGATATCACCGGAGCCAGCGATGCCAGCATCCGCAATGCCGTGCCCAACGACTTGACACCAATCTTGCGCGGCGCTCCAATCGCCCACATCTTCGCAACCGGCGCGAAATCAGCGCAACTTTACCGCAAACTTATCGAGCCGCGCCTGACCGAAGCCGGCATCGCCATCGGTATGACCCAACTGCCCTCCACCAGCCCGGCCAACGCCTCAATGCGTTTGCCGGACCTTATCACCGCCTATCGCGAAGCTTTTCAAAAGGCAAACGTACTAGAGAATGCGTATTGGAAAAACTAAAAGTAGATACCTAAAAGTATGGCGAAACCATCAATCTCGGACGGCAAACCCAGCATCACGAATCCTATCTTGCATCTCATTGGCAATAGCAATACAGCGCGTCCGCGGAATACCAGCCTTCACACCAACACCAGTCAAATCCGCAACAGTGACGCTCTTTTCCCTTCCGTTCACCGAAGTCGCTTCCAAGCCCAGCCAGCTGGAGAACAACATGAAGGCCGCCGGCTTCAAGATTCCAGCCGATGCGATGGCCGAGATCGACAAGATCACTGGCTTCCACCGCTTTGAGCGTCACGTGGGCTGACGAATCTGAGACTTCCTCCAACGGAAGCGATTGTTAAGCGCCGAAATCGGTATCGCCTTGGGCCTCGGCCTGAGCGATGGCGGTTTCGGCGTTTTTTGCTGCCTGCTCGATGACTTGGCCGTAACCGGTCAGAGCCGCGAACGGCATGAATTGGGCAGCCCGCTGGCGGCGAGACATGTGTGGATGCTGGCGCGACTGGTGATGGGGCAGGTTGATGATGTCGTCGTATGCGTGACTTTCTTGCAAGGTCATGCGCGATGACCTCCAATCTGACGGTTGCGAGCCTGACCGGTGGCACCGTCTTCCATATCCATGGCTTTGATGACGGCGTTGCGGCCGAATTTACGTTTCACATCCAGCAGCGCACGCTGGATATCATGCTCACCATCTCTGTCATCAGCGGGCTCGGACCCATACGATTGAGCCTCGTCATCACCGAACAGGTCGAGCTGCTCATAGCGTTTGCCGGCGGCAAGCTCCTCCGGCGTGGCCACATCATCGGCGATGACGGTCAGGCGTCTCACGAGCAGGCGTGAATCCACAATGCGCTCGTACAGCATCGTCATGGCCTCACGGATACGCGCCGAAGATGACGTAAAATCACCCAAACCAATCGACCCGACCGCGCTCTTGGGCACTTTACGCCCAAACCGGTCGACGGTCACCGGCCCCTGATAACTTTTCGCCGCACGCTCAGCGGCACGTTTCATCGCATAATCAGCGCATGAATCGAGCTTCGACGCGTCCAAACTGCCGATGTCATAGCCAACGGCAAGCGTGAGTCGATTCGTCAGCACGCCTTTATCAACCAAATCGAGGGCGAGCGCATCGGCCATCTCCTTGGTAATCAGTCGGGCCGTGGCATAGTCGGCGGGACCGGTGAGCACCTGCCCACTGCTGATGCTGTGCGCATCCGGCTCATAGGATTGGATGTCCGCGATCTCGCACGGCTCCCAGCCCCACGCATGGTCGATGAGCAGTTCGGCATTCACGCCGAACATGCGATACAGCAGGTCTTCGTTGTAGTAATCCGAAGCACGACCCACCGAGCATCGGGCGATATCGCCCATGGTCATCAGTCCGGCATGCTCGAGCTTCTTGGCATAGCCACGCCCAACCCGCCAGAAATCGGTAAGCGGACGATGATCCCAAAGCAGACGCCGATATGACATCTCATTCAGCTCGGCTACACGCACGCCATCCTCATCGGCGGGCATATGTTTGGCGACAATATCCATGGCGACTTTAGCCAGATACATATTGGTGCCGATGCCGGCAGTGGCGGTGATACCGGTTTCGGCAAGGATTTCGCGCACGATGGTTCGCGCCATCGCATGTGGCCCCATGCCCAGCGAGCGCAGATATGGCGTGGCGTCAATGAACACCTCATCAATCGAGTAGACATGAATATGCTCGGGCGCGGCGTATTTGAGGTAGATGCCGTAAATTTGCCCGCTGACTTCCAGGTAGTGCGCCATGCGCGGCTTCGCGATGACCATCGAGGCCTTGAGCCTTGGCGAGCGTTCCAGATCGCGTGCATCGCAGGATTCCCCGATTAATCGGCCTGAGGGAGCATGGGCTGCACGCTCGATGTTGACTCCACTCAAGCGTTGTTTTACCTCGAACAGCCGTGCACGACCAGGAATGCCATAGGCCTTGAGCGACGGTGAGACTGCCAGGCAGATGGTTTTGTCGGTGCGGGTCTCGTCGGCCACCACCAGATGCGTGGTCAACGGGTCGAGCCCGCGCGCCGCACACTCCACCGAGGCATAGAAGGATTTGAGGTCTATGGCGATATAGACATGCTCGCGTTGCATGTCTCGGGCCATCGCCATCACCTCCTTATCCACTGCCAGCAGCTTGACCAGCATAGCAAAGCAGTCGAACATTTGTTCGACAGTGCGCAGCGAATCATTCTCAATAAGAAAAGTGCGAGCAATCCAAACATTTCGGCACAATCGAACATTTCCACAATTGACGGAATATCAGGGCTTCTCGGTGACCAATGTTCATTTTGCCGCCTTTCACCCGCACACTTTTCTTATTGAGAATGATTCGCTGTGAGACAACACGCGATGTAGCCGCCGATTGGTAGGGTTGACAGATAGTTAATCCCCTGTTTGAAAAAGGAGCTTTGGCTTGTCGGCTGAACTCGAAGACATTCACGAGGAATGTGGCATCTTCGGCGTGTGGGGCCACCCCGACGCCGCCCGACTTACCTATTTCGGCCTGCACGCGCTGCAGCATCGCGGTCAGGAAGGTGCCGGCATCGTCTCCAACGATCACGGCCATCTGACCGGCCACCGCGGACTCGGACTGCTCACCCAGGTGTTCAGCGATGAGCGCGAAATCAAACGGCTCAAAGGCGACCGAGCCATCGGCCACGTGCGTTACGCCACGGCCGGCTCCGGCACCACGGACAACATCCAGCCGTTCATCTTCCGCTTCCATGATGGCGACGTGGCTCTGTGCCACAACGGCAACCTGACGAACTGCCCGTCACTGCGCCGCAAGCTGGAAGACGAAGGCGCGATCTTCCACTCGAACTCCGACACCGAGGTGCTCATGCACCTCATCCGCCGCTCCCTGCAACGCACCTTTATGGACAAGCTCAAGGAAGCGCTCAACACCGTGCACGGCGGCTTCGCCTATCTGCTCATGACCGAGAACGCCATGATCGGCGCGCTCGACCCGAACGGCTTCCGCCCGCTTTCCCTCGGCAAGATGAAGAACGGCGCTTACGTGCTCGCTTCCGAAACCTGTGCCCTCGATGTGGTCGGCGCCGAGCTGGTGCGCAACATCCGCCCCGGTGAAATCGTGGTGATAGATGACCACGGCTACAAGATCGTGCAGTACACCAACAACACGCAGCTGGCCATCTGCTCGATGGAGTACATCTACTTCGCCCGCCCGGATTCCAACATCTACGGCATCAACGTGCACTCCGCCCGCAAGCGCATGGGCGCACGCCTGGCACAGGAATCGCCGGTCGATGCCGACATGGTCATCGGCGTGCCGAACTCCTCCCTATCCGCGGCCTCCGGCTACGCGGAAGCGGCTGGGCTGCCCAACGAGATGGGTCTGATCAAGAACCAGTACGTGGCCCGCACCTTCATTCAGCCCACGCAGGAACTGCGCGAGCAGGGCGTGCGCATGAAACTGTCCGCCGTACGTGGCGTGGTCAAGGGCAAGCGCGTCATCGTCATCGATGACTCCATCGTGCGTGGCACCACTTCCCGCCGCATCGTCCAGCTTCTGAAGGAGGCCGGCGCCGCCGAAGTGCACATGCGCATCAGCTCGCCGCCGCTCAAGTACCCGTGCTTCTACGGCATCGACATCTCCACCACCAAGGAACTCATCGCAGCCAAGATGAGCGTGGAAGAGATTCGCGACTACATCGGCGCCGATTCGCTGGCCTACCTATCTCTGGACGGCCTGGTCGAATCCATCGGACTGAACGCCGATGCCCCGTACGGCGGCCTGTGCGTCGCCTACTTCAATGGCGACTACCCCACCGCTCTGGACGACTATGAGGCCGACTTCCTGAAGTCCCTCACCCCCGAGGATCGCGTGCGACTGCCTGAGTTCGCGCTGTACAAGAGCAAGTACGTCGGCAACGAGTACAACACCGTGCAGCCGGATGCCCAGTAACTTATCATCAACCCATCCAACAACTCCTTGATCAGAGGCGCTTGCCTCCCCTCAGTCGGCTTCGCCGACAGCTCCCCTTCAGAGGGGAGCCGGAATAAGTAGAAAGGCCCAACCAAATGCCACAAGCATATGAGAACGCCGGCGTGAGCGTCGAAGCCGGGTACGAAGTCGTCAAGCGCATCAAGTCGCACGTGGCTCGCACGAACCGCCCCGGTGTGGTCGGCGGTATCGGCGGCTTCGGCGGCCTTTTTGACCTGGCTTCCCTTGGATACAAAGAGCCGGTTCTCATCTCCGGTACCGACGGCGTGGGCACCAAGCTCATGGTCGCCAAGATGGCCAATAAGCACAACACCATCGGCATCGATTGCGTGGCCATGTGCGTCAACGACATCGCCGCTCAGGGTGCCGAACCGCTGTTCTTCCTTGACTACATCGCCTGCGGCAAGAACGATCCGGCTCTGCTCGAGCAGGTCGTAGCCGGCGTGGCCGACGGCTGCGTGCGGGCCGGTTCTGCACTGGTCGGCGGTGAAACCGCTGAAATGCCGGGCATGTACGACGAGGACGAATACGATCTCGCTGGTTTCTCGGTCGGCGTCGCCGAAAAGTCCGCCATCGTGGACGGCTCCACCATTGCCGAGGGTGATGTGCTCATCGGCTTGCCCTCCACCGGCGTACACTCCAACGGCTTCTCTCTGGTGCGCAAGGCCCTGTTCGAGCAGGCTAGCTACACCGTGGACACCGAACTTGACGAGCTGGGCGGCGAAAAGCTCGGCGACGTGCTGCTCACCCCCACCAAGATCTACGTCAAGGCTCTCTCCCCGCTGTTCAAGGCAGGCGTGGTCAAGGGCGTGGCCCACATCACCGGTGGTGGCTTCATCGAGAACATCCCGCGCATGATTCCGGACGGCCTGGCCGCTGAGATCGAGCTCGGCACCTGGCCTGTGCTCCCGATTTTCGATGTGCTGGAGAAGGCCGGCAACATCGATCACAAGGAGATGTACAACATCTTCAACATGGGCATCGGCATGGTACTCGCCATCGACCCCGCCCGCAAGGACGAGGCGCTGAAGCTGCTCACCGACAACAACGAGCCCGCTTACGTGCTCGGCTCCATCACCGCCGACACCACCGGCACGCAAATCGTACTGAAGTAACTCGCTTTCCGCAGGAAAGGAACAACATGGGTCAGAAAGTATTGGTCATCGGCTCCGGAGCGCGTGAGCACACCATCGCCTACACGCTGCTCAAGGCACCGAGCGTTGACGAAGTCACCGTGGCCCCCGGCAACCCGGGCATGCTCAAGGACGGCATCCACACCACGCAGCTCAGCCAGTCGAACCACGCCGCACTCATCGACTTCGTGAAGGACAACGACTACGACTGGGTGTTCGTCGGCCCGGAAGTCCCGCTGATCGAAGGCATTGTGGACGATTTCGCCGCCGCCGGCATCAAGGCGTTCGGCCCATCCAAGGCCGCCTCCCAGATTGAAGGCTCCAAGGATTTCGCCAAGCAGCTCATGGACCGTCACAACATTCCGACCGCCCAGTACAAGACCTTCAGCGATCTTGAGCTGGCTCAGGACTACGTACACGAGCATGGCGCTCCGATCGTTATCAAGGCCGATGGCCTGGCCGCCGGCAAGGGCGTGACCGTGGCCATGGACGAGCTCACCGCTCAGCGTGCTCTCGAAGACATCTTTATCGACCACCGCTTTGGCTCTGCCGGCGCCAAGGTCGTTATCGAGGACTTCCTGGACGGTCAGGAATTCTCCCTGATGAGCTTCGTCAACGGCACCGATTTCTGGCCGATGCCAATCTCCCAGGATCACAAGCGCGCCCATGACGGCGACGAAGGCCCGAACACCGGCGGCATGGGTGCCTACAGCCCGGTTCCGCAGATTCCGCAGTCCGTGGTTGACGAAGCCATCGAAACTATCGTGCGCCCCACCGTTGAGGGCATGGCTGAAGAAGGCACGCCGTTCACCGGCATTCTGTACGCCGGCCTGATTGCCACTGCCGACGGCCCGAAGGTCATTGAATTCAACGCTCGTTTTGGCGATCCGGAAACCGAAGTCGTGCTCCCCAAGCTCACTTCCGACCTTGGCGCTGGCATCTCCGCCATTCTCGACGGCGAAACCCCTGAGTTCACGTGGAACGAGTCCAACGCCACCCTTGGTGTGGTGATTGCCTCCAACGGCTACCCGGAGAACGTTATCAAGGGTGCTCACGTGCCCGAAATCGACGTTGACGAGGATTCTCACGTCTACTACGCCGGTGTCGCCTCTGACGAGCACGGTAACCTTGTGGCCAACTCTGGCCGCGTGCTGCTCGTTGAGACCTCCGCTCCGGATATCAAATCCGCGCAGGACAAGGTCTACGCAATCATCGATAAATTCGAACTGCGGGGAATGTTCTATCGCCACGACATCGGCTTCAAAGCCCTGAAGTAGCAGAAGCGGCGCATCTACCGCGTTGCTGTCTCGTCGACGTACCTGTTGCGCTACACGCAACCGTTGCGGTACAGCCGCTCCCCTCACTTGAGGACAGCCCACTGGGCTGTCCTCTATACGGTTCGGCACCTTCCTCGACGCGCCTTGCAGCTACACCACTTCTGCTACTTCAGGAAACCTGAACGCGTGATGATGGAGCGTTAGCCGCGTATTTTGGCCCGGTAGTCAAATCAAACGATTGACGTGACTACCGGGCCAAATTTTTCTGTCCCGGTAGTCGATTTTGACTCTTTTTTACGAACCGGGACAGCAAACATTCGCCGTATCAGAGTAACCACCGGTGAATAGCAGAGAATTTCACCGAAAACATCATCATTCAACTCAGCTTTGAGATGAGATCCATCAGCTTGGCTTTGGCCTCGTTGAATGGCGGATATACCAACCGTAGGGTGTCGGGGAACTGCGGCTTGCTGACCACGGTTTTGATGTGACTGAACGTGCGGAAACCCTCTTTGCCGTGATACGCACCGATACCGGAACCGCCCACACCACCGAACGGCAGTCGGCTGGAAAGCAGATGGCCCAGCGGCAATGAGTATCCAAGAGCACCGGAACTGGTCTGACGCTCGAAGGCAAGCCGCACTTCATGGTCGCGCGAAAACACATATGCTGCCAACGGGCGAGATCGCCGATTGATGAAACGAATTGCAGCCTCGGCATCTTCGACCACCACGATCGGTAGAATCGGGCCGAAAATCTCCTCCCCCATCACCGGCGCATCCGGCTGCGTGCCGTACAGCACGGTAGGAGCAACGTAGCGAGCAGCCCGGTCGACCTTACCACCGCACATCACACGGCCGGCCGGATCCACCACGCCAAACACCGCAACAATACCGGTCTCAGCGGTATCAGGACGGGCCTCAGCTGCCGTATTTCCAGACGCAGCGGCATTAATGCGTTTCCCGACCATGTCCACCGCAGCACCAACCGCAGACGCCACCTGAATCAGCGGAGAGCTCGGCTCATCAGAGGGCACGGTACCGACCGGCAGCAGCTTGCAGAGTCTGTCAAAGTGCCGTTCGTTGATGATACGGCCAAAGTTCGGCGAATCCTGTGGGTTCTTGCCATAGAACTCGGTGACTGCCACGGCAATACGTTTGGCCAACGCTTCAGCCACATCCGGCGTGGCAAGCACATAGTCAGGCGCCACGCAGGTCTGCCCGGCATTGGTGAATTTGCCCCACACAATGCGGCGTGCAGCCACGTTGATGTCCGCAGTACGATCCACAAAACATGGCGACTTGCCGCCAAGTTCCAAAGTGACCGGCGTCAGGTTCTCGGCCGCCGCCCTCATCACGATTTTGCCGACGCGCCCGCCACCGGTATAGAAGATATGGTTGAACGGATTCTTCAGCAGATCACCGGTTTCCTTAGGTCCGCCTTCAACCACACGCACCGCCTCGGCATCGAGGTATTGCGGCACGAGTTCAGCAAGCAGTTTGGATGTATTCGGTGAGAGCTCGGACGGCTTCAGACAGACGGCATTGCCTGCGGCGAGCGCGTCGGCCATCGGCTCCAAAGCCAGCAATACCGGATAATTCCACGGTGAGATGATAAGCACCACGCCTTTGGGCTCGGCGATCGTCCATCCGGCGGCAGGCTGCAGCATCCAATGCATCGCCTTAGGATGCCGGGCAGTCCACAGGCCCAGACGATTGCGTACAAACTGCGCCTCGCCATCCACCAGGTTCAGTTCCATAAGCACTGTTTCAGCCGCGGGCTTGCCCAAGTCGGCCATGGCCGAGGAGATGAAAGCATCACGGTTCTCCATAACCAGACGGCGCAATGCGTTCAACTGTGCACGTCGCCATGCCAGCGGCCGCGTGAGCCCGGATTCGTAGGCAACTTTAAGTTGTTCGAAAGTCTCGTTCGTCATGGAAGCCCCCCCTACTTTACGGCAGTGCTACTGCAATTTCAGACGGGCTGCACCCGCGCCTTGCTGGCTCGCCTGTCGGCTCGTACGCTGCCTACAGACAGCCTACTAGGCCGTCTGCTTTACGGCAGCGTCATAAAATCAGTATCTTTCAGATAGTTTTTGCCGGCGGTGATGTCGTATTGGATGAGTTTGTAGTCGGCAAGCAGCTGCTTGGTTTCGGCGTCAAAATCATCCTCGGACATCGGGTTGCCGTTTTGGTCGAGATAGATGTTCTGGCCTTCGGGAATACGAGCCCAGCCCTGAATCTTGTTGACCACGGGCGGTTCCATGGCGGCAATCTTGGCATGCATTTCGGTCAGGAATGCCAGATACGGACTCACCTCGGCGTCCATATGTTCGGCAGCCTGCGCCACGAAGAAGTTCGGCGACGAGTAGGCCGCATCGCTGGCCTTGTTACCTTGGGTGCTTGAGGCCTTGTTCGACCAGATGAAGTAGTCGGTCAAATGCAGCGCCAGGGAGTTGTTTGCATCCTCGCTGGCGGAAGAATAGATGCCGGGCAAGTGGTCACCGTAGAACACCACGGTGACGGGCTTATCGAGTGCATCCAGCTCGTCCAGGAACTCCTGCGTGGCCTGATCGGTAATCTCTACGCCCTTCTGGTAGGTCTCGATTGACTGCTGCTCGTCGTCGCCCAGCGGCGTACCAGTGGTGGATTCGGCGGTGTAGTCGTTGTTCTCATACCATTCGTGGTAGGGCATGTGGTTCTGCATGGTGATGATCTGGATGAACTTGCTCGCAGAACCGTCCTTGATGCCCTCCAAAGCGGAATCATAAGATGACTTATCAGAAACGTACGGCGACTCGTCGATCTTGTCCTGATACTTGATCACGTCCGGTCCGGTCAATGTGTAGAAGTGCGAGAAGCCGAACTTCTTGTAGTTCGTGGCTCGCGAGTACATGCTGGACTCATACGGATGGTAACCAAGCGAGTTGGCGGGCGCACCCCACAGCTGATTGATGGTGGGGGTCCAATGCTGGCTGGGCACCAGCTGCTGGTATGGGCTGGATAGCGAGGAATCGAAGTTGGCCATGCTCAGGCCGGACAATCCCATGTATTCCAGGTTGGCCGTACCACCGCCGTAGCCGGAGGAGAGCATCAGACCGGAAGTGGTGCTTGCCTTGATTTTGCGGATGTTGGGCATTGAATCCTTGTTGACTTTCAGCCCTGGCACACGCGACGGGTCGGAGAAGGATTCGGAAAGCACGTACACCACGGTGGAATCATTGAGGTTGTTGGTACGGGAAGCGTTGATGGTTTCGGCTTCCTGCTGATACCGGGCCGCAACCTTCTTCATGGTTTCCTCGGAATAGTCACTTGGCTTGTCCATGATTTTCGGGTTGAGCTGGCGGGTGAACGCCACCAGCGGACCGTTGCGCTGCGCGTCATATACGGAATCCCACATGGACGGAATGTCACCCATGGTACGAGAAAACTTGTTGGCCACGGAGTCGGTGGTGCTCACCTGAATGCAATACAGTGCGAATACCAGAACCGGCAGCAGCAGCAAAATCAGTCGGGAGGTGAGATTCAAGCTCAAATTGTCCGTACGAATCATGCGGCCTTTGCGCCCGTCAAAGTGCCGCATCACCAGAATCGCGGCAAGCAGTACGGCGAACGCGCCGAGTGCCACAAGAATCGTTACATGCGCGCCAGCCGGGATGAACGTCAGCATATTGCCGGTGTTCGAGCCGAGGAAACCGAGGTCGGCCGGCAAGATGGCCTCATAGCGAATCTCGACTTTGAAGTGTTCGATGGTGGCCACAATGATGCCGACGCCAAGAATCACGATGCTGGCGGTCCAGAACCGGTTGAACAACATAAGCAGCATGAGATACAGCAGCGCCACAAGCAGTACGTTGAGCACGAATACGAAGTTGCCATCGGTCCACATCTTGCTCACAAAGCCAAATCCGACCGTGGGGCTGGATAACTGCACGCGGGTGGAGCTGGAAGAGACGCCCACTTCGAGCGCGGCCACGACAATGATGTCAAAAATAACGAACAGCACGCCGTATACCCAGCTAGGGAAAGGCTTATACGTGCGCTTGGGCGTGACTTCGTCGGCTTCGGCCCGCTTGGACCAAAGCTTGAAACGGGGTTTCACTGTGGTAGTACTGCTAGTGTTTTCGCTCATTCGTCTGTTTCCGTATGTGACTTTTCAAGGGCATATTGTTGCCGCCGAACCTTGGAAAATCCATAATTCCACTGTTTTTCTTACTGTTTCCTAACTATTTACCCTAACGCAAAGGGTGCCTCGGGGTACCCCCCAAAGCACCCTGATTGATAAGGAGCCTTCCCTGATATCGCATCTATTGCCGCGTAATATCAGGCCATTCGAATTGCCTTAAGGCGTGTCCCCACACAATCCTTTCAGACGCCCCATTATCGAGTTGGCCTGCATGCATATGCGGCAACATATGCGGTTCGGGCTACTTCACAGCGGCGGCGAACTGGTCGACCAGTGCGCTCATCCAGTCAAGCAGGTTGGTGTACTGCTTTGGCATCTGCTCGGTGAGCTCCACGATCGGCACGTTGGCATCCTTGGCGGCGCCGGTGATCTGGTCGGTGGTGGAGTTGGCTTCCTGGCTGTTGAAGACCAGCATCTTGATGGAGCCGACCTTCAGCGTGTCCTGGAAGTCCTTGATGTCAGCCGGGGTCGGCTCGCTCTCGTTGGCGGAGGCCTGGGCGTAGCCCTTCGGAGTGGCGTCGGTCATCTTGAGGTCGTCGACCAAGTACCAAGCCACGGATTCAGTGGCGGCGTAGGGCAGGTTCTCGGTCTTGGAGGAAGTGTCCTTGATCTTGGATTCGAGCTGGTCTTCCTTGGCATGCCAGTCCTTGTTGAACTTGGCGTAGTCGTCCTTGTGGCTCGGATCGGCCTTCTGGTAGGCGGCGGTGATGGCGTCCGCGGTGTTGGAGCGCACCTTGGCGGAGAACCAGACGTGCGGGTTGTCGCCTTCCTTGATGCCGGCGGTTTCGGCGGCGGTGACCAGCGCGGCCTTGGTGGACTGCGCGGCCTTGGTGGCCCACGGGTCGTAGTCGGCTCCGTTGACCACGGCAACCTTGGCGGTGCCAAACTTGGCGACATCCTGGCTGGTGGGCTCGTAATCGTGCGCCTCAACGTTGGTCTTGGTCATGATGTTGGTGACTTCAACGTTGCTGCCGCCGAGGTCTTCGGCCACGGAACCCCACTGGTTGATGGAGGCGACGACCTCGATCTTGCCGGAAGACGCGGCGCTGCTGGAATCGGACTTGTTGCCGGCGGCATTGCTGGAACCGCAGGCGGCCATCGAGAACAGGGTCGCCGCGGCGGCCGCGATGGCGAGCGCGCGCTTGGCGTTGGGCATGATGGACATGATTGGATTTTCCTCTCTAATTCGGCTGTTTGGCCGGGCGATGCTGCTGTTGCTGCATCATCGCCCGGCCCCCAACACGACAGAATAACATATATTGAGAATTATTATCATTTGCATTTACGTCGGCGTGTTGCACGCGCACACCCGCGCTGCCGGCGGAAATCCCGCGCCCCGACGACGGCAACGCGGGATCCCGCCGTTTTCGGCAGACGAAACGGCAGTATCCCCGCGTCCGAACGATACCCGCGCGGGGGTTCTGCCATTTAAGGCCTCGGAAACGACAGAAATCCCGCGCCACCTTCGTTCGGACGCGGGGGTTCTGCCGTTTGCCGCACATGTCACAACGGCATCGCGGCACAGACCGACGCCTGCACCAGGTCGACGAGCCCCACGGTGTGGGCATCCTCACAGACCAGCGCATCACGCAAGGCGATTGCACGGATGATGTCGCGGCAGGCGCACTCCCCGTCTGTATCCAAATGGCGTGCCAGGCAACCGGCACCAATGACCGGCAATTCGAGCACGCACGAGGCCTCACGGATCAGGCGGGAGACCACTACGCCGGTCGAACGCTCGTCATAGACGCCGTTCTCCTCGCCCATGCCGTACAGGCACAAACGGTCGTCGTCAAAGAATCGCTCTTCGAATTCGTCAAGGCCTACGGCATTGGCCACCGCACCCACGAACATCGACTCACCCCACTCGTTGAGACGGAAGGAATCGGCCAGATACTGCGCGACCGGCGTGGCCTCAAGGCCCACAGGCAGCGAGACCAGAAACGCGCCGGCCCGCCCTTGCAGCGATCCGAGCGTCCGTTCAAGGTCATGTTTGACCGTGCAGCTCATGCAGCACCCCTCGAGCCCGAACGAATCGGACTCGCCGAACACCACCCCGCTTGCCTGGGGCTTCGCGACGTTGCGCACGATATCGAGACCGGATTCCACGGCTTCGTTCGGGCGCACGTCATAAGCAATCGAGCATACGGACGGGAAGGAATCGACCAACGAGAACGCTACGGAGTCCAGGCTCAGGCGGTCGGCGCCGGTGAGCAGCACCACGGGCGTGCGCCCCTCCGCGTTTCCCTGTGATTGCAATGCCGGATGAATCATGACAGCCTTTCTGATTTGATAATGGTTATCATTATGATATAGTTGCAGGCATGTCCAAAACATGTCAAATTCTGGGAACACGCGCCGGGGTCGGCAACCGCGTCTCCCACTCGCACAGGAAAACACGCCGAACCTTCGCCCCGAACCTGCAGTCCAAGCGGTACTGGGTGCCGTCCTTGCAGCGGCACGTCACGCTTACCGTGAGCGCCAAGGGCATCAAGACCATCGACCGCATCGGCATCGAGGCGGCGATCGCCCGCATCCGCCGCGATCAGAACGTCAACTGAACCGGCCACGGCATCACCCCCATGCTCGGGCAGTCAGTAGGCCCGCCACTGTGCCGGCGCGTAACCGCGCAACAAACCGCGCTAACGAGCTGCATCACCCACATGGCACCGCGACGTACGCGACATACGTGACATAACAGCGTGACACCCACACATAGAAAGCACCACTCATGGCAAGCAAATCCTCCGCAATCCGCCCGGTCATCACCCTGAAGTCCACGGCCGGCACCGGATTCACCTACACCACCACCAAGAATCGTCGTAATACGCCGGACCGTCTTGAGCTCACCAAGTTCGATCCGGTAGTCCGCAAACGGGTGCTCTTCCGAGAGACCCGCTAATCCATCTGTTCGTTCATTGGACACCAGTCGCGAGGCGAGGAAGAGGCTTAAGCACCCGCCGAAATCGTTTCCTTGTTGGCATTCCGGCGGTTTCCTCTATCACCATTTCATGAACTCATCTTCCGAACCTTGCGGCATGCGCCCAATGAACGAATGCACTCGTCCCAGCTCCGGCCGGCGCTATTCCCGCGCCCCGGAGCCTTATCAAGGAGCCGGACATGGCCAAAACCAGTAAGATCAACCGACAATTGCAGCGCGAACGCATGGTCGCCAAGTATGCCGAACGCCGCGCCGAATACAAGCGCGACAGCGTCAACCCTCATCTGACCGCCGAAGAACGCGCCGAGGCGATGCGCAAGCTGCAGGCCCTCCCCCGCGACGCCAGCCCCACCCGTCTGCGCAACCGCGATTCCATCGACGGCCGCCCGCGCGCCTACAACCGCAAGTTCGGCCTGTCACGTATCAATCTGCGTGAGAAGGCACACAAGGGCAAACTGCCCGGCGTGGTGAAATCCAGCTGGTGATCGGGCCGGCACAACCGGCCGTCAGGCCGTCTCAGGCCATCTCAATTCACCGGATTCCACCCGCGCGTCCGACGCCATTCTCATCCATATCACCACACAACACCACACAACCAAAGGTCCATAACCATGCAAGAGGACATCCACCCCGAATACGGCCCCGTGGTCTTCTATGACCGCTCCGCCGACAAGTACTTCCTCACCAAGTCCACACTGGTGGCCAAGGCCGTAAACCTGCCGACCATCGACTGGGAGGACGGCAACACCTACCCGCTCGTCAATGTGGAGGTGTCCAGCTACAGCCACCCGTTCTACACCGGCAAGAATGTGGTGATCGACGCCGCCGGTCAGGTGCAGAAGTTCAACGCTCGTTACGGGCGCAAGTGATTCGCCGCACATTCCGCAAAGACCGTAAGACAAGAAGAAAGGAACGGACATGAAGGTCAAGGCATCGGTCCGCTCATTGGCCCGCAAGGATGGCTCCTATGTCGTCCGCCGGCGCGGCCATCTGTATGTAATCAACAAGAAGAACCCCCACTGGAAGGCGAGGCAAGGCTGATGGCACTGCCCAAGTACAAGGCGTCCCGAGCAAACACGCATTCGCGCCGAGCCAACTGGAAGGCCAAGGTGCCTCAGCTGGCCACGGTCAGAACGCCTGAAGGCGAAGTGGTTCAGGTTCCGCAGAATCTGGCCGCAGCCGTACGAAAGGGGTATATGAAGCCATAACCAACATCGTGGATTCCGCAATCCATCAAGTCTCGTAACAACAACTCGACGGTCCGCTCCACAGGCCGGCGGCGTACGTTCTTTCTCCCATTTCCTTCCGTATGCCGTCACCTGCCGGGGCGAACCGCCGTTTTATGAGGCCACCGCATCCGATCTGGCCAAGCTCGCCAAGGCAGACATCGTGGTGCTCAACGGCGCCGGCTACGACGGCTGGGCGGAAAAGGCGCAGCTTGACAAGAAACGCCAGACCATCGTGAACGTGGGCGGCCTCATGGGCGTCACCGCCACCGACGAGCACGAGCATTCCCACGACCACGCCGAGGGCGAAGAAGGCCGCCATCACCACCATGGTGCTACGAACCCGCACCTGTGGTTCAGCCCGGAAGCCGTGCTGAAGGTCGCCGAAGCCATCAACGCCGTCTACGCGGACAAGGCCGGGGCCGGTTCTGCCACCGCCGCCACCGCGCAACGTCACTTCAACGACAGGAAGAAACCCTCAAGGAAATGGACAACTGGCCCACGTATTACCCGGCATCCATGAGCAAGGAGGAAGTGGCCACCGAGATGCTGGCCCACCGATTCGCCATCGGCCCAGGCAACCATGTGCAAAGTTCCCCGCATATCGATGTGTACCATCGGTATGCGGGGAACTCGCATATTATCTCGACCACTATCATGCGTACGGTGCTAATATGACGGCGATATGGCAGGTGATATTCGCATGAAAGAACCTCGCACGCAGCGCACGGAACAGGTGAACACCGCGCAACAGGACCATTCGGCGAACTATCTGTTTCTGATTATCGGCACGCCGCTGGTGGCGTTCCTGATTGCGGCTTCCGCGATACTCGAGTCGCGTGGGTTTCCGGTTCCGCTGGTGCGTATCGGCACCGGTGCCGCGGGGCTTATCCTGCAGGCGATTCCGTTCATGCTGCTGGGCGCGATGATGTCGGCCGCGGTCAGCACGTTCGTCAGCGCCGATTTTCTGGCCCGCCACATACCGAAATCGTTGGCCGGCGGGCTGGCCGCGGCATTGGTGGCCGGCCTGTGCCTACCGGTGTGCGATTGCATGGTGGTGCCTACGTTCGCGAATCTGATGCGCAAACGCCTGCCGCTGCCGTGTGCGGTGACGTTTCTGTGCGCAGTGCCGGTGATGAATCCGATGGCGATATGGTCCACATGGTTCGCATTCACCGACAAACCAGGAATGGTGGCGGCCCGCGCGGGGTTGGGCATGGTAGTGGCGATAGTCGCGGGGGTGTCGTTCGCGGTGTGGCCGCCCCGCTCCCCTGCGGTGCGTGAGAGGCCGCTGACGATTGGGCGGTCGTTGGTTTGCGAGGATTGTGCAGGGGCGACGGGTGATTCGCCTGAGAGCCACCCCCCAGTCGGGCTTTGTCGACAGCCCCGCCGGCGGGGCACGGGGCGTGGATTGGAGCGGTTCACGCATTTCATTCGGCATACGCATGACGACTTTATGCGGATGATGCCGATTCTGCTGTTCGGCACGATCATTGCCTCCATCATGCGCACCGCATTGTCGTCGTTGACCAACGGTTCAAGCACGCTCGATGACGCTGGTGCCATCGTACTGATTCTGGCGGCGATGGGACTGGCGTTCCTGTGTTCGCTGTGCTCTACGTCCGATGCGGTGATCGCCGCCAGCATGATTGGCGCGCTGCCGGTCTCCGCCATGCTTGCCTTCCTGGTCTTCGGCCCGATGCTCGACCTCAAGAACACGCTGATGCTGGCCACGGAATGCCGGCCACGGTTCATCATCCGGTTCATCGCGACCGTGGCGGCGGCCTGCTTCCTCGCCGCGATTGCCGCCCATCTGGTGATGGGAGCGTAGCCATGAAACGCAAAGTCACACTCCCCGACCGCGTGGAGGCGCTGTGTTTCGCGGCGCTGGGCGCGGCCATCGCCTATGCAGCGGTGGGCGGATCATACACCACGCTGACCACGCCGCGTTCGCTGCCGTATCTCATCATCGGTGCGGTACTGCTGTTCGTGCTGGCGACCGCAGCATGGCTCGGACTGTTCCATGCCACGGAGCGTTCGGTTTTACGGTTCCTGATCGCCTTGATTATTCCGGCGCTGCTGATCGCCGTGCCGTTCCAGCCCAGCAGCGGCAGCGGCGGCTTCGACGAGTACGCCGGTGGCCGCGCTATCGTCATTCCCCGCAGCTCGCACAAGCCTGATGGATCCTCGCAGCTGCACGGACTCGACACGGCGAACAAGACCCTGACCATCAGCGACGACGAATTCGGCTCATGGTTCGAGCAGATCGACCATAATCCGCAGCGTTACGTCGGTTACCATGTGCAGGTCACCGGGTTTGTGAGCAAGTCGCGTACGTTCGACGCGGACGAGTTCGAACTGTCCCGCCAGTTCATGTCCTGCTGCATTCTCGACATGGCCCCATTCGGGTTCATAGCCAGCTCCGGCAAGGCCGGCACCCCGCACAATCACGACTGGGTCACCGTCGACGCCGTCATCAAGCAGGGCGCCTACGGCTCCGCCGGCCACGAGCGCCAAGGCCTGATACTGCAGGTCCGGTCGGCCAGCAAAGCCGCAGCCGCCCCGACCGGCTACTTCTACTGGCAGTAAATGACGCGTCTCCCGAAATGGAAAGCACTGCGCTGCGCCATGACTCGCCCCATATCGGCAGAAATCCCGCGTTACAACGAAAGGTACGCGGGGGCTCTGCCTTTATAGGGCTCAAAACTGGCAGAAATCCCGCGCAGGCCTCGTTGAAACGCGGGATTTCTGCCAGTTGATTCAAATCATGTGACAACATGCCGGGCATCTGATTTGCTTTAATAACGATAATGAATATCATTTGTTAACGGAAAGGGGCATAACGTCATGAGCATCGAGCAAACCGCGACCACTCGGCGCGTGACGCGACCCCGACTCCTCATCACCCAGGTCCTGGCGGAACTATCCCGATTCGCCACGGCCCAGGAAATCACCGACATCCTGCGCGAGCGCGGCACGCGCATCGGCACGGCCACCGCCTACCGCAATGTGTAGATGATGGCCTCCCAAGGCGAGCTCGACGTAATCCACGTCAACGGCGAGGCCCTCTACCGCGAGTGCTCGGACCAGCATCACCACCATCACATCGTATGCCACGAATGCGGGCGGACCATCGAAATCGAGATTCCCGGACTTGAGCAGTGGATCGACAAAGCCGCCAAGCAGTTGAAGTACCAGACCATCGCCCACGAACTGGAGATTTTCGACCTGTGCCCCAAGTGTGCGGCGAAGCATGCCATCGAACCGCCTCTCAGCGTCGGCACCTCACCAAAGGATGGACCACTGACGACGCCAGACGATACTGGCCGTCGGCGCTCAAACAAATAATGGCGCAGTCCCGACGCTACTGGCCTTCAGCATCGGTGCCCTTCCAATCCTTGGCGCAATAGCGACGATATAAGCTCCACTCGCATCGTTAGATTGCCAACGCCTGGCGCAGCACCGACGCCAGACACGCTCATCGTCGTCGTTCCACCAATATTTGGATTGGTACCGCCACCACCTATACCAGGCGTCGACACTCGGCCAACAATCGGCCCGTTACCGACACAAAACTGCATGAGGTCTCATTGCTCTTAATAGCAGCAATGGGCCTGATAATCACTTTCACCAACTTTCGCCGCTGCCGTCTGCCGCCCTACAGTCACAGACGAACAAACGCTGAAAGGAACAACAATGACTATCAAGACCATCGATGAGCATGCTTACGAGATCGTTACCGAAGAGGGCACCTTCGCCGTCTGCAAGGACACGCTGGCCAAGTTCGACGCCACCAAGCACGAGCACGGCGTGGCCGCCTGTGGCCGCTGCGGCTGCTGCTTCACCGGCGACTGCTGCGACGACACCGGCTGCGAGCACAACCACACCGAAGAGTACGGGGGCAAGGCTTGCCTGCACGCTTGCCACGAGAACCGCGAAGGCCACGAGTGCGCCTTCTGCCACCTTGCCTTCGACACCAACGAGAAGTGCCACGATGAGATCCTGGCCGACCTCAAGGAACTCAAGGCCGAGCTGGCTGTCTGAGTTTTAGGTTTCCGATTTCTCCTGCGGATTGACCCCTCTCAGGGAGGGGGCCAAATTCCGACACGAACCACCGCGCTTACCGTATGATGTATACGGGCGCGGTGGTTTTGTTTTTCTCGATGATGGCGCAGATTTGCTCGGGTGCCTCCTTGCAGCCGCGCCGGATCCATAGCCAGATAATCGATGAGACGGCGGAGACCAGAATTTCCAGCGCATAGTCGTGCGGAATGCCGCTGTAGCTCAGCTCGGCACCCACACGGGCCGCCTGCCCAAGCAGCATCTGCTTCAACACATCCTTGACCCGGTCATACATCTGCATATCGTTGCCCGAACGGGACAGTGCGTCGAAGAACGCATACTCACGCTTGACATAGCGCAACGCCTCGGCTTCGTGTTCCAGTTCTACAATCTGGTGGCCAACCTCACGGCCAAGGAGAACGTGGAGCTCGCCTCCGAAATCATGAAAGACGCGCAGGAACCGACCCAAGCGCTTATCGACGTGGGGCTTCAGGACCGTATCAACAACTTCCCCGCGCAGCTTTCGGGCGGCGGACAGCGGCGCGTGGCCATCGCCCGAGCGGTGGCCACGAACCCGAAGATTCTGCTGTGCGACGAGCCGACTGGCGCTCTGGACTACAACACCGGCAAGCAGGTGCTGCAGATTCTGCAGGATCAGAGCCGTAAGAAGGGTGCGACCGTGGTCATTGTGACGCACAATTCCGCCATCGCGCCGATTGCCGACCGCGTGATCCACATGCATGACGCGCGCGTCAAATCGATCGAAGTGAACGAGCACCCGATGGATATCAAGGATCTGGAGTGGTAAGCAGTATGACCGATCTCAACGATTTCACCGAAACGACCAACCTTACGCCCGCGACCGACTCCGCAGCCGATTCCGCCGCAAATTCAGCAAACGACTCCTATACCGCGCCCGGCAGAACGCCCCACGCGCACAAGGCCAAGCGCAACCGCCGACGCAACGGGTCATTCCATAAGCGCATGCTATGGAAAGACATCCGCGTCACCATGGCCAAATCCAAAGGTCGATTCGCCTCCATCGTGAGCCTGATGACGCTTGGCTCCTTTGCGCTCGTAGGCCTGTTCGTCACCGGCCCGGACATGCAAATAACCGGCACCGACTTCTTTAATCAGAACAATCTCGCTGACATAACCGTCATCAGCGATTATGGCCTGACCAAAGCTGACGAAAACATTATTCGCAGCGCGCCGAAGTGGCCAAGGCGATGAAGGGCGGGGCCGTCTCCGAGTCCGTGCCGATCTACTACGAGGAGATGTCGAAAGTGGCCGGCACGGAGAACGACAAACAGTCGATTACCCTGATCGCCACTGATGACGCCTACAATTTCGGCGACTACATCACCCTGCGTTCGCGCACCGGGCACAAGCCGCAGGTGCTCGCCTACCTTGGCGTCCATCATCTCCGAACGTATGGCGGAGATGATGGACGCCAAGGTAGGCGACACGATTACCGTCACCGATTCGAGCGGCACCGAGCGCAAGGTGCGCGTGGACGGCATCACCGAAATGCATATCGGGCATTTCATGTTCATGACTACGGGTGGCTATAAGCACGTGTTCGGCGAACAGTACCAGTCGAACGCCTATATGGTGAGGCTCAAGAACCATGAGACCTCCAATGTGGAGTCGCGTAGCGCCAAGCTCATAAAGTTGGACGGCGCGAAGGGCATTGTGCAGAACACGACTTCGAAGAAACAGGTGGCCACAATCGTCGACTTGCCGGATCAGATCATGGAAGTGCTGATTCTCGCGGCTGAGCTGCTGGCCGTGGTGATCCTCTACAATCTGACGAATCTCAACGTCTCCGAACGTATCCGCGAACTGCCGACCATCAAGGTGCTCGGCGGACTCGGCGTGCTGGTCTACCGGCGGTTGAAGACGGTCGACATGCTCGGCGCCCTGAAGTCGGTGGAATAGCAGCGGAATAACAAATGGGATCGGCTTTGAAGCCGATCCCATTCAATTATTCGCTCACTGCTTTCTGAGCCTTCTGCGCTTTCTGCTCCTTTTGGCAATCAGGGCATAGTCCGAAGACCTCCAGGGTGTGGGATTCGACGGTGAAGCCGTGGCCGTCGGCCACTTTGCGCAGCCAAGCCTCGCTGGGCGGGTCGATTTCCACGGTTTTGCCGCACCGCTTGCACACCAAGTGGTGGTGATGTCCGTCGTCGCCGCATAGGCGGAACAGCTGCTGGCCGTCCAGGCGGATCGTGTCGGCGGCACCGGCATCGGCCAAGGCGTTGAGCTGGCGGTACACGGTGGCCAAGCCGATTTTCGAGCCTTCGTCCTCCAGCCTGCGGTGCAGGTCCTGAGCGGAGATGAACTCCTCACAGTCGGCCAAGGCGGCGCGAATCGCGTCCTTCTGCTTGGTCTGGCGTTCGATATGTTCAACCATCGATAAGGTCACGCCTTCTTTTTCAGGTCGTCCCAGCAGCCGGTGGCCTCAAGGTCAGCAACCGTGGCATCAGGGTTGTCGGTGAGCACGGTGATGTGGCCCATCTTGCGGTCGTGGCGCACTTCGGCCTTGCCGTAGTCGTGCACATTCCACTCCGGGTGGGTGGCGATCAGCGCGCGCGTCGGCTCCACATGCTGGCCGAGTACGTTGACCATCACGGCCGGCGAGAGCAGCTTGGGCTTGGGCATGGGCCAGCCGGCGATGCCGCGGATGTGGGCGTCGAACTGGTCCATCGAGCAGGCCTCGATGGTGTAGTGGCCGGAGTTGTGCGGGCGCGGGGCGAGCTCGTTGACGATGACCTGATCGTCCTTGGTGATGAACAGTTCGATGGCCAGCGTGCCAGCCAGTTCGAAGCCCTTGGCCAAGCGAATCGCCAGTTCATGCGCTTCGCGAGCCACATGTTCGGACACTTCGGCGGGGGCGATGGTCATGTGCAGGATGTTGTTGCGGTGCTCGTTACGCACGATGGGGAAGGTGACGAAGTCCTTGCCGTTGCCGGAGACCAGGATCGAAGCCTCGAATGCGAAGTCGACGAAGCCTTCCAGGATGCTCGGCGGGAAGCCGCCACCACGGTCGGAACGGGAGCGGATCTTCTCCAAGTCGGCGTCGGAACGCAGCACGAGCTGACCGTGGCCGTCGTAGCCGCCGGACACGGTCTTCAGCACGGCCGGATAATGAATATCATCCAATGCGGCGTCAAGCTCATCGAAGTTGTTGACAGCGCGCCACGGTGCGGTGGCGGTGCCGTGGTCGTTGATGAACTGCTTCTCGTGCACGCGGTGCTGGGTCACGCGCAGCAAGTCAGTGCCCTGCGGGGTGGCGGTGATGCCGCGCACCTCGTCGATGGCATCGGCGTCCACGTTCTCGAACTCGTAGGTGAGCACGTCGGACTGCACGGCCAGATCATGGATGGCGGTTTTGTCATCGTATTCGGCGGTGATCTGGAAGTCGGCCACCTGACCGGTTGGGCAGTTCGGCGTCGGGTCAAGCACGCCGACGCGGAAGCCCATGTAGCGGGCGGACAAAGCCATCATGCGGCCGAGCTGGCCGCCGCCGATGATGCCGATGGTCGAGCCCGGCATCAGCATGGAGACGCGGCCGCTGGTTTCCTCAGACAAGCTGGGCATTGGATTCGGCCACCTTTTCCTTCAGTTCGTTACGGTAATCCTCGAGCTTGGTCGCCAGCTCCGGCTCAAAGACGGAGAGCATCTGCACGGCGAGCAGACCAGCGTTGGTGGCGCCGGAGTTGCCCACGGCAGTGGTGGCCACCGGGATGCCGCCGGGCATCTGCACGATGGACAGCAGTGAATCCCAGCCGGAGAGCGCATGGGAACGCACGGGCACGCCGATTACGGGCAGTGTGGTCTGCGCGGCGATCATGCCCGGCAGGTGGGCGGCACCGCCGGCACCGGCGATAATGACCTTCAGGCCATTGGCGCGGGCGTTGTGCGCGAACTCGGCCATGAGCTCGGGCGTGCGGTGTGCGGAGATGACCTGCTTGTGGTAGGCGACGCCAAACTGATCGAGAATATCGCAGGCGCGCTTCATGGTCTCCCAGTCGCTGGAAGATCCCATGACCACCGCGACTTCAGGCTTGAATTCATTTGCCATTATCATTTACTCCCTAGTTATTGAGAATACGTCCACTGTACGCCCGGGCGCTTACTTCGACATGCCTTACAGCTCAATGGCGATTTTGCCGAACACATTGCCTTCTATCATCTTGGCAAAAGCCTCAGGAGCGGCATCCAGACCGGAGAATACGGAATCAATCGCCGGATGCAGATTGGCACGTTCCACAAAGCGCAGCAAACGAGCAAAATCCTCACGCGAACCCATGGTGCTGCCCTGCACGCGGATATCCTGGAAGAACAAACGGGTCAGCTCAGCGCCGGGCTGATCTCCAGTGGTAGCGCCGCAGATGGCAATGGTGCCGCCTGGTCGTACGGATTTCATCGAATGACTCCATGTGGCCGCTCCTACAGATTCAATCACCGCGTCCACCTTGCCGGGCAGGCGGGCACCAATCTCAAATGCGGCATGAGCGCCGAGCTTCAACGCCTTGGCTCGCTTGTCCGCTTCACGTGAGGTGACGAACACCTCAAGGCCGGCTGCCTGCGCAAGCTGAATCGCCGCGGTGGATACGCCGCCGCCGGCGCCTTGAATCAGCACGGAGTCGCCAGGCTTCACACCGGCCGCGTCGAACAGCAATGAATATGCGGTCAGCCAGCTGGTGCCCAATGCCGCAGCCTCAATCTCGGTGAGATTGGACGGCTTGGCAAACACATTGGCGGAAGGTACGGCGGTTTTCTCGGCCATGGTACCGGGATACTTCTCCGAAAGAATCGTGCGACGCTCCCCCGGAGCCACACCGGCACCATCAGTACCGACGAACGTGTACAGCACTACCTCTCTACCGGCCTTCAGCCCATGCTTGCCGGGAATGTCCTCGTCCAGAATGCCCACGGCATCGGTGCCCAGGATCATCGGCGTCTGTTCGGCCGACAACCCCACGCCCTGCAGAGACCAGACATCATGATGATTCACGGTTACGGCACGTACCGAGACGGTCGACCAGAATGGCCGGCTCTGCGGCTCGGGCTGGTCTCCCACCGCCAGCACGGATAACGGGTCATCATGATTGACGGCAGACGCATATACGGCCTTCATTGCACGCTCCTTGAAGATCGGCCGGTCACCACAAGGTCCGGCAAATTACCTCCTTTATTTTCCCACACAACACTCTGTGAACACCGCCCATCCATGCTGCATGCTGTATCAAATCCGCTATCCCTCCTCATCGCCGCAGTATTTGCAGTATTTACGGAGATGTTGAGGGTATTGCCCTCATCCGCGCACGTTGCCGCCTGCGCAGCGCTAGCATGTCGATTTCGGTATGAATTGTGGAGGGAGATTCGAGGATATGCATAGCATGCCGGGAAACGGAATCAGTGCACACGATGCCAGCGGCGCAATCGACAACACTCATTCCACCGACTCAGGCAATCTCGCCGATGTCACCCTGCTGCGTCGCATTACCAGCCCTGCCGACGTCAAAGCACTCTCCCCCAATACACTGAATGAGCTATGCCGCGAAATTCGCACCACCCTACTGCATTACGGCCATATTCACGGCGGGCATATAGGCTCCAATCTGGGCATGGTGGAAGCCACCGTCGCACTGCATCGCGTGTTTGATTCACCGCATGACCGCATTGTGTTCGACGTCTCCCACCAAAGTTACGTGCATAAAATGCTCACCGGCCGCGCTGCCGCCTATCTGGACACAAACCGATTCGGCGACGTGACCGGATTCACGAACCCGGACGAGAGCGACCATGACCAGTTCGTGCTGGGGCATACCGGTACCTCAATTTCATTGGCCTGCGGATTGGCGAAAACCCGCAATATGGAGGGACCCGATAGCGGCATCGGCAATGTAGTTGCCGTTATCGGCGATGGTTCGCTAAGCTCGGGCGTGGCATTTGAAGGCTTGAATAACGCCGCTGAGCAAGGCGGCAATCTCATTATTGTTCTCAACGACAATGAGATGTCGATCGCCGGTGATTTCGGCGGCATGTACGGGACACTCGCCCGGTTGCGCGCCTCGGGCGGCACTGCACAACCGAACCTATTCAACGCATTCGGACTGGATTACCGTTATGTGGAGCATGGCAATGATGTGGATGCGCTGGTAGCGGCATTTGAGGAAGTACGCAATATCGACCACCCTGTTGTGGTGCATATCCACACGTTGAAGGGTGCCGGCTACGACGGCGGGCCCACCAGCTCCGCCACCGGAATCCACCCGTCCAGCAATCTATCGCACCGTGAACCGTGGCATTCGGATCATTGTAATCTGTCCGACCATGAACCGCATGAGGGTCAGTGCGAAGCCTCCCATTGGCAGAACCCGGATTCCGCCATCGGCAAGCCTGATGATCCGCGCAAATATTATGGCAAGATGGCAATGGCCGCGCTCGAACCGCGATTTGCCAGCGAACCGGGATTGGTGGTCATCTCCCCCGCCACGCCAGGGTCGAACGGCATCACCCATGAATTCCGCGAACGCGCAGGCTCGCATTATGTGGATACGGGCATCACCGAATCGCATGCCGTGGCTTTCGCAGCTGGCATCGCACGGGCTGGCGGCACACCAGTGGTGGCCACTACGGCCTCATTCTTCCAACGCGCCTATGACCAGTTCTTCCAGGAGATGAGCCTGAACCGGTCTCGGGTGACGGTGCTTGATTTCCTAGGCGGCCTATCCGGTTCCGACAACACGCATTCCGGCGCGTATGACGTGGCGATGTTCGCCAATATTCCTGGCATCACGATGCTGGTGCCTACTTCGGCAGATGAGTATCTGGCCGATTTGGCATGGGCGACGCTGCCGGCTGGAGCCGATGGAGCTCCCGATGGGCCGGTGGTGATTCGGGTGCCGGGTGAGGCGATTCTGGCTGCGGAACGGGAGCCGAGTTTGTTGCCGGTGACGGGTGGACGGGTTCAGGTTGGCCACCCTCAGTCGACTGTGTCGACAGCTCCCGCCAGCGGGAGCGAATCCGCAGCACACCGAGTTGCTGGCGTAACGGCTCAGCCCACCAGAGGGAGCGACCCCTTGGCTTGGCGTATTAATCAGACTGGTTCGCGGGTTGCGATCGCCGGATTGGGCAACGTATATCCGCTTGCGGAGCAGGCGGCTGCCGCGTTGACCGCCGAACATAGCATGAAGGCAACGGTCATCGACCCGCGCCAGTGCACGTCGTTGGATGCGGATGCGCTGGAATCGTTGCGCGACGGCCACGAGCTGGTCGTCACGCTTGAAGACGGGCAGCTGGAAGGCGGCTGGGGTGAGAAGGTGACCGCATACTATGCGAATCATCATGTCTCGGACGGCAGCCGTAATCCTCGTGTGCTGAACTTCGGCGCAGCCAAGGAATTTACCGACCGCGTGCCGCTGGGCGAACTGAACGAACGTTATGGACTGACGGTGGAGCAGGTGACAGAGGCGATCACTCGTTGTTTTTGATGGCATCCAGGGCCGGGATTTTGACGGCTTTGTTGGCCGGACCGAAGCCGAACAGCAGGCCGATTAGCGTGGAGAACAGCACTGCAAACAGGAACAGCCACCACGGAATCACCGAATAGCGGGTCACGTCCTCACCTCCGACCAATGCCTGCCACATAATCATCCATATGGATGTGCCACCAGCACCATCGCCGGAACTTCCGTTTGAGCTGCCGACCATACCGCCCGCATACATCCTGCCGGCCACATTGATGCCCAACGATATCAATCCACTCAGCATGCATCCGATCAATCCGCCAAAGAATCCGATTGCGCCGGCTTCAGTCAAAAACATGACGCGGATATCACGCACGTAGCAGCCGAGCGCCTTCATAATGCCGATCTCGCGCGTGCGCTCGGTCACGGACATGACCATCGTATTGGCGATGCCGATGGCCGCCACCAACAGAGAGACCGCGCCGATGCCGCCCAGAATCAGCTGAATCGCTCGCGACTGCTCCTCCAACGACTTGCGCATGTCCTCATAGGACGAAGTCTCGTAGCCAAGCGCCTTAATCTGCGATTCCACTTCGGGCACGGAGGAAAGATCCGCAGCCTTGACCAACACCTGATCGTAGTTGACGGTTTTTTTGGCGGCGGCCGGATCGACTTTGGCGCGCAAATCCTTGAGCGCCTGCAAATCCATGACCAGACCGTCCGCCGTGGCATATCCCTTGTTGTAATCGCCGCCGATAATGCCGGACGCACGCAGATCGATGGTGACGTTGTCGGATTGGTCGCTTCCAACAGTCGTTCCGCCTCCCCCGCCGTACATGTTCTGCACATATGGGTCGCCCTGATAGTTGGTTCCGGTGGTCAGGCTGATTTGCGTGGTGAGCGGGTCGAAGAACGGGTCCTCATCCTGATCCGGCTCGCATTCGCCGGTGGCCGAATTGAATGTGCAAGACGAATAGCCGCTGCCACGGGTGCCGGTACGCATCTCACCGTTTTTCAACGTGTCCATGAACCCGTAAGCAAACCATTCACCGGCAAGAACCTGGTCTTTGGTGGTTGGCTTGCTACCATCGACCATTTTGTAGCCCATCTGTTCGAACTGGCTCATATCGATGCCCATGATCTGCATGTGATCGTAGATGTACCGTCCACCTGCGCCGGCCTTGGCCGTGACGTTGTAGGGGAAGTTCATTATCGGAGTCACGCCGGATACGCCGCTCATCGAGCGGAACGATTCGAGCGCTTTGTCATCGAGCTTGGCATCGCTGGATGCCGACGATGATCCGTTCCCGCCGCCCATCGGCCCGGCATAGCCGCCACTGGTGTAGACGGTGACGATGGATAGGTCGCCCATCGATTTGAGCATTTTTTCATTCTGCTCGTTGATGCCCTGCCCGAGGGAGATCATGAGCACAATCGAGCAGCATCCGACGATGACGCCCAGCACGGTCAGTATTGTGCGGGATTTACGTCGCCATAGGTTCTGTCTGCACAGTCGCAGAATGTCGCTGAATCGCATGGCCGGAACTTTCAGACTGTTTGAACGGAACCGTCAGATTGGCCCGAGTCATCGGGCACAATCTGGTTCGGCTCGGCGGCGGCGTTCACCGGCTCGATCACCGTGGTCGGCGTGGCATCGGTGGACGGGCTGATTGCGGACGTACTTGTTGCGTCGCCGCTTGCAGTGGCGTTATTCGCGGTGGCGCTATCCGCAGCATCGCTCACAGTCTTGCCGCTTGCAATATCGCCGCCGGACTGAGTGTCTAATTTGCCGTCGGCATTGCCGTCAGCCCAGTCATCCCACTCTTCATCAATCTCGCTCTTGGCTTTCTTCTTGCGATGGCGACGCACCAGCAGAACGATACCTACGATTACCGCAACCGCAACGGCTGCCGCTGCCGCCCATACCCACCATGGCAAACCCTGGCTGGCATTCTGATTCATATCGGGATCGACCCTGCTTGGATCATCCATCGGCGCCGCATCAGCCACCGAGAGTTTGACTGGGAACTCTTTGGTTTTGCTCTGTCCATCGGAATCCTCATAGGACACTTTGAGTGTGGCGTTGAGTTCACCGGAAGCGGTGGGAGTGAAGGCATAGCCAATAGAGCCGGTGGCCCCGGAAGCCACATTGCCCACATACTGGGTCTTCATCGTCGCGTCAAAACCCTCTCCCTCCATCGTGGCCTCAACGTTGGCGATGTCGCCCTTGCCCTTGTTCACATATTCCAGCGTGACCGTGGTCTCCTGACCGGCCACAATCTGGTCCGACGGCACCGGATCGCCAACCTCGAAGCGATCGGGCTGGCTGATTGGCACGGCTATCTTCACGTCGGACTGGTTCGAGGAGCGTGTGCCGGAGTCCAGATATTCATACCTGAAACTGACAGTCACCGGCTGGGCACCGCTTTTGGCCGAGGCGAGCGCCTGCATCGGCACAGTCTGGCTCAACGAATAGCCGGCCCACAGCGCATCGAAATAGAAGGTGTTCGTGCCGCCCGCAATGGCGAAGCTTTCGCCGCCGTCCACCGTGACCACCATGTTCGCGACGGCCACCTGACCCATGTTCTGGAAGGTGAAGTTCAAGTCGAATTTGGCACCGGCGGCCACGGAATCGCCGCCGTAGGTGAAGTTGGTGACGATGATGTTCGGCACCGGCCCGGACACCGGCGTGGGAGCCACGCTCTGATCGGCCCCCTGCGCGCTGCCGTCATCCGCGCCTACGGCGTATGCCAGATGAGGCAGGGAAACGATGGCGAGCATCATGGATAGCGAGGCAAGCAGGGCAACGATGATGGCAAGCATACGTGTGGTGAGGTGTTTCATCGGGCATCTCCTTAGACGGTTTGTACGGACGGCACGGATGCGGACGGCACTGCAGTAGGTTGAACGGATTGAACGAACTGGTCGGATTGAGCCGACTGAATGGACTGAGCTGAAATCGATTGAACAGTGACGCCTTGGTTGATCTGGTCGCTGACGATACGTCCATCAAGCAGCGTGACGATGCGATCGGCGTAGGCGGCCATCTGCGGGTCATGGGTGACCAACACGATGGTCTGGTTGAAGTCGCGAGCGAAGGAACAGATCATGGTCATGACTTCGGTCTTGGTCTTGGAATCGAGATTGCCGGTGGGTTCATCGGCGAATACCACTTCAGGCTTGGTCACGAATGCACGGGCGATGCCAACACGCTGCTGCTGTCCGCCGGACATCTGCCTCGGATAATGGCCGAGTCGATGCCCGAGCCCGACTCGTTTGAGCACACTGCGAGCCACGCGGTCGCGACGTTCTTTTGGCACTCCGCGGAACATCAACGGCATCGCCACATTTTCCAGCGCCGTCAAATTGGGCAACAGGTTGTACGACTGAAACACAAAACCGATGTGCTTCTGCCGAAATGCCGCAAGTTCACGCTCATTGAGCTTGCTGACCGGCACCCCGCCGATTCGCACCCCGCCGCGCGTGGGCTTCTCCATACCGGCGAGTTGGTTGAGCAGCGTGGACTTGCCGGAACCGGACTCGCCGAAGATACAGCAAATCTGTCCTTGCGGAATCGCCAAAGTAACGCGGTCAAGCGCCACCACGGTCTCATCCTCGACCGGATACTCTTTGCGCAGGTTTCTCACTTCGATAATGGCTCGCGCCACGGGCCCTTCTTCCCTCGTTCGTCGCCATTGGCGGACTTTTCGGCAACAGCCGTTTTTCAGCACATCTGCTGCCAGTGTACAGCTGAAGCACAGCCGCCGCATCCCTTAAGGGTGTTCCCGGGTATGAGAAGGAGATGGAGGTGGACGTTTCAGAACAAGCGGCGCCGGTATTCGCGCGAAGGCAGGCGTGATACGGGCCAACGCCGCCCGCTGCCCGATATCGGCGCAGTGCGGGATACCGGGCGTTCCCCGCTCCGCCTACTACCGGATGATCGAGCATCCCGAGACGGAGCGTGCGGATCCAATCGCCGGCGACGTGCGCGCGGCCTGGCGCGACGGCCGCGAACGCTACGGCGCCAGGAAGATCAAGGCCGCCCCGGAAAGGAGGGGCGTCACCGCGTCCAAGAGACGCATCGGCAACATCATGCGCGAACACGAACAGGCCGCCGAAGAAGGAGCTCGCGTACCGGAACCACTGCACCACGATCGAGCAGCTGAGACGCGACCTCAACGACTACGTGTGGCGGTCCGACAACCAGCGGCTCCACTCCACCCCCGCACAAACACCCGAAGAGCCATTTTTCAGCATTTCCATGTCCCATGCAGTCGACTACACCTTGGCTGTACCCTCATCAATAACTAATCGTTGTAGGGCCGCGATGGGCACAAGCGATTTGACTGCAGTGACACTGCTCTACATCGAGAGCTCCTTCTGGTATTTCCCGACCTCATTCAGTAAGGCGAGCGGTATATGGCATTCGGCTCCCGGATGGGATGCGAGATAGTGCTGTTGTTCCTCGGAAGACTCCTCAAATCGAGTGAGCCGTTCGATGGTCACATCAGCAAGGTTTCGCTCACGAATGGCGGCTTCGAATGCATCCCTCTGTTCTGAATCAGTCCAATAGAAACCGGCATGCTCTGAAAAGGGTGTTTTTTCATCGGCCGGAGTCTCCTGAATGAGCAGGGCATGCAATCTAGCCAGTGTTTGCAGTGAGACCTGCTGCGAATCGTAGGCGACGGCCACAGTCTCCACGGCGCCAGCTTCACCGGAAGCAATCTGCTCCCCTGTGGGTCGCGGGATTCTCGATTGTGCGAATCCCGCGACTGTGCTTGTCACACCTTGCACCCGGTCATAGTAGGTCTGGACGCCCCAATAGCATCCCCCTGCCAGATAGACGGTGGGCATATCATTTCTCCAAATCAGCGTACATCGGATAGTTGTTATAGGTGAACGCAGCTTTCTTAATGTCCTTGGAACCAACTGCCGTGATGTTCTGATACCACAACGGAATCTGTGGCAAATCGTTCAGCAGAATCTCTTCGGCTTCCTGATACTTGGCGTTGGCATCATCGGTCGTGGGGGCCGCGGAACCTTCGGCGAGAATTTTGTCGACATTGTCATTGTGGTAGTCGTATTCGTTGTATCCGCCATCGGAGCTGAAGCGCAGCGTCAGATAGTTTTCGATGTTCGGATAGTCCGGGGCCCAACCCGACTGGTATGGAGTGGGCAGAGTCTTGTCGACGGCGGCGGTGCGCAGCTCCTTCTTTGTCGGATATGACTGCGGCTGCACATCGACACCCAGATTGTCCTGCAACTGATGCAAGACGGCTTCAATCCACTGCTTGTCACTGGAATCGGCGTTGTAGGCGATGCTCAATGTTCCATCCCACGGGGAGATGGCATCCGCCTTCTTCCAGAGTTCCTTCCCCTTCTGTGGATTGTATTCGAGGATGGTCTTGTTCTTCAGATTATCGGTGTATCCGGTGATGGAAGGCGCCGAATAATCAACTGCCTTGACACGGGTGCCATAGAAGAGCTTCTTGATGATCAGGTCTCGATCGATGGACAGGCTGATGGCCTGACGGCGAAGTATGCCTTCCTCCCCGCTGAAATGCTTCAGGCGTTCGGGAATGCTGATGCCCTGTGTCTGGGAACCGGCCGCGGTGAACACTTTCACATTCTTATTCTTCTGATAGGAAGAGTAGGAGGTGGCGGGAATCTGATCCAGAAGATCGAGATTACCGGCCTGAACATCAGCGTATGCCGAGTCCAAGGTCGTATAGAACCGGAAGTCGATGCCACCGTTCTTCGCGGGGAAGTTGCCCTTGTAATCGTCGTTACGAATGACCTTCGCGCCCTGTCCATGCTTCCAGGAAACGAGCTTATAGGCACCGTTGCCAATCGGCTTCTCGCCATACGCTTTAGGATCCTTATAGAATGCTTCCGGAACTGGCAGGAAGCTGACGGAACCCAATTGGCTGGGCAGTGCGGAGTCCGGCGCGTTCAGATTGATCTGGAACGTGTGGTCATCCTTGACGACCAGTCCTGACAGCTGAGCGTCTGAGGGCGTGCCTTCCTTCTGCAGTTCGTCGTATCCCTTGACGATGGAGAAGTACGAGGAGTTCAGCTGGGCGTTGGTCACGTTCGCCGCATAGCTCCAGGCCTTGGTGAACGACTCCGACGTGACCGGCGTGCCATCCGTGAACTTCCAACCGTCCTTGATCTTCACTGTGAACTGGGTTGCGTCCGAATTCGGTGTGATGCTTTCGGCCACTTCATTCACCGGCTTGCCGGACGGGTCATAAGCGACCAGACCAGCGAGGATGGCGCTGAGTATGCGGTCTCCGCCGACTTCACCGGTGTTCATCGGCACCAAGGAAACCTGCGGTTCGGTGCCGTTTACGCTGATGACAGCGTTTGGACCCGCTGACGAATCGTTGGCGGACGATGCCGACTGGGTGCTGCCGCATGCCGAAAGCAGCAGGACTGGTGCCAGAATCGCGGCTATCTTCTTCCATCGAACCATGAATCTTCTCTCCTGTTAATGTTCACTTTTCGATAAGAAACATTATTACCTAATGGAACAGCCAAGGAAGGCAGATTCGATATATCGATTTCTTATAGGACGTTATCCCCTGGTTGATCCGCTGTTGCGTATCCCCTGCACCCAACGCTGCAGCGTGGAACGCGGGATGCCGTACTCCTCCCTGATCCGCGACGACAGCTTGCCGTTCTCGTACGACTGCACGATCTGCCGCTTGGACTCCTCCTCGTAATGACGCGGATGATTCTGATCGGCCGTGATGATCAACTCCTTCGTTGCCCTGTCCCACACGAGACCGTCCAATACATTGCAGCCAATCCATCGTCATGGTGGTTCGTCTCCTTGGCTCTTATCCCCTGTCCCAGTGGTCACACGACCGGTGTCGGGTATCGACCCGACAGCCGTGATACGGCGTGAGGGCCCCGTGCCGCGCATGGTGTTGGTTCATGCGTGGCGCGGGGCCCTCTTGTCGGTTCGGCGGCGGTTGGGTCCGGTTTATTCCGAATCGGTTTCCATGGCGAACGCCTCCCATGGTCCGAGCGTTCCCGTGGTTTTCAGGTTTCCTACGGGATCGTCCGTGTTGGCGATGAGGATCGTGCCGTCGGGCATCGTTTCCAGTTCTCCGGCCGGTGCGGCCTGTGTAGGCGAGAGGTTGATAACGGTGAGGATGGTTCGCTCGTCGAGGGTTCTGGTGAAGGCGATGATCCGATCGTTTCCGGTTTCCACGCGTCGGTAGTCGCCGGCGGCGACCACGGGGTCGGTGTGGCGCAGGGCGATGAGCCGTTTGTGGAACGAGTACACGGAGCCGGGGTCGTCGATCTCGTCGGCGGCGTTGATCTCCGTGTGGTTCGGGTTGACGGCGATCCAGGGTTCGACCGGGGCGTCGGGCATGGTGAAGCCGGCGTAGGTGGAGTCGTCCCATTGCATCGGGGTGCGCGCGTTGTCCCTGCCGTATCGGGCGAGGGATCGCATCATGGTCTCCGATGTCCGTATCCCGGTTTCCTCGACGCGTTGATGGTAGGCGTTGATGGATTCGAGGTCGCGGTACTGGTCGAGCGAGGTGAAGTGTGCGTTGGTCATGCCGAGCTCCTCGCCCTGGTAGATGTACGGGGTGCCGCGGTGCATGTGCAGCAGCAGCGCGAGCGCCTTGGCAGAGCGGATACGGCAGGTCTTGCTGGTGTCGTCGCCCCAACGGGAGACGACACGCGGCTGGTCGTGGTTGTCGAGGAACAGGCTGGCCCAGCCGTGTCGGGCGATGGCGTCCTGCTGTTCGGCGAGCTTGGTTTCGAGGTCGGCCGGCGTCCATGGTTTGTCGTCCCATTTCGATTCGGGGGTTTGGTCGACGCCCATGTGTTCGAACAGGAAGAGCATGTCGAGTTCGCCGTTGGCGGGGTCGGTGATGTGCTCGTTGCGTTCGGCGGTGATGCCGGGGGCCTCGCCGACGGTGAGGAAGCCGTCACGCCCGTCGAACACCTCGCGGCGCATCTCGGCGAGGAACTCGTCCTGACG